>Ga0310696_10005248_pt1 | contig 15667 bp, 13 predicted proteins | sample AusTroGonzalo_MG_4_FD_203885 | JGI IMG/M metagenome (GOLD analysis project Ga0310696, IMG submission 203885) | Bovine rumen microbial communities from tropical cattle in Woodstock, Queensland, Australia - Gonzalo_02 (v2) (version 2) | ecosystem: Host-associated > Mammals > Digestive system >...
ATGCGAGCGCGACGGCTTCGGGACTTCCGTGATGATGCACTTCCGCCCGGACCAGGAGGAGTATCTCGTCCGCTGGCGAGTCGAGGACCTCGTCAAGAAGTACTCTGACTTCATAGCGTATCCGATACGCTGCGCCAAGATCGACGCGCCGAAGGACGAGAAGGACGAGGACCGTAAGCGCCGCTTGGAGGACGAGGAGAAGCCGCTGAACACGATGGTCGCGCTGTGGAAGCGGCCGAAGAAGGACGTCAAGGCCGAGGAGTACAGCGAGTTCTACAAGCACCTCACCCACGACTGGGAGGATCCGTTCGAGACGATTCCGTTCTCCGGCGAGGGGCAGGTGGAGTTCAAGGCGCTGCTGTTTCTGCCGAAGAAGGCGACGATGGAGCTCTTCATGCCGAACCAGAAGCGCGGGCTTTCGCTGTACGTCAGGAACGTCTTCATCGGCGACGACATCGAAATGCTTCTCCCGCCGTGGCTCAGGTTTGTGAAGGGAGTCGTGGACTCCAGCGACCTGCCGCTCAACGTGTCGCGCGAGATGCTGCAGGACGATGCGGTAATCCAGAAGATCAAGTCGGCCGTCACATCGAAGATGCTTTCCGTCCTTGAGGAGATGAAGAAGAAGGACGCTAAGCGCTACGACGAGTTCTACGGGTCTTTCGGCGTCGTGGTCAAGGAGGGCATCTACAACGACTATGCCAACGCCGACAGGCTGAAGAAACTGGTCAAGTATCCGACCGCGCGCGGCGAGGCCGGCAAGACGGTCTTCCTCGAGGACTACGTCAAAGACATGGCGAGCGGACAGAAGGACATCTACTATCTGGTCGCCGAACGCGAGGAGGACGCTCGCAGGGCGCCTCAGCTCGAGGCTGCGCGCAAGCACGGATGCGACGTCCTGCTCTTCTGCGATCCGGTGGACGAGTTTTTGTCGGAGTCGTTCCGCGAGTTCGACGGACACTCCCTCGTCGACGTGGCGAAGGGCGACGTGGCGTTCGGGACCGAGGACGAGCAGAAGGCCGAGAAGGCGGAGAACGAGAAGGCGGCGGGGGAGCTCAAGGACTTCATTGAGACCGTCAAGAAGGAACTCGGCGAAAAGGTGTCCGACGTGCGTGTCTCGACGCGCCTCACGGACTCTCCGTGCTGTCTCGTCGCGAAGGCCAATGCGCTGCCGGCGTCGATGGTCAGGATGATGCGCGCTATGAAGGAGAAGGTGCCCGAGGAAAAGCGCATGCTGGAACTGAACGCGTCGCATCCGCTCGTCAGGAAGGTCGCCGGGCTGAAGGGCCAGGAGCTTTCGGATGCCGTTGCGCTCCTCTACGACGCGGCGCTGATTGCGGAGGGCTCGCCCGTCGCCGACGGCGCGAGGTTCACGAAGTTGCTTTCCGACCTGATGATGAAATGACATACCCCTGGGCGAAAGGAACGAGAACATGAGACACATCCTTATGGTTGCTGCAGCGTCCGCCGCGCTTATGTTCGCGGCAGGCTGCGGCTGCGGATCAGGTGGTGCCGAGGAGCCCGCCGGCAGCAAAGACGAGACCCCTGTGCAGGAAGCCGTCAAAGCGCCAGAGGCGATTCCCGCGACGCCGGAGCCTGTAGTCGCCCCAGCCGTTCCTGCGGCGCCAAAGACGCCCAAGGAGGTTGCGCGTGAACTTGCGCGCGCCGCGGCACGCGGTGACGCTAGGGCGCAGTCCAAGCTGGGCGACATGTTCTACGTCGGACGCGGCGTGGTGCGCGACCGCGCTGAGGCCGTGCGCCTCTACCGTCTCGCCGCAGAGCAGGGGGACGTCCATGCGGTGGAGATGCTTAAGGAAATCGCAGTTTCATCAAAGAAGGCAGTTGAAGGAAAATGACGATGGAGATTCCGTACAAGACATATCTCGGCGAAGGAGAAGTCCCGACCGAATGGTACAACGTGAGGGCCGACATGAAGAAGAAGCCCGCGCCGCTGTTGAATCCGGCGACGGGCAAGGCGTGTTCGGCCATTGACCTAGAGCCCGTCTTCTGCGCCGAACTGGTGAAACAGGAGCTAGACAACGACACGGCGTTCTTCCCGATACCGAAGGACATCCAGGACTTCTACAGGATGTTCCGCCCGTCGCCGCTCATACGCGCCTACTTCCTCGAAAAGGCCCTCGGCACGCCTGCGAAGATATTCTACAAGTTCGAGGGCAACAACACCTCCGGCTCCCACAAGCTCAACTCCGCCGTCGCGCAGGCGTATTACGCCAAGGCGCAGGGACTCAAGGGCGTCACGACCGAGACTGGCGCAGGGCAGTGGGGCACTGCGCTTTCGATGGCGTGCGCTTTCTTCGGCCTCGATTGCCGCGTCTACATGGTGAAGTGCTCCTACGAGCAGAAACCGTTCCGCCGCGAGGTGATGCGCACCTACGGCGCGAACGTGACGCCCTCCCCCTCGATGACGACGCAGATAGGCGAGAAGATCAACCGCGAGCATCCCGGCACGACGGGCTCCCTCGGCTGCGCGATCTCCGAGGCAGTCGAGGCTGCGGTCTCGACCCCTGGCTACCGCTATGTGCTCGGTTCGGTCCTCAACCAGGTCCTCCTGCACCAGTCCATCATCGGACTTGAGGCAAAGGCCGCGTTCGACAAGCTCGGGCTCAGGCCCGACGTCATCATCGGATGCGCGGGCGGCGGGTCGAACCTCGGCGGGCTCATCGCGCCTTTCATGGGCGAGAAGTTGCGCGGCGAGGCCGACTACCGCATCGTCGCTGTCGAGCCGGCGAGCTGCCCGTCGCTGACGCGTGGACGCTACGCCTACGACTTCTGCGACACGGGGCGGATATGCCCGCTCGCGAAGATGTACACGCTTGGCGCGGACTTCATTCCGTCCGCAAACCACGCAGGCGGTCTCCGCTACCACGGCATGAGCTCGACGCTCTCGGAGCTCTACGATCAGGGTCTCATGGAAGCGACGAGCGTGAAGCAGACGGACGTCTTCGCGGCGGCGCAGTACTTTGCGCGCACCGAAGGTATCCTTCCCGCTCCTGAGTCGAGCCACGCGATCCGCGCGGCGATCGACGAGGCGGTCAAGTGCCGCGAGAAGGGGGAGTCAAAGACGATACTCTTCGGGCTCACAGGCACCGGCTACTTCGACATGACGGCGTACCAGGCGTTCAACGACCACACGATGGGCGACTACATCCCGACCGACGACGAGCTGGAGGCCTCCTTCGCGAAGCTTCCGAAGATCTGATGCGCCGCTGAGCGCGCATGCGGACCGGCGGCATGGCTTGGACGTGGTGGATACTTTCGAGCGCGGTTGCGCTGGCGCTCTACGACATCGCGAAGAAGGCGAGCGTCAAGGAGAACGCCGTCCTGCCGACGTTGCTATGCTCGACTACGTTCGGATGCGCAGCGTTCGTGGCGGGGCTCGCTGTGAGCGGACGGCTTGGCGCGGCGTGCGCCGTGACGTGGCCGATCGCCGCCTTGTCCGCAGCGAAGAGCGTTATTGTGGCGACGTCTTGGGTCTTCACGTTCTGCGCCCTCAGGACTCTCCCTATATCCGTCGCGACGCCGATACGCGCGTCTTCGCCGGCGCTCGTGTTCGTAATCGCCTTCTTTCTGTACGGAGAGGTCCCCGGATTCGTGCAGGCGCTTGGCATGATTGCCGTTTTCGCTGGATACTTCGTCTTCTCCTGGGCCGGCAGGCACGAGGGGATTGACTTCTTCCGAAGCAAGGCGGTCTGGTGCGCCGCCGCAGGTGCGCTTTTCTCTGCTTTCTCGTCGATATGGGATAAGTACGTATTCCAGGTCCGCGGCGCGCCCGTGGAAACGGTGCAGCTGCTCTTCCAGATAGGGCTGGTGGCCGTGTACGGAATCCTCCTCGCGGGGCGCAACGTCCTCGGTGTCAGGCGCGACCGGTTCGAGTGGCGCTGGACGATTCCGATGGTCGGCATTCTGTTGGCCGGGGCGGACTGGCTGTACTTCAACGGGCTTGCGCTGCCGGGCGTCCCTGTTTCAGTTGCTTCCTTGATGCGGCGCTTTTCAGTCGTGCTGACTTTCGTGCTGGGCGCCAGGTTCTTCCACGAGACGAACCTTCGTCGCAAGGCGCTTGCTCTCGCTGTGGTCCTCGTCGGCGTGGTTCTGCTTTGCCTGGGGCGCTAGACTGCTCAACGGTCGGCGGTGTTTTTTGGTATAATTACTTTCTATGGCAGAGTTTGGGAAGTGCGAGCTGTGTCCGCGCATGTGCGGAGTTCGCCCGGGATACTGCGGCGCGGGGGACCGCCCGCGCGTGTTCCGGTGGGGACCGCATTTCGGCGAGGAGCCGCCCATAACCGGCGAGCGCGGCAGCGGGTGCGTGTTCTTTTCGCGCTGCACGATGAAGTGCCTTTACTGCCAGAATTCGCCCTGGAGCTGGAGGGGCGCCGGCGAGGACAAGACGATTCCGGAGCTGACGCGCATATTCCGGGGCCTGGCGGTGGACGACGGAGTGGAGAACTGGAACCTTGTTTCGCCGACGCCGTATTTGCCTTTCATTCGAGATGCCGTGCGTCCGCTTTTTGCGGAAGGAATACGCCTTCCGTTCGTCTGGAACTCTTCCGGCTACGAGCGGGTTGAGACTCTTGAGGAGTACTCGGAGCTGTGCGACTGGGCGCTCTTCGACCTTCGGTACTCGCGCGACGAGACGGCGTTGTCCGCGTCCCAGGCGCCCGGCTACGTCACCGCTTCGCGCGCGGCGGTCAAGTGGGCGTGGGAGAAGTGCAAAGGCGAGAATGTAAAAAGCAAGGCGGGTCAGGGCGGGCTGATCGTCCGGATACTGGTCCTGCCTGGCCATTCCGACGAGGCGGTGGAGAATCTTGCGTGGCTCGCCGCCGAAGTGTCCAGCGACGTGCCGGTATCCGTCATGTCGCAGTACACCCCGGCGTATAGGGCGCTGGAGACGCCGCCGTTCGACAGGTCGGTGTCCGCCGAGGAATACGAAGAAGTCACTGAGGCTGCTGCGGACTTTGGCTTCCGCAACGGGTGGATACAGGGGCGTGAGTCTAGCGATCCGTCGCTTGCGCTGCTGGGCGAAAACATGACGGCGGAACACGGGGAGGTAAGATGACAGACGCGCATTGCCATGTGCGCCGCGGAGAGACGCGGCATTTCCTTTGCGACCCGGCGGACTGCGGGGCGGGCGACGGCGACGCCTCGTTCTACGGCTGTCATCCCTGGCGGCTCGAAGGGTTCGACCCGGAGTCGCTCCGCTCGCGGCTGGCGGCGAATCCGGACGCAGGCGTCGGGGAGATCGGGCTTGACCGTCTCAGGGAGCGCGACATCCCGCCGCACATGCGCGAGGCGTTCGAGGCGCAGCTGGAGATCGCCGCGGAGTTCTCTCGTCCGGTCGTGCTGCACGGCGCGAAGTGCTGGGGCGAGGTCGTCAAGGCGTGCATGCCTTATGCGTCGCGCATACCGGCGTTCCTCTTCCACGGTTTTTCGCGCTCGACGGGCCTGTTGCCGGAAATTGCGAGGATGAACGGATTTGTCTCCGTCGGGCCCGCGATACTGAACGACCACGCCGTGAACTACCGCGAGTTCGCGCGGACGGTTCCCGAGGACATGCTGCTAGTCGAGAGCGACGCGACGGCGGAGAATGCAGCCGAGGTTCCGCCGGTCGGCGAGGTCGCGGCGAAGCTTGCGGAGGTGCGGGGCGTGTCCGCCGGAAGCCTTTTGCCGCAGCTAGAGACGAACGCCTCGCGCTTTCTTTCGGCGAGAAGGGCTGCTGCTGTGGCTCTGCTGGCGTTTGCGTCTGTTGTGTCGTCCGCCTTCGCCGCACCGCAGCTGAAGCAGCAGGCCGAGGTGATTGTTGAAGGAGAGCTCAAGGCGAAGGTCCTCGCAGCGTCCAAGGGCGTGCCTCCGCCGACTCCGGTCGCGAGGACCGGCTGGACGACGTATGGCGGCACAAAACGCGACTTCAAGGTCTACGACCAGGTGGAGCTGTGGCGTCTGCGCGCGGAAGTCGGCACGTGGCAGGACAAGCGCGGCAACGTGATGAAGCTTGCACGCGTCGTGTCCCTGCCGCCGTCGCTCCCGGAGTTCGAGTGCTCCAAGGAGGCCGTGGAGAAGGCGCTTGACGAACTTGAACGGGATTTCAAAGCCGACGACGCCGGCCTAGAGGAGTGGAAGCGCGCCTGGGACGCGAAAGGCGTCGGTCGGTTCGTGAAGTCCAAAGATGCATGCTACTGGGTTGAGTTCCGCTTCGCCGAGCAGGTCAAGGACTCCGACGCACAGAAGCTCCTGGCCCTCTTCGAGAAGTCGGTCTCGGCGTCCACTAAGAGCGCTTCCAGCGCAGTCAAGTCGATGCAGTGGTGGGACGAGTCCGACGACAGATTCCGCTTCCTGACGAACCTCGACAAGGCGAAGGGCGCGAAGTTCATAAAAGACTCCAGGCGTCTCATGGAGGCGCTCCGGAAGTCTTTCGAGTTCTACGTTCCGCCTAAGAAGCAGCCGCCGCTCTGCACGGTCCGCGTCTACAAGACGCTTGCCGAATACCGCGAGTACCGCAAGTCGACCGGGGACAACGACACGATGTCCTGCGGGCTCTGGGACCCCAACCGCGAGGAGCTGCTGGTGGTCGCGGAGAATCCGCGCGAGGCGCAGTCCACAATGCGCCACGAGTCGTTCCACCAGTACCTGCACTACGCGACCGGGCGCGGAGACCACGCCGACTGGTACAACGAGGGGCACGCCACGATGTTCGAGAGCGTGAAGTACAACCCCGCGAAGAACACCATCAGCGTGACGGACGAGGGCAACCGGGCAGGATGGGTGTCACGCGACCCGGCGAAGTACGCGGGGCTCATAAAAAAGGTCCTCAAGCTCAACCACGCCGACTTCTGTTCTGGAAGCGTCAACGACCACTACGTGACCGCGTGGGCGATATGCTATTTCCTGGAGCGAGGGGCGTACACCTCGGAGGAGTTTGCTCCGTACAGAGGGATATGCGCGAAGTACCTCGACCTCATGGACGGCGGCGCATCGTCGGCGGACGCGACAGAGCAGGCATGGGCGCTCGTCTCTGGGCGGGACGTAGCGGCGGACTTCCTCAAGTTCTGGAAGGAGAAGCGCAAGGCGGCGCTGACGGCCCGCGAGAAGGCCGGCAAGTAAGGGACGGAGCGCATGGACGGGGGTTTTGCATGGAACGACCGCTACGCCGGCGACAGGGCCTGGACTGAGTGGTTCGAGATATGCTCTGTGGCCGGATGCTCCGCGGACTCCGCCGCCGCCCTCCGCGCCGAGATAGAGTCCGCCATGTATTCCCGTCTCGGGAAGTGCGGGTTTTCGGCCGAGGACGTCGTCGGCGACGACCCGGTCGCGTTCTTCGACTCTTACTTTAAGCTGAAGGGCTCCCGGGAGTCTCCGAAGCCACTCAAGTCGTACTTCCTCTACAGAATCCGGGCGGAGGGGCTGCGACTCAGGGACTTTGTCTGCGGAACGCTCTTCGGCGCGGCGTCCGGGCGCATACGCGACATAGTGACGGACTGGATATCCGCGTGCAAGGGCTGGAAGCCGCGGACGGTCAGTGGAGAGGACGGGAAGCGCCGCCTTGTGTGGGAAAACGCGGGGGAGGGGGATTCCGCCGCACTGGACCTCGTCGACGAGGCGGATCCCGCCGGATTTCTGGACGAAGAGCCCGTCCGCGCGGAGGTGGAGGCGTCGCTGGATGCGGTCGCCCGGAAAATAGGAGTGGAAAAACAGAAGATTGCGCTCCTTTTATATGTGACGGCGCAAGACGTGTCGCTCACCGAGCCCGCGGTCCTGTCCGCCTTGGGCACCGGCAAGTCGCGGGCCTACCAGCTGAGGGACAAGGCGATGAAGGAGATTGAGCGCGAGATGAGGAGCAGAGAGGGATCGGACGATCCGCTCTTCGGCCGCATTCTGCTCGAAACATGCGAGGCGAACCTCGGGAGCGCCGCGCAAGCCCTGTTTGGAGGCGCAAGGTGAACGACATCTTCAGGAACGAATGGCGGCTTTACAGGCACGGAGCGCAGCGTCCGCCGATGGTCGGCGAGCGCCCGCGCGGCGATGCGGCGTTCGACGCCGGCGTGCGCCCCGGCGAAGTGCGGATATTCGCGGATGCGTCGCGTCCGTTCGTCGCGCTCGTCGTCGAAGAGAGGGGCCTCGCCGGGCGGCGCATCGTCCCCGTGTCCCCGTTCTCGGTTCCGGCGTCCTCGCGCGAGGCCGTGGTCGGAGGGCGCGTCTTCCAGCTTTGGAACACGTGCACGGCGTCTCGGCAGTTCACGGACCGCAGCTGGCTAGTGGATACGCTTTCGGATGACGAGCTGGAGTCCGTGCTTGGCGCAATCGCCGCGGCGCACCCCGGACGCATCGCGGCTGGAGACGGTATACAGGCGAGGTATGAGAGGGAGTTCCTCGTCGCCGGCGGTAACTTCATTCCGTTTGGCGCCCCGCGCGAGGCGAAGTCCGTGTTCGCCGGCTGGCTTTCCGGTGGATGGAAGGTCGCGGCGTCCGCGGCAATCTGCGTAGGCGCGTTCTACTTCATCCTCGGTTCGGGCCGCGAGCGTCTCCGCGAATGGCGGGACGGCGCGTACAGAGTGTTTGTTTCGGAAGACGCTCCGCCGATAGAGCTCCTTGGAGAAGTTGCTGTAGAGGAGCAGGAGCCGGACGGAGACTTCGGCTCGTTCCCGGAAGTCGACGGGCTGGTCAAGGTTCAGGAGATACCGGAGGCTCCGGTTCCTGTCAGGGTTGCGTTGCCGGAGGAGCGGCATCTGGCGGACATCCGGCGCGTAGGGAACCTTCCCATTGCGCCGATGAAGTCCGCGGACGAGGGGCTTTTCGTGGATCCGTACGTCATGCCGCAGTCCGTCCTTGATCTTGGAGCCCTCCCGGTCCTGTCCGACATAATCCCGTCCGGCGGTGGACGTCAGGTCCGCAAGTCCGCCGTTTCAGACTCGCCGCCTGCGGTCGTGTGCCTTGCGGCGGAATGCCCGTGGAATCCCCGTTCTGTGCTTTTGAACGTACGAGCTGCCGTTTCCGACGGCGCCCAGGTCGAGGTGATCTTCGACGAAGCGGCCGTAGGCGGTTTCCGCATGGTCGCCGGCGGCGGGACGCGCCCCTTGAACGCATTTTACGAAGTTGTGCCACGTGCATCCGCTCCGCTTTCCGGTGACTTTTGCCAGGTTACGGTGCGTTGGCGGGCGACGTCCGGCGAGCGGCGGGGGCTTGTGCCCGTCCGCCTCGCAGACATTTCCGAGATGGAGGACGTGCCCGAGCGCCGCCCGCGCGCGCGTCCTGCGCCGCCGACCGGGAATGGCGACGTTGTGGTCGAGGCCACGCTGTAGGGCGTTTCGCGGTAGCTTCGGTCGACACGGCGCCAAAGCCGAGCGACATCACCGCACCAGGCAGCTATGATATTTCCAGAAGCGGACGATGCTGCATTGTTATGGATATGCATATTTCCATATTGTACTATATCTTAAAGAAAATGAGTTGATAGCTATAGACGGAGGAAAGAAATAAATGATATAATACAGCAAAAATAAGACTTAGGCGAAAGGGCAGACAAAAAGTTCCATACAGAGTGGCGTCGTCCAAAACATGAACAGGGGAATCACAAAGCTTGAATTCTTCCTGAAGGCCGTCGGATATCCCGAACGGATGCCGGAGGGTTCTTCCTCGTTCACCATGCGCGTGGACGGGATGGAGATTCTTGCCGAGGAGTCGGCGGGGCAGATAGTCCTTTCGTTCGCGCTGACTGACGACGCGGCCTTGCTTTCCACACTTGCCTCATATGCAGCCGGGAGAATGCTGAAGGAAGACGCCTTGCTGACGTACGGGCGCATGATGGACGCAGGGACGCGCACGAGAGACGAAGGGGCGTGCGCATTCCTCTGGCAGTCCGCGCCGGCCGACGCCGACAGCCACACCCTTATGCGGTTCTTTGAGACTTTCATGGACTCCTGCGACTGGTGGAGGGCGAGAGTGGACGTCCTGCGCGGGAGCGCTCCGGACGGGCCGTCCGTCCCTGCGGCGATGATGATAAGACCTTAAGGAGAGCATTGTGATGAATTTCATGAAGCGGTTAATCGTAATTCTCGCCCTGGGGCTGGCGGCCTTTGCGGCGGCGGGCAGCCCCATCTCGTGGAAGCTGCCCACATACACCCTCGTCGCCCGTGACATGGACCTACGCACGGCGCTCGACACGTTCGCCGTCGCCGAGGGTCTCTCCGTCGTGATGTCGACCTCTGTTTCGGGGACCTTCTCCGGCGACTTCAAAGACGTGCCTTCCTCCGAGTTCCTGGACAAGATAGCGACGACCCACAACCTCATCTGGTACTACGACGGGGCGGCGCTATACGTCTACGGCGCCGGCGAGATCGCCACGATGCTGATAGACCTCCAGTACATGAAGGCCGGCGAGGTCCGTGGAATGCTCGCCGAGCTCGGCGTGGAGGACGCCCGGTTCCCGCTGAGGACCACTTCCGACGACGAACTCGTGATGGTGTCCGGCCCGCCGAGATACGTCATGCTCGTCGCGGAGATGATATCCAAGGCGGACAGGCTAAGGGAGAAGCGCGCCTTCAACGAGGTGGAGGCGAGGATGTTCCCGTTGGTGTACACCTGGGCCGACGACGTGAGCTTCAGTGTCAACAGCCCGGAGTCGACGGTGACGATACGCGGCGTCGCGCGGCTTCTGGACGAGATCATGAACACGGGTGTCGGGCAGGGCAACGTACGCGAGTCTGCCGTCACCAACGAGCTGTCGGCGGTTGAGGCGCAGCAGCTCGCGGCGATCCGTCCGATGATCCGCGCAGAGAACCGGCTCAACGCGGTAATCGTGCGCGACGCCGTCTCGAGGATGGGGATGTACGAAAAGCTCATACGCGAGCTGGACGTTCCGCAGAAGCTCGTCGAAATCGACGTTACTGTGGTGGAGCTCTCCAAGAAGGACGCCCTGGACTGGCAGCTGTCGCTGTCTGCGTCGACGTCGCACGGGCACTCCAACATCGGCGTCGGGGATAACGCGGGCAGCCTGTTCGGTCCGGACTCCATCGCCGGCAAGGGTTTCGCCGGCGCGTTGACGCACATACACTCGTCGTACGCCCTGGCGGCGTCGCTCACCGCGCTCAGGGAGAAGGGGAAGGCGCGCTCCATTTCGCGCACTTCGCTTCTGACGGTGAACAACCTCGCAGCCGAGATGACCGATTCGCAGAGCTACCACGCCAGGGTCGTCGGAACCGAGGTTGCGTCTCTCGAGGAGGTGTCCGCCGGCACGAAGCTCCAGGTGAAGCCGAGGATCCTTCCGTCGCCTGCGACGAACATCCCGAACCAGGTGTGGCTGTCGCTGGAACTTGACGACGGCGGCTTCGAGTCCATAACGGTGGACGCGATGCCGATGACGAGGTCATCCACGCTGATGACGCAGACGGCCGTGTTCGAAGACGAGTCCATCATGCTCGCGGGCTATTTGCGCGACATAGAGGAGGACGCGGGGTGGGGGATTCCGTGGCTCCGCGACATTCCGCTGATCGGATGGCTATTCGGCGGCAAATCCACGCAGAAGGAGACGGTGCAGCGCATCTTCGTCCTTAGCCCGCACATCGTCGACCTCGACCAGGAGATGCTGGTCAGGCTCCAGGCGACGCGCCTGCGGGATGTGAGGGAGGCCGAGGCCGTCCAGGACGACGCGGAGGAGAGCGACGACGAGCGCGAGAAGCGCGACCTTGAGCGGAAGGACAACAGGGAGCGCCGCCGCGAGCAGACCGAAGACGCCCTTGAGCGGCGCAGGGCGGAGCTGGAGCACGCAAAGAAGATGCGCCAGGTAACCCGCAGGCGCAGGAGGCGGTATCTCTCCGACGACATTCGCGAATGGAAGGCGCAGGAGGCCGCGGAGAGGGCGAAGTTCGAGACGGAGGAAAGGGCCAGGCATGCGGCAGAGAAGGCCGCGGAGATGTTCGAGGAAGCGGAGAAGCCCGAGCTGGAGGAGGTGGAGGCGGACTGATGGAAGGTGCTGTCAGGATAGAAGGCGGCTTTGCGGAGGTCGGGGCCGGGCTGTGGCTTGCGGGCTGCGGCCAGCCTGCGGCTTTCTTCGGCTCCGCCGTCCGCCGTCGCCGCAAGGGGTGGTGCGTGCGCGACCGTTCGCGCCTCGACCTAGTCGAGACGACTGCTGCTGCGAAATGCGCCGACTCTGCGCGCCCGTTCCTGACGCACATCGCATGTGCCGCGCCTTTATTCGCCGTGTCCGAGAAGGTGCTTGTAGCGCCTGCCGTCGCGAGGAAGGACGCACAGCTGGTCAAGGTCGTGCCCATGAGCGCGAAAAACGCGCTATGCGTGACGGAGTTCGGGAGCGACTGGGCCGTGATGGCGACGGCGGGGCGCACTGCGCGCATTGCGCTCTCCGACGGCGAGACGATTTCCGCGAGGCCGGAGTCTGTCGTCGCGTGGACTGGGAGGCGTCCGACCGGTTTCTGTCCGAAGCTTTCGCTGTGGGACCTGCTCCTGCCGCGCGGGCCGAAGGACATTTTCCTGACCTTCTACGGGCCGGGAGTGGTGTGGATCGAGGGCTCCTGCGGGCGGCGCCCCTCGTTGCGGGCAGCCCGTCAGGTGCAGGGGAGGGTCTGCTGATGGCATTCGACGCGGCGCAGATTCTCCGGCAGACGTATGCGGCCGGCGCAGAGGCGGCGCAGATGCGCGAGCTCGCCGAACCTTCGCATGTCTCGCGTCCCGTAGTCGAGCGCGGCGAGCTGATGGGAACGGCTTTCGTTGTCGAGGCGGATCCGATGGCGGAGCTGATGGATTCGATGGAGGAGCTTTCGTTCCAGTTCGAGGAAAAGGAGACGAAGCGGGCGGGGGAGCGCAAGATGGGCGAGATGCAAGGCCCGCGCACCGCGCTGGTGAAGGCCGTGGAGTCGTGGATGGCGATGATGCCCGACATGCCGGGCCGCGACTTCCTCGCTGGCGTGCTGAGGCGGCTCCGCGCCGCTTTCGGGGCGGGCGCAGAGCCGTCGGGCGCCGAACTGCTTAAGGAGCTTGCACGCGGCTCGACCGATCCGTCGCACCAGTTCGCAATGCTGGACATCCTCGAGCAGGCGTTCGGAGAGGGCGAGGATGCCATGCGCGCGCTCGTCCGGCAGGCGAAGGCGCAGCTTTCGGAGGCGAAGGGGCCGGAGATACGAGCGGGCATCAACCTCGCCGAGGAGATCAACGCGCGCGCGACTACGCCGGAGGAGATGCGCGAACTCAGGGACATGTACCGCGGCGAGGTCGTAGGTTTCACGACGCCGCAGGAATGCTTCAGGTCGCTTCTCTCGGCCCGCGGTGCGGAAGGGCTCAATGACGCACTGGAGTTCCTGATGGCCGGTTGCGGCGCGGACCTGCAGTCCTCGTCCCCCTCGCTCGACGCGGCGGCGCTAGGGCGCATCCTGACGGACCTGCAGTGCGTGCAGGTTCTGCAGACGGTGCTGGAGGCCCTTACGGCGCTTGGATTCAGGATGGGCAAGCAGTTCGGTGAGAAATGCCTTCTGGACGGGGAGCAGATGACAGGACGCGTCCTCGACTTCACCGAGCAGGCGTTCGTAGCGGCTTCGGGGATCGCGGCTTTCATCGGCGACTGCGGGATGAAGGCGCTGCTGGCTCGGATGGACTTCGCCCGCGAGCTGGTCGGGCTGTTCCGCAAGCTTTCGCCGAGGCTCTTCGCAAGGGAAGGCGACCGCCAGCGGCTTGTCGAGGCGGCGCAGGAGCACCTAGACGACCTGATAACGGAAGAAAACGACTCTTCCGACGAAAACGGCCAGGCGTCCGAATACGGGGCGCAGGAGGGTGCGGCATGACGGCGCCTGTCTGGATGAACGCCGTAATCGGCGACTTCGGCCGCTCGGCGGGGCTCGGGAACCTCGCCCTGAACGAGCGCGGCGCTGCGGTCCTAAAGTTCGAGACGGGCGCGTCGCTCCGTTTGGAATACACTGGCGATGAGCTCGTGGTGGCGATGACCTTTCCGAGGGCGGACGTGAAGCGGCTTCTTGCACTGTCGCATCCGAAGGCGCACTTCGGGTTCTCCGTGCGTACCGGAGTCGTGCCCAGGTCCGGAGAGGCCATTGTCGCGGTCCGGCTGAAGGAGCGGGACGTGACACTGCCCCGCGTCAACGGCGTGTTCGGCGCACTCTGGCGGCTGGCCGGGGAGATGGGAGGCGCGTCATGGGCTTGAGCGTGTCGAGGACCACTGAGCCCTTGCGCTTCGACGTCGGCATCGGCAGCGCCGGATACGCCGACGTCATCTCGTCGCCGGAGGCGGGCGGGCCGCAGAGGGCGATACTCCCGGGGACGACGACCGTAACGCAGGCGCTCGACGAGCTCTTCCCGCAGGACCGGGGGATTGACGGAGAGATAATGAACGCGCTTGTCGCCGGAAACCCGGCGTCGCTGCGCACCCCGGGCGGCTTCTCGGCGGCCGCGCGGCGGACGGTGCGGTCCCTGAGAGGCCGCAGGACGGAGTCGGCGGACCGCGCGGCCCATGAAATAGAAAACCTGCTCGCGGACTCCGACCTCCTCGAGCACTGCCGGATGGCGCTACTGGAGACATGATGACAGGCAGACTAACAAATTTCTCCAACGTGTTCTCGCGTTTCGGCGACCTGGTGCTGGCCGTCCTCGTGGTCTGCATCATCGGGCTCCTGATCATTCCGCTGCCTACGGCGGTGGTGGACCTGCTCATCTCCATCAACCTGATGATCTCGACGGTGATGTTGATGCTCTCGCTCTACCTGCCGCGAGCGCTCGCCTTTTCTACTTTCCCGTCGATGCTGCTCTTCACGACGCTCTACCGTCTCGCCTTGAACGTGACGACGACGAGGCTCATTCTACTCAAGGCCGACGCGGGCGAGATCATCTACACGTTCGGCAACTTCGTCGTGGGCGGCAACTTCATCGTGGGCGCCGTCATCTTCCTCATCATCACGATCGTCCAGTTCGTCGTGATCGCGAAGGGCGCGGAGCGCGTCTCGGAGGTCGCGGCGCGCTTCACCCTCGACGCCATGCCCGGCAAGCAGATGTCGATCGACGCCGACATGCGCGCCGGCGCGATCGACCAGGAGACAGCCAAGCAGCGCCGCTCGGAGCTCGCCAAGGAGTCGCAGCTGTACGGCGCGATGGACGGCGCGATGAAGTTCGTCAAGGGCGACGCCATCGCCGGCCTCATAATGACGTCCATAAACATCATTGGCGGCATATGCGTCGGCGTGTTCATGAACGGCAAGGAGGTCGGCTGGGCCGTCACGAAGTACGGCATCCTCACGATTGGCGACGGCCTCGTCTCTCAGATTCCGGCGCTCCTCGTCTCAATCACGTCCGGCGTCATCGTCACGCGCGTCGGCGACGTCGACAACAAGCCGCTCGGACAGGACATCATCGACCAGTTCTTCGCGCAGCCGAAGGCGATTCTCCTTGGCGCGGTGATGCTTGTCGCGATCGGGCTCATCCCTGGCTTCCCAAAGATACAGCTGTTCGGTCTCGCGGCGTTCGTCGCGCTTGTCGGCTGGAGCCTCATGGCGAAGGCGAAGATCGCTGCCGCGCGCGCCGCGAAGGGGGAGGATCCCCTTGCCGCAGCCGCGCCGTCGGAGGGCGCTTCGCCGCGTCCGAAGAGGAAGGAGGGCGACGACTTCTCCATGGTGACGCCGCTCACCGTTGACATCGACGCGGACATACG
>Ga0310696_10005251_pt1 | contig 15662 bp, 12 predicted proteins | sample AusTroGonzalo_MG_4_FD_203885 | JGI IMG/M metagenome (GOLD analysis project Ga0310696, IMG submission 203885) | Bovine rumen microbial communities from tropical cattle in Woodstock, Queensland, Australia - Gonzalo_02 (v2) (version 2) | ecosystem: Host-associated > Mammals > Digestive system >...
CTAACCAAGAGTTTTTTGCTTTCTCAAGGACGCAACGCCAGAAGGCTCTATGGAACCACCAGCCTAGCTGGTGGTTTTCGTTTATAACAAAAAACACCCCGCCAAGCAGGGTGCTTTAAAAATGCTTTTGGAGGACTTGCGGACTACTTGGCGCGACGAATGCTTGAACCAGCTGCGCGGAGGAGCTTCAGGACATCCTTTTCGCTAATCTCGGCTTTCTTGGCAAGTGCAGCATTGTTGTTATAGGCAATAATCAAATCCGTAAAGTTTTCATCGGCATGAAGCCTCTGGTCATAACGGTTGAAATCAAAGAGATCTTCCGTTTCTCCGTCTTCATATTCCTTTTGGTATTCATCAAAGGCCGCATTGCAATCTGCTTCGTTAAAGGCATAACGGAAACCCTGATGGACTCGGCTAACCATAGAACCATAAGAAACATCGTAATCTATAGAAGTATCCGTGTGAGCCACATACTTCATGGCAAGCCCACCATAGTCAAGTTCATTGCACTTGACATTGATAAATTCGGCCCTGACTTCGGCAATATCGGCAAACGTTTCCTTCATTTCACCGAAATACTGGAAAATGCATTCGTTATTGACAAAGACGACATCGTCATAATACGGATCGTCCAGGACAAAGCCCAAAACGAGAGGATCCTTAAGCGTAGAGGCCTTGTAGTATGTACCATTCGGGAAAGATTCTTCCACATTGAAATAGTAAGTGCTCTTGCCTTCACCCAGATCGACTTCGGCAGAGCCATTGAGGTTGTCAGTCAAGGAACCGGTCTTTGGAACTTTTTTCCAAACCGCATGGTTCGCTTCGGAAGTGCATAAACCCTTGGTCACTTCAAATACGCCATTCGTATAGGCGAACTCGCCCATGTCATAAACAATTTGGTCATTCAAGCTGATTTTTTCAAAACCGCTTGACGACTGAGCCGTGCTAGAGCTCGAAACAACAATCGTCACTTCATCGGAAGACGAGACTCCGCAACCCGTGAAAGCAAGGGCAACGGCAGGAAGGATTGCCAAAAGTTTTTTCATATGATCCTCATTATTAAATTGTCCTTATCAATGTACAATTTTTTTATGTTTTGTACAAGTAAATTGGGACAAATTTTAACGGCTCACCAGTTTTGGCGCTCTTCAAGCGCAAGACTATCGCCTCGGTCATAGAAAAAATGCAAGCATTTTTTCTGCGACACTCGGCTTACCAGTCTTTGGCAGGGCGGACTTGTCCGCGGACGGGTTTCCAAGGCTTGCGTTCGCCGTTTTGTTCGTCAAAATCCTTGAGAAGCTGGGCAGCCTCTTCAGGAGTCATTTCACCTGGCGCAAGTGGCTGCTGTTGTTCTTCCTGATCGGAACCATTACTATCGCTGGAACCACCTTCGGACTGTTCAGGCTGCGGCTGCTCTCCGGCTCCGCCATTGCTATCGGAACTGTTGCCACCCTGGCTGCTGCTGGACTGACCATTTTGACCTTGATTCTGCTGATCTTGGTTTTGGTCGTTCTGGGCGCTAGAAGAACTCTGATCTCCATTTTGGTTCTGATTTTGCTGATCCTGGTTCTGCTGATCCTTATTTTGGTCTTGGTTTTGCTTGTCCTGATTCTGATCCTGATTATTTTGGTCTTGATTCTGGTCGTTCTTAGGATCGTTCTTCTTATTTTCGTTCTTTTGCTCGTCCTTAGCCTCGTGAATGCGGTCAAGGAGCATCTGCAATTTCTGATCGTTCGGGTAATATTGCAGGCCTTCGTTGCAAGTGATTTCGGCGGTCGGCAAACGGTTTTCGATGTACTGGAACGCCGCATCGCCATAGTAGGCAGAAGCCGATTTCGGAGCCGCGAATGCTACGGATGCAAGGAAGAAAATCGCAACCAATACGAGAGAGGAGATTCCCGCTCGGCGGCGGGAATGACAAGAAGCAATAAACATTAGATTACCTCCAGGTCGTTGTCGGTGTTGCTCGCGTCAATCTTCGTCTTCGGCTTACGACCGGCCTTGATTTCAATGACGTCGTCGATACGCTGGACATGACCGCTCAATTGACTTGCGGTTTCATCTTCGGCAATCAAGTTTTCAAGCATCTGCTTGCCTTCGGCATACTTGCCATCTTTGCAAAGCTGGAGCGCACGAGCCAGGACCTGCTTTGCATTATCGCTCAGCGGCGGTTGCTTCTGGTCGTTGTTCTGATCCTGATTCTGGTCCTTGTTTTCTTTTTGCTTGTCAAGTTCTTCCTTAAGCTTGCGCTGGACGATTTCAACGTTCTTCTTTGCATTTTCAAAACCGTTATCCAGATCAATAGCCTTTTTCAGATAAGCAATTGATTCACGCCAAGCAGCAATGCGCGCACTCGGTTCGCTCGCCTTCTCGCCCACTCGAAAATGCGTATTCGCCAAGTTGTACGCCGCCTTTGCTGCCATATTCTTGTCGGGCATGCGCACGGCGCTTTCAAGTTCCTTTTTGGCTTCTTCAAAATTTCCGAGCTTGTACTGGCACGTTCCAATGTTATAGAACAACAGCGGGTTCGCAGGCTCCGCTTCGCGTGCCTTCATGTACTTTTCAAGCGCCCCGGCATAATCGCCAGCGGCAAACAGCTTATTGCCATCGTTGATGGGACGGGCCCAAAGCGATACAGAAAAAATCAACAAAACAGTCCAAAAAAATCGCATTTTTACGCCTTCATCACGGTTTTTAAACCATAAAAACAGTCAACGCAGAGAATATACAAAAAGAATATGTAAAAAGACAACGAACCTACTTCAATTTGATATATCCATTCAGCCAGTCGGTATGGTCACAGCTGTTGGAACCATTCGGGTCTGTTACAAGTTCAAGCTGGCCTGCATCCTGCAAAGGAATTTCAGCCGTTTCTGTAACGCCACGACCGCGCAAGAGGCTACTACGCCAAACAGGTTTATTATCAACTTTTATAATGAAATAGGCGCTCCCCTCATCATAACATTCTGCATCGATTCCTGCGACAACAAACAATGTATCTGCATTTTGAGGAAGTTCCATAACAATGTCAGATGCAGCATGTGCACCAATGCCATACTTGTAGATCCTATTACCAGAAATCAGTTGATGGTCATCTACAGACTTGTTTATTTTCGGATTCTTATAACTCTGTTCCGTATTCACCCACTTCAGGTCTGTCAAAAGCACAATATTTTCGCCTACAGGAGGAAGCACAGGGCGACTACGATAAGCAAAGCATCCGCCTTCAATTAAAACGATTGCGCCCAACAACGTATAAGGCACCCAAGACGGCAAAGTCAAGCGGCCAAAGGCACATACAATTTTACTTGTAATTTGAGGCAACGCGATAACAAATATCGAAAGCACAAGCGCAATACACGCCATCACAGAAATAAACATCCACACATCCGAGCCACGGAACGAATTAATCATGTTCACATTTAGCGCAGACACAAGTGTTATAAGCAGGCAAGGGATTCCACCACGGCGCATATCAAGCACGAACCAGCAAAGCGCCATGGGAACCGCATACGTCAAATAACGTTCGTGCATTCCCGGGAGCAGCACAAAAAACGCAAGGCCGTTCAAAGCCGAAAGGGCAAACGCAGTGCGCAAATTCTTGCAGAGAATCGATTTCACCAAGGTGAACACCGAAACAATAACAAAAAGGATTTTTCCAAGGACAATGGGTTTCAGCAAAAAGCCAAGGCCATCCGCACTGACACCCCACATCGGGACATTGTCAGGAGCGACGTTCCCCACAAGGACAAACCAAAGATTCGCCGCATTGTAAGTGGCATACGCATATTGGCTCATCGTCTGGACATACGCCCGCGAAAGCATCGGCGACAAGTTTCCGCCAACAATAAACGGCAAGAGCACCAAGGCGGCACCCAAGACGGCAAGCGGGAGGCCCTTCCAGGAGGTTTTCCAATTGCGGATAAAGAGCCCGCCAAAAATCGGCAAGAAGGCAATCATCTGGAACTTCGACAAGAGCGCAAGCACGTATAACAACGAAGCAAGGAATATATAGCGAGGGCGGCTAACGCAGTAAATCGCAAGCGCAGCAATCACGACCGGGAACAAATCCACCTGCCCCCAAATAGGGCCATCCAAGAGCAAAGCGGGATTGAGGGCGACAAAGGCAAGCAGCAAATGCTTTTTCCATTGCGGATAATTAAACTTTTCCGTAAGACGGCAAAGCCAATCGACAAGGAACAGATGCAAGAAAAAGATAGGCCAAAGGCAAATAAATTTCAAAAAGAACGTCTTACCGACGGCGATATCGAAAACGGAATGGACTTTAGCGACAACCCAAAGCCACAAAACGTAAAATGGCGGATAGTTTCCGGTAAAGCCGCCAAAACCGCGATCCATAAGCTGTTGCACCCAACCGGCCCAATAGCCCTGATCACCATCGTAGGCAGCCCCTGCAGTACAAACAACATTTGCAAGCAAGCAAACGATTCCCCAGAAAAGAAACAGTTTCAAATTATTTCGGTACTTGTACATGCTATAGACTCATCAACAAAACGGAACTAAAAATTGTAAAAATCAACGTAACGCTCCAGCCGCAAATTCTAAGTTTCCGAGAAGCGTCGTCACCACAGAAGCCAAAGCCCACCCAAGGCAAGCAGCTCAGGAGAACGGGCACAATGTAGCGAAAATCATTGCTACAGGAGAACGGGTATTTCAGGCGAAGCGCAATCATCGCGGCAAAGAAAAGGAACGCCTGCGCAGCGACAATCACCTGCACTTTGTCCCAACGCGATTTCCAGAATCCGCGAAAGCCAAATACCAGAAGCGCAACAAAGCAAGCACTGACAATCGAAGCAAGCCACAGACCTTTAGGCGATTCAAGCAACTTGAACTCGCCAAACAGAGAGGTTTTCGCGAGGTAATTCCAGAAGAACTGGCGTCCAAGTTCATCGTGCCACGGATCCGTATAAGGCTGCGTCAAGAATGTACGCAAATCAAAAAACAGGAAGTTTCCGGGATTGTTACGGATAAGCACCGAATTGTCGTTACCGCCTGCGTTTCCCACCACATCGTGCGTCAACGCCACAAAAACGACAGCAATAGAAGCCGCAATAAAAAGACCTGCCCCAACGCGTTCCGAGCGGCTCCACGAGCGCGGATTCTTGAAAAGCTGAAGCAAGGCGGTAATCCCAAGAATACCGAAAGTCACAACAGCTGTTGACTTTGTCCAATACGCAACGAAGGACGCAACCACAGCGACGATAAAATATTTTCCATAATTTGTACGAACATACTTAAGGCAGCCCCATAGAGCAATCACATGCATTGCATAAAAGAGAATGTCATTACCCAGTCTTGGCGAAGCAAGAATAAAGCTCGGCCAAACGCTCCACAACAAAGACGAAGCAAAGAGTGGTGCCCCATCCAATATATTTCTGAGGCAGGCAAGGCCAAAGCCAAGCGCCACAAGCGATATAAGCAAATCAAACCACTTGACGGCATTTTGCGGGGTACATTGCATCAAGTTCCCCATTTTCCAGACGCCAGCGCTCAAGACAAAATAGACTGGCGGATGGTAGCATGTCCAGCATTCATTCGATGAAGGGATTCGATTTTGCTCTGCAATGATTTTCATGTAATGCACATGGCCGCCAACATCGTGGCCACGCTGGTCATAAAACGTTTCTTGAGCATACCCCACACGCAAAAGAAGCCCGATAAAGAAAACCAGGAGCAAACTGCGCTTGACGTTGAAACGAGTTCCAACGCAGAAAATCAAGGCTCCAAGCAGCACAAAGAACATCACCGAGAAAAATCCAAGCCAGAATCCTCCGCCATTGACGACAGCCGTAAGGCCGCCCAAGCCACCGCCATTTCGCATAGACATCCGGATATGGAAATTGGAGACGTCCTTGCCGAGGTTTTTGACTATTTCGGCCTTATCGAGATTAAATCCCTGGTTCCAGCTGCAATAGCCAGGATAGTCCTGAAACGGGAATCTGACATCATTTATCACCAAGTCCGTAACGCAATCGTCCGGATGGAAGTTCAAGTAAAAGTCACTTGCAAAACCGACAGCGACATCCATCTCGACAGAGAAGTTCTCCCCCGAAGCCATAGGAACGCTAACCGGCAAGGCAGTCACCGAATCGCCCCCATCTCTATGCAATACAACATTCTTGATTTCAGGATTGAATGCATACGACATGAGGACAAAAAGCGCCATCCCCAAAATCAGGGGCAACTCCCGTCTAACGAATTTCTGCATTACTTTTTACCTTCGTGGTATTCTTCTTCGCTGTTCACATTCCAAAGGGCCGTCTTATCGGTACTATTCTCACGAATGCATTTCACGACTTCCATGGCGGCAAGCATGCTATGGTCCATGTTGTTGTACTTGTGCATGCCATTGCGCCCCATGAGGAACAAGTTTTCAATGGGATCCACGTAACTACGGATCTTGTCAAATTCACCGTAAGTTCCGAAATAAGCCGGATACGCCTTCTTGATATGGAACACTACAGAATCACGCACGGATTCGGGTTTTGCAACGTCAATCTTATCCAGTTCCGCAATGGCGAACTTGATAAAGTCCGCATCGTGCATGCACCACATTTCATCACCTTCGGTTGCAAAATACTCAAGGCCAATCCAGACCTTTTCAGGATCAGCGACCAGGTAAGGACTCCAGTTGTTGAAAATCTGGATGCGGCCAAGCTTCACGTCGGATTCCTGCACGTAAATCCAGTTGTCGGCAACGAACTTGAGCTTGCTTTCAGGAGTGCCAGGTTCCGCCGGATTCTTGATTTCAAGCTTATCCAGAAGCAGACCGACAGTAATGAAATCGCGGTACACCAGGCCTTCTGAAACACGACGCACTTCGGCAGGCACCGGATTCTTTTCATTGTCCATTGCGGCAACAAGTTCCTTCACCGGCATAGTCGAGAGGAAATAATCGCACGGGACAGATTCCGTTACGGCATCGCCACCTGCATTACGGCGTTCAACAACAACACTTTCAACAGTCTTGCCCTGAGCATCGCGATTCACGCCTACGACTCTCAAATTCATATGGATTTCACCGCCAAGTTCCTGAACTTTTTCGGCGACCGTTTCCCAAAGCTGCCCTGGGCCAAATTTCGGGTAAAGGAACTGACCGATGAGACTAGTCTCCGTATCCTTCTGGCGGATGTCGGCTCCGTTGGCATCACCCGCTTTAGGCTTTTTCTTACCCGCAAAGATCTGTTTCACCGCATGAATCACGGTCTTTGTAATTGAAAGTCCCTTGATTCGCTGGCCGCCCCAGTCTGGGCTAATCTTGCTACACGGAACGCCCCACACCTTTTCGGTGTAATCGCGGAAAAACGTGCGGTAAAGTTCCACGCCAAAACGGTTGATCATAAAATCTTCAAGACTATTCTCCTTGCGCGCAGGCAACAACTGCACCTTGAGATAGCTGAGTCCAATCTTCATCATGCGCCAGAGTCCAAGATTGCGAATCGTGTCGCCATTCAGGCTTACCGGATAATCAAACAACTTGCGCAAGAAAAGGATTCGAGAAAGGCGGCTGCGACAAAGCATCACGTAGTCCGTCTGTTCCGGATCAGGGCCTCCTTCTACAAGCGGAACCGTACGACCAATCGCTATATCATCCTTGCTAGCAGAACCTTGCAACGGGAGAATCCCCTGCCACCAGTCCATTACAGTATCGCTCTTGCTAAAGAAGCGGTGGCCACCAATATCCATACGGTTGCCATTGTAGCGCGCCGTCCGCGAAATACCGCCAATAACATCTTCCGCTTCAAAAATCACAGGTTTCACATCTGTCGTACGCAAAAGTTCAAGCGCCGCAGTTAAGCCCGCAGGGCCAGCACCAGCAATTACAGCAATTTTCGTAAAATTACGTTCAGTCATTATTTTATCCTTCCTACAATCCTAAAACTTTTAAACTACTTTCCGTTCTCGGAAAAGCACCATCTTTCGGGCTCCAAAATTCCACATCAAAACCAAGATGGCGGCTGCAATTTTCGACTTCATCTCATTTGCATCCAGCATCCCCACCATAAAGAGCATCAGCAATTCATTGATTCCCACTCCAATAATTCCAACTATCGCAAATACGCTAAATTCAACAGTTTTTCGATTTTCAAGAACGCGTCTGCATTCCGAAAAGACCCAAGCCACGCTCATGACGTAATTGATGACAAGCCCAGCCATAAGCCCAACCAAATTCGCAACCAAGTAATGCCAATTCAACTCGTAAAGGCAAAAAGCGTATAGCAAGAAATCGACCACAAAGGCAAAACCGCCCGTCACTAAGTACCGCACGAACTGTCCCATCAAGGACGAACGTGGCATTTTTTTCCAGAGTCGTTCAACAAATGTTTCGTTTTGCATGGGTGCAATAATAACAATTGTTCTAAAACAAAGTTTTTAAGGTTTTTAAAAAACATGGCATTACCGTGTTTTTAGCAGTGAACCAAGGCCAGATTCAACTATACCATTCCCAGTTTTTAAATGAAAAGTTTCGTGTTTAAATTTATTTACAAGTAAATCTCAAAACAAAGGACAAATAAGTTCTTACAAGTAAAGTATTATTTTACATAAATAAGTAAAACATTAAAAAGAATTTGTTATTAAATTTATAAACATAGTAAAACTACTTTACTTAAAACAAAGAAGGAGATAAATAAATGAATAGAGCAATACTGCTCGTCGCCGCATTCGGCGTCGGCGTTTCTTTGGCCGCAGAAAACAACTTCAAAGCATCACAATCAAACATCTCAAAAGAAATTCAAGATTTCTTGGAAGAAGAAGAATCTTACGATTCACAAGTCGTACCAGCCAAGACTTACACCGTTGACATCCTCGGCCGTAAGAAAAGTTCTAATAATGTCACACTTTTGGGGAAGGCCAGAACATCAAAGAAACGTAAGATTCGCGTTGACATCACGAATCTTGAAATGCCCGATTACAAAGTCAAAACAACCTCAAGGAGGATGGAAGTTGACAAAGAAACAGGGAAAGTCCGTTTATGGCTAAACGACAAGGAAGTATCTCCAGAAGAGCTTGAAAAAGCAAACGAAAAAGCTATACGCGAGAGGCCTCCCTTCGTCGCCGGCTACACAGATTCTTTAAGCGCAGAAGAAATCAGAAGCTTACTAGAAAAGAACAAGAATATTTATATAGACAAGTACGCCGAGCCAATCAGCCAAATGGCATACACATCCATACTTAACAAATCGCAGATAACAACTCACGCGTTCACCAATTCCGCAAAAGGCAACGGAGTCGGCATACATTTCCAAGAATCAGGTTGTCCGCATTATGCATTCCGCACGTCAAATTATTTTCAGATAAACAACTGTGCCCACGGCGTACAGTTCCACCCCACAGGCGTATTACAAGTCTTGTCAAACACAGCCCCTGAAGCTACCATATACGGGCAAGACGAAGGAGCCATGAATGGGGATGCACAACCTTGGCCAAACCCTTGGCAACACCCCACTGGTTCAAACAATCCCGACATATTCATTTCTTCGCACTCATGGGCTGCATCAGATAGCCCCGCAGACGAATATGTTGATGTAGACATGAAGATGGATAACTATGTATACAACACCCGAATAGTAGCCGTCGTTGCCGCAGGCAATTCTTCCAATGCAGGCGACAATTTCTACGTCAGGTCCCCCGGGAAGGCCCTCAACGCCATCACAGTCGGAGCTGTTGATCCAGCTAACGACAATTACGTATATTATTCCAATTGGAAAAATTCTGAAATCGGCAACGAAAAACCGGAAGTTGCCAACTACACTAACTTCGATTTCGGCGACAGCTATATATACAACGGCTTCTTCAACGGAACTAGTGCAGCAACGCCCTATACAGCAGCAATGATTGCAGACTTGATGTCACACAGTCAATACCATTCGGCAATGCTAAAAGGCCATCCAGAATTGGTCAAAGCCGTTTTGGTTTCTGGCGAAAAGCGTCCTATTCCTAACGCAGCCACATTCGATCCACAAAACACCACTGTTGCAGCAAAAGGAATTCCAGTATATTCCAGTTTAGCATGGAACCGTTCAGCCTTCCGTACCTGGGAAGGTGAAAACAACGAAGTTTTCAACTCAAATCAAAAAATTACATTCACCGAAGCAGGAATCAAAGGCGCCCATTACCGTATAGGCATCGCATGGCTGACCTCTGGAAAATACATTTTCTACAACAAAGGATTAACAGCCTCTAATAAAAAATTACCTCAAGATATAGATTTGAAAGTTTATCAGAACGGCAATGTCATTGCCCAATCAGCAAGCTACAATAATCCGTTTGAAGTAGTCGATTTCACACCCGAAAATAACGGGGATTTAACCATCGAAATTCACCGTTGGCGTAACACGCAAAATCAATCCAACGAATACATGCCTCCCGAAAAAGTCATTCTCGGCTATTCGATGTGGGTAGACAGGTAAAAGCAAATTACAATCTCCGCACCCCATGCCAAGACATTCCGTCTTGGCATTTTTACTGATATACGCGAAAAAAATTAAACGGATTCATGCATTTCACGGGAAAAGTCTATATTTCCACAAGTTAAACTCATAAAAATCCACCATGAAGCCCAAAAGAATAGAATACATCGACGTTGCCAAATTTTTGGCCATGATTTTGGTCATTTTCGCACACGGGACTAAAGAAAGCAGCTTTGTAGCGTTCGCATTTGCATTCCACCTGCCCGCATTCTTCATCCTGAACGGAATGACGTTAAAGGTCGACAACCAAAAATTCGGAGACTTTCTAGCGAAGAAGCTACAGCGCTATATCATTCCGATGTTTGGGCTTGGAATTTTATGCGTCCTAGCTGATCTGTTCGTCAAATGGCTTTTGAACAATCCCATTCCGAACCATTTCTTACTCATCGGCATCGCAAACGTCATCAATCAAGTTCGTTTATTCGCCATCTGGTTTTTGCCGGCACTATTTTTCACCGATATCATACTGTTCGGTTTCCATCGTTTAGCCAAAGGCAAGCTCTGGCTCATGGGAATTTTGTCACTTTTGCTTCTTGGAATCGGAATAACCTTCAACCAGTTCCACAATGTCGCTCTAGTCTGGAATTTCGATGCCGCACTTTTCGGGACAACATTCACTTACATAGGATTTGCGTTTCGCCACCAAAAACTTTCAGGGCTGTACAATTTTTTGACAAAGGCGCGGCTGCGGGCACTGATCATAGGAGTCGCGTTATTGACAGCGACTTACTTTATCAGCCAGTACAGTTACGAGATAAATCATAAACATCTTGAAATGTTCCACCGCGTGTACATTCCATACCACATCACGCTTCCCAACGCAATTATCGGATCTCTAGGATTTATCCTCATCTGCCGCGGAATTACAAATCCGATTTTAGCAAAGCCTGTCGAGATGAATCTCGCGCTTCTGGCATTCCATCAAGTACTCGCATTCCCAATTTTCAGGAGTAAAGTCTTTCCTGAATGGTGGGCAAGCGTTTACAGGCTGCCCATAAGCGATTTGAACTACATTTTGTTCACTAGTACGATGACATTATTCTCAGTCGCGCTCATCGCCGTCATCTACCTTGCAATAAAGTATTCCCCACTAAGCGCTGTCGTCAATCAGCCATTAGCAGGGTTCTATCACAGAAAGGCTAGCGGTAAAGCGTTTCCACAAGCTTAATCATATCGGAATGGTCGCTAGCGGCCATCATCTCGCGGATGCTGTGCATGCTGAGCATGGGTTCGCCAATATCGACCGTCGGGATTCCAAGATTTGCAGAAACCGTCGGTCCAACCGTCGAGCCGCAAGGCATGTCATTTCGCATGACGAACACCTGCAACGGGATTCCCGCATGCTCGCAAAGCAAACGGAGCTGCGCAGAACTCATCAAATCACTCGCGTAACGCTTTTGCGCGTTTGTCTTGAGCACAATGCCCCGGCCCAACAGCGGCGCATGATTCGGCTCGTGCTTTTCCGTGTGGTTCGGATGCTCGGCATGAGCCATGTCAATGGAAAGGGCGATACTAGACGAGAGGCGTGAGGCGAGAGACGAGAGAGGCGAAGTCAGAGAAACCAATACGCTCTTCAAGAAGTTGCCAGCGGCACCTTCGCGGGTGGTGGAACCGACTTCTTCGTTATTGAAGAAGCAAGCCACAAGGCAATCGTTTTCTACCGACTTGGCACCAACAATCGCTGCGGCAATGGCATGGCAACTGCTCAAGTTGTCGAGCCTTCCCGAATAGACCCATTCATCGTTAAAGCCTCCACGGTTTGCTGACTGAGCATCGAAAAGCTGAACATCGAAATCAATCAATCGCGCCCCTTCCGGGAGTTCCTTTTCAAGAGCCTTCACGAACAAGTTTTTGCCACCTTCCGAGGCGCCCGACCACAGCGCATTGAAATCAATTTGCGGATTGACCTTAAGGCCATCCTGGTTCACCCCACGATTCAGATGAACCGCCAACTGCGGAATCCGGAAAAGCTTTTCGCCACGGAATAGTTTCGTCTTGAGCGTTCGACCATCAGCCGCATCCACATAAGCAAGCATTCCCGCATAGCCAAGGTCGCGATCAAGCCAGCTCGTGTAAAGCGGAGAACCGTAAACCTCCGTATGGAGCGTGCACACGCCCGCGTTCACGCCATCTGGATTCGGAGAAATCTTGAGCGTCGGGAAATCCGTATGCGCAAGGGCAATCCTAAACTTTGACGAATCATTCCACACCTTCGGTGTACGGAACGCAATCACCGAGGCCTCGCGGCACACGAAATAGGCTTTTGCGGGTTCGAGGTTCACGCCTAGCCCAATTTCCGTAAAAGAATTTGCCTCAAAAAGCGACTTCAAAGCGTCTACCGTATGGTACGGCGTCACAGCGGTATTTAAAAATTCAAAAAAATCCATATTTCCTCAAAAAAAATCTATTAAATTCAATTTGACAATATAATCTATTTATATTTCACGAAAGCAATGGCATTTCAAAAGATAAAACAGATCAACTGGATGGAAATGTCCGGCCTCCTGGTCGGCGTTATTAGCACTGTCGCCATTATGATTTTTTCGCTGGTGTTCTATCACTACCTTAATGACACCGGCGTCATCAAAGTCAAGGAATACAAACTATACAGTACATTTGAAAAAGCGCTCGGCCTGAGACCGGGAACGCGCGTGCAGATTAGCGGCGTCGACATCGGGCAGATTACCGACATGAAAATCAACCCAAGCGGCGAGGGCGTGTTCATGGAATTTTCAATTCGACAGGAATTCCAGCCCCTCATTACCGACAGCTCAAGCGTCTTTGCCATCCGCGACCAGAACCTGATTTCCGCCCGCGTCATCAACATCGACATCAAGAAAGGCAAGGGCCGCATTCTTGAAGATGGCGAATACCTTCCAGCGGGCAAGGCTCAAGATATCGAAACCGTCATCGAAACCACCAACGAACTTTTGGGCCGCGTGAACCACCTTATCGACGCAGCCGATGGACTCATCACAATGGCTCTCGATACCGGAACCACGATGGGCGCTCTATTTGGTTCCCGCACGCTTTATGACAACTTAAACCGCCAATTGTACCGACTGGACGAGATTACATACCTCGGCAAGAACGTGCTAAAAAAGACCTCGTTCCTGCTTGATACAATGAAGACGGGCGTTCCGCAGCTAGTAAGCCGAGCCAACGAAGTCACAAACAACGTTGGCAGCCTGCTTGAAGATTTCAAGCCGCTTCCAAGCCAGGTTACATCGCTCCTCAATTCCATGGATTCCACAGTCGGCCGTGTAGACAACCTCGTCACAGACTTTGGCTCGGTTACAAGCGGCCTGCAAGACTTCATGAATACAACAGAGAATGCCTTGCAGAGCGCAGACGACCTGATGAACGGCATTTCCAAGATGTGGCTCTTTAGAGGCAACGTACCAAAGCATGATTCCATCCCCTTTGTCGTGGAGACGCTATGGTAACGCGAAACGCTTTAAAACTCGCTCTTTGCCTTGCGCTTGGCATCATTGCCCCGTCCTTCGCTTCTGAATCCGGGAAGCTTGCATCGCGCGCACAAGCCTCGTTGAAAGCGGGAAAATTCGCCAAAGGCTATTCGCAGCTTGAACGCGCCCTTATCGCAAGCCGCAGGGAAGCAGACATCAAATCGGAAATCCGCATTTTCATTGCCATGGCACAGGTTCGCACAATGAGCTTGGATTTCGATTTCGCGGATTCTCTGCTAAGCAACATCCATTACGACGATGCTTTGGACACCCCAACCAAAACAATGCTTATCAAGGCAAAAATGGGCCTGGGAAACGCCACTGAAAAATATGGCGACGCCGTCACGCTCTGTGAAAGCATCAGCGAAGATGAATTGGACAACCTGGACGACGAATTGCAGGGCGTTTTCTATTCGGAATGCGCCATCGCCTATGCCGGCGCCCATCGCGAAGACAAGGCGCAACAGGCCCTCAAGATGGTCGGCAAGCGTCTTGACGACGATACGGGAATATACTATTGGACGAAAGCGCGGACCATGGATTTACAAGGCAAAAATGACGCAGACATGTTCTACCACAAAGCCGAATCGGAATCTGTGAAATCCCATACGGCCTATACGACGGCAAACATCGTCTACCACCGTGCCAAGTATTTAAAGAAAACAAATCCAACAGCATCCAAAAGCTTTTTTGAACGTTGCAAGACAGCGTTTGAGCTAATGGGCCTGCAAAAGAATTCTGCACGCTGCACGGAATAATTAAGCAAATCTATTCTAAGCCAGCCTTATTTTAGACTCGGGCAAAATCTTCGTAAGAAATTAATACGATGTAATTTTTATCATTTTTTCAATTCATACAAAAAACAAAGTATTTTATACAAAATATTTGAGATAAACATGAGCACTATAAAAGCAATAATTGACTACATCATTTTTCCATTAAAAAAATGCTTAAACGTATTTGAAGCAGGATTGAAAAAATGTTTTGATTTAACTAAAGATATTGCCAAGAGATATATTTATTTTAGCACGTTCACTTCATTCCTTCTAATTTTTTCTTTACCTTTCATTTTCACAAGATCATGTTCGTGGACTCCTGACTTTTCCGACAGTGGGCAAATTGGCGACACATTTGGAATTATGAATCCTTTCATAGCAATCATTGCCGCAGCGCTAACATTTGTCGCATTTTGGACTCAATACTGTGCCAACAAAGAGATGCTTAAAAAAGACGCAAAACAAGAGGTTGAACATCAATTTTATGAAATGTTACACATTCACAAAGAAAACGTAAACGAATTGAAATGGGAACAGTGGAGTATTTTAGAATCTTCAAATGATGATCCGTACAACAATAATTCTGTCAACAAATATGGATATCACAATATTACAGGACGTCAAGTATTTGAATTTCATGCGACTGAATATGTCATTATTGAGTATTGCCTTTTTTCAGCAATTACAAGGATAACAAAAAGAAGCAAAAAATTGCACTGTAGAATCAGTTTTTCCCCTCAAAAAACAAACGATTTAAAAACTATAGTCAGTATATCGTACAAAATATATTTAGAAGGGATGTCCAAAGTTATTTCTTCTTTTTTTTCAAATAAACAAAAAATTCGTAAATATCTCGCTACGCTAGACCAAGCAATAAACAATTCAAACAACAACAATTCATCTATCAACTTTTGTTTTTTTGAAAG
>Ga0310696_10005252_pt1 | contig 15661 bp, 7 predicted proteins | sample AusTroGonzalo_MG_4_FD_203885 | JGI IMG/M metagenome (GOLD analysis project Ga0310696, IMG submission 203885) | Bovine rumen microbial communities from tropical cattle in Woodstock, Queensland, Australia - Gonzalo_02 (v2) (version 2) | ecosystem: Host-associated > Mammals > Digestive system >...
TCTCTTATGGGAACAATTGTCAAGGGCCAATCGCGTGCGATTCTGCCCATCCGCTTTCCGCGCCGTTTCGTTTCGTCAGTTCATCGCCGCCTTTCCGTCGGCGTCGCCAGTCCTCAAGCAAGCCAGTTCTGCCTTCCTCTTATCCGCAGTCCGCAGCCTTCGCCGCGCCTGCACAGTATAGTCCGTCTTCAGAGGTGCAATCTTTGTGGCGCAGTTCATTGCAGAACAGGAGCCGCACTCATCTGGGACGGGACATCTTGGCTTCTTTAAGCCGGGCGCTCCGGCGAATGACCTCGTTATGCTTCGCCTCGCCCGAAATCCATTCGTTCGGCTACGCGACCTTCCTATCCTTCCGCGACGCCTTCTGCATCGCCAGATACTCCATTTCGGCGCGATAGCGCTCAAATCCTTTTTTGCCTTCGTCCGAAAGCGGGACGTATTCCCGCTCCGGGTGCTGAAGCAGGGCGAGCATCGTCACGGCAAGCCCCCTTGCCACGGCGACTTTCGCCTTCTTTCTCGCGATCCTGCCTCCGTGCATAGCGATCCGAAGCCCCTTGAGCTTGAGGTCGGTGTCCTTAGCGTTCGACATCATCGCGACGCCCGCGCACTCCACGAGCGCGGTGCGCACGATGTCCGCCCCCGCGCGTGTGATGTGCAACTGCTTGTCCTTGTCGCCTGACTGGTCCTGCTTCGGGATCATCCCGAGATAGGCGCCGATGTCTCGCGTGTGGTCGAAACGGTCGGGCCGTCCGCCTATCGCCGCGATGAACACGGTCGAGCCGACGATCCCCACGCCGTACACGGTGCGGGCGCGCTCGACCATGGACTTGAACTCCGGCCTCTCGGCGAGCCTCGCTATGAGCTTGTCGTACGCCTTGATCTTCAGGTTGATAGCCTTGAGCGACCCCATCAGCGGCCATGCGCACTCCTCCAGCTCCTTCGGCCAGCCCGCCTTGCCTAGCTCGTGGAACTTTTCGGTAGAGGAGCATTCGATGCGATAACCCATCGACTTCGCGAAGCCCCGGATCTGGTTGATCGTCTGCGTCCGCTGCGAGACCAACACGTTGCGGGCGTGGTGGAAGCGCAGCATCTGCTGGTAGACCTCGCCGCGCAGAAACACCGGGTGCAGCATCGCGGGGTCGGCTATCGCCAGCCTCGCCAGCTCCCTCGCGTCGTTGCGGTCGTTCTTCGTGTTTGACTTCGTGATCGACGGTATCTTGCCTGGGTTTGCCACGATCGCCTTGAATCCCATCCCGCGGAACAGCCTGTCCATCCAGCGGCAGTGCGTCCCGGTCTCGAACACTACGGGCCAGGAGCGGTCGAACTTTGCGAACGCCTCCTCGAACCCGGCCTTCGTCGTCGCACACGTGGTCTCGACAACAATGCGCCTTTCGCCTCCCTCGGCCTTCGTCATCACGCAGATTTTCGTCGTGCGGTCGCTCACGTCGGCCCCGATTGTGGTACAATACTCCATGTCAGCCCCTCCTTGGGTTTTTGTTGTGGTTGTTTTTGCACCTTCCACCATGGAAGAGTGCGTGGCTAAATCAATTATAGCAGAACCGGGGAGGGGCTGGCCTTGCCCTTGGCGTGAAGACTTGCGAACATGTCAACACGCGCGATGCGCCTCAAAACGCAAGCGCGCGTGTTGGCATGTTTGCAAGTCGTATTTCCTTACACTCTCAGTTGTCAAAGAACAATCCCTCTCCGAACGTCTGGTCAGGCTTGAAAAGAATTGTTCCCATTATATCTTTGTGGCTCCACTTTTATTACTCCGCTACTGGCACCGAATCGAGTATGCGCTGTGCGACATCATCGGACGCGACGCCGTCCAAAGAGGCGCGGTAGTCGAGGACGAGGCGGTGGTTGAGGACGGGAATCGCGACGGCCCGGACGTCGTCGAACCCGACGGAGGGGCGTCCGTCGAGAAGCGCAAAGGCGCGCGCCGACTCCGCAAGCGCAATCGCCGCGCGAGGCGAGGCGCCGTACTTGACATGCTCCGCTCCGTGCGTCGCCGCGACGAGTCGTCCAATCCACGCGGCTACTGCCTCGGGCAACACGACGCGCGAGGCAGTGTCGAATGCGCGCGTAAGCGCGTCCTTGGAAAGCGAGAAGCCGGGGTCGGGCATCTTGCCCTGGGCGCGCGACGAGATGATGGCCGTCAGCGTCGCGGCGTCGGGGGAGCCGACGTGGAGGCGGAAGAGGAAGCGGTCCGTCTGCGCCTCGGGAAGGGGGTAGGTCCCCTCGAGCTCGATCGGGTTCTGGCTCGCGAGGACGAAGAAGGGGTCGGGCAGCGGACGCGTAACGCCCATGAGCGTGACGGACCTCTCCTGCATCGTCTCGAGGAGGGCCGACTGCGTCTTGGGAGAGGCGCGGTTGATCTCGTCCGCCAGCAGGAGGTTGCAGAACACCGGGCCCGGCCTGAACGCCATTTCGCGCGAGCCGTCGGGCCGCGCCTCGAGTATGTGCGAGCCGACGATGTCGGACGGCATCAGGTCCGGCGTGAACTGGATGCGCTTTGCGTCCAGCTCCAGGATCTTGGCGAGGGCGGTGACGAGCGCGGTCTTGCCGAGTCCGGGGAGCCCTTCTAGGAGTATGTGCCCGCGCGCGAGGATTCCCGCGAGCACGAGCCTGTGCAGCCCGGGGCGTCCGAGCAGCATCGAGTCGAGCGCGGCGAGCGTGCGGTCGAGGTCGGCCTTCACCGGCTCAATTTCGCCTGGCGATAGAAGCGTCATTGCTGTTTCCTTTCTGTCTCGAAAAATCTCTTCACCGTCCCGCGGTGGCGCGGGGCGACGGTCCGGTTGACCGAGGTGCCGGCGGAGCGTCCGCCGATGGCGGCCTGCGAACGCGCGGAAGACGCGCCGTGCGCGGTCGGGTCCTCCGGCGAAATCGACTCGCCGACCTTCCCCTCTTCCGCGTTGTCGCGCGGCGTCAGCTCGCGCGCGCCGTCCTCGAACCTGGCCCCGTCCATCTCCGACGGGTCGGTCCACGACATCTCCGCGTCGCCGCGTCCGCGCTCCGGGGACCCGGAGCCCGCCCCGTCGCACTGCCTCTCGTCCTCGCCTTCGCATCCGGGTCTTTCCTCGCCGTTGGGGCACGAACCCGCGCACGAGTCGCCCAGCATCTTGCGGAATTCGTCCGCCGCCTCTGGGTCGCTCGCCATGCGCGCGAGCGCGTTCGGGTCCTTCACGACCCTCTTCATCGCCTCGGAGTTCATCTCCAGCAGCGCGGCGACCTTCTCCCTGAGGCGTTCCGCCGCGTCCAGCGCCGCGCCGGGTTCCGCCGGGTTCGCGGCGGCCTCTATCCGCTCCAACTCCTCTGCGAGCTCTTCTATGGTCTCGGGCTCGAGCGTCTCCTCCTCGCGGATTTCGTCTATTTCGTTGCGTATGTCGGCCGTGATGTCGGGGAAGGGCCGGGGGTCGGACGGCGCGGCCTCGGCGAACCAGCTGGCGGGGACGGCGAACGCGGCGGCTAGGGCGGCGATGGCCGGGATGAGCCCGAGGAGGAGGCCCCGGAGCCTGGACGGGACCTCCGCTGCGACGGGTTCGGGGCGTTCCCACGCGTCAGCGCCGGGGAGTCCCTCCACCAGGAGGAGCCCGCCTGCGTGGGTCGCGTCCTCGGTGAGCGCGGCACAAGCGCCGCGGGACGGGGTTCGGCGCAGCGCGAAAAGGGCGCCTGCCAGGGCCGCCGCCGGGACCAGGGCGAGCGCGCACAGGGGGGAGACGCGCAGTCCGGCGGCCAATTGGGGGAGGGCGCGCATCGAAAGCGCGGCCGCTGCGGCTGCAAGACAGCCTGCGGAGCCCCCCTCGAGGGCGCCTTCGGACGCGAGCGCGCGCATAAACCTGCGCCTTGTCGGATCTTTGGCCTTCGACACGGTCGATATTATACTAAACATTTCACCGCATGTGGGGAAAGACCTTGCGATTTACCGCCGTGAACGAGAAGCAGGACGCGCCTTCGTGCTTCGCCGCGAATCAAAAAAAACGAAAAATATTTTGTCATCCATCCGGACGCCTTGCATACACTAGCCTTGGTTGTGTTGTTGCACCAAGCCGGAGCGTCATCTTCAGCGCTTCGGTTTCGTGTATCTAGGGGGCGCGATGCGGCGCAGGCCGCAAAAAAAAATTAAAAAATTTTTTGTCATCGGGTGGCGTCCGTTGCATATAGTCATACGAAACCCTTGTAAATAAAGGGTGAAATGCGTCTCGGGGCGGTTTTTGCCCCCGTGAAGTTTTTTCCCGCGCCCCCCTTGCGCTCCATCGGCAACTTATGCTACAATATGTGCGTCTTCGAGCGAAGTAGGGGATTCCGGACCAAGTGTTCGGGTCGGGTTTGTACCCGATAACCTGAGAAGGTCTTCCTGAGATCGCAAGTTGACAACAACACAAACCAAAAAAAGGAAAAAAACACAATGAAGAAGCTCATGATTGCAGCAGCAGCCGCCGCGGTTGGACTTTCGTCCTTCGCCGAGCTCTGCGAAGAGGACGCCGCCGGTGACGCTTGCGCCGTCTACAACATCAAGTTCACGTTCAAGACGCTCGCTGCCAAGAAGCTGTCCTGCGCCGACCTCACCTGGCTCATCGACGACGACTTCGACGGCGTTTGGACGCGTACCGACCTTGCCAACGTGACCATCTCCGATGCGACCACGGCGGCTGGCGGTGCTCACGACCAGACTGTCTTCCCCCACGTCCGCGCTTTCAAGCGTAACCTCTGGTGGGCTGACAACGCGACCCGTACGTTCGACGGTATTCTCTGGCAGTGCCGTGCGGCCTGCTTCGAGGGCACCTCGTTCTGGGCTCCTGCGTGGCGCGGTGGCTGGCGTCCTGGCCGTATCAACTACGCTCTCTGGGAGACCCGCTCCAAGACGGCGATTTCGTTCCCCGTCCTCCGCTACTACACGAAGCTTGACCGCTCGAAGTATTCTTGGTGGACCCGTAACGCCGCTGACCAGTTCGAGTTCCTCGGCCGCTATGGCCAGAACGCTCAGAAGGTCGCCGCTTACTGGACCCCGAGCGTGATGCGTGGTTTCATCGAGGCTGCCGGCTTCGGCACCTTCGACACGAAGAACAGGCGCATGACCGCCGTTTCCGGCAACGCCGTCGGCATGATTGCCCCGCTCAACACGGGTGCCAAGGATGCTTGCGGCCGTGAGTCGCGCTTCTTCGTCCAGGTCGCGTTCATGTGCGAGGACTTCATCCAGTGGTGCTGCGATGGCTGCTATGCCGGTGTCGAGACCGTTCCTGCTTCGGGTACGTGGTCGCTCCGCTACAACGCCTCGCTCTCCCGCGGAACCAAGTCGCTTGCCAAGATCCTTCCTGACTACGTGGTCTTCGGACCGGCGGTCTTCGGTTCGGCTGGCTTCAACCGCATCCGTACGTTCCTCAACAACAACCTCTACAACGTGACGGTTGACACGAACGGCATCTTCTTCGCTCCTCGTTACCTCACGGCGTACCTGGTCGATGAAGAAGGCGAGGAGATTGCCGATATCGGCATTGACGAGGAGGAACTCTACCTGAACCAGCTGGCGATCCGCGCCGAGAAGGCGATGTCCCTCGAGATCTTCGCCGACCTCGACAAGGCTGGTCAGTATGTCCAGACCCAGCTCCAGATCCTCGACTCCTACATCAACGACGACAAGCAGCTCGTCTACGTCGTTGGCAAGTACAACGAAGAGGGTGAGCTCGATTCCGTCGACGTTGCTCCTGAGGGTGGCAAGTACGATTGGACGGCTGCGGAGGTTGTGGTGAAGGCTGCGCTGAACCCCGACCTCGAAGACTACGAGGGTATCCTCGATGAGAAGGAGGAGTCCTATCCTGACGGCACGAAAGAGGGCGATGACGAGGAGTAATTCCTTCGAAGTAGCCTGATGGAACACCGATAAGGTGCCAAGATAGGTAACAATAGAGGGGGTGTGATGCGTGGGAACACGCGCACACCCTCTCGATTAATTACGAAAGGCCGAATATGTTAAACATTAAATTTTGCGTCGCTGCGGCGGTTTTTGCCGGCGTTATCGCCGGGGGGTGTTCCGATGAACAGAAGAAGATTGAGCACAAGTCTACATACACAGAGACCATCAGTGGATTGTCGGCCGACACTGTTTTGATCGAGGTAAACGGACGCAAGGCTACCAAGTCCGAGCTGGAGAAGGTTCGTTCGTTCAGGCAGGCTTTCTACAGGCTCATGCAGAAGGACGTCAAGGAATCCGACCTTGAGAAGGTGGACAAGACGGCACTCGGCACATTTGCCGGAAATTTCATACGTGAGACGCTCTTTCAGGATGCGATCAACGCATATCTAAAGGAGAACGGTCCTTTCACGTCAAACCAGCTGGCGGTTGCGAGGAAGAAGGTCCAGCAGATGTACTCGGCGAGCAATGCGAACGCCCCCATGCGTTTCTCGGCAATTCGCAAGCAACTGAAAAACAGCGGAGTATTGGACTATTTTGACCGCATGATCGAACTTGAGACCCTTCAGGAGGCCTTTTTCGAGAATGCATTCACAAATCGCTTTGTAATAGACTCCAACACGGTGGCGCGCGTGTACGCTTCCGTCGCAGAGCACAACGCCATTGTGGCGGAGACAAACAAGGTCATCGAGGCAAAGATGAAGGAGGTGCTGGGCAAGCTTGACGCCGGCACGCCATTCGAGCTTCTGGCCGACGAGTATTCCATGGACGACAAGAAGATGCCGGGAGGCGACCTCGGCGAATGCGTCGAGCAGGACTTTGCCGAAGATCCGGAGGTCTGGAAGGTTGTGTCAAAGCTTGCCGTCGGCGGGCACACCGACGTAGTCGACGCAGGCGACAGCTACCAGATATTCAAGCTCGTCGCCAAGGTGCCTGCGGCGGAGTCGCAGGCCAGGGAAGACTCGCTCAGGCTTGCCAGGATATACTTCCGCCGCGCAGTGCCGGTGGACCAGTACACAGACGAGCAGGTAAGGTCGACGCTTGAAAAGGACCGCCGCAAGCGCCTCACCACGGAAATCATCGAAAAGGGGCTTATGGACATAAAGGTGGATTTCCCGAACGGAGACCTTCTCCCCCGCGATTCCGCCGATTTCTATCTGGACAGGGCCAAGGAACTCAAGGAAGAGGCCGCGGCCAAGACCGGAACTCCAAAGGAGGGTTGACCCCATGCGCTACTCAGACGTTGTTGGTTTTGCTAGTTTCCGCGCCTTCGCCGTGCTTGGCCTGGCCATGCTGGCGACAGCGGGAGCGCGCGGCGTAGTTTGTTCGGACAGCTTGCCGGTACGTCTGGGGGAGTGGAATTCGAACTACAGCGAGGCAAAGGAGCTGGCCGAGTCCCAGGGCATACCTATGGTCCTGTTCTGGGGCGGAGCCTCCTGCTCCGTCTGCAAGGCGGTCGAGGCCGCGGTGGACGGCGACGATTTCCGCGCATGGCAGGACAGCCGCAAGCTGGTGATGGTGTTCCAGAGCGGCACCTCCGGCGAAATGTACAGCTTCACGCGGAACGAAACGGGGACCTATCCGTTCATCTGCGTCTACTGGCCAAAGGGGGACGGCACCGCTACGACAAACCGCTTCTCCGGCGTGGTCAGGGGGACCCTGCCCTGGCCGGTCACGGGAAACAGCACGGCGGAGCATTTCATCAAGTCGGTGGAGTCCTGCATCGTCGGCTACGAGCCGGCGGCCAACAATACGGGAGATTTCATCACCGGCGACACCGAGAACGATCGCCTGGAGGCCGTTCCGGGGGTGTCTAAGTCCGTGGCGGTTCCGCTTTCACGTACGCGCGCATCTGTGCCCTTTGCGGCTGTGAACCGCATCGTCGCGACCTATCCGCGAAAGCTGGTGACGACGAACGAGGTCGTTTGGGCCGAAGGCGAGGAAACGAAGTATCCCCAGGTAGTTTTCCCCGAGGACTGGCCTCTGTATGCGAACGAGGAAATTACGCTCACTCTGCTCGATTCGCAGGATCAGGAAGTGGGTATGCGCCACATCTGGCTTGTCGAGGATCCGGAAAACTCGCCGAAGAATCCGCGCTGGATCGGCGAGCGTGACGAGGGCACCCTCGGCTGGGGCGAATGGACGATGGACATCGACGTCGCCACGAACAAGGCGGCGGCGGCGGAAGGCGACGCATGGACGCTTGTCGGAATCGTGGGGTCTCTTTGGTGCCCCGACTGCTTCCGCGTGGACGAATACGTCATGCCCGACCCCGCGGTGACGAACTGGGCGGCGAACAACCAGGTGACGTTCGTCGCGGCGGACATCCCGAACATCCCGCAGGTGGCGCCGGCGCTGCTGAGCTACCAGACGAACTATGTCAGGAGCATCAGGGCATTCGCCAGTGGCGCCGGCTACATGTCGCGACACGGCGTTGACGCGGACGACGCGGCCGCCTGCCTGGAACGCAACCGATTCCTCGCCAGTGGCCTGTATCACCGGCCTGAGGACACCAACAAGAATCGAACCGGTGTGCCGATTTTCGTCCTGTTGAACAAGAAGGGCGAGATGGTTGGGCGCTTCACGCGCCTTGCGGCGACCAGTCCGACGGACTCCAGCCATAATACGGCATATCTGAAGCGTCTTTCCGAGATGATCGAGATGGCGGGCGACGCCGACGAAATGGGCAACAACCACCCCTCGACCACGGCCTCTTCGATGGCGGGGCAGGGCGGATCGTTCGAGGGTCGCATCTCGCATGCCGACGCGCTCGACACCGTGGAGCTGACGGGGTTGAACGCGGGCGCGGAGGTGACCGTGACGGCATCCGCCGGCAAAGTGGAACGCAACGTGGAAGTGACGCTTTCCATCATCGAGATGGACGCGGCAGGCGGCGTGACAAACCTTGCTTCGCAAACGGGCTTCTTGGACGGACTTGCGGTGACCGGCACGTTGCAGAACGCGGGAGCGAGGTGGTATGCCCAGATTGCGGCGGCCAACGTACTCGCCCAAACGGGGCCGTTTGCCGCCGAGAGCCCGGAAAGCACGATAACGCCGTACGCGCTTGCCGTGGCGAACACGGTGTTCATGCCCGGCGAGACGGCGGCGTCGAACGCCGCCGCCGACGACGAGTCGGTTGTCAAGGTCCGTCTCGAGGCAGGCGAGACGTATCGCCTGGACGGGCTGTCCGCGGACGGCTGGGAAGAGTTGCTCGAGGTCGTGGAATCCGAAAGGAAGCTCTATCGGGCGCTGGCGTCCGGCGCCGTCGAATTGCCGGTTGCCGAGGCGGGAGGAACGCTCACGTACCAGCAGTGGCATCCTGGCGAAGTGGCGTTCACGGACGGCTCCTTGACGCTTACGGAGAAGTCGGGACTTGTCGAGGTTGCCGTGGTGCGCACCAACGGCGTTTCCGGCGCGGCGGCGGTGTCGGTGAAGGCCGACATGTCGCAGATCGCGGCGGGGCGCCTGACCGTCGGCCAGTGCGACGCATCCGGCGTGTTCACCCCCTGCGAACCGGCCCTGGCGTGGTCCGAGGGCGAAGACGGGGCGAAGACGTTCTGGCTCAAGGTGCTGGACGACGAAGCCAGCGACGGCGACCAGTCGGCGACGCTGACTCTTGAGCCCGTGGACGCGACTGCGGTGTCGGAGGACTCCGGAAGCCTGGCAGTTACGGTTCTCGACGACGATCTGCCGCTTCCCGGCCGCGTGGCCATAACGGAGGTCGACCCCGAGCCGGCGAAGGGCCTGACCATATATGTGCCGGCGGGCGCGACGGTGGAATTCGTGGTCTCGCGCCTGGGCGGAGCGGAGGGCGAGGCGTCCGCAACGCTGACGACCACGCTCGACGGCGAGGCGACGCCGGGATTGCTTGACCGCGACGAGCTTGCCTGGCCGGACAAGTGCAAGGGCGACGAAGTGGCGCAGACCGTCCATCTGTTCGTTCCGGAGGATGCCGCGGCGGGGAGCACGATCTCGGTGACGCTGGCCGCGACCGGCGCGAAGGCGGACTATGCCGCGAAAAAGATGACCGCGGTGGTGGTTTCCGGGGACGCGCCCGCGTTCAAGGGCGACGCATACTCCTATTCCGCCATGCGTTCGGCGAAGTTCTCGGCCGCCGTGGAGACCGAGTACAAGGGCTCCGGCTCACTGAAGGCGGCGAAGGTGGCGGGATCCCTCCCGCCCGGGCTGGCCGCGACGTTCAAGAACGGCGCGCTGTATGTCTCCGGCTCCCCGACGCGTGCGGGTGCGTATCGCGTCTCCTACCGCGTCTCGGCTGTGGAGAACGGCGTCACCGTCCCCGGCGGCACCGTTGCACTTGCCTTCGGCGTCGCCGACGTGACGGACGTATGCCCGGCGCTGGCGAAGTCCCGCACGTTCAACGACATCCAGATAGTCGACACGGCGACAAAGCGCCTGGTCGGCCTGCTGACGCTCACCGTGCCGCCGACGGGCCGGGTTAGCGCGCGCTATACGTCCTCCAAGGGGCGCGCCTCGTTTACGGCGTCCGGATGGGACTACGACCAGGACAAGGAGACTTTCTCGGCCGTCCTGAAGAGTCCGAAGGAAGTGTACGAATACTACGAGATACACGTCGCCCAGCAGCCGGACGGGACGGTCGACATCGAGATGAACGACCCCGAGTTCCCCCTTGGCGGCATCATGAGGGCCTCCGTCCATGCGGACGACGCCTGGAACCGGGCGAACCCGGCCGACGACTGGCGCGGCGTGTACACGCTGGCGTGCCCGTACCGCGCGTACAAGGCGGAGGGGAACTCCGACGCGGCGTACCTGGTCCATCCGACGGGCAGCCCGTGCTTCACGCTTCGCATGGCGACTAAGTCCGCATGCAGCTCGGGGCGCATGACGTATGCCGGCTGGCTCCCCAACGGGGTCCGCGTGACCGGAAGCGCCACGCTCGCCCGCGGCAAGGACGGCGAGACGGCGCTTGTGCCGCTCTACGGCTTGACGGGCAAGGACTTCTTCACGGCCGTCGGCGCCATCGGCAGGGGTATGGCGGCATACTGGGAGAAGTACGGTTCCGGGGAGAACGGCTTCGGCCAGAGGGCCATCGAGGCGCCGTCGGACGTCCTGGGGTGGATGACCCACAGGGAAAAGACGGACGATGCGACGTTCAGCTGCAGCTACGACGTCTACGGGTCGTATTGGACAGACGAGGCCAATCTGGCCGCCGTGATGGAGGAGACGGGCGTCTTGAGCAACGCCGACCTGGCGACGGACCTTTCGGACGGGAAATTCGAGCCGAGCCTCATCTACGGTGCCGTCGAAGAGGTCCCGACCGCCGAGATATCGGTTGAGGCAGGTTCGATTTCGACCGACGCCGCGGGCGTCTCGGCGCGGCTCGATCCGAAGTCGGGCATCGTGAGCGGAACGGTCCGCGTGCGGTTCGAGAAGGGGTCTGTGACGGTGAACTGGCGCGCGGCGGCGCTTCCCGGGTGGACCGGCTGCGGCTGCCACGGCGAGGCGGTGGACCTGCCGTTCTTCATCGGCGCCGGGTGGTTCCAGGACAAGATACTCTACCAGGAGTCGGATTCGCTGCAGGACAGGCTGCTCGCCCTGCCGCTGAAGCGCGGTTGCAGCATCACGGCCGATACTCGGATTCCGCAGTGACGAAGGAGGGATGGAGATGAAAAAGGCACTTTTGAGCGTTTTCTCGGCAACGGCAGTCGTCCTGGCTGCGGAGGCCGGCGTCGTCAAGTTCGCAAAGACGGCGGTTTCCGTCAAGGAGTCCGCGCAGTATGCCGAGCTTACCGTGTCCCGCACGGGAAGCGACCGGACTCGCGTCCATTTCGCAACCGTCTCCGGCACGGCGCTGCCTGGCCACGAGTACTACGCGACGAACGGCGTCCTCGAATGGGCGGCCAAGGAGACCGCCGCGAAGAAGATACATGTGCGCCTGATGCCGGACCTTGTGCCGGCGTGGGAGCCAGACAAGTCGTTCAAGGTGTCGCTGGCCGCGCTTGACGTGGATGCGCTCGAAGAAGGCGAGCTGGCGGCGGAGGTGGAGACGCCGGAGGCGGTCGTGACGGTCGTCGAGGTCTCGAAGCAGGCGCCCGGCACCGTGGCGGCGACCGCCTGGATCAACTCCGACTACGAAGACGAGTCGTTCCAGAACGCGTCCAAGCCGTCCGCGACGTTCGAGAAGAACGGCATGTTCACTCAGACGGGCATCAGGCTCTCAAGGACGGGCGGCGCGGACGGCGCGATCCGGGTGAAGGTGTCTGCCGTCGACGGCACGGCGAAGGCGGGCGTCGACTACACGCTCGGCGAGGATCCGTACGAGACGGTCAAGGAGTGGTTCGTCGAATGGGACGACCAGGACGCCGAGGACAAGTACTTCTACGTGACGTCCATCGACGACGACGCGGACCTGAATGTCGAAAAGAAGTTCTCCCTGAAGATTTCCGCGGCCAAGGAAGCCGGATACGCGACGCCCAAGGTCGGCGCGGCCACCGTGTCGCTTGTCCTGAGGAACGCCCTGGTGTACAAGACGCTTTCGGCCTACTCGAAGGAGATGTCCGCGAGCGGGCTGACCGTAAAGGGCTCCGACTCCGACTGGTACCTCGCCGACGAAGGGACGCTGTCGGCCGTTCCGTTCTCCGGCAACAAGACGAAGACGCTCACGGTCACGATGAAGGGTCCGGGCGTCCTCGTGACGGACAGCAGGCCGGATTACGTGCACGGTCCCGTGGTCTACACCTACGACATAGGCAAGGAAAAGGGCGTTGACGCCGACGAATACATCGAGCGCCTCGTGCCATCCGGCACGACTACCATGAAAGTCACGCTGAAAGGCGCCGACGCAGCGGCGCGCGACGTCTTCGCCACCTTCTCCTACTGGGGGATGGGGCTGAAGGGGTCTCCCTTCTGCTGGGTGCCGCTGTCGGACGTGACGGCGGCATTCCCGTCCGACAAGGGCGTCGTCGCCCTGGCCGACGCGACTCGCCTCGAGTGGAGCGTTCCCGAGGAGGTCGAGGAGGTCGAGGGGCCGGCAGGCCTTCGCTACCGCGTCGTGGTGGATGCCGTGAAGGCCAACCTGTCGAACGCGCCTGCGTTCGAGGCCGTGACCAACACGCCGTCGCTAGCGTTGGACGACTTCGACCTGGAACCCGGAAAGACGTACTATTGGCGCGTCGACTACCTCTATGGTCCGGAGAGCAAGCTGCAGGAGGCCGTAGGCAAGAACGTCTGGTCGTTCACGGTGGTGGACGACGCCGCGCCGGCGGCGTACGTGGCGTCCGGCGTGGACGTGAACGGCGACGCCATCGTTTCCGGCGCGTCGGTCGCCCTCCACCAGGGCGTGCAGGCTTCGTTCGCGCTGGAGGCTTCCAACACCGAGTCGGCCGTCACGTTCTCCGTGGCGTCCGGCAAGCTTCCCGACGGACTGAAGCTCGCGCAGGACAAGGTGTCGAAGGAATGGCGCGTTTCCGGGACACCGTCAAAGGCCGGCTCCTACAGCGTGCTGATCGCCGGCAAGGCCGGGAAGGTCGCGTGCTCGACGATGTCGTTCAAGTTCGACGTCAGGCCGGTCGGCCTCGGCGCCGGCACGTTCTCGGCCCTGCTGCGTCCGGAAGGCGCTTCCGTGACGAACGCCGCCGCCGCGCTTGCGCAGGTGTCGTTCACGGCGACGGCGGCAGGCAAGCTCTCTGCCAAGGTCGCGCTCGCGGGCAAGACGTATTCCTTCTCGGAGACCGGCTACGCGGCCGTGGAGTACGGCAACGACACGGCGGAGGAAACCGAGGAGGACGCCGTGGCGACCCTGACGGCGCGGCTCGTGAACGTGCAGAAGGTCAACAAGGTGCCCTACACGAACGTGCTGGAGCTGGCGGTGGCTGAAGCCGTGACGAACAACCTCTACGCGCTTGGCGCGGCGGCCGGCACTGTGCGTCTGGCGATGTGCGTGCCGACTGCCGACGGGAAGGGCGTCGAGACGGAGGCCGACGGAGCCGGGCTGCCGTACACAGGAACGCTGTACCGCGACAACTCCAAGTCGCCCGAGGTGCTGGAGCAGCTGTCGGCGATGGAGGGATACTACACCGTCTCCCTCGTGCCGGCGCCCGTTTGCGGCGGCGATCCCTCCGGCTACGGCTACGTGACGCTGACGGCGGACGCAAAAGGCAAGGTCAAGGTCGCCGGCATGCTTGCGGACGGAACGAAGGTGTCGTCGTCCGCGACGGTCTGCGGATTCACCTGCAACCTGGCCGACACCGCCGGCGACATGGAGCTCGCGCTCGTCGTGCCGCTGTTTGCGTCGAGCTCGTCGTACTGCTTCGGCGGGGAGCTGAGGGTCGTGCGCATGAAGTCCGCCCTCGACTACGGGGAGGACGATCCGCCGACTGCCGACCAGGACGGCGAACTCTTGTGGAACAACGCGAACGCGGCGGCCTCGTACGACGCGGAGGCCGACGAACTCTGCGGCTTCTCGTTGGCGCTGACGCCGGCCGGCGGCTGGTACGACACGGTCGTGAACCTGCAGGCCTACTACAAGACGTGCGACATATTCGTGGACGCGGGTGCCGATGGCGTCGACGAGGGGCTGCCCGACGGCGCTGTGGTGGTCTTCGCCGGCGACACGCCGACGGTCGGCAAGACGTCCGGCGTGACGCTCAAGTTCACGCGCGCCACCGGCATCCTGACGGGTACGCTCGACGTGACGGCAGACGGCAAGACGACAAAGGGGCTGAAGCACTACGGCATCCTCCTGACGAGCCAGCCCGAGGACCTGTTCGGCCGCGCGCAGAGCGTATTGACGGCCGGGTTCTTCCTGACCCCGACTAAGGTCCAGAAGAAGACGGTGAACGTGTCGAGTCCGTTCTGCCTGCTCGCGGAAGAGACCGACCCAGACTTCGCGCAGGGCGACGAAGGGGAATGGGAGGGCGACTACCTCCCCTCCGACGAGGAGTGAGGCCGATGCCCAGGCTCGTCCATGTGGTGGCGTGCGCGGCGGCGCTGTCCGGGCTTCTCCCGCTCAGGGCCGCGCAGTCCGAGACCCTGCTGAACGTCGTGGACGTGCTGCTCGGCTTCGACGCTGACGCGCAGGCCTGGGTCGAGAACTCGGGTACGGACGTCCAGACGTTCGCCGAGCGGCAGCTTGCGCTCATGAACGAGGTGCTGGCCAACTCCTGCCTCACCAACGCCTTCACGTTCCGGCTTGTTGGCGCGGTCGGGATGGACACGTCCGTCAAGTCCCTCGGAAAGACAAACTCCGTCCGCCTGGACCAGGCGTTCAAGCTGGCGGAAGACGCAATAGCGGGAGCCTACGGCGCGTCGGAGGCCTGGACTTCGCTTGTCGAGGCGCGCGAGCGTCTGGGAGCGGACGTGATGATGGTGCTGTTCGACACGGGCTCGACGAGCGGCATGCTTGCTCGCTCCGTTGGCCTGGGGACGTTCAGCGACGGCAAGCCTTGGAACGACCCAAGCGTCCTCGAGTTCGCGGCGAAGCGTCCGCTCGGGATGTGCGAGATATCGTCCGTCGCGAGCGAGTACACGCTCATCCACGAGGTCGGCCACATCATGGGCGCGGGGCATCCGTCCAAGGAACAGGTCAATCAGGCGAAGATCGACGTCGGCCCGCAGCTTTTCGAGTATTCGAGCGCGTACCTGTTTGAGACGAACGGCACGAAGTACTTCACGGTCATGGGCTATCCGTTCGACGGCTGGGGCGCCACCAACATGACGCACGTCCCCGTGTTTTCGTCGCCCGACATAGTCTTCTCGCTCGGGGACGGGACC
>Ga0310696_10005255_pt1 | contig 15659 bp, 13 predicted proteins | sample AusTroGonzalo_MG_4_FD_203885 | JGI IMG/M metagenome (GOLD analysis project Ga0310696, IMG submission 203885) | Bovine rumen microbial communities from tropical cattle in Woodstock, Queensland, Australia - Gonzalo_02 (v2) (version 2) | ecosystem: Host-associated > Mammals > Digestive system >...
GGTTTCTTTAGCGCGATCCCCAAAGCGATGCTGGAGGAATGTCCCATAGAGCCGACCGTCAGGAAGTCGCGGCCGTGTCCCTCCCGGTTGGCTTCCCGGATCTCAAACAGTTCGCGCGACGCTTTTCCGGTCGTCGAAACGATCGGGTCGTCCCCCGAAACGGCGACGACGTGCCGGATGATGTCCTCTCTTTTCATCGCGTTGCCGTTTTTGTATTCCGTTTTTCCGTCGAAGGAAAGCGCGCCGCGTCGGACGACGAAAGCGACCTGCTTTCCCTGCGCGAGCAACTCTTTGAACTCCTTCATCTTTTCCGCGACATCTTCCGGGGAAGTGTCCTTGGACAGGATCAGATACCGGATATCCATCACGTCGAGGAGTTTGCAGGTGACCTCCCCCTGATAGACGTGCTGGGGCTCGTCGTGAACGCCGGGTTCTCCTCTCCATCCGATGACGAAAATGCACGGGATCCCGTACACTTTGTCGTTCAGAAGAGAGGCGACCGGATTGATGACGTTCCCCTCGCCGCTGTTCTGCATATAGACGACCGGAACTCTGCCGGTGGCGAGGTGGTATCCCGCCGCCAATCCGACGGCGTTCCCCTCGTTTGCGGCAATGACGTGATTGGTTCCGTTCACCCCGTAGGTGAAGATCAGATAGTTACACAGCGCCTTCAGCTGACTGTCCGGAACGCCGGTAAAAAAATCCGCGTTCAGCGCCTTGACAAACTCTTCGACTCTCATTGGTTGTACTTCCTGTAATCGTGATCTACCGCTTCCAGTTCTTTCACCGAATCGAGTTCCACGATCTGATTCCGGAAGACCTCGTGCACGGTAAGATCGATGTTTTTGATTTCTTCGTTGACGACGTCGTCCCAGAACAGTTTTTCGTAGGATCCGGGATGCTTGTATTTTTCCAGAATGGCGTTCGCCAGTTTTCTGACGTCCTCGTTTTTGAACCACGCGACGCCGCACATATTGAAACAGTCGTCGCCGCCTTTTCCTACCCGGACGATCCTTCCGCTCTCGTTCTGCTCGAAAACCCAATCGTCGCTGAACCCTTTGACCATAACGCCGAAGTAACAGGAGCGGTCGAGTTCGGCTTCGAAAATAGAGGGATCGGAAATGTAGACGTCGGCTTCGCAAATGAAGCAGTCCTCGTCCCCCATCACGGGGATGGCGGCGTGAACGGAGGAGATGTTGTTGACCGTCGTATATTCGGAGTTCCGGATGATCGATACGTTGTCGTATTTTTTTGTCAGCGGTTCAAACTGTTCGCCCCGATAGCCGACGACCACGTAGATCCGCTTGACGCCACGTCCGCGGAGTCCCTCGATCACCGTTTCGATCATCGGCTTCCCGAACACCCGGATCAGCGGCTTCGGCGTCTTTTCCGTCAGCGGAGCCATACGGGTCCCGAGCCCGGCTGCCATCAGAATTGCAATTTCGTTTTTCATCTTATAACTCGTCAATCAGCGTGATGATCTCTTTGATGGGCATCAGTCTGTCGTCCACTTCTTTTGCCCGATGATACTTCAGAATATCGGTCGCGGTCTGCTGCATGGCGGGGAACGCGCTTCTCGTCAACTGATTCGCGTAAATAACGATGTTGACGCCGTGGGACGAGAGTTCCTCGTTGGTGATCGTGTTGAAGGAGGAGGGAACGACGACGATCGGCGTCGTCCGATCCTTTTCCCTGAACCGGTCGCAGAACTCCAGGATCTCGTCCGGCTCTTTTTTCCGCGAGTGGATCATGATCCCGTCGGCTCCGGCTTTCACGTAGGCGAACGCCCGGGTCAGGGCGTCCTCCATTCCTCTCTCCAGGATCAGCGATTCGATCCGGGCGATGATCATAAACTCGTCGGTCAGTTTGACCTTCTTGCCGGCGGTGATCTTCGCGCAGAAGTTTTCGATCGAATCCTGCGTCTGTTTGACCTCGGTTCCGAACAGCGAGTTCTTTTTCAGTCCGGTCTTGTCCTCGATGATGATCGCGGAGACGCCCATTCGTTCGAGGGAACGGACGGTATAAACGAAATGCTCGGTCAGTCCGCCGGTATCGCCGTCGAAGATGATCGGTTTCGTCGTGACCTCCATAATATCGTCGATCGTCCGGAACCGGGACGTCATATCGACCAGCTCGATATCGGGTTTTCCCTTTGCGGTCGAATCGCACAGGGAAGAGACCCACATGGCGTCGAACTGATCCAGTTTCCCCTCGCCGGTATCCACCACGGTTTTTTCGGCGATCAGACCGGTCAGCCCGGAGTGGGCTTCGATCGTTTTGACGATCGGGCAGATCCCGATCAGCTGTTTCAGCCGTTTCCGCCGGTATTCGGGCATCGCCAGTTTCTCTTTTTGAATGGCGTCGATCTTTTTGACGGTTTCGTCCCGGGTATAGGGGACCTCGATCAGCTCTCCGCCGCATTCCTTGAGCGTTTCGAGCAGCTGCTTCCGGATGACCGCTTCCGCGCCCTCCCTCCAGTTGTCTCCGTGGATCACGTAATCGGGTCTCAGTTTCCGGACGATATCGTCGTAGTGGATCTTGTCCTGAACGACCACCTCGGATACGCCGGGAATACGCTCGTAGAGGCGGATCCTCTCTTCAAGCGAGATGGTGGGGAACTTGTTGTAGCGGATCAGCGCCTCGTCGGTCAGCGCGCCGACGATCACCCTTCCGTATTCGGCGGCGTGCCTGATGACGTTCAGATGCCCCGCGTGAATGACGTCGGTGCAGAAACACGTATAAACCGTCTTCATCGGTTTTCCTCCTTGTAGACGACGGGGACGCGGATCGAACAGACGTTCAGCGCCTCTTCAAAGACCTTGAAGAACGCTTCGATGTCCGGTTCGTCGATCGCGCCGAGGGCGCAAAGCCGGAACATCCCTTTTTTCTCGACCTTCCCCGGGTAGATCGTGAAGCCTCTCTCGTAACAGTAATCGTGAACCTTTCCGAAATCCCAGTTGGGGTCGTCCGGGTAGAGCGCCGCGACGACCAGTCCGGATTGCAGATCCCGTCTGATGAAATCCTTGAATCCGAGTTTGTCCAAGCCACGATGGATGGCGTTGAAGACCCGCTTGTGCCGCTCCCATTTCGCCGTCTCTCCCTCGGCGTAGTACTCTTTCAGCGCCTGAATGGTCGCATAGATCGTCTGCACCGGGGGCGTAAAGTTCATCTCGCCGGTCTTTTCGAAATAGTCGTACTGCCGGAACAGGTTGCAGTAGTAACTGCGCCTCGGATAGTCCTTGCTCTTTTCGATCTCCCGGATCCTTCCCGTGATGAAGGACAGACCGGTCATCGCCATAATGCCTTTCTGGGCGCTTGCCATGCAGAAATCGACGTTGTCTTTTTCGACGTCGATCGGGATCATCGCCAGACTGGACGTGGTATCCACGACGAAGATCGCGCCGTATTTGTGCGAGAGAGCGCCGATCTCCCGGATCGGATTCAGAAGACCCGTTCCCGTCTCGTTATGGGTCGTGTAGACCAGATAGACGTCCGGATTGTTTTTCAGCGTCTCTTCGACTTTTGAGAGATCCGGGCGTTCGTTGATCGGGAAGCGCAGATCGATGTGCGGAAGACCGTAGTATTCGCAGATCTGCACCGCCCGCGTCGAATAGGCGCCGTTGTTCACGACCAGAACCTTTTTGTTTGCGGGCAAGAGCGAGTTCAGGCAAACGTCCAGATTGATCGTCCCGGATCCGCAGAACAGAACCGTCGTGTACCGTTCGGGGTCCCCGTGAACGATCCTCGTCAGATCCTCGCGCAGCCCTTTCATCAGCCCCGCGAACTCTTTTTCCCGGGGACAGATATCGGGGACGACCTGCGCCATCTTTACGGTGTCCGTCGTCGTCGACGGACCGGGATTCAACAAAACGTTCCTTTTTATCTCCATTTTCGCGTCCTCTTTCATTTTACGTTACGTTTGCGGTTCGTCCGTATCCGTCGGGGCGTCCGGGGCGTATTCCTCCGTCTTCTTTTTCCGGAAGACGAGGAACTTGCTGAAAAAATAGTTCGACACGATGACGACGACGGCGGCTACGACCTTCGCGCCGATCTCGTTGAAGTTCCATTCGCGCCCCCAAAACGAAACGGCGTTGAGGGAGGGGAACAGAGAGGAGAGGGCGCGCGCGCCGAAGTAGGTGATCAGGTAGTCAAGCCCGAGGGTCGCAAGTCTTCCCCCGGCAAAAACCGGCAGCTGACGAAGGGGTTTTCCCTCTTTTCCGTCTTCAAACACCCATTTTCGGTTCGTGAAGAAGGCGAACAGGACGGCGGCGATCCATTGCACCACCTGCGCGACGGTATAGAGCGCAAAATACTTTCCCCCGCTCGTTTCCTCGACCGGAATGCCGAGCAACCGTTTTCCCGGGATCAGGACGGCGAAGTAGACCGCCCATCCGACGAGGGTCGTCAGCACTCCGAAGAAGAGGTAGAGCAGGACCTCCCGGTGCTTCCGGGCAAATTCGCTGATACGGGACATTCCTTGCCTCCGATGAATTGATACGCGACAAGTATAGCACACCGCGCGGCTTTTGTCAACGGCGAACCGTCGCGCGCAAAAGTGTAAACTTTCATCTTTTCGCGCGCGACGTGCGCTTTGCCCTTGATTTTCGCGTCTGAATCCTGTATAATACTATAATGAGGAAAAATGCGAGAGGGGGATCGTTTTGTTCGGATACGTAAAACCATGGATCCCCGAACTCCGCGTGCGGGAAGAGGCGGCGTACCGCGCGCTCTACTGCGGACTCTGCCGGACGATGAAGAAAACCGTCGGGCGGCTCTCGACCCTCTCGCTCAGTTACGATTTCGTCTTTTTCCTGATCTGCCGTCTCTGGATCGCGGGGGAAAACCCTCTGCCGACCCGGCGCCGCTGCTTTTTGCATCCTTTTCGCCGTCGCCCGATGACCGACGCGGGGGAGACCGGGCGGCTTGCCGCGCGGATCTCGGCTCTGCTTACCTACGACCAACTGCGGGACGATCTGTCCGACCGCGGCGCGAAGAAAAGGATAAGAGCCCGCCTGCTGCTGCCGGTTTTTCGTTCGGCGCGCCGCCGCGCTCGTCTCCCCGACCTCGACGCCGAGTTCCGGCGCTGTCTCGATTCGCTTGACGCGCTCGAACGCGCGGGATCTCCCTCCGCGGATCAGGCCGCCGAGACCTTCGGGGCGCTGCTCGGCGCGGCGTTTTCCTACGGGCTTGACGGCGACGACGCCCGCGTTCTTTTTGAGATCGGACGGCATACCGGGCGGTTCATCTACCTTGCCGACGCCGCCGAAGATTACGACGACGACCGCCGGCGCAAAAACTACAATCCGCTCGTGATCGCCTTCGGCGCGCACGATCTGACACCGGAACAAAAAAAGGACCTTCACACCGCGCTTCTGCTCGAACTCACCGCGCTCGAGCGTGCGGTCGCGCTGCTCCCGCCGGAGCGGAACGACCTTTCGGAGATCACCGACAATATTCTCTATATCGGTCTCGTGCGACGCGTCGCCTATCTTGTGACCGACCCCGCAGACGAACAGAATCCCGGCGCAAAGCCGGAAGGAGAAAAAGAATGAAAGACCCGTATCAGACGCTCGGAATCACGTCCGCCGCCACCGACGAAGAGGTCAAGGAGGCGTACCGTCGCCTTGCCCGGAAATACCACCCCGACAATTATTCCGCCGACAATCCTCTGGCGGATCTCGCCAAGGAAAAGATGCAGGAGATCAACGAGGCGTACGACGCCATCAAGAACGAACGCATCGACGCGAAAATGCGGGAGGGGACGAACGGGCGGCAGAGCTCCGGGACGCGCGGGACCGGCAGAACCGGCGGCGACCCGAACGATCCGCACTACGCCGCCTACTGCGAGGCGCGCCGTTACCTCAATTCCCGCCGCGCCGCCGCCGCCGACGGTATCCTCTCTCGCATCCCGGAGAACGAGAGGAGCGCCGAATGGCACTTTCTGAAGAGCGTCGTCCTGATGCACCGCGGCTGGATGAACGACGCGATGCGCGAACTCGAAACCGCGTGCAGTATGGATCCCGATAACGAAGAGTATCAGCAGGCGAAAGAGATGTTCAATCGCTCGGCGTCGGGATACGGAAGCACCTATTACAACGAGGGCGCCTACCGCCGCGAGAGCGCGGGGGGATGCGACGCCGATTTCTGCACCACCCTCTGCCTTGCCAACCTGCTCTGCAATCTCTGCGGGGGATGCAGATGAAACCGGTCCGCGCGCTGACCCTTTCCTCGGTGCTCGCCGCGCTCTCGGTCCTGCTTTTGTTTCTCGGCAGTCTTCTCGACGTCTTCGACCTCGCGGCGGTGATGGTCGCCTCGTTCTTCGTCACCCTCGTTCTGATCGAGTGCCGGGGAGTGTGGTGCTGGCTGCTCTATATCGTCGTTTCGGTACTCTCGTTCCTGCTTTTGCCGGGACGTTTCGTCACGGTCGAATACGTCTTTTTCGGCGGGATCTGGCCGATCCTGAAATACTGGCTTGAACGCCTGCCGCGTCTCCCTTCGTTCCTTCTCAAACTGCTCGTCGGCAACGCGCTCGCCTTTGCGGGGGCGTGGCTCGGGCTTCGCTTCTTCGGGCTCGAGATCCCCGATTCGCTCTTGATGAAGGTGCTGGTCGTCGTTCTGTGGGAGGCGGTCTTCCTTCTTTTCGATCTCCTGCTCACGCGGATGATCATCCTCTGGTGCGTGAAATACCGGAAGCGCTTCAACCGTCTGTTCCGGTAAATACGAAAAAGGATCGCTTATGACAAACGTAGGATTCGTTTCTCTCGGCTGCTCGAAGAATCTGATCGACACCGAGGTCATGCTGAAAAAACTCGCCGACGCCGGCTACGCGATCGTTCCCGACGAAACGGAGGCGGATATCGTCGTCGTCAACACCTGCGGTTTCATCGAAAGCGCGAAACAGGAGTCGATCGAAAGCATCCTCGACGTCGCGTGGCTGAAAACCAACGGGCGTCTGAAGGGGATCGTCGTGACCGGCTGCCTCGCCGAACGCTACCGCGACCAGGTGATGCGCGAGATGCCCGAGGTCGACGCCGTGCTCGGCACCGGCAGTTACGACGAGATCGTCGCCGCGATCGAGGCGGTCGAAAAGGGCGGGAAGTACGAGAGTTTCAAGGACAAGGAGGCGGCGCCCCTCGGCGGCGAACGCCTCGTCACGACCCCCGAGTATACGGCGTATCTCAAGATCGCCGAGGGGTGCGACAACCGCTGCACCTACTGCGCCATCCCGTCGATCCGCGGGCGGCTTCGCTCCCGTCCGATCGAGGAGATCGTCAAAGAGGCGAAGGAACTTGAGGCGATCGGGGTGAAAGAGTTGAACCTCATCGCGCAGGACACCTCGCGCTACGGGCTCGATCTCTACGGCAGATACGCCCTCGCCGATCTGGTACGCGCGATCACGCGCGAGACGGCGATCCCCTGGATACGGCTCCTTTACTGCTATCCCGACAAGATCACCGACGATCTGCTCGCCGAGATGCGCGACAATCCGCGGCTCCTGAAATATATGGATCTCCCGATCCAGCATATTTCCGATAAGATCCTTGCGGCGATGAACCGGCACGGGAACGCCGCCCTGATCCGCGACGCCGTCCGCCGCGTGCGGGAAACGGTTCCCGGCGTCACGGTGCGCACGACCGCCATCGTCGGATTCCCGGGCGAGACCGACGCGGATTTTTCCGAACTCTGCGCCTTCGTCAAGGAGGCGAGGTTCGACCGCTTCGGCGCCTTTACCTACTCGCAGGAGGAGGGAACGCCGGCGGCTGGTTTTCCCGACCAGATCGACGAGCAGGTCAAACAGGATCGCTACGATACCCTGATGCAGACGCAGCTTGAGATCAGCGCGGAACTGCAGAGGGCGAAGATCGGTTCGACCGTGACGGTGCTCTCGGAGGGCTACGACGTCGTGGCGGGCACCCACTACGGACGGAGCGAAGCCGACGCCCCCGATATCGACGGCAAGGTCTATTTCTCCTCCCCCGTCCGCGTTCCCGCCGGCGTCTTCGTCGAGGTAAAGATCACCGACGCCCTCGATTACGACCTGATCGGCGAATGCGTCACCCCAATCGAGAAAAAGAAACGTTGAACGTAAACATCCGAAAGAGAGGACATCATTATGAACGAAACGCAAAAACCCCCGGTCAAGATCTGGAACGTACCGAACCTCCTGTCGCTTCTCCGCATGGCGCTGGTTCCCGTCTTTATGGCGGCGGCGCTCTATCTGCCGAAGATCGACGGGATCAAGATCTTCGTCTGTTGCCTCGTTCCGACGCTGATCTTCATCCTCACGTCGCTGACCGATATGCTCGACGGCAAGATCGCGCGGAAGTATAACCTCATCACCGATTTCGGCAAGTTTCTCGACCCCTTGGCAGACAAGTTTATGATCTTCTGCGCCCTGCTCGTGATCCTGGTCGCGCCGCTCTACGAGAGCACGCGCTGGATCGCCGTCTGGGTCGCCGCCGTCGTGATGCTCCGCGAACTCGGCGTGACCTCGCTCCGCCTCGTCGTGGCGAGCCGCGGGGTGGTCGTTCCCGCGTCCTGGTGGGGCAAGATCAAAACGGTGAGTCAGATCGTCGCCGTCGTCGTGATCCTGATGGAGCCGGCGTTCGGTTCTTTCGGAGAGCACCGCATCCTCTCCTACGTCTTTCTCGGGATCATGGCGTTCACCACCGTCGCCTCCGGGATCAGTTATCTCGTCTCGCTCTGGCCCTACGTTTCGGGAAAGAAATAATTCAAAACGCTTTCTTTCGACCGAAAAAGGCAAAAAACTTTCATTTTCCCTCTTTACAAATGAAAGAAATCGTGATACAATAGTCTGCGTATGACCCGTTCCCCGGCTTTCGGATACCGGGCGCCGCACGACGGCGCCGCTTCACCCGCCGATCCCTGAGGTACGGGACAAATAAACGAAGAAAGGTGAAAAAAGATGGAGAAGGAACTCAAGCAGCAGATCATCGCGGAGAACAAGACCAGCGAGTACGACACCGGTTCTCCCGAGGTCCAGATCGCGCTTCTGACCAGCCGGATCAACACCCTGACCGAGCACATGAAGCAGAATCCGAAGGACTTCCATTCCCAGAGAGGTCTGCTCAAGATGGTCGGACACAGAAAGAATCTTCTCGCGTATCTCGCGAAGAAGGACATCAACCGGTACCGCGCCATCGTCGCAAAACTCGGTCTCCGTAAGTAATCGGGGCGCTGTCCGGCGAAAAGGACGAAATGTGGAAAGCGGGGTTCGTCCGTTTTCCACATTTCACAGTAAAGGTCATTTCCGGGTCGGCGGAGGTAGCAGTTAAACAGGAGTCGAAATCTTCGGAGACTGTTTAAGTGCTATGTCCTCCTGTCCGGAGACAAATAAAAAGAACAGGAGAAAACAAAATGAAGTCAAGTGCAAAGTCCTTTGACAACTACCGGGTCTACCGCTACAACTTTGCCGGCAGACCGCTCGTCGTCGAGACGGGCAAACTGGCGGGACTGGCGAACGGTTCCTGCCTCGTCCGCTACGGCGACACGGCGATCCTCGCCTGCGCCACCGCGTCGGCGTCCCCCCGCGACGGGATCGATTTCCTGCCGCTGTCGGTCGACTTCAACGAGAAGATGTACTCGGTCGGCAAGATCCCCGGCGGGTACCTGAAGCGCGAGGGCAAACCGTCCGAGAAGGCGGTGCTCACCTCCCGCGTCATCGACCGTCCGATCCGCCCCCTCTTCCCGAAGGATCTCCGCAACGACGTCTCGATCGCCCTTGAGGTCCTCTCGGTCGATCCCGACTGCTCGCCCGAGATCACCGCGATGATCGGCGCGTCGATCGCTCTGTCGATCTCCGACATTCCGTGGAACGGTCCGATCGGCGGCGTGTTTATGGGGATGGTCGACGGCAAGTACGTCGTCAACCCGACCGCCGAGGAGCGCGCGAAGAGCGTGCTCGAACTTACCGTCGCGGCAAGCGAAAAGAAGGTCGTGATGATCGAGGCGGGCGCGAAAGAGGTCTCCGACGACGATATGTTCGGCGCGATCATGCGGGCGCACGAGGTCATCCGCGGGCTGCTCCAGTTCGTCGACAACATCGTCTCCGAGATCGGCAAACCCAAGTTTGCCTACGCCTCCGGCGAACTCGACCACGATATGTTCGACGAGATCTTCGCCTACTGCGAGAAGGCGGTGATGGAGGCGCTCGACACCGACGACAAGAACGTCCGCGACGCCAAACTCCAGCCGATCGTCGAGGATATCAAGGCGAACTTCATCGAGAAGTATCCCGATCTCGACGTTCAGCTTCCCGAACTGATCTACAAGATCCAGAAGAAGATCGTCCGCCGCTGGCTGATCGAGGATAAGAAGCGGGTCGACGGGCGCGCGATGGACGAGATCCGTCCGCTCGCCGCCGAGGTCGGACTGCTGCCCCGCGTCCACGGTTCGGGTCTCTTCACCCGCGGACAGACGCAGGTCCTGACGATCGCCACCCTCGGCACGATCGACGAGGCGCAGCGCCTCGACGGTATCGACGACGAGGATACCAAGCGCTATATGCACCAGTACAATATGCCCGGCTACTCCACCGGTGAAGCGAAAGCGGCGCGGAGCCCCGGACGGCGCGAGATCGGTCACGGCGCGCTCGCCGAGCGGTCGCTGATCCCGGTCCTCCCCTCGGTCGAGGAGTTCCCCTACGCGATCCGCGTGGTCTCCGAGGTCGTTTCCTCGAACGGTTCGACCAGCCAGGCGTCGGTCTGCGGCTCGACCCTTGCGCTGATGGACGCGGGCGTTCCGATCAAGGCGCCGGTCGCCGGTATCTCCTGCGGGCTCATCACCGAGGACGACGGCAGCTGGACGACGATGATCGACATCCAGGGGCTTGAGGACTTCTACGGCGATATGGACTTCAAGGTCGCCGGTACCCACAAGGGCATCACCTCGATCCAGATGGATCTGAAGATCGACGGTCTGACCCCCGAGATCATCCGCGAGGCGCTTGCCACGACCCATAAGGGAAGAGACTATATCATCGACGAAGTGATCCTGAAGGCGATCCCCGCGCCGCGCGAGACCGTCTCCGAGTACGCTCCCAAGATGATTTCGATCAAGATCAATCCCGACAAGATCCGCGAGGTCATCGGCAGCGGCGGAAAGGTGATCCAGAAGATCGTCGCCGACACCGGCGCGAAGATCGACATCGAGGACGACGGATCGGTCTACATCTCCGCCGTCAAGCAGGAGAGCATCGACCGCGCGAAGGCGATCGTCGAGGCGATCGTGTTCGAGCCCGTCGTGGGCGAGACCTACGACGCGACGGTCACCCGGATCATTCCGATCGGGGCGTTCGTCGAGTACGCGCCCGGCAAGGAGGGGATGGTGCACATCTCCAAACTGCAGGATAAGCGCACCGAACGGGTCGAGGACGTCGTGAACGTCGGCGATTCGGTCCGCGTCAAATACCTCGGCACCGACGAGAAGGGAAGACACAACCTCTCGATGAAGGACGCCGATAAGTAAGCGAAAAGAATCAAATACCACGAAGAGTGGGCGTCGTTTGACGCCCGCTTTTCTTATCGATTGTCGAAAACGGGGGGAGGAGGACGGACGCCGTCGACGCGCCCCGAACGCCTCCGATCGCGCGCAAACGCGAAAAAGAAAGGAGAGAGGATGAGAGAGGAACAGGGGAAAAAGAACGAAAGACGGGGAATCTTAAACAACCCGATCTGGCAGTTGACGGCGGCGGGGATCGCGATCGTCGCGGTTTTGGTCGCCGTGGTCCTTCCGCGTCGGGCGGGGAACGGGGGGAAAGAGACCGGGTGGAGCGGGGGCGCCCTGACCCTGACGCACCGCCTGACGGGAGCGGGGAGAGGACCGCTCGCGCTCTGCGACGAGGATCATTTGCAGAGCGAGGAGGATTCCGCCGAATGCGGGATGGCTTGCCTTCCCGTCGGGTGGCATCCCGCGTCGGGCTACGCGATCGGCGGGGAATCGGTACGGCTCTCGCCCGTCGTTTCTATGCAGCTTGACCGGATGATCCTCGATTATACGGAAACGAACGCGAGTTATTCGATCCCCTGCGTCGTCTCGGGATACCGGGACCTTTCCGAACAGAGGGCGGCGGGGAGAACGCCGGGCGCCGATCCGGCGGGGACGGGCTACGCCCTGACGCTGTCGCTCTGCGTGCCGCAGGGGGACGGGATGGCGGTTGTACCGCTCTCAAATCCCCTCGCGCAATCTTTTTCGGCGTGGCTGGCGTCCCACGCCGCGTCCTACGGCTTCACCTACGATTCGGGCGGATTGCTCCGCTACGTCGGCGTTCCGCACGCCGCCGCAATGATCCACTCGTCGCAGTCTCTTTCGGCTTACATATCGGCTCTGACTGGAAAATTACAAACCGCCCCCCTGAAAATCGAGGCGGCGGGAGCGGTCTATTCGGTCTTTTTCGTGCCGGCGGATCGGAACGGAGAGGCGTCCCTTACGCTCCCCTCCGACGCCGTCTTTACGGTCTCCGGCACCAACGCCGGCGGCTTCGTCGTTACGGTCCGGGAACGGTAAAGAAACAGACCGAGAGAAACGCGGCAGGATTCGGCGTTTTCGCACTCGTCGGCGTAGTGGTCTACGACAGAGAGCGAAAACGGCGAAAGGCAGGGCGGCGCGGGTCATCCCGCGCCGCTCGTCTCTTTTTATTGTTTCTTTTCTTTTCATTATGCTCTCGGGAACGCGTTATCAAGCCCGTTTTTGCCGGTCATGCAAGTTTGTCTTCGGTCTGAAGCGGCGCGGGTCATCCCGCGCCGCTTCGTTATTTGTGATACCGTTTTCCCGCCCGGATCGAATACGCCCGGTAGAGCGATTCGAGAAAGACGACGCGCATCAACTGGTGCGGAAAGGTCATCTTCGAGTAGGAGAGGCGGAGCGCCGCCTTCTCTTTGACGGCGGGGGAGAGCCCGTGCGAACTGCCGATCACGAAAGCGAGCGTGCCGGATCCGTCCCCGAACCGTCCGACCGCCTCGGCAAACTCCTCCGAGGAGAGTTCCTTCCCCTCGACGCAGAGGGCGACGAGCGGCGTTCCCTGGGGCAGGGCGTCAAGGATCTTTTCCCCCTCCCGTCCGAGCGCCGCCGCGACCGAGCGGGGATCGTTCTCGTCGGCGATCTTCTCCTCGGGGAGATTTACCTCCCGCAGGTCGCAGAACGCCGCGAGCCGCTTTTTATACTCGGCGGCGGCTTCGGTCAGGTAGGATTCTTTCAACGTCCCGACCGTGATCAGCGTGACGCGATGCATAAACGTCTCCCTTTTCTTTCACGGGTCCCGTTCTGATCCCGTCAGCGGAAACGGATCTCCGCCATCACGGGGATATGGTCGGACGGATAGGTGTCGTCGGCGTCGATCGGATTATCGACGACGGTATAGTAGAGAGTCCGGAAATTGCCCCTCGTCAGCACGTAGTCGAAAGTGTAGCGCGTATCCCGCCCCGTGCGGTTGTTGGACGCCAGCGTACCCTTCCGGTCGCCTCTGACCCTTGCGGTATCGGAGGTCCTCTCGAACCCGGCGTCGAAGAAGACCTGCATATTGAGCGTGCCGCCGTTGCTCGGGTTGCTTGCGTTGTAGTGCGCGTTCATATCGCCGAGAACGATCTGGTCGGGGTAGGTCGCCGATTGCGTTTCGAGCCACGCGAGCAGCGTACGGATCTCGTAGCGACGGACCTTGTCGTCCTCTTCGTGACCCGATCCGGTGCCGCCGTAGTGCAGGTGCGTGTTGACGACGAGGATATTCTTTCCGGTCGCCTTATGCGTCAGAACGACGTAGTGGAAGATCCGCTGGACCGTATCGAGCGATTGATCCGCGCCTTCGGTATTGGGAACGCCGAGTTGGCTCGCGGTCTGCTGGAAGGTCTTGGTTCCCTCGGTGACTTTGGTGAACTTGTCGGTCTTGTAGAAGATCTCGTTCTTCTCGAAATCGTATTTGCCGGTATAACTGCCCGTGAGCCGCGTGTAGCCGCCCGCGCTCGCAAGCGAGGAAAGGGTGGAGTTCCAACCGTTCACGCCCTTTTGGTTGACCTCCTGGAATCCGACGATGTCGGGCGATTCCGAGAGGACCGTTTCGGCGACTTTCGAGGGATCTCTGCCCTCCCAGCCCTGTCCGCCGCTCGGACTGTCGTAGACCGCTATGTTGTAACTCATCACGGTAACGTAATTGGAAACGCGGAAGCCGGCAAGCGTTTCGCGCTGCGCCGTCGTGTAGGGGCTGTACTTGAGGATATCGCCCGGAAGCGTACATTCGTAATTGTATTTCTCCGACTGCGTACTCGAGAGTTCCCAGAGCGCCGCTTCCGCCACGTCGGAGAGCACCGCGGAGTTGACAGCCTCTTCGTACGACGAATAGCAAACGACGTCGCCGTTCACTTCGACGTAGCCGCGGGCGGAATAGAGCCGTCCGTAATCCTGCGCCTGCAAGCCGGTCAGAACGCAGCTGAAGCGGCTCGCGTTCGCGTTTGCTCCTTCAAAAGACGCTTCGAGTTTGACGTATTTTTCGCCCGCGATCGCGTTGCAGCCGTCGAGCGCCTCGACGGTAAAGTCGAGCGAGTTGTCGGTGAGGTTTGCGGTCGGGGTGACGAGCACGCCGACCTCGACGGCGTTCTCTCCGTAGGTCGATTTCAGCTCGTTGATATACGCCCGGTCGACCACCCCCGAGAAGCAGAGACCGGTCGGCGTTTCAACCGACGCCGTCGCGCCGCGCGTCAGTCGGATCGGCGGCGCGGTGCGGTACCAGGTCTTTCCGGAAACCACGGTGCTGTCGGGCAGCGTGTAGGATGCGGCGGTGGGAGACGGAACCTTCGTCACGTCCTGAACGAAGCCCTGTCCGCAGGTCGCAAAGACGTCCTTATAAATGAAGTACGCCGTTTCTCCGGTTTCGGTCTTGGGATTGTTCGCAAAGAAGATGAACAACCACTTGGTAGCCGCCATATCGGAATACGTGATTCCGCCCTGCCCGTCGGACTGCGCGGTATAGAGCAGGTTTTCTTCAAGCCACTTCCCGTCTCCGGCGTTTCTGCCGAGGATCGAAACCAGCACGCCGTCGATATACAACTCGCAGGTGACGCGATAGGTCGCGGCGGCGCCGCCGCTGACCGCGGCTTTGTTCGTCAGTTCCTCGTGCAGTTTCATACCGATCCGGTGCCAGCCCCATTGCGTGTCGCCGTGGCTGACGCCGTCGCCGGGATTGGAACCGCCGATGTTCGGGTAGGCGGTGGGATCCGCAACCTTGCCGATCATACGCGGATACGGGTTGCCTTCTTCGGATTCGTTCAGCGAGGTGTACTCCCATCCGCCGGCGTATTGGCAGTCTCCGTGGGTGTTGCCGTTGGTAAGCGACACGTACGAGAGCGCGTTGGAAGAGGCGCCGTAGAAATTGCCGATCCTCGTATCAAGGTACTGTTTGGTCGATACGAGATTGTCGACGAGCGTCTCGTTCCACAAAAGCGAATACTCGACGTACAGGTCGTTGCCCGCGGGATTCTCCTCGGTCGGATAGAAGTGTTTGCCCTTCTGTACCTCCTTCACCATAGGGAGTTTCAGCGTGTAGCGATCCTCGTCCTCGGTCAGTTCCAGCACGGTCGGAGCGCTCGTATAGTATTTGGCGGCGTTGACGTGTACGCCGTCCGCGATCTCGTAATCCACGGCGGCGGGAGAGG
>Ga0310696_10005256_pt1 | contig 15659 bp, 5 predicted proteins | sample AusTroGonzalo_MG_4_FD_203885 | JGI IMG/M metagenome (GOLD analysis project Ga0310696, IMG submission 203885) | Bovine rumen microbial communities from tropical cattle in Woodstock, Queensland, Australia - Gonzalo_02 (v2) (version 2) | ecosystem: Host-associated > Mammals > Digestive system >...
GTTCGAGGTATTCGGACGGAATAAGTTCTCTCCGTACCGGGTGCTTGTCGGTCTCCACCGTCAGCACCTTCACCTCACAACCCTGAGACAGCAACCCCTGGGTGATGCTGTTCATCGCCATTGTACCGCCATCTACCGACGGATAAGGGGGCTTGTTGCAGAGCTGGAGTATCTTCATCATTCAAGCATTCAAACATTCAAGCATTACTCTTTCGGCAATGCTTTAAATCCCATGCCGAGGATTTCGCTGCTGTCCATAATGTTCACGAAAGCCTTCGGGTCGATCAGATGCAGGGTGCTTCTCAGTTTCACCATATCGGCGCGGTCAAGGGTGACATAAATCATCTTGCGCTCATTGCCTTGATAGAGGCCGGTGCCGGTAAGACAGGTGCCGCCACGCTTGAGGTCGTTGAGGATATAGTTGCGCACGGCCTCCATCTCGTCGGTGACGATGAACATGGTCTTGTAACTCTTCATGCCGTCGACCACGAGGTCAATGACCTTGCCCTCGATGTAGATGATGATGATGGAGTAGATAGGCAGACGGATGTCGCCAAAGGCGATGAATGTGCTGATGGTGATGATACCGTCGACAATCATGACAAGGGTACCGAGGGAGATTTTGGTGTACTTGTGGAGAATCATGGAGATGATATCCGAACCGCCACTGGTGGCACCGCTGCGGAAAATCATGCCGATGGCCACGCCGTAGATGAGGCCGGCAACCACAGTGTTGAGGATGTAGTCGGGTTTGAACCAAACACCATGTTCCTTCAACGCTACCAAACCATCCGTACTGGCGGGTTCAGAAAAAAGCACCGTACCATCATGGATGACAGGAGTATAACCCCACACCAATTCAAGCAGATAGGTAAAGCCGAAGATGAGGAAGGTGGAGATAATGGTCTTCAGACCGAACTTCGGACCAAGTATCCAGGTGCCGATAATCAGCAGGGGGATATCCATGCAGATGGCGTAGAGGGCAATTCTGCCACCCCAAAGGCTGCTGAAGACGTTGGAAAGACCATAGGTACCGCCAGGAGCCATCAGATAGGGATTCACGAACATCACATCGCCAATGGCGAACAGTGCACTACCCACAATCAGCAACAGATAAGAGACAACCTCTTGTCTAAACTTGCTTTTCGAGTCGAAATTTGTCATAACTCTCTTATTGTTTTTTATTTAGTTAATTATTAGTAATATATTAAAAATGCAAAGATACAAATAAAAAATGAAAACTGAGAATAAAATCTCAATTTTCATATATTTCGAGCGATAGACGGGGTTCGAACCCGCGACCTGCGGCTTGGGAAGCCGCCGCTCTGCCAACTGAGCTACTATCGCAAATGCGCCCTTAAAACGGAGGCATTTATTTTTTATTGTGCAGCGACGAAAAAAATTTAAAACGTTATTTCGTTATCACGATATAACGACTGTAGGGCTACCCAAAATATTCGTATTGACCATTCTCGCTCTTCACCGTCACTTGCGCTTTCGGAGTCTCTTCCACACGGCCGATAATCTGGGCATCGACATTGAAACTCTTCGAGATATCAATGATGCCGCGGGCGGTCTCCTCGTCGGTGTAGAGTTCCATTCGGTGACCCATATTGAAGACCTTGTACATCTCCTGCCAGTCGGTCTTGCTCTCTTCGTGAATCATCTTGAAGAGCGGCGGCACAGGGAAAAGGTTATCCTTCACCACATGCAGCGGACGGCCACCGATAAAGTGCAAAACCTTGGTCTGGGCACCACCCGAACAGTGAATCATTCCGTCAATCTTCGGACGGTATTCATCCAACACCTTACGGATAATGGGGGCGTATGTTCTTGTGGGCGAAAGCACCATGTGACCCGCATCGACACCAGGCACCTCTGTGGGGTCGGTGAGCAATTTCGAGCCGCAGAAGACCACACTGTCGGGGAGATTCTTGTCGTAGCACATGGGGTATTTCTCAGCGTATACATGCGAGAAGACGTCGTGGCGGGCCGAGGTGAGTCCGTTCGACCCCATACCGCCGTTGTAGGCGGTCTCGTAGGTAGCCTGGCCATAAGATGCCAAAGCCACAATGACATTGCCAGCCTTGATATTGGCATTGTCAATAACATCGGCACGACGCATGCGAGCAGTAACGGTACTGTCGACAATGATGGTGCGAACCAAGTCTCCCACGTCGGCCGTCTCACCGCCGGTGAGAACGATATCGATACCCATATCGCGCATTGTCTGGCAGAACTCCTCGGTACCATTGATGACGGCGGAAATCACCTCGCCGGGTACCAGCTGCTTGTTACGTCCGATGGTGGAGGAGAGCAGGATATGGTCGAGGGCACCAACACACAGAAGATCGTCGGTATTCATCACAATGGCATCGATAGCGATGCCTTTCCATACGCTGAGGTCACCCGTCTCCTTCCAGTACATATAGGCCAGCGAGCTCTTGGTGCCAGCGCCGTCGGCGTGCATGATATTGCAGTAGGCAGGGTCGCCGCCCAGCAAGTCGGGGATAATCTTGCAAAAAGCATTGGGATAAAGTCCCTTGTCGATATTCTTGATGGCGTTGTGAACGTCCTCTTTCGAAGCGGAAACACCGCGCTGATTGTACTTGTCCATTGATTGCCTGATTGCTTGATTGCTTGATTGTTTGAGTGACTGGTCGTCCAACCAATTAAAATGCAAAGATACAAACTTTTTGCGGAATGGCAAAAAAATGTTTTTCACTGCTTCCTGTGGGTCATGCGATAGAGGCATTTTTCCTCGCGCGTCATATCCTTTGTTTCGGGGTCGTCGTCCTCGTCGAGGGAGAAGTTGACAGGCAAGTTGAACTGCACAGGGACGGGCTCCCTTCCTTGGCGGCCAGGCTTCCAACGCGGCATGTTCTTGACTGCCTCGACGACGGCGGCGCCGCAACCTCCACCGATATCACGCAGAATCTTGGGATTACTGATGCTGCCGTCGCATTCCACGACAAAAGTGACATAGACCTTGCCGGTGATGTTGCTGTCACGAGCCTCAGCTGGATAGCTGACATTGCGGCAGAGGTATGCATAGAGGGAGTCAATGCCACCGGGAAATTCGGGGTCGACTGTGAATGGATGGAAGACCATCGTCTGGTCGTTGGTGTCGACGCTGTCGTTCTGGGCGACGGCAAAAAAGCCAACAAGCAGCATGACCGTCGCTATCAAGAGTCTTTTCGTTATCATTGCAGATTATTTGGGGTGCAAAGATACGAACTTTATGAGGAATGGCAAAAATAAGTTATCAAACAGCAGCACCGCAGCCACATGGATTTTCTCAGTTTTAACGCAGTATAAGTTTCTTGACGATGGCGCCACTGTCGTTAACGATGCGGACGAAGTAGGTGCCGGCGGCCCATCGGCTGACGTCGATGGTGAGTGGAGCACCGGCATCCTGCCGGCATTCATAGACCACACGGCCTTGCTGGTCGAGAACCTGAAGCGAGGTGTTCGCATCCATTGACTCATCAAGCACAATCGTCACCGTCGTAGTGGCAGGATTAGGATAAATAAGGAAGTCTCTGCCTTCAACATCGTCGATACCGACATTCTGGCTAAAGTAGGCGGTGATGATACGGTCGGAATGGATAACGAAGCTGTAGGGATTGTCGAAGATGGTGTCGCCCGTTTCGAGAATCCAGAAGTCGAAGCTGACGCCTTCTCCCTGTACATGTCCCTCGAGGCGCACAGTATCCCCTTCCACATAGCGCCCTTCGCCGACAACATAGTCGGCAGGGATATTCTCCCCGCAGTTGCGGCAGACACGGTTGATGTAGACAGTGAACGTGTCGAGCACCGGCGGAATACGCGCGCTGTCAAGCTCCACCTTGACATTGTCGAGATGCAGGTATACGTTATCCGTATTTAGTCCTGTTTGCACGAAGAATCCGAGGCGTATATTACCCATAGCCTCTGCCGGCAGCGTTATGATGGGGTGCCAATTCAGCGAATCCATGCTCTGCATGAGATTGCCACCAGCAGCACCGCCCCAGTCGGCGAGCACCTGCCACGAGGAGCCATTGTCAACCGTAAAGGCGACGCCAAAGCGGGTTTCGTCGGAGAGACTATCGGGGGAACTTTCGCCCATACCGCGTGTCATCCTGATGTCGAACGAGAGCTTGGCCGAGTCGCTCACAGCAATCAGCGGCGAGATGAGCCACTCATGCTCATTGTAGAAATCCACCGTCACCCGCATCGCGCCAAGGCTTCCGTAAACATTGTAGATACTCCACTGGGAGGCATATCGATAGTCGAGCGCATAGCCGGGATAGTCAAGACTGTCGACCCATCCTCTGGCGCGGTTCCAGCACGAGGCTTCTGCCATGTTGATATAACCGTCGAACGACTCGTAGTAGGGCAACGGCGCAGGGTTGCAGTCGGTGGTGAAGCTGCCGATATACAGCCATTCCGAGGTATCGGTGGCGCCACATAGCGAACGCACCCAGGCGTGATAGGTGGTGTTGCCGCTGAGGGCGTGGAGGGTGATTGTCTGATTGCTTGAGTGTATAATTGCTTGAGTGGCTGAGGGGATGCTGTCGGTACCGTAGCATATCTGGTAGGCGTCGCCCATGCCGCTCCAACCGAGGGTGATACTGTCGTAACTCAAGTCGGTCACCGTGGGTTGCGAGGGTCGGAGACACGTGGGCATCGCTTCGACAAGGAGGTCATCGACATCGAGCGAGGCACCGTTGATGCTGAAGAATGCCACACAGACGGTGTCGGCACCCGGCAAGCTGTCGATATAAAACTCGTGTTCACTCCACGAGGAACTGCTCCACTGGTCCGCCCCGTTGAAGACCCACAACGGCACCATTGTCGAGAGGTCCGACACATCGGTCATCAGTCCCACGACGATGGCCGAGTCGCGGTAATAATGGTTCTCCCAGAAGCGGATATGAAGACCACTCTCCGGGAAAGCGAAACGCGGCGTTTGTGCCAAACTCTGCTCGCCGTCGAAGCCCCAAAAATCGAGCACCCCGGTGCCGCTATGGGCATCAGTGGGCCTCTGCACCACACGGGGAAAGTTGCTGCTATTGAGCACAGCCGTCCAGCAGGCAGGAAGGGTCTCCCCGAGGGCTATGGTCTCGAAGTCCTCCTCGATGGGCAATCCTGTGGCCACACAAGGCGTGGTGAAGTCCACTTCATGCAAATCACCCAATGAGCCGTCGCTGCACACCGCGCGCACGGCAGCAGTGTAGTTCTGCTGCGGGGTAAGGCCGGTAATCAAATAGTGTGTATTCGACACCGAAGAGGCTACCACTGCTCCGTCGAGCAGCACCTGATATTGTCCACCCTCGCTGCTGGCATCCCATGCCAGCTCGGCAGAGACCGACGTAACGTTGCGCATTCGGACATCTATCGGTTGCGGACAGTTGAAGGTGGAGCCAATCTCGATGTCGTCGATGTAGAGGTACCCTCCCGTCTTCACTCGAAGCACAAAGCACACGGTGTCGGGCAACGCCGTGGAGAACGTGTCGGTATATATCTCAACGTGTTTCCACACAAACTCTCCGCTGTTGTTCAGCCTGGGCGACGAGTAGAAGGGCGTGAACGAGGCGGTGTCGGTAGGCGACGTCTGGAAGCCCGCCTGAAAGTATCCGGCACTGAAATAGCCTTTGGGCATATACCAAAAGTCGACGTGCAGCGCATTGGCGGGGGTGGTGATGATGGGGGTGGCTATATAAATCACCTGTTGGTCACCCTGACCCACCTTGAGCATAGCACTACCGCTGTGGGTTCCTGTACCATAGCCCCCAGGTCCGCTCACAACGGGGTTCTCCGGGTCGTAGCTGCTGCGTGGCGATTGTTCGGTCACCGTCAGGCAGGGGTGTGCGGTGCCAATCGGCAGGTCGTCGAATCCCTCACTCCAGGGCAACCGCATCACGCTGTCGCACTCCGTGCGGAATTCCGTCTCATAGGCCTGCGAGGTGTCGCCTGACGGACAGAGGGTGCGAACCGCAAGGGTGTAGTGCTGCGAGGGCACAAGGCCGGAGAGCGATACCACGGTATCGGCAGTGGTTACCCATTGCCTGCCGTTCAGGCTCACTATCATCGTGGCACCACCGTCGGCAGGGGTCAGATGCACCCTCGCCGTGGTAGCGCCGATGCTGTCGACCGTTGCCGCCAACGGCCGCGGGCAGTAAGCCACCCGCTCGATGCTTAGGTTGTCAATGGAGAAAATATACGTCGCCTCATACCGGAAGGCCAGCCGTACAGGTCCCGCGATGTTCATCGTGTCGGTATAGAAGTCGGCCAAATGCCAGCTGTAGTCGTCGTCCTCCGTCGAGAACTGCCTGACCAGGTGGAACACACCGGCACTGTCCACCAGTCCCACCTTTATCGGGTCACTGTCAAACGAGGTGCTCATGTACCAGAAACTCACGTGCAGCTCCCTCGAGGCCGCTGGCAGCGGAGCCGTCATCAAACCCGTGGGACCGCAGCCGTTGCCGAACCGCAGCACATGTGTCCCCTCGTAGCCGTAAGAGTCCGAGGCCTCTATCACCGCTGGGCGCACCCCCGCATAGGTAGTGCACGAGTCGGTGCGCTGCCACCAAGTGGGAAGCCCGTTGGGTTGGGGAGTCTCGAAGTCACAGAAGTAAGGTAGCCACAGGGCCGTCGAGGTATCGACGGTGAGGAAGTCGAGGGATTGCGACACCAGCGTATCGCCCGAAGTGCAGATGGAGCTCACACTCACGGTGTACACCCGGTTCGACACAAGGCCGCTAAGGCTAATGCTCGTGTCTGTCTGCAGGGGATAGTCCTCCCCGTCGAGGGTCACGAAATAGCCCGTCGTGTTGGTTGCCGCATTCCAGTGGAGAGTCGCCGTGCTGCCGCCCACACTGTCGAGCGTCAGCGCTGTCGGGCGCCCACAGATGGTGCTGCCGTAGGTGAAGGTCAGCTTCGGCAGGAAACTCTGCCGCTGCGTGTAGGGGGTGTAGCTGTCCACGAAATAGCACGAAGCGTTGCTCCGCGTGATGCCGTAGTACCAGAAATAGGTCGAGCTGCTGAAACCGCCCATCGTGATGTCCAGCAGCAGGTCGCCACCATTGTAGAGGTAGGGCTGGTCGAGCACCAGCACATAGCCCCCAGCGACAGATTGAAAAGGCCCCACCAGCACCTGCGTCAGCTCGGAAGTGGTAATCAGACTGTTGCCACTGAAGCTACTGTAGGGAGACGTACCCATACGGACGGTGAAGTTCACCGGCCACTGGAAGTTCGACGAGGTGCTGTAGAAGCGGAGCTCGGTGATATACTGCCCCACGAGCGGCGTCAGCATCGACGAAGGATAGATCATCTGCGTGTGCATCGGCGCATTCATCGTCTGCATGGGGACATACATGTTCTGCTGCGTGCCGTCGGCCACGGTGAGCTGGCTAGCACGAAGGGGCACCATCGCCACCAGCAACAATAGGCTGAAAAGTATCTTTTTCATGTTTCTCATTATTCCTTTCTCATTTCTACTGGATAACAAGTTTCTTCACCACACTGCCGATGCGCACAAAGTAGACGCCTCGCGGCAAGGAGCTGATATCGATGGTGATTGCTTGATTGTTTGAGTATCTGATTGCTTGAGTGTAGACCACACGACCGTGGAGGTCGAGGATGGTGATTGCTTGATTGTCTGATTGCTTGATTGCTTGAGTGAGGATGGTAACCTCGGTGGTGGCCGGATTGGGGAAGATTTCCACTTTCCACTTTGAACTTTCCACTTCGTCGATGCCGACGGGCAACGGTGCGTAGACAGCGGTGATAAGGGTGTCACAGGTGACAATGAAGCGGAAGGGGTTGCTGCTGATGGTGTCGCCGGCAGTGGTCACCCAGCCGTAGAACAGGGGGTTGTCGGCGTAGTGTGCCGTGAGAGTCACCATGGTGCTGTCCATATATCGACCGGCACCTTCGACATACACCACATCGCTTTCCTCAATGGTGTTGCCGGTGGCGAGGTCGACCAGGCGGACGGTAACGGTGCGCCACATGGTGTCCGTCACCGGGTCGGTCACCCACTCGAAGAGGGCCACGAGGGCAGTGTCGGAGATAACGACAAGGGTGCGGGGGTTGCCGCTTGCACCGTCGCTCCAGCCAAGGAACTCCCAATGCCCACCCTGAGGCAGGGTGTCGAGCAAGCGGTAGCCAATCACGACACTGCTGCCGTCGGCATAGACGCCGCTGCCGTAGGTCTCACACACCCCTTCCTCATTGGCCGTCACCGTTACGGTGTGCCCCTCGGGGAGGGCGGTAACAAAGAGCGAGTCGAGCGAGCCAGAGCCCTCGGAGGCCCAGCGGAAGGCGACGGCGAATTGCGAGTTGAGGCTGTCGAGCCCCTCGGTGGTGAACTCATACCAGGCGAGGCCACGGTTGTTGTAGGTGATGGTGGCCATCGGGATGAAGGTGGAGGCATCCGTGGGATCGGTCATGATGCCGGCGGTGACGACATCGTCGTGGCCGGTCTGCCCTTTGAAGCGAATGCGTGCACCTTGCGAGGGGATGTTGAGTAAGGGGGTGGCGAGGTAGCTGGTGTAGGGACCCGTGTAATCCTCGAAACTATAGAAAGTCATCACGGTGAGGGCACCACCCGAGAAGCTGCTGAAGGAGATGTGGGAATAGCCGATGGAATCCCAGCAAGGAGGCAGGCCGATGGTGTCGCCATAGAGGTCGCTGCTGTAGTCGAACTCCTCGAAATAGGGCAGGTCGGTCGTGGGGGTGCACTGGGTGCGGAAATAGCGGGTAGCGGCAGCGGCAGTGTCGCCGGCGCCACAGATCTCGCGCACAGCGGCCAGATGGCGGGTACGGGGAGCGAGACCCGTGAAAGTGTAGGTGGTGGCAGAGGTGACGGTTTGCAACACATCGTCGAGGTAGACGGCGAAGGTGTGGCCGCTAGCGTTGGCGGTCCATTGCAGCACCGCCGACGAGTCGGTAATTCCTGTAACCTCCACGTTCTGTGCGGGGATACAGAAGTCGACATAGTCCAAGTCGAATTCGCGCAGTTCGATGATGCCCGAGATGATTTTGATGATGATGTGGTCGCCCGTGCCACTGTAATTGTTGAAGTAGACGGTGTGCTCGTGGTTGCCGTATTGGGTGGACAGAGTGATGGTGTCGACCCATACAGGGTTGCCGCCGTCACCGTTGCAGACGCCTACTGCATAGCTGTAGGTATAGTAAGAGGAGATGCTACCGCCATACGTTTTGATAGTGGCATACAGGTTGGCGATGTTGCCCATTACCAAGGGAGACATGACCTGATTGTTCGAACTCATATATAGTCCGTAGTAGGAGCTGTGCGATATGTCGGGATCGATGGCCCAGCATGGAATTTCGTTGTTGCGGAAGTCGATGTGATAGGGCAGCGAGATTTCGCCACATGGGGTGGTAGCCGTGAGGGTGGAGCCATACTGCAGGCCGCCGTCGCAGATGGAGGCCACGCGGAACTCGTAGGTGGTCATTGCATGGAGACCACCGACGGTGTAGCTGTTGGCGCTGGTGGTGTCGGCCACCGTCCAAGCGGATTGGCCAGCGGGGCGGTATTCCACCTGCCAGAGGCCTTCGGAGCCACGTGCCACCCATTGTAGCTCAACGTGGTGGGTGTCGACAGCGGAGATGGCTGCCACCGGTGCCAGGCAGAGACTGCTGCTGCAGCCGCCCAGCAGACGGATGTCAGGGATGTCGGTGGTGACTTCCCAATCGAAGTTGAGGGTGGAGGGGTTGGTGTAGTAAAGGTTATCTGTCGACTGCACGAAGTGGGTGCACGTCGCATCTGCATGGACGCCATAGTGGCGGCCGCTGTAGGCGTTACTGGTACGTTCCACCAAGGTGACGATGAGGTTGCCCGAGGGGTTGCAGGAGTAGACGCTGTCGAAGGGAATTTCAATCCAGCCGGCCGAGCGGATGGTGAAGCGCTTGTTGAAGGCCACCTGGCTGAGGCTGTCGGAGGTGAGTGGCGTCGAGAGGGTGGCCGAGTCGGTCTGTCCTATGAATATGTCGTAGTTGTAGTTTGCCGTATCGGCGAAGGGCTGGCTGAACTGAGACACACGCAGGGCGATGCCGAAGAGGGAATCGATACCCGCGGCAAACGAGGCGGGATAGATAATCTGGCTGTAGTTATGTTCCCAGAAGTTATCCATGAAGCGCTCGTCGTCGGCGGTGCTGGTGCCCGCGGCTTCGGCGCAGACGCTGGCGGGTATCTGGAGGGGGATGGTGAGAGTAGTATGGGCCTCGGTGTTGCCGCAGAGGGTGCGGGCGGTGAGGCTATAGCGGTGGCCGATGGCGAAGGGATAGACGAGGCTGTCGCCCAGCACGGTGTCGGCCCACATGGCGCCGTTGGTTACGTCGGCAATCTCGAGTGCAACGCCGGTACCCATGAACTCGCCCGTGGTGTCGTACTGCCAGCGGACGATACCCGCCACATCGGCGCTCAACGAGGCGAGGGGCGTGCAGTAGAGGAGGGTGTGGAAGGGGCGGTAGCCGGAGAAGTGGCCCACCTCGTCGCCCACATGGGCGTAGACACCGAAGCCGTAGTCGCTGTCCTCGTCCAATCCGCAGACGGAGAGGGCGGTGTCGGCCAAGAGAGTGTCAACGATGCCGGGGAGGATGAGGTGGTAAGCGGTAGCATCAGGCACCGCGTTCCAACGGAGGGCGGCGCAGGAGGCTGTGATGTTGTCAGCCGTGAGTCCCACGGGCGCTGGGATATTGTTGTCGACAAAGACATGGATGTTGTCGATAGCGAGAGCATAGTATGAGTTGCTGTTGGTCCAACGCATTACTATCTGTGCATCGGGCAGGGTGACAGAAGAGAAGACGACGGTGTCGCGACGATAGGCGCCGGCGTAGGGCGAGAGATTCCTGACGGTGACGAAGGTGCCCGTGGTGTCATAGTAGCCCACAGAAAGAACGCCCCACGAAGAGGCCTCGAAGCGGTAGTCGAAGGCGAAGGAGAGGTGCTGGAGGCTGTCGGCGAAGCGCGGCAGGACGACTTCGGCTTGGTTGCTGTAGCCGGAGGCGTTGCCAGCCAACATCAAAAGGGATTTGCTGGGCAAGTTGCTCAAATAGGGATAGCCTCCGACGGGGATTACATGGGGAGCGAAAGCGGTGTTGCTGCCGTTCCAGGTGCGATTCCAGCAGAGGGGCAACTGGCCGGCGACATTGTAGTTGGTGGCGGTCACATCCTCGAAGTCCATAAAGTAAGGCACAGCCACATTGCCGCAGTCGTAGACACGCACGATGGCGAGAACGGTGTCGGCGCCGTAGGCGTTGGAGGCTACGAGGGTGAGGGTGTCGACTCCCGAATGGGAGTAGTTAAGAGTTAAGAGATTAGAGTTAAGAGTTATAGTACTGTCGAGGAGGGAGGAGTGGAGAGTGAGGGAGAGAGCGTTGCGGGAGCAGTTATTGAGAGTAGCGGCGAGGGTCACACTGTCGCCCAGGGGGATTTCGGCGGGAGCCGAGAGGGTGACCTGCGGCAGGGGGTGACTGAACACATTGACATAGGCCACAGCGGTGTCGCTGCCGTAAGCATTGATAGCGACAAGGGTGAGGGTGTCGTAGCCCTCGGTGTCGTAGACTATAGTGAGGAGAGGGGCTGTGGTGACTATAATGGTATCCATCAGCGAAGAGTGCCAGTGGTAGCTGAGACTATCGGTGAGACCGTTCTGGAATTGGGCGGTGATGGTGGTGGTGTCGCCCACATAACCCGTCCAATAGTTGGGTACGATAGCTATCATGGGCACACTGTCGGGCTCGCCGACACGGATGTCGTCGAGGATTGCACCATACCAATAGGCATTGCATTTCCACCGGAAGGCTATCCGGTCGACTACTGCGGGCATACTATCCAATCGCACATATCCGGTGCGGCCGGTACCCGACGGCTCCACCTGGGCGAAGCCCACGAAATCACCATTCTGCATATATCCCACCGTGAGCTCTCCACGCTCCGCCGATTCGAACATATAGTAGAAGGAGAGCTGCTTGCCCGTCAACGGCACATCGAAAATCGGGGTTTCGACAAGGGCGACGCTGTCATAGCCGCTGTCGGTTCCCGCCAGCATCACCAGCGCCTTATTGCTCTGCACGTATGTGTTGATATTTGTGGCGCTCTGATAATAGCTGTTGATGACATGCGGTTCATAGCTGGTGCTGGCCTCCCAGTAGCGGTGCCAGCAGGAGGGAACATATCCACCCGACGAGTAGTTGTAGGGTAAAGGGTACACGTCATTGAAGGTCTCCTCGTAGGGCAAGCTGACTAAGCAGTTGGCAACCGTAATCACCGCCGTGGCGGTGTCGGCGCCGAAGACGTTATGGGCCACCAGCATTAGGGTGTCTACCCCACCCTCGGTGTACAGGAGGGTCTGCCCGTCAGGCGTGGCGGAGTACCAAGTGGAGTCCTTCAAGGTCGAATGCCAGGTGAAGGTCAGCCCGCTAGCGGAGCCCTCGAGGAGTGCAGCCTCTATAGCCACCAGCTCATGGCTGTTCGCTGCTGTCGGAACCGACAAACTCACTACCGGCAACGTCGTCGTGCGCACCTCGATGTTATCGAGATAGAGACCGATGCCGCTCGGGGCCATGTGGTTGCCATGGTTGTGAATAGCGATATGAATGGTCTGTCCGGCATACTGCGCCAAGCTGACGCTGCGGCTGTCGTAGTTGCTGAAGTTAGTATGCGTCGAGCTATCGGTATAGAGCACTGTGTAGTTGGCCGTGTCGGTGTAGTCGTCTGAGGTAGTGGCCAGCATACTGTAAAGGTGATGGTATGTATTGTTGGACGAGGCTACCTTCCAGAAGAGCATCACATTCATAGTGGTGTCGGCGGGTATCGCGATAGCCTTTGACATAATCCAGCTGCCGAGGGTGTCATTCTTGGTGTTAAGATAGAGATGGCGCAGGTATTCGTAGGCGGAGTAGCCGTAGGGGATGGCATCATAGAACTTACAGCCCTCGAACTTGTACCAGCAGACGGTGCCGTCGGCGAAGTCCTCCAGCCACGGAAGGGTGGTCTGCGGAGTGCAGTCTTTCACATGGATGGCACGCTGGGTGGTGTAGCTGCCATAGCTGTTGGTGACCGTCACGCTGACGGTGTCGTTCTGCCCCGTGATGCCGGCACTGTAGGTCACCCAGGCGCTGTCGCCGGCGGCGTTGGTGGTGAAGGTGCCACCCACCTGCGACTGCCAGTTGTAGCTGAGGCTGGTGTTGAAACCACGCAGCTGCTGGGCGACAAAGAGGGTGGCGCTGTCGGTGGTGGTCTTCTCCTGTGCCGAGAGGACAACCACAGGCACCGTATCGTAGTCCACGCGTATGCGGTCCACCAGCGACTCGGCGTAGGAAGCGTGGCTGCTGTTGTTCAGCAGCCGCACGCGGATAGTCTGTCCGGCGTAGGGCACCAGCGAGATGGGACGGCGGCGCATGGTCATCTCCCTGCTGTCGAGGGAATAGACGGTGTCGGCATTACCCTCTTCGGTCTCCACGATAGCCATCAGGCTGTAGAAATGCTCCACCCACAGCGAGAGGTTCTTCTCCAGTACAGCGGGCACCGCGATGGGCGGCGTGAGCATGTAGTCCCACCGCGTGGAGGACCTCATGAAGTCATGCCTGTTGATGCTGCCAGACGAGCTGCCGTCCTCCTCGTCGAAGCCATAGCTGTAGTTGTCGGGCAAACGGTAGTAGCCGACAATCTCCCAGCAGGCGTTGTAGCTGGCGACGCTGCCGGTCTCCACAAAACCCTCGCTCCAAGGGAAAACACTGATAGTGTCGCATCCGTATACTCCGAGGCTCTTCTCCAGCGTGAGCGTGCCATGGGTGTTGCTGGCCGTGGCCGTCAGTGTCTCGCTGCCAGGGAAGGGATAGACGATAGAAACCATAGAATCGATAGTAGTGATAGAGGTGTCGAGGAGGGCACTGTACCAGCTGTAGCTCACGCTGTCGCCCTGCGTCAGGTGCAGGGTGTAGCGCACCGTGTCGCCGGTGGCTACGGCGTAGGTGGGAGCCTCAAGCGTGCCCAGCGGCACCAGGGCGTTGTACATCCTCACATCGCTGATTTGTATGTTGCGAGAGCTCTGGTCTTTCTGGCGGAAAGCGATATAGACCGTGTCGCCTGCATAGTCGGCCAGCGAGAGGCTGCGCTGCGCCTGCGAGGTACCCTGCGAAGCGGAGAAGAGGGTGTCGTAGCTGCCGATGTTGAAGCGGTCGGTGGTGGTAACCAACACCTGATAGGTGACGGACCCGCTCCAGGCACTGTTCTTGGCATTCCAATAAAGGCGCAAGCCGGTACTGTCAGTGGGCAGCACCACGGCCGGCGAGGTGAAGATCTTGTCACCGTCATTATAGGCTGTGATGCTGTTCCCGCTCCTGTTCCATCTGCCAGCGCCGATGCTGCGCCAGCAGTCGTATTCGGTCTCGAAGTTCACTATCCAGGGGTGTGCGGTGATGACACCCTGGCAGTCGTACACCTGAATCACATTCACCACGGTGTCGCTACCATAGGCGTTGCTGGCCACCATGGTCACGGTGTCCACGCCTGCTGCAGTGTAGGTCATCGTCACGCTGTCGCCCGTCAGGGTCTGCCCCATCAGCGTACTGTGCCAAGTGTAGGTAAGCCCTGTGTGCGAACCCAGGGTGAGGCCAGCCCGCCACACCGTCGGCTCGCCTACAAACGACCTCTCGGTCACGGTGGCCCATGCCTGCGGCGGATTGAGCGATAGTAATCGGATGCCGCCCACGATGAGGTTCCAGCTCACATCCGGGTTCGGGCATCCGTCGGTAAAATAGTTGTAGTCGCTGCTGAGCCCGTGGCGGCAGAACACAATCCTTATCATCTGCCCGGCATAGGCACCCAGATAGAGGGTGTCGCCCTTGTAGGAGGCCTCTGCTGCATCTCTCAGCTCGCGCCGCAGGGTGTCGTAGGTCACCCCGTCGGTGGTGACGCACACGCTGAGGTCGGCTTTGCATACTACCGTTGTACCATAGCGAACCACCACCGAGTCGATAGCCGCCGTCGCCGGTATCTCTATCCATGGCGACAACAGCCGGTGGTCGGCCGTGGTGTCGAAGTCGCTGACGTACTGGCTGTACTCTCCCTCCCAGTTGCTGCCCGGCGCCACCGTCCAGCAACTGTTTTCGAAGGCTATCGAGGTACCCCACGGCACCGTATCCAGGCATTGTGCCTGCGTTTGATGATACATCAGCCCCATCAGGGCCACCAAAGCAAAGAATACTTTTTTCATTATAATTATACTTACTTTATATTTTATAACGCAGTTATTGTTGTTTTATTGTTTTGTCCTTTGTCGGCATCATGGTCATCGAATGCTCCATCTGATATTTTATATGGAAGTTGATGACTGCATCCAATTCTTCATCTGAAGTCGCATGGTATACCGTCAACCAGCGGTAGTGGGGCGAGGCTAGGTTGCAGTCCACACTGTTGCCCAGCATATTCGAGTCTCCCTGCACCTCGGGGTGGAAGCGCTTGCTCTGCCATAAGTCAATTGTATTGGCGCAATCCTCCTCAGACATTCCCGATGCGAGATAGATGGAGTCGAAGAAGGCATCCATCTCAGCCGTACTCCTCACTCCCAAGCTGTCCAGCATCCACTCCCACCCCTCGTCGGTCAAGGCCTCGATGGTGGTGACATCGCAGGTGACGCTGTCGT
>Ga0310696_10005257_pt1 | contig 15656 bp, 13 predicted proteins | sample AusTroGonzalo_MG_4_FD_203885 | JGI IMG/M metagenome (GOLD analysis project Ga0310696, IMG submission 203885) | Bovine rumen microbial communities from tropical cattle in Woodstock, Queensland, Australia - Gonzalo_02 (v2) (version 2) | ecosystem: Host-associated > Mammals > Digestive system >...
AAATGACCATGAACAGTGATCTTGCTATTGTAATCCTCTCCAAGTAAGGTAAGCAGGCGCTCTGAATACATAGGAGAGGCTCCAGGCTTATACAGATGAAGGTTTTCCAATCCCTCCTCGAAGAGGTTGGCCAGTATCTTGTCTTCTTCTACGAAGAAGGTGGGTTTGGTCATTACAATTAGCTTCATTTCAGTATTTGTTCCCTTTTAAAGTGCAAACTTACACATTTTTTTCGATATTCGCACCTCTTTGGACAAAAAAATGAGTTTCGAGGGGTCATCTTTCGGAAATTTATAGTAATTTTGCACACTGAAAAGTGAAAAAGGAGGAAATTAGAACATAAAAAAGAAAATTGTAAATCATTAAATTGAACAATCAAAGATGAAAGCATTTGTTTTTCCTGGACAGGGAGCACAGTTTGTCGGAATGGGTAAGGATCTGTATGACAACAACCCGTTAGCAAAGGAACTTTTTGAGAAAGCCAATGAAATACTTGGATATCGCATCACAGACATCATGTTTGAGGGTACTGATGAGGATCTGAAGCAGACGAAGGTTACTCAGCCTGCCGTGTTCCTTCATAGTGTGATTTCAGCCCTTTGTATGGGTGATGCCTTCGATCCCAAAATGACCGCTGGTCACTCTTTGGGTGAGTTCTCTGCGCTGACAGCTGCCGGAGCTCTGAGTTTCGAGGATGGTCTGAAACTGGTTTATGCCCGTGCCATGGCTATGCAGAAGGCTTGTGAGGCTCAGCCCTCAACGATGGCTGCTATTATCGCTCTGCCTGATGAGAAGGTAGAGGAGGTTTGCGCTGAGGTGAGCAATATGGGTAAGGGTGTTGTGGTTCCTGCCAACTATAACTGTCCTGGACAGCTGGTTATCAGTGGTAATGTTGAGGCTATCGAGGAAGCTTGCGAGCAGTTGAAAGCTGCTGGTGCCAAGCGCGCGTTGGTCCTGAAGGTTGGTGGCGCTTTCCACTCTCCACTGATGCAGCCTGCAAAAGACGAACTTCAGGCAGCTATCGAAGCTACTGAGATCAAGGCTCCGAAGTGTCCTGTTTATCAGAATGTTGATGCTAAGCCTCACACAGATCCTGCAGAAATCAAGGCTAACCTTATTGCACAGCTCACAAGTAGTGTTCGCTGGACTCAGAGTGTTCAGAATATGATTGCTGATGGTGCCGACGACTTCACAGAGTGTGGTCCCGGTAAGGCTCTTCAGGGCATGATCGTTAAGATCAACCGTGAAGTATCAGCCCACGGAATAGAAACAGAATGAAAGAGAAATTTGTAATTTATCAGGTTTTCACCCGACTCTATGGGAATAAGAATACCACTCGTAAAGAGAATGGTTCCATAGAGGAAAATGGTTGTGGAAAATTGAATGACTTCACGCCCAGCGCCCTGAAAAAAATCAGGGAGATGGGCGTGAGCCATATTTGGTATACTGGTGTTATTCGTCATGCCACACAGACAGACTATTCTGCTTATGGCATCCCAAAGAATCACCCTGCCGTTGTGAAGGGTAAGGCAGGATCGCCTTACGCCATCACAGATTATTATGATATTGATCCAGACTTGGCTACAGACGTGAACCAGCGCATGCAGGAGTTTGAAAAACTCGTGGAGCGTACTCACAAGGCTGGTATGAAGGTGATAATCGACTTTGTACCTAACCATGTGGCACGTCAGTATCATTCTATCTGCAAACCTGAATGGGTGAAGGATCTTGGTGAGGAAGATAACCCCCAGATGGGGTTTGATCCTCAAAACAATTTCTATTATTGTCCAGGACAAAGTTTTACCCCATATCTCGACCTCTATCATGGTGAGACAGAACCATATAAGGAGGAACCTGCCAAGGCTACAGGAAACGACTGTTTCCATAATGCCCCTGGCATGAACGATTGGTATGAGACTGTAAAACTGAACTATGGCCTCGACTACTATGCAGGAAGAGTAGGGCACTTCACACCTATTCCCAATACTTGGGATAAGATGACCAATATCCTGTTGTTCTGGGCCTCGAAGGGAATTGATGGCTTCCGTTGTGATATGGCAGAAATGGTACCAGCCGAATTTTGGCATTGGGCCACTGATAAAGTGAAGTTCAGCTATCCTGATCTGATCTTTGTTGGTGAGGTTTATAATCCTGCTGAATATCGCAATTATCTGGGTGCAGGTTTTGATTATCTGTATGATAAAGTAGGTATGTATGACACCATGCGCGAGGTGATTCGTGGCAATCAGTCAGTTCATGCCATTACAGGTGCTTGGCAACAAACCGATGATATCCGAGACCACATGCTCTATTTCTTAGAGAACCATGATGAACAGCGCATTGCCAGCAGTTTCTTTGCAGGTGACGGTCGCAAAGGTGTGCCAGGTCTTGTCGTGTCGGCTCTGCTTCAGCAGAATCCGCTGATGATCTATGCTGGACAGGAGTATGGTGAACGAGGAATGGACAAAGAAGGCTTTAGCGGAAACGACGGACGTACCACCATTTTCGATTATTGGAGCATAGATACATTGGTACGTGCCGCAGGTCGCAAACTCACGAAAGCAGAAACTGCTCTGAAGGATATGTATCAAAAGGTAGTGACTATCGCTACTACGGAGAAAGCCGTCGTTGAGGGTGTTTGCTTTGATCTGATGTACGTTAATGGTCAATATCAGCGTCAGTATGCTTTCCTTCGTAAGGCTGGCAGCGAGGTATTGTTAGTTGTCGCTAATTTCGACGCACTTCCTGCCACGATGGATGTCACTATTCCTGCCCATGCTTTCGACTATCTGAAACTCAAGGAAAGGAAAAATGCCACCATCGTAGATTTGCTTACTGGTAAAGAAATCAAGCGCCAACTTTATCGTGACTGCTACGTATCCGTCGATCTTGAGCCCTTAGGTGCCGTTATCCTGAAGTTTAAAGCATAAGCAGCAACTATGGCAGAAGATTATATCTTGAACGAGCACAATAAAGATGAGTTCCCCCCAGCACATACAGCTGAACATCTTCTTAACCAGACGATGGTCAGGCTGTTTGGCTGCGGGCGTTCTCATAATGCCCATATCGAACGGAAGAAGAGCAAGATGAGTTTCTACCTTGACCATAAGCCAAGTCGTCAGGAAGAGAAGGAAATCGAGCGCATGATGAATGAGCTGATAGAACAGGATCTGCCTGTCACCTTCGAGTATGTGACTTACGACGAATTGCCTGAGGAGATAGATAAAGATCGTCTGCCTGAAGATGTATCCGACACTATTCGTCTGGTGCGTATTGGCGATTATGACGTCTGTCCGTGTATTGGCAAACATGTTCGTTCTACGTCCCAGATAGGACGCTTTGAGATGCTTGGCACCAATTGGGACGAGCATGAACATTCGTTCAGAGTGAGGTTCAAGATTATTGCTTGATGGCTATCCTCATAAACACAGGATAGTGGTCAGAATAGCTTAACTCTTTCTTATAATATGTAATACCTTCCATTTCCTTACTGTGGAAGATATAGTCGATGCGTACATATTTCTTACCACCACGGAAGGTGGTCATAAATCCACTACCACACTCTTTGAAACCGTCGATTTTATCACCCAACATGGTGTTATAGACATATGAGTAAGGCACATCGTTGAAGTCACCGCATACGATGATAGGTACTTCACATTCCCTCATATTCATCGCCAACTGGTTAGCCTGTCCTGAACGTGCTATCATCCCAACAGTATAACTACCATAGAGGGCATCCATCAGTGCATTGTTCTGCACATCGATGCCTCTGCTCTGTTGTTTGGCAGCTCTGTGCAATGCACTATTAATACCTGTTGTCTCTAGGTGAGCGTTATAGATACGGTATGTGTTATCGTTGTATTTTATCTCTGCCCACATGGCACTATTGTTCGTCATCTCAAACTTGATGGCTTCCGTTTTGACAATAGGGTAGCGGCTATATATTACCATATCGCCTTTTCCTACTGCCATGTATGGGTAATATTCCTTATATGAGTCTGAATTTTTTTTGTCGCCTGCAAAGTCGTTATACTCTTGGAAGCAAATGATATCCACCTTCTGTTTCTTCATCTCAGAGAGGATATCCTGAGCCATGAATCCTGAGGTCTCACGTCCGAACATCGCAACGTTATAAGAAGCAATTTTAATACCTGGTTTGGCATCTGCCTTTTCATCCAGAGAACCAAACTGATAAACCGTACCAATGTACGGGATGCAGCACAGCAGCGTAACAAAGGGCATAATGGCCCAGTGGAAACGACGTAATATCAACCAGTAAATCAGAAATACAGCGTTGCCAATAATGAGCAGCGGCAGCGCATAGACTAACATGGCGCGAGCCGTGTTTCCTGCAGGTGGCACATCACCGCCAAAAAGGCCGGTAATAGTAAAGATCATCAACAAGAAAGTGATGATCAACATCATGAATGAAAAATATTTTTGTACTGCAAGTTTTCCCATGATATTTTGATTGACATTATTTATTCATCCAGATACTTCTTGACCACTTCAATGAGGTTCTCTACCTTAAAGGGCTTAGCCATGAATTCGTCACAGCCTGCCTCTTTGGCTTCTCGGATATTCTCTTCGAAGGCATATGCACTCAGCGCTACAACGGGCGTAGATGAGGATACTTCCTTGATGATACGGGTCGCATCCAAACCGTTCATCTCTGGCATGCGGATATCCATCAGAATCATGTCGGGCTTTTCTTCCTCATTAATAGTGACTGCCTCGATACCATTATGAGCTCGAAGCAACTTATAACGCTTTTGAAGTACGATCTTCACCAACTCATAATTGCTGTCCTCATCCTCTGCCACAAGTATCTTCTTCATGTTCAGATCGTCAGAACGGCCACTGATGCGTATCGTGCGTACATTCGTCGTAGTGGTGGAGTTTGTCTTGTCCATGCCACCAATCGTACCTTCGAATGGCATAATGAACGTGAACGTAGAGCCTTTGCCAACCTCTGATTCCACAGAGATAGATCCACCCAGTTTCTCGACAATAATCTTACAGAGCGGTAAACCTAAACCATAACCGTTCTTTGAGGTCTCAGCATCTCTTGAAACATAAGTTTCAAAGATGTGGTCTATATCCTCTACGGCAATACCAGAACCTGTGTCCTTCACATAGAACTTGATATCATGGGCTTCATTAAGCAATTCATAACCATAACTGATAACTCCCTTCGGTGTATGTTTTAGTGAATTACTGATGAGGTTCGAGAATACCTGCGTCAAACGGTTAGCGTCTGTGTTGAAAATCACAGGCATTAATGGCTTATGCCATTCTAGTTTCACTGTATCAGGACAGCGAAACTTAAACAGATTCTTAATGCCTGTGCATAGCTGATTCAGATCTGTTTCATTTTTCTTCATGACGATTTCGCCAGATTCTACTCTCGACAGATCCAATATCTCATTGACAAGATTTTGCAGTCGGTTATTATTACTCTCAATGATCTCGAAGAACTTCATACGATCTTCTGGCGAGTCAGTTTCTACAATGACTCTTGAAAAACCTTCGATAGCGTTGAGCGGTGTGCGTATTTCATGACTCATGTTGGCGAGGAAAAGCGACTTCATCTTGCTGGCTTTCTCAGCCTTCTCAGCCTTTTCTTCGTATTCCTTCAGTTTCTTGTTCGCAATCGCTAACTGTTCACTAACAAGTGACAGTTTTCGATTTGCGTCAGCAAACTTCTGTAGCAGAATCTCTTTTTCCTCTTTCTCCATTTTTGAGTTTACAACATGGGATAACGCTGCAAAAGTAATCAATTATTTTGAATTAAAAGAAAATATTATGATTTTTTTTCAACTTCTTTTGGCTTTTTCCCATGTGCCACTCTTGCCGTGATTTTTCAGATAAACCATTCCACGGAATACATTCAGGTTCATAAATACAAAATAATAGACGGTATGGGTAATTTTGTTATAATACCCATAACGTGTCTGTAACCATCCCGCAAAAGCTAACATGTAGAAGAATATATGAATTCCGAGAATCCAAGTATATATATTGCCTGCACCCATGATGACTAATGCAATGTTTGTCAACAAGAATAATATCATGGCTATGGGGGTGATACTCCAACGAAGTACGCGATGGCTCACGTATTGGAAGGTAACCAGCGGTTGCTTAAGTGGATTCAGTATACTTCGTAGCCACCAGATACTCTGTAGGCCACCAGCCGCGATGCGGCGTTTGCGTTTCGATTCCTCATGGATATTAGCAGAACCATATTCGCATGCGTAGGCATTAGGGGTATAAGCAATGCGATGCCCGTCTTTCACAACGTACATCGACATCATAAAGTCGTCGAGCAGCGCCTCATCTGGTACCTCGCGTACCAACTGAGGATCGATGGCATAAAGTTCACCTGCAGCCCCCATGGCAGAATAGAGTTCGCTGTCCCATCTCTTTAGGGTACTTTCGTATTTCCAATAGAGTCCTTCACCCTCAGCAGCCATTTCGCCCTCCTTTCTGGCAACAACACGTTTCTCGCCAGATACACAACCCACGCGTGGATCCATAAACTGACGGGCTATCTCGCGCATAGCACCCGGATTAATCATCGTGTTGGCATCGGTAAAGGCTACATAGCGCGTCTTGATTTCTCGAAGACCATGTTTCAGAGCAGCTGACTTACCTCTGCGCTCGGGACTGAATACAATATCCACCTCTGGGTATGCCTTCAACAGTTCATTCGTGCGGTCATTGCTGCCATCTGTTACCCACATAATGCGGAACTTGTCTTTGGGATAATCCAAAGCTAGAGTGTTTTCCATCTTCTCTGCCACCACATCCTCCTCGTTGTAGGCGCAGATCATCAGTGTCATGGTAGGCAGTTCGTCGTCAGCAGGCAGGACGGCTTCACGAGGTTTCCCCGCGAAGAGCCGTTTCAGCCTGATGATGATATATAATAGTATTCCGTAACCGAGATAGGTGTAGAATACAATGAGCAACATGGCCCAAAACAGGATTTTCAATATCAGCATAGCATTCTTTTCTTTTTTTAGTTGTCAGTTTCCTCCTTCATGTCTATGAACTGCTTGTCGGCATCGTAGAATTCATATTGAAGGAAGGCTAACTTTTGAGAAGGGATTACGTGCACACCCAGTCCGTATTTCATCTGCCATTGCACCTTTAGGCTGATAACGCCTTTGTTGATGTAGGCTGCTACGTAAGGATGTACATGCAAGTAGAACTTTCGGATTCCAATTTTGTTGACGAGGGTGTCAATCTTACTCTCGAGTGTATCCGTAAAGAGGATACTCGACTTGATAGTTCCTTTTCCGAAACAGGTAGGACAGGTCTCTTCTACATTCACGCTCATGGCGGGGCGTACGCGCTGGCGGGTAATCTGCATCAGTCCGAATTTCGAGAGCGGCAGGATATTGTGTTTGGCGCGATCCTTCTGCATGTTCTTACACATGCGCTCATAGAGCATCTGACGGTCTTCTGGCAGTTTCATATCGATAAAATCCACGATGATGATACCGCCCATGTCTCGTAGTCTCAGCTGACGTGCCAACTCGTCTGCAGCTCCCAGATTGGTTTCGAGGGCGTTGGCCTCCTGGTCGTTCTCTTTCTTAATGCGTGTTCCGCTGTTCACATCCACTACGTGCATGGCTTCTGTCTGCTCAATAATGAGGTAGGCACCATGCTTGTAGTTCACGGTCTTTCCGAAACCTGATTTCAGCTGTTTGGTCACCCCGAAGTTGTCAAAGATAGGCACCGTACCGTTATACATTTTCACGATGTCTTTCTTCTCTGGAGCGATAATCCCCAGGTAATTCTTGATTTCATCGAAGATGCTGCTGTCGTTCACGTGAATGCCGTCGTATGTGGGGTTGAACAAGTCACGAAGTAGGGCCACTGCTCTGCTTTCCTCCTCAAAGCACAGTTGCGGACGTTCTGTTGTCTTCTGTACCTTCGTGATAGTGTCCTCCCAACGTTTCAACAGAATCTTCAGTTCAGCGTCGAGTTCGGCCGCACGCTTGCCTTCAGCAACAGTGCGTACGATGACTCCAAAATTCTTCGGTTTGATGCTCTGTATCAGCTGTTTAAGTCTGCTTCGTTCTTCTCCTCGTTTAATCTTGGTAGAAACAGAGACCGAGTCGTCGAAAGGAATGAGAACCAGATAGCGTCCGGCAAAACTCAACTCACATGTCAGTCGTGGACCTTTCGTGTTGATAGGTTCTTTAACGATCTGCACGAGTATTTCCTGACCCACCTTCAATGAATTAGCTATACTGCCGTCCTTTCTCAGTTCTGGCTGTATGCTGGCTTTTTGGATAGGGTAGAGTTTTTTGCGGTCGCTGGCTACCTGTTTCAGGTATTTCTCGTAAGAGTGGAATTGACTCCCCAGGTCAAGATAATGCAGGAAGGCGACACGCTCAGCACCTACGTCAACGAAGCAGGCGTTGAGTCCGGGCATCAGTTTTTTCACCTTAGCCACATAGATGTTTCCCACCGAGAACGATACGGTGCGCTGCTCTTTCTGGTATTCCACCAGTTCTTTGTCTTCGAGCAGAGCTATCGAGATGTCTTTCGGTTGAACATCAATGATTACTTCACTTGTCATTTAATTAGTCTTGGGGATGATCGTTAAAACTCGAAAGGGTGTGCCGCTATCCTTTCGAATAGTCCGACACACTCCTTTCATTTCTTTGTTGTCACTTCGAGCGCTTACTTGCTCTTATGACGATTCTTGCGCAGTCTCTTCTTACGCTTGTGGGTTGCCATCTTGTGGCCCTTCTTTTTCTTTCCGTTTGGCATAATATAAACTATATTAAATTGTTAATTACTTCATCTTTTCAATGAAACTCTTCGAAGGCTTGAAAGCCGGGAAGTTGTGGGCATCAATGATGATGGTTGTGTTTTTAGAGATGTTGCGGGCGGTCTTCTGAGCGCGACGCTTTACGATGAATGTACCGAATCCTCTCAGATATACATTCTCTTTGTTCTCTGCTAAACTCTGACGAATCTCCTCCATGAAAGCTTCCACTGTGGTAGCAACGTCTTTCTTAGCAACACCAGTCTGTTCAGTAATCTTAGTAATGATTTCTGCCTTTGTCATGTCTTTATTTCTTTATAAAATCCTTATAATATTAATGTCTAAAAGCCGAGATACCTCGATTTCGGGTTGCAAAGATACTATTTTTCAGTGAGTTACCGAAATTTTATCGCACTTTTTTTAAAAAAACTGCATTTTTTTTCTAAATGTTAATGCCAAAGTCCTGTTTTACCTCACTCATTACAAATGTACTTTCGATAGACCCCACTGTTTCTATGTCACCAAGTTTGTTGAGTACAAACTCTTGATATTGCTTCATGTCACGTGCGCGTACCTTTAATAAATAATCATATGAACCACTCGTGTTATAGCACTCAGTCACCTCTGGCATCCTTTGTACCCGTCTCACGAACGAGTCGGCTATTTCGTGGTTAATCTGCTTCAACTTGACCTTACAAAATACCAACAACCCTTGACCCAGTTTCTCGGGATCAAGCACTGCTACATATTTTCTGATGTATCCCTGCTTCTCCAGTCTTTTTTGTCTTTCAAACACAGGTGTTGGAGTCAGGTGTACAGCGTCAGCCAGCTCCTTTGTGGTTAGTTTCGCGTTTCTCTGCAGTGTCTTAAGTATCTGCAGATCAGTCTCGTCGAGTGTGTATGCCATATGTTTTATTCTGTTATCGCTGCAAAATTAGAATAATTTTCTGAATATAACAAATTATATAGAAGAAATCGTTATTTAGTGGATTATTCTGTTTGAGAATGATTTTAGATGCAGATACAGATGTATCATCTTTTAAATATTTATTATTTAGGTATATATTCTGATTATTGACAAAAATTTGGTAGATTGTTCTAAAAGCGGTACCTTTGCACCATCAAAAGTAAATAAGTTAATAACAAATAAAAAGAAAGGACAAGATTATGAGTACAAAGAATTATCGTTTTGAGACACTGCAACTTCATGTAGGCCAGGAACAGGCTGACCCCGCAACCGACGCACGCGCAGTACCTATTTATCAGACTACATCGTATGTGTTCCGTAATTCACAGCATGCTGCCGACCGTTTCGGTCTCCGCGATGCAGGTAATATCTATGGTCGCCTGACCAACTCTACACAGGGTGTGTTTGAAGATCGTGTGGCTGCCCTTGAGGGGGGTGTGGCTGGTTTGGCTGTAGCCTCTGGTGCTGCCGCTATCACATATGCTCTGCAGAACATCGCACAGGCTGGCGATCACATCGTGGCTGCCGACAATCTCTATGGTGGTTCGTACAACCTGATTACTCACACACTGGCTACACAGGGTATCAGTAATACCATTATTAATGTAAACGATCTTGATGCCCTCGAAGCTGCAATCAAGCCCAACACAAAAGTAATATATGCAGAGACCTTCGGTAATCCTAATTCCGATGTGCTCGATCTCGAAGGTGTTGCCGCTGTAGCTCATAAGCATGGCATCCCCTTCATTGTGGATAACACCTTCGGTACGCCTTATCTGATCCGTCCGTTGGAGCATGGTGCAGACATCGTGGTTCATTCTGCAACGAAGTTCCTGGGTGGTCATGGCACTTCTCTGGGTGGTGTGATCGTTGATGGTGGTAAATTTGACTGGAAAGCAGATCCTGATAGGTTCCCCACACTGGCTAAGCCTGATCCTTCTTATCATGGCATCGTGTTTGCTGATGCAGTCGGTGCTGCCGCTTATGTGACCCGTATCCGTGCCGTCATCCTGCGCGATACTGGTGCTGCCATTTCTCCTTTCAACGCCTTCATTCTGCTGCAAGGTGTCGAGACCTTGAGTCTGCGTGTGGAACGTCATGTGGAGAACGCTCTGAAGGTTGTTGATTTCTTGAAGAACCATCCTAAGGTGGCAGCCGTTCATCATCCTGCTTTGGAGAGTCATCACGATCACAAACTCTATCAGAAGTATTTCCCCAACGGTGGTGGATCTATCTTCACCTTCGAGATTAAGGGCGGACAGGAAGAGGCATGGAAGTTTATCGATGCCTTGCAGATCTTCTCGCTGTTGGCTAATGTGGCTGATGTGAAGAGTTTGGTGATCCATCCTTATACTACCACGCACTCGCAACTCTCACCCGAAGAATTGGCTGAGCAGCATATCACGCCTGCCACTGTTCGCTTGAGTATAGGTACAGAACATATCGATGATATTATCGACGATCTGTCGCAAGCCTTAGAGAAAGTCTAACAGAAAGAAAAACCCCTTCTCAAATTTGAGGAGGGGTTTTCTTTATTCTTCATCAGTAGCCTCGGCGTTCTCATGAGGAATGGGTTCCTCATTTGCGTCATCAGGTGATGGTGTCTTTCCAGGGCGGGGCAGAGGATTGCCAAATTCGTCGTAGAAAATCTCGTCACCTTGTGGTATGTCCACTGCAATAGAATCGACACCGATGGAGTCGGAATCAGAGGGCGCTTGGAAATATCCACCGCAGTTATAATCCATGTCGTTGAGTGCGAGATTGCGTGGACCAGCAAACTTGCAACGATATTGTTTGAAGGTTGGATCGTTGAGTACCGAACCGAGGAAATAGCCACAGATGGGGAGTGCGGTACGGTTACCTTGTCCGAGCATACCCGTGCGGAAGTGGATGCTACGATATTCACCACCCACCCAGGCGCCTACCACCAGTTTTGGTGTGGTGCCAATAAACCAGGCATCTGAGTGATTATTCGAAGTACCGGTCTTTCCACCGAAATCTGTATCTGCAGCCTTGTCGTAGCCCACAAAACCCATCAGACGTGAACTGGTACCGCTCATACCGCCCTTGAGCAATTGTTGTACGAGGAAGGCAGAGCGATAGGGGATGACTTGTTTGGCTTCTGTCGGTGCCTCATAAATGACGTTGCCATCGCGGTCTTCGATTTTGGCTACCAGCACAGGACCAATCTGGCATCCATCATTGACGGGTGTACAGTAGGCGTTGACCATCTCGAGCAGATTGACATCGCTCGAACCCAAGGTGAGCGAGGGCGTAGCGTCGAGTTTGGAACGGATTCCCATATCATGGGCCGTTTTCACAATATTGTCGATGCCGCACTCCTGTCCCAGACGCACAGCCACGGAGTTAATACTCATGGCAAAAGCCTGTTTCAACGTGATGTTGGCTCCTGAGAAACGACCATCGGCATTAGTGGGTGCCCACGTCACTTCTTTACCATGATCCATCACTTTCATCGAGAAGAACTCATCCTTACGCGTGTCACAGGGGGTAATGCCTTGGTTCATAGCCTCGGTATAAACGAAGAGTTTGAACGTAGAACCGGGCTGGCGCATGGCTGTCACCTTATCATATTTCCATGAATGGAAGTCGATATCGCCTACCCAGGCTTTTACATGTCCTGTCTGAGGTTCCATAGCTACAAAACCGCAGTGCATGAAGCGAACCATGTATCGGATAGAGTCCATCGTTGAGAGCTCTTTTTCCACCTGACCTTTCTCGTAGTCAAACACTTTCACAGGGTGGGGAAGATTCAGGTAGTAATTAATAGAGTCTTCGTTACCGTTAAATTTCTTCGACAGATATTTATATACAGGTTGGCGCTTGGCGATGTCCTCGATAAAGTTCTTGATTTCTATGTGGCGCTCGTCCTGCCAAGGATTGATAGAGCCCCAATGACTGTTAAAGGTCTGCTGCACCTGTTTCATCTGTTTGAAGGCTGCCTCCTCGGCATATTTCTGCATACGTGAGTCAAGTGTGGTATAGATCTTCAGTCCTTCAGTGTAAAGGGCATTACGATTATCGAAATATTCCTCACACCAGCCTTTCAGATAGTCGGCCACAGCCTCGCGGAAATAGTTGGCATCGCCATCGTATGCAGACTCTACGCTGTAGTCGAGTTTGATGTCAAGGGCTTTGAGCGAGTCGCATTCAGCTTCTGTCAAGTCTCCATGCTGGCGCATCAGGTCAAGCACAATATTACGGCGCTTGAGGGAGTTCTCGGGATTGATGAGCGGGTTATAATAGGTGGTAGCCTTGAGCATACCCACGAGGATGGCAGCGTTCTCAGCAGTCAGATCTTGAGGCTTACAGTTAAAGTAGGTCTTACAGGCTGTCTTGATGCCAAAGGCGTTCGATCCGAAATCGACTGTATTGGCATATTGTGTGAGAATCTCGTTCTTGGTAAAGAAGAATTCGAGTTTGTAGGCCGTGATCCACTCCTTACTTTTCATAATGAGCATCTTCACACCGGGTATATAGCCTAACAGACCTGTTGAGTATTCACTACGAGTACGGAAGAGGTTTTTGGCCAGCTGTTGGGTGATGGTAGAGGCCCCACGTGCATCACGGTGTAATATGTACTCCTTCAGCACGGCAGCAAAGGCTGTATAGTCGATACCGTTATGTGAGTAGAAACGCTCGTCTTCCGTATCAATCAGTGCGCGCCAGAACACGGGGTTTACCTCTTCGTAGGTTACGGGCGTACGGTTCTCACTGAAGAACTTTCCGATCATTTTCCCATCAGCACTGTAAATCTGAGAGGCTGCTGCGGGACGCTTGTTCTTGATGGTTGACATCGAGGGCGATTTACCGAAAAGCCAGAGGAAATTAATATCCACAGCACCCAGATAAAGGAAGAAGGCCACGATGAGGGATACGATGGCAACCAGTGTTTTTATGTACCAGGGACGTCCCTGATAGAGACTTTTATACCAAGGCCAAATGCCTTTTATTTTTTGCAGGATTTTTTGCCACATATATAGTTAATAATTTGTTCTGTTTCATCCGGTTGAAACCAACGGATTTGTGGGTCTTTCTTGTACCAGGTGAGTTGTTTGCGTGCATAGCGGCGTGTATTGCCTTTGATGCGCTCTACTGCTTCATCTAAAGTCCAACGACCATCGATATAGTCGAAGAGTTCCTTATAACCTACTGTGTTAAGAGCGTTAAGATGGCGCAAAGGATAGAGTCTTTGGGCTTCTTGAAGCAGTCCGTCAGTCATCATCTGATCCACTCGATGATTGATACGCTCATAGAGCTCCTCTCGTGGACGATTCAGCCCTATCTTGATGATGTCGAAGGGACGCTGACGTTTCTCCCGTTTGCGGAAAGAGGTATAGGTCTTTCCCGTCATCTGGCAGATCTCAAGCGCATGCACCACGCGACGGGGGTTCTGACGATCCACGATCTCATAATATTCTGGATCGAGCTGATGGAGTTCTTCTGTTAGGGCCTCAAGTCCTTCCGTAGCCAGTCGTTGTTTCATCAAGTTGCGCGTCTCATCGTCGATAGTGGGGATATCGTCGATGCCGTCACACACGGCGTCGATGTACATCATGCTACCACCAGCCATAAGTGCATAGTCGCGCGTTTTAAACTGCTGTTCTAACAACGCCAGTACTTGTTGTTCAAAGAGCGATGCACTGTAATAGTCGTCAAGACTCAGCATACCCACAAAATCGTGATGCACTTGTGCCATCTGTTCGTCAGTGGGACGGGCGGTACCGATCTTCAGTTCTCGGAAGATCTGTCTGGAATCAGCGTTAATGATGGGAATGTCAAAGCGCTTGGCGACATCCAGACAGAGTTCCGTCTTTCCGACGGCGGTAGGTCCGGTGATGACTATCAGCGATTTATTCAACGTTTATTTATCTGATAACGCCACGCTTGGAATTCTCAATGAAGGAGCAGATATAATCCACTTCCTTCGAGTCGGGGAATTGTTCGCGAGCCATGGCTACACCATCTTTCAGAACACCTTGAGAATAGATGATGCGATAAGCCTCATGGATGGCGTCGATGGTCTCACGGGGGAATCCTCTGCGGCGCAGGCCCACGAGGTTGACACCGGCGTAGCGGATAGGTTCTTTACCTGCAATGACGTAAGGAGGAATATCCTGACTGGTGCGTGAGCCACCCTGGAACATCACATAGCTGCCCACATGGATAAACTGGTGGAACAGACAGGTGGCTGAAATGATGGCATAATCATCGACTACCACCTCACCGGCAAACTTCGTAGAGTTGCCGATAATACAACCATTGCCAATGACACAGTCGTGAGCTACGTGCATGTTCTCCATCAGCAGATTACCATTGCCTACAACCGTTTTACCTTTCGAAGCCGTACCGCGCGAAATGGTGACATTCTCACGAATGGAGTTGTTGTCGCCAATCTCACAAGTAGTCTCCTCACCTTGGAATTTCAAATCCTGAGGTTTGGTAGAGATACTGGCTCCTGGGAAAAACTCATTGCCATTGCCAATACGGGCTCCGAAATGAATGGTTACGTTGTTGAGAAACTTGTTATTGTCGCCTATGACGACGTTCTTGTCGATGACACAGAATGGTCCGATGATGTTGTTGTCACCCAACTTTGCTTCGGGATCAACGACAGCTAAAGGATGGATCTGATTAGCCATATTATTACTTGTTCTTTACAATTTGAGCGGTAAATGTTGCTTCGGCCACCACTTGGTCGCCTACAAAGATATAACCCTTCATGGAAGAGATGCCGTGACGCACGGGTGCCAGCAGTTCCACCTTGAAGACAAGGGTATCTCCAGGTACCACCTTCTTGCGGAACTTCACGTCGTCGATCTTCATGAAGTAGGTACTCCAGCGCTCTGGTTCCTCGAGGGTGTTGAGCACAAGCAGACCACC
>Ga0310696_10005258_pt1 | contig 15655 bp, 12 predicted proteins | sample AusTroGonzalo_MG_4_FD_203885 | JGI IMG/M metagenome (GOLD analysis project Ga0310696, IMG submission 203885) | Bovine rumen microbial communities from tropical cattle in Woodstock, Queensland, Australia - Gonzalo_02 (v2) (version 2) | ecosystem: Host-associated > Mammals > Digestive system >...
GAATGCGTGTGGGCTTTACCTTCTAGACAAGTATGAGAAAACTACTGCTCACAACCGCCGCCTGTTTCCTTTTGGCCAGTCCCCTTTGGGCCATTAGTCCCGTCAAGAAATCCCGCAAGCAGCTGGAAAAAGAGAATCAGGAGCTCTGGATGCGCGTGGAGCAGCTGCAGGCCGAATTGAATGCTTTCAAGGCCGAGGTTGCAGAGCGTGAGGCCCTCGAGGAGGAACTTGCCAACCAGAACGAGAACATGGTATCGGCCGCGCTGGAAGACTTTACATCGGCCAGTACGGATACTCTGTTGGCCCGCTGGTATATGCACCGCAGCAGCCGCATTCCCGGCCGTGAACAGTACGATATGGATTCGGTGCACTTCACCACCGATGTGCCGGATTCCGTGCTTATGCAGCGCCTGAAGGATATGAATTCTTTCATCTCGCTCCCCTACAACGAGACAGTGAAGAATTACATGATCCTGTATTCGGAGAAATTACCCCGCAAGATGGCCGAAATGATGGGCCTGTCGGAGTACTATTTCCCGCTGTTTGAGGAAACCTTCCGTCGCTATGACTTGCCGGAAGAACTCAAATACCTGGCTGTTATCGAGAGCGCCCTGAATCCCCGCGCCGAATCCCGCGTGGGCGCCCTGGGCCTGTGGCAGTTTATGTTCCGCACGGCCAAGAGCTACGGCCTCAAGATCGACTCTTACGTGGACGAACGCATGGATCCCCTCTTGTCGGCCGATGCAGCAGCCCGTTACCTTAGGGATGCTTATCGCATTTTCAAGGATTGGCCGCTGGCCATCTCCTCTTACAACTGCGGGTCCGGCAATGTGAACAAGGCCATCAAGCGGGCCGGCGGCAAGAAGGATTTCTGGTCCATTTACGAGTATCTGCCGCGCGAAACCCGTGGCTATGTCCCGGCCATGGTGGGCGCCATGTACGCCTTCAACTACGCCAACGAATATGGCATAGAGGGCGATCCTATGGCCATTCCCAGCTATGTGGACACCCTTCACCTGCACAAGAATTTGCATTTCTCACAGGTGAGCGAACTGCTGGGTATACCCCTGGACGATTTACGAGACCTGAACCCCCAGTATCACAAAGACATTGTGCCGGGTGCTTCCGGCGATGCTGTGCTGCGTCTGCCGTTCAACTATACCACAGCTTTCCTGGATGCGCAGGAATCCATCTACAATCACCGCAAGGAAGAACTCCTGACCGCGAAGGTTCAGGATGGACGTGAAGTGAAATCCGGTCGGCCTGTTGCCACCAGCCGTCCTTCCGCTTCCGATAACGGACAGTGGACGTATTATACGGTGAAAGCCGGGGATACGCTGGGGAAAATATCCCGAAAATACCATTGCACGGTCCAGCAGCTCATGACCTGGAACGGTCTTAAGAACGACCGAATTTCCGTTGGTAAGAAACTGAAGGTGGGCAAGAAGTAGCGACTACCAGTCACAGTGCAATTGCAAGTTGAGACCGGGCGTGGGCGTCCGGTCTTTCCGTACCATCCAACTACCTCGCAAATAGGCTTTTAGAATAATTCTCCTAAAGCGATGCTTCCAGGAGCCCACCAGGGAGACCATACCCCCGCGACCTGAATAGGCCGGGATGGAAAACGAGCCCGGAGCATCCCTTTCATAACAGTAGATCCTATCGTCCCAGGCGTCAATTACAAAGCCGGTTAGCCGCAGGTAAACCGCGAATTTTTCTTCCTGCTTGTAGCCGCCTTCCCAGTAGTTCAGAAAGCCGAATTGCTGGCAGTGGACACCTTCCAGGCGGGCGGTGGCCAGCCAGGGTCCGTTGGCAAAGCGGAGATCGGCCCTCAGGTCGGTTCTGGGGTGTTCGTAGTTTCTGTAGCGTTCCGTCAGGCGCATCTCCAGACTCCAGGCCGCGGCAAACTGCCACTGCCAAAGGGCATAGGCCCGTACTTGAAGCCTATTAGGGGTGCCTGTAGACGGAATGGGCAACAGTGAGGCATCCAGCGTCAGGGAGGCTTTATGCTCAGGAATGCTGCTGCCAAAACCCGTCTTTCCGGCCAGGGTTTTCCATCGTTCCGACTGGAAGGAAAGGCCTGTGGCCAGAGCATATTCCCCATTCTTTTTGCCGGAGAAACGGGAAGGAATTATGCGCCCTTGCAGAGCCAGTTTCAGCGGGCCTATAGGCTTACGGAATGCCGCCAGGGCGCCCACACTGCCGTTTTTCCAGGCAATTTCTGCGCAGAGATCTGCTCCGCGCCAGTTCCAGCGGGTATCGGCCGAGAGGGAAATCCTTCCGTCCCAGGCTATTGTTAGGCCAGCCTGGCCGTGGCGGCCCAGCCAGTCGGCGTGGGCACCGAAATTACCGGAAATACTGCCAAAGGCCAGTCCCCGCCAATGGGTTGAGGAGTATTCATATACACCGCCTAGATAGACGGAAGAAGAGTTGTAGGACCACACCGGAGAGGCACCGGGCGTACGCCGGATAAATGCGTCTACTGTGGACAAACTGCTCATGGAAAAACCGCTCCAGTATGCCAGTCCCTGACCCAGTCGCAAGTTGTAGTGACCCAGTAACAGGCGGTGTCCCCGCCAGTTTCCTTCGGCATAAAAAGTGCCGTCAGAGCCCCGCCAGGCGCCTCCTGCGCGCCAATACTCCTCTTGCGCCCGGGCTTTACCGCCCACAGAGGAAAGCGTGCCCCTTATCAGGGTATGAACCTTTATGCGGGTGGTGTCGGCCTGCCCGGGTAAACGGGAGGAAGCCAGCGATAGGAAAGGACGCAGGGCTTCCACGGCTTCGCGCGAGAATCCGTCCACCAGGGCCAGTTCTTCCCACGACAATACATCTCCGCAGCGGGCCCTGTAATCGGCCAGCGAAGCCAGCTGATAGTCGCTCAGCAGGCCATCGGCCCGCACGGTCTTTTCATTGATACGGATCCTTCGCCCGGCCCGTGCTTCCAGGCGTTCGATCCAGTATTCATCTACCTGTTCCTCAGAGATTGCGCCCGACAGATAGCGGGCAGCCTGAAGGATTTCCTCGTCCTGCGCCCAGGCCACTCCGGCGGCCGTCAGCAGGCTCATCAACATGCAAAATATCCGTCTCATACCTGCAAGTTACCAATGTGGCCCCGAAGAACATAGTCCTTGTTGATAACTTGTGTTGTTTCAGGTGATTTTTTACGTGTTTTTTATTATTTTTGTAGAATAAACACAGGAACGATGGAAAAAATCACTTTGCACGACAAAACTTTCCGGCTTTTCATTCCCAACCAAGAAATTGAAAAGGCCATCGATGCCGTGGCACTTCAGCTTAACCAAGACTACTCCAACTGCACGGATGAGAATCCCGCCATCCTGCTCTGCACGCTCAACGGCGCTATTATCTTTGCGGCCGAACTTCTCAAGCGCCTGAACTTCCCGCTGCTGCTCAAAGCCTGCAAACTGTCCTCGTACCAGGGGACCTCTTCCACCGGCGTGGTCAAGGCAGACGTACCGCTGCCCAATAATCTGGAAGGCAAACGCGTCATCATCGTGGAAGACATCGTGGATACGGGCAATACCATCGTGGCCATGACAGAGCAGCTGCTCCAGAGGAACGTAAAGGATGCCCGCGTCTGCACCCTGCTGCTCAAGAAAGACGTGTACGATAAAGACGTGAAACTGGACTACGTAGCCATGGAGATTCCCAACCGCTTTATCGTGGGATTCGGCCTGGACTACGATGAACTGGGACGCAATATCAAAGACATCTACGTTTTAGACGACTAAACCATGAAGTACTACATTCTTTTTGGCCCTCCGGGCGCCGGGAAAGGCACCCAGGCCGGTTCCATGGTGGAACGCTACCATCTTTGCCATCTGTCCACCGGTGAGCTGCTGCGCAACGAAATCAACGCCGGCACGGAGCTCGGGAAAAAAGCCCAGGCCCTCATCGAGGCCGGCAACCTGGTTCCGGACGAAGTAGTGGAAGGCATGATTGAATCCAAATTCCGCAGCACAGGTGGCGTGAACGGCTTCCTGCTGGACGGTTTCCCTCGCACCATCGCACAGGCCGAAGCCCTTGACAAGATGCTGGAGAACACCGCGGAATCCGTCACTGCCTGTATTTCCATCATGATTCCGGACAGTCTCATCCAGGAAAGGATCGCAGGCCGTGCCGCTGTGGAAGGAAGGGCCGACGACGCACGCCCCGAAGTAGTAGAAAACCGTATCAAAACCTACCACGCCAAAACCGAACCCCTCATCGAGTACTACCGCAAGGCCGGCAAGTATCAGGAGATTAACGGCGTAGGCACCATCGAAGAAGTGCGCGACCGCATTTTCGCCGTCATGGACCGCTTCTAAAACAAGACAAATGCATCGGATATTCCTGCCCCTATACCATTTCTTCAAGGGTCACAAGGCCCTCATGTATCTCGTTCTGCTGGCCAGTACGTTTGTTTTCGGCTGGTACGGCTACAAGCTTCAGTACGAAGAAAACATCATTAAGCTGCTGCCCCGTTCGTCCACGGACAACGAAATGGCTTTCAGCGAAATCGGCCTGAAAGACAAAGTATTTCTGCAGCTTACTTCGCGGGATACTCTTTCTCCTGTGGGTACGGCCCGCATGGGGGAAGCCATGGAGGATTTCTGCAAGATCCTGGAACAGAAGGACAGCTCCACCCATTACTTCACCGGCATTTTCTGCAAACTGGACGCAGACATGGGGCTTTCGGCCCTGGACTTTGCCCTCACGCACCTGCCCACTTTCGTGGACACATCCTGGTACAGGGAGCTCTTGCCTTCCCTTACCCGTGAGGCCATCGACGCCCAAATGAGCGAGAACTACCGGATCCTGGAGGAAGACGAAACCGGCGAAGCCAGCCAGATGGTGGCCATGGACCCGCTGAACCTGCGGGAAAGGCTGCTGGGTTCCATTCTGGGCGACGGGCAAACCATCGGGGGTGTCACCATGGACAACGGCCATCTCTTCTGCCCCGACAAAACAGTGGCCCTGGCCTATATAGCTCCGGCATTCAGCGGACTGGATTCCGGAACGGGCACCCGGATGGTGAACATGATCAACAGGACGGCGCGGGAATACGAGGCAGCCAATCCGGATATCCGCATCCTCTTCCACGGCACACCCGTGGAAAGCGTTTCCAATGCAAGCACCATCAAGCACGACCTTATCTGGACCATCGGCCTTTCCCTGCTCCTGATCCTGATTATCATGCTCATGAGCTTCCATAAGTTCTCTTTCATCTGGCAGCAGGTGGTACCGGTGGTATACGGTTCCTTCTTTGCCTTGGCCTGCATGTACTGGATCAAGGGGGTTATGTCGTTCATGGCACTGGGTCTCAGTGCTATCGTGCTGGGTGTGGCCATCAGCTACTGCCTGCATATGCTCATCCACTATTACTACGTGGGTGATACTGAAAAGTTGCTCAGAGATGAAAGTACGCCCGTTTTTCTGGGTTGCATCACCACCGTGGGCGCTTTTATGGGTCTCATTTTCACGGAAAGTGAACTGTTGCGGGATTTCGGCCTGTTTGCCACTTTCGCCCTTATCGGCAATACTTTCTTTGCGCTGGTTTTCCTCCCCCATTTCCTGCATCCGGGACAGATCAAGTTCAAGCGCACCCACGGTTTCCCGCTGGTGGAACGCATCAATAATCTCCCCTGGGACCGCAACAAATGGATCATCGGAACCCTGCTGGTGCTCATCGTCATCGGCATTGCCATGAGCCCGCGTGTGAAGTTCGACAGCGACCTTAGCCACCTGGACTACGACAATGAGGCCCTGAGGGAAAGTGTGGCGCTGTACAATAACAAGAACACTAGCGACAGCGGTATTCAGGTCTTCTTTGCCGCCTGGGACAACGAAATACTGGACAATGCCCTGGAATACAACAAGGGGATGCGTTATACGTTGGATTCCCTGGTAGGGACCGGCCTGGTGAAGGGGTACTCCCCTGTTTCCCATCTGCTGTTCCAGTCGCAGGCCGACCAAAAACTGCGCATCGAAGCCTGGAAGGAGTTCTGGAACGCGGAGCGTGTACAGCAGCTGCGCAAAGACCTCACGGCATCGGCCCGGGAATATGCCCTGCCGGATGGCTTCTTCGACACCTTCCTGGGCATGCTTACATCCCATTATGAAACAGGCGATTTGTTTGCTTCTGGCCTGGTGCCGCCGGGACTGATGTCCAACTTCGTGGAGCAGCAGGCCGATGGACGCTATCTGGTGTTCACGGAGGTTTCCTTTGACAAGGAAGACGCCAATCAGGTGATGCGCGAAGTGACCAAGGCCCCCCATGTCTTTGTCCTGGAACCGTTCTTCTACTGCCGCGATATGGTGGAAATCGTCCACGACGACTTCAACACCACGCTCTGGATTTCCAGTTTGTTCGTGCTTATAGTCCTGCTGGTTTCGTTCCGGAACATCTGGATTTCCCTGCTGGCTTTCCTGCCCATGTTCGTGAGCTGGTATGTGATGCAGGGCTACATGGCCCTCTTCGGCCTGGAATTCAATCTCATCAATATCGTCATTTCCACCTTCATCTACGGTATTGGTGTAGACTACAGTATCTTTGTGATGGAGGGATTGTTGTCGGAGGCCCGAAACGGCGAAAAATCCATGTTGGAATATCATAAGGTGGCCATTTTCTACAGCGCCATGGTGCTGGCCATCGTCACCTTCTCGCTCATTTTCGCCCGGCATCCGGCCATCCATTCCATCGGCCTGATAACCCTCATAGGCATGGCTTCCACCATCCTTATCACCTATTCGCTGCAGCCTTGGGTCTTCCGCCTGTTAACGCGCGTTCCCTTTTTCCGCCGCGGCTTCCGAATTCCTGAAAAATGATTGACGCCAAGCTATACCTGAACCTGATCCGCGGTGGCGCGGCCCGTCTGGCCCAAAACCGTCAAACCATCAACGACCTCAATGTCTTCCCTATCCCGGATGGGGATACGGGTGATAATATGTATATGACCCTGGAAGCCGGCACACACGCCCAGGGCAGCACGCTTTCAGAAATGGCCGATGCAGTTTCTCAGGGCATGCTCATGGGCGCCCGCGGCAACTCAGGCGTCATTCTGTCCCGTATCTTCGCCGGTATGGCCAAAGGCCTGAAAGGGATCGAAGAAGCCAATCCGGACTGTTTCTTAAAGGCCCTGCAATGCGGGGTAACCGAAGCCTATCACGCTGTTTCTCAGCCTGTGGAAGGCACCATCCTTACGGTAATGCGTGAAGGAGTAAATGCCATCGACGACTTCTCGTCTCTGGATACCCTTTTCGACCGTTGGATTGCAGGTATGGAGGTTTCGCTGGAACACACCCCGGAGCTTCTGGATGTCCTGAAGAAAGCCGGTGTGGTGGATAGCGGCGGCGCTGGTCTTCTGTGCATTGTAGAAGGCATGCGCGATGCCCTGCAAGGCAAATCTCCTGTGCTCGCCGGTGAGGATTTCATGGTTGGCTCGGATCAGCCTTCAACAGCCGCGAAAGTGGATTTCAACGCATTTACGGAGGATAGTGTGCTGGAGTTCGGCTATTGCACTGAATTCCTCCTGCGCCTGCAGCGCAGCAAAGTGGACCTGGAGCATTTCGACGAAAGCGTTATCTCCAACTGGCTGCAGACCCAGGGCGACTCCCTGGTATTCTTCCGCGACGGCAGCATTGTCAAGGTGCATGTGCACACCATGGATCCCGGCGCAGTACTCACCCGCTGCCGCGAATGGGGCGAATACCTCACCATCAAGGTGGAGAACATGACGCTCCAGCACCACGAGAACCACATGGACAAGCGCTTCAAACGCTCCCGCAAAGCTTTGGGACTGGTGGTAGTTGCCACCGGAAAAGGCCTTACGGACACCTTCAAGGAAATGGGGGCCGATATAGTGATTGAAGGCGGCCAGACCATGAATCCGCCGGTAGAGCGTTTCCTGGAAGCCTTTGACCAGGTGGATGCCGAACAGGTGTTGGTGTTCCCCAACAACGGCAACATCGTGCTCACCGCCCAGCAGGCGGCGGCCCTGTATAAGGATTCCCAGGTGCAGGTGATTCCCACCAAATCCTTGGGAGAAGGCTATTTCGCCATGGCCAATCTGGAACCCGACATGGCTCCGGAAGACCTTGTTCCTGCCCTTACAGAAGCCGCCGCTTCCGTGAATACGGGGCTGGTTTCCCGTGCTATCCGCGACACTGCGGACGCCCGTACCGGAGACTATATCGGCTTTAGCGGGAAAGACATTCTCACGGCCGGCCCGGAACGCCTGCAAACTGCCCTGGAACTGGCCGGGAAACTGAATGCCGGATCGGCCGATATCCTCATTCTTTTCCGTGGCCTGGATGCCCCTGAAGAAGAGGCACAGGCCCTTTGCAGTGCCCTGGAACAGCGTTTCCCCCGCACCGAAGTAATCCTTCGCGAAAGCGGGCAGCCCATTTACGATTATATTTTAGTAACGTGTTAATATGCTAAAAATCTACACCGACACCGATACCGATATAAATCCCGCCCTGGCGGCGGAATATGGGTATCAACTCATTTCCATGCCTTACAGCATCGATGCCAGGACCACGTATCCCTACGTGGACTTCCAGACCTTCGACGGTCATGCTTTTTACGATGTCCTGCGCAGCGGCGTCCTGCCCACCACCAGTGCCATCTCCAAGGAGCAATATGTGAACTATTTCATCCGCGATTTCGCCGCCGGGAACGATATCCTGTATGTGCACTTCTCCCGCGCCATGACCAATACCTTCGACGCCATGGACCAGGCCATCGCCGAACTTAAGGAGAAGTTCCCCGCCACCCGCTTCGAAGAAATTGACACCAAAGGCATCACCACCATCAGCTACGCCATTGTACGCGAAGTGGGCGACCTTTACAAGGCCGGAAAAACCATGGACGAGCTCCTGGAATGGGCCAAGACGGAAGTGGACAAATTCGCCATGTATTTCTTTGCCGATGATCTGAAGTTCTTCCGCCGCAGCGGCCGCGTGAGCGGACTGGCCGCCACCATGGGTACGCTCATCGGTGTACGTCCCCTCATCCATATGAGCCAGGAAGGCAAGATGGTCTCCGTGGGCACAGCCAAGGGCCGCGCCAAGGCTATGGATTATCTGGTGAACAAAGTGGGCGAACTGGGCGATGAAATTGAGAAGCACCGCATCTGCATCGGCCACACGGACGCTCCGGAACTGGCAAAGGAAATCGGCCGCATGATCGAAGAGAAATACGGCAAGCAAAACATCGAATATGTTTATGTGAACCCCACCGCCGGCAGCCACTGCGGCCCCAACGGCGTTGGAGTTTGCTTCCACGCCAAGCATAGATAATGATTGAAGTTAAGGAAGTAAAAACCAAGAAGGAGCAGAAGCAGTTCCTGAACTTTGCGCTTGACCTGTACAAGGGCAATCCTTACTTTGTTCCGCCGTTGTACAGCGACGAGAAAAAGATGTTCGGGAAAAACTATGTGTACAACAGCAGCTGCGATTGGACGGCTTTCCTGGCGTATGAGGACGGGAAACCCGTGGGCCGTATCCAGTGCATCATCCAGAAGGATGCCAATGCCAAGAACGGGGAAAAACGCTGCCGCTTCAGTCGCTTCGATGCCATAGAAAACCTGGAGGTTTCCCGCGCCCTTTTTGAAAAGGCCGAAACCTGGGCCCGGGAGAAAGGGATGGACACCGTAGTGGGTCCGCTCAATTTCAGCGATCTTGAGCGGGAAGGTCTGCTGGTGGAAGGCTTTGAGGAACCGTCCACTTTCGAACAAAATTATAACTTCCCCTACTACAAAGAGCATCTGGAGGCCCTGGGCTACGTAAAGGAGATTGACTGGACCGCCAGCCGGCTATATGGCCCCGAAAGTCAGGAAACCATGGACGAACTGGAGAAGCTGGTGGCCTTCATTTTCAAGCGTTACAAGCTGCATTATGGCACGTCCAAGAGCGGTCCGGATTTGCTTCGCAAGTACTCCGAAGGTATTTTCGACCTCATCGACACTTCTTATGAAGGGCTCTATGGAACGGTCCCCTTCACCGAAGGGATGCGCAGGCTGATTCTGGATAACTTCGCCATCGTCATCAATCCTAAACACACGGCCGTAATCCTGGACGAGAACGAGAAGATCGTCTGTTTCGGCCTCTCTTTCCCAGGACTGGCCAACGCCCTGGTGGGCACACGCGGCAAATACACTCCGCTCACGCTCATCAAGCTCCTGTATGCCATCAAACGGCCCCAGATCATCGATCTGTGCCTGGTGGGCGTAGATCCCGAATACCTGAACCGTGGGATTTCCGGCGCCCTCAGCCTGGCCATCATGAAAATGTTGCGCGACAATCCCCGGCTCAAATGGGCCGATACCAACCTGAACCTGGAAGACAACTACGCCATCCTGAACCAATGGCACCGCTTCCAACGGGAAGAATGCAAGCGCTACCGTGCCTACGTCAAAAAACTGTCATTCTGAACGAAGTGAAGAATCTCCATGATTAAGATAATAGTAGACTGTTTCGGCGGCGACCATTGCCCCCAGGCACCTGTAGAGGGAGCCCTCCAGGCATTGGCCACTTATCCGGACCTATACATCCTTCTCACCGGTGATGAATCCGTCTTGCAGAAGGAACTGGAAGGAAAGGAATATGACAAGAGCCGGCTGGAGATTGTCCATGCGCCGGAAGTGATCGGCTGCGATGAAAAACCTACGGATGTGGTGCGCCTCAAACGGAACTCCTCCATGATGAAGGGCATCATCCTCCTGCGCGACCGCGACGACATTGCAGCCATGGTCTCCACCGGTTCCACCGGAGCGCTGGTTACAGGCGCCCTGGTGCGTCTGGGCCGCATTCCGGGCGTAATCCGGCCCGCCTTCTGTCCCCTGCTGCCCACTATGGATGGCGGTATCGTGGGCATCTGCGACAGCGGTGCCAACGTGGAAGTGACTGCCGCTCACCTGCGTCAGTTCGCCATCATGGCCTCCTTGTACCTGGAGAACGTCTACGGCGTTTACAAGCCCCGTGTCGCCCTTCTGAACGTGGGAAAAGAGGCCGAAAAAGGCGATGAAATCCGACAGGAAGCCTATAAAATGCTGCAGGAAACCCCGTCAGTGAACTTTGTGGGCAATATGGAAAGCCGCGACCTTCTCTCCGGAAGCTACGATGTTGTGGTGGCCGATGGTTTCTCCGGCAATGTTCTGGTGAAGACCACGGAAGGAACGGCCCTGGAGCTGCTGAAAAAGCTCAAGAAAGAGATTTTCAGCAAGACAATCTACAAGTTGGGTGCGCTCCTGATGAAGCAGATGTTCGCCGACATGAAGGAGTTTATGAACTACCAGAACTACGGCGGCAGCGTGCTTCTGGGCACCTCCAAGGTGGTAGTGAAGGGGCACGGCTCCTCCAAGGCCGTAGCCGTAGAAAAATGCATCGAGCAGGCCTACAGAATGGAACGGGGCCGCCTGTCCGAAAAAATTGAAGCAGAAATTGTCAAATACGAACACTATGATGTTTGAAAAAGTACAAGCCATCCTGGCAAAACAGTTGCGCCTGGATCCGGCCAAAGTAACTCCTGAATCCCTCATCAAGAAAGACCTGGGGGCCGATTCCCTGGATATCCTCCAACTGCTTATGCGCATCGAGGACGAGTACGGCCTGGTAATTCCTGACCAGGCGCTGGCCAAGTTTGAAACAGTGGGCGACGTGGTTTCCTACCTGGAAAAACTGGAAGCCAATCTTTAACCGCCGATAAATTCGCGAAGTAGCGAGGTGGCCGGAATCTCTTTGTCGGGCACCGGGGTAAAGTAGTGGATGAACTTGAGGAGGCGGTGAGCCTCGGAGTATTCCGCGCAATTCTGCGGCACGCTGCGCAGGATGGGTTCGGCGTGGTTCTTCAGCACGGCGAACTCAATCAGATAGGCGCTGTTGAACATCACATCGGCCATTTCCTGGTAAGGATAGATCCACATCTGCTCTGCATCCAGCACGTTCTGCCAGTTGGAGATGGATTCCCGGGCGGTAAAGGCGCCTTTGTTATAGTCGCGCACGATGCGGCGCAGCAGGCGGTTGTCGCTGGTGGGAATCATGTTGTGGTCGTCCAGGAGTGTCCCGGTGAGCGTATTAATGAAAATCCGGAATTTGGCTGTATCGGGAATCTGTGACGTGAGTTCAGGATTCAGGGCGTGGATGCCTTCGATGAGCAGGATCTTGCCATTGGCCAGCTGTAACTTCTTGCCATTGTATTCGCGAAGGCCGGTGACGAAATTGAATTCCGGCACATCTACCTCCTCCCCTTCAATTAACTTCATGATGTCCCGTTCCATCAGTGCATGGTCCACGGTGTCGAAATTGTCGAAGTCGTAGCTGCCATCAGGGAATTTGGGCGTTTCCACACGGTTCACGAAGTAGTCGTCCGTACTCACTGATACAGGTTTGAGCCCGCAGGCCTTGAGCTGGATGGAAAGGCGCTTGCAGAACGTGGTCTTACCGGAGGAAGAAGGACCGGTGATGAGCACCACCTTGAGCGGATTCTCGCTGCGGTAGCGACGGTCGATTTCTTCGGCGATCTGGACGATTTTCTTCTCCTGCAGGGCTTCTGCAATCTGAATCAGTTCGCTGGCGCGGCCGCTGAGGAAGGCTTCGTTCACATCACCAACGGTACTCAGGCCCATGATGATGTTCCAGCGCAAGGCTTCCTTGAACATCTCGAAGGTTTTGGGCTGATCTACATACTCTGCCAGGCGGGAAGGGTCCTTCTGGGAAGGAATGCGCAGCAAAAGGCCGTCGTGATACGGGCAGAGCCCCCAAACGGTAAGATAACCGGTGGAAGGGACCAGTTTACCGTAATAATAGTCCACGGTGTCTCCCAGCGTATAGTAATCTGTATAGGCTTCTCCGCTGGTTTCCAGCAACTTCACCTTATCCATGAAACCGGCTTTGCGGAACTCCTTGATGGCGCGGGCCGTCTGTACATCGTAGCGGTGGAAGGGCATATCTTTTTCCACCAGTTCGCGCATATGGCTCTCCAGCAGGGCCAGATCTTCCGGGCTCACATCGACTCCGTCGGCCTTGCGCAGATGGCAGAAATAGCCGTGTGAGATGGGATGCTCAATGTAAAGCCGACATCCCGGGAAAACGTCCGAAGCCGCTTTGTACAGCAGGAAATAAAGCGAGCGGCAGTATACCCTCATGCCGCTCGACTCGCGGACATCTATGAATTCGATGTCCTTATTTTGATAGACCTTGAACTTGAGGCCCTGAGAAACATTGTTCACCTTGGCGGAGACAATGGGATAAGGGCGGTGGCAGTCGAATTCCGAGAGCATTTGCAACAAGGAAGTGCCTTCCGGGAAACGCTTGGTTTCCCCCGTGTTCTTGCAGTATACCTGGACCATGGACGGAGATTTAAAATTGCGCAAAAATAATAAAATGCGCTAAAAATTACAAGGCTGCTTTCACCGGATTGGCATAAATCTGAAGAAGAATTTCGCGCACTTCGGGCGGATAGTCTTTGGTAAGAGTATCCACATGGTCTATGAAACGTTTCTCCTCTGCCGCGGTGTACAGGCCGGAATGCGTTCCGGCAAGTAAATCGGCCGCAATATAGTTGTTGGGGAACAGCCGATAAGCTTTGCGGATACGCCTATCCAACAACTTCGCCACTTCCCTGTTGAGGGCCGATAAAGATAAATCGGCGAAGGACTCCAGTTCTTCCTTTCTGATGGGTTCGCACACACTCAGGTGTACCCGCCCTTTGGGCTGCCGGATGCCGGTGAGAATGCTGTTCAAGTCTTCCCCGGGCTTTTTCACATAAGGTTTCCCGGAAGTGGTGGCATACAGTTCCAAGGCTTTGAGCTGGTCACAGGGTTCCCATTCATACGAGATGGAAAGGGGAACGATATTCAGTTCCGAAAGCGCCTGCAATTTATCGTCCCCGCCACTGAGCCCGAACATCTTGATGATGCCCTGATCCGTGGTGTCCAGTCCGTCCTTGGTTCGTCCATTGCGTTGGGCTATCCAGACGCTCTCCTTTTTCTGGCAGATGGCATAACGGATATATTCCGACGCATACATGGTCTTATAGAGGAAATCGCGGATGGAAGTAACGGTGGTGGGGCGTTCGATGCGGAACATCTTGTTGGACCGGCCCACATCAATGATCAGTTGACCTTGCATGAGATTGGCGCCGAAAGTAATCTCCGAGGAGGGCAGTCCGGCATCGAACAGCAGCACTTGCAGGAAAGCGGCATCCAACACTATATCCCGGTGGTTGGACACAAACAGATAGGGCAGATCCGGGGACAGGTTCTCCATCCCGTCCGTCGTAAGTCCATCCGTAGTGGAGTTTACAACGGAACGGATGGCGTCGTACATGAAACGGGACTGGAAGTCATCCACGGTGCGACAGCTGCCTAACAGGGCGGCCATCTGTTGGAGGCTCTTTTCCGGGAACAGGAACTGGCAAACCAGAGGGAAGTACTTGTCGGCCACGATCCGCTGCATGGCTGCAGGGATTTCTTCGTCGTAATATGGGCGAATGTCATCAAACATGGTGGGGACGTTTATCGATAAACTTTACGGGTTTTCGGCTTTTTGCAGGAAAATTGATGGCGGCAATTTCCGGAACCGGCAGGATTTCAATGCGCGGTGCCACACGGATGCGTGAGCGGAAGCGGTCCTTAAGGTCCTTCACGGGATCGAAGTCGGGCTGATATTTGAGGCCCAGTTTCACCACCACATCGTCGGTACCGGCATCGCTTTCCTGTACCACCACAACATAATTCTCCACGTAAGGTGCGTTATCCAGCACGTCGTTCACTGCCGGCGGATACAAGGTGGTTCCCTTGAGCTTGATCATATTGTTCTTGCGACCCACCAGCGGAGTAAGCCTGTAACTGTATCGGCCACACTGGCACTGATCCACCACCTTGGCCGCCATATCGCCGGTGCGGAAACGCAGCAGCGGCATACCTTCCACACCCAGGGTGGTGACCACAATCTCCCCCACTTCCCCATCCGGCACAGGCAGGTTGTCCTCGCCGATGATTTCCACGATGATCAGCTCCGGATGCACATGGCCGCCGCAGCCGTAGGGGCATTCAGAGAAGGTGGCGCCCATCTCCGTGGAGCTGTAAGTGGCAAACAGCTGCACATCCCACTTCTCCCTGATACGCCGGCCCAGCAGGTTCAGGCTGAAATCCTGTTCCCGCATACCCTCTCCAATGCCGATAATCCGCTTCACAGAGGAATTCTTATAGTCGATACCGTGTTCTTCGGCATACTGGATCAGTCGCAGAATGAAGGAAGGCACGCACATAATGGTGTCCGGCTTCAGGCGCAGGATGGTATCCCACTGCAGTTCCGGAATGCCATTACCCACACGGATAATGCTGGCCCCCAACTCCCGAATACCCAGGAAATAGGCCAGGCCGGCCATGAAGCGCTTGTCGATGGTGGTCATGAGCTGAACGATGTCGCCCGGCTGGACACCGGCGCAGGCAAAGCTCTTTTTCTCGTTATATGCCAGGCGCTGCAGGTCTTTATCCGTGCAGCCGAAAGTCACGGGGTCTCCCAGCGTTCCGGAAGTGGTCACATAGTCCACGATCTTAGCCTTGGGACAGCAGAGGAATTCGTCGTTGAAAAGCTGCAGGTCCTTCTTTTCCGTAAAGGGAATCTTCTGCAGATCTTCCAAAGTGCG
>Ga0310696_10005259_pt1 | contig 15655 bp, 9 predicted proteins | sample AusTroGonzalo_MG_4_FD_203885 | JGI IMG/M metagenome (GOLD analysis project Ga0310696, IMG submission 203885) | Bovine rumen microbial communities from tropical cattle in Woodstock, Queensland, Australia - Gonzalo_02 (v2) (version 2) | ecosystem: Host-associated > Mammals > Digestive system >...
GTTCGAAGCCATCTCCTGCAGGCGCACCACCTGCATCGAGTCTATCCCGACCTGATTCTTTGCCACGTCCAGGATCTCCATGTTGTAGAGGATCTGCACGTACGCCTGGGCCACCGCCACGCGGATGTCATCCTTGGCTTTCGCCAGGTCAGCGGTGGCCGCCGCCAGGTCGAGTTTGCTCAGTTCAATATTATGTTTGATACGGAATCCGTTGAATACCGGCACATCGGCGCCGACACTGAAGGAAGTGCTCGTAGTGTTGGTGTTGGCGTAGGTATTGTCCGCGGTCAGACCGCGTCCGAAGGAGAAATTCTGTCCCGAGCTCGCGCTCACGCCGGGAAGCCTGCTGCTCTCGGCGGTGTTCAGCGATATCTCCTTCTGCTCCACGCTCAGCTCGCTCTGCTTGATGCTCAGGCTGTTCTCCAGCGCATAGTCTATGCACCGGGCGAGCGTCCAGACCCTGTCCTGGGCCTGAGCCCCGGCGGCAACCGCCGCCAGAAGGGCCGCCGTGATGATGATCCTTCTCATGGCTACTCCACTATTTTGGAACCGCGGACCTTGGTACCCTCGGTCACGCCGCTCTTGATTTCGATGTTCACACCGTCGCTCAGGCCGGTCTCGACCTTGGTGCGGGTGGTGCTGCCGTCGGCGTTCAGCACCAGCACATAGGTGTCGTCGCCGTCGAACTCCAGGGCGCTCTCAGGCAGGGAGAGCACGCCCTTGGCCTCTTCCAGCACGATCTCGGCGTTGGCGCTGTAGCCCGAGCGGATCATCTGGTCCGTATTGACGGTCACAGCTGCCTTGATCTCGAACTGGTTGGCTCCGTTGCTCTCGACCGCCTTCGGCGAAATGTACTCCAGGGTGGCGTCGAACGAGTAGTTCTGCAGGGCACCGATGGTGATGACCACCGGCACGCCTTCCGCCAGGGCTCCGACTTCGGTCTCGTCGATGTTGCCGTCGAAGATGAGGTCGTTCATATTCGCCACGGTGGCGACCGTCGTACCGTCGTTCATGGTGTTGGCCTGGATCACGGAGTTACCCACCTTGACTGGGACGTCGAGGATGAGACCGGTGATGGTGGAACGCACCAGGGTGGACGAAGAGGTGGCGTTGGAGCGCGAGACACCGTCGCGGATGACCTCGAGGGCGTCCTGGGCGGCGGACTTCTCCTCCTTGGCCTGGTTCAGGGCCTGCTGGACCTTCTCGAACTCGTCGGCGCTCACTAACTGCTTGTCGTACAGCGCCTTCTCGCGGTCGTAGTTGGTCTGGGCCTGCTTGAGGTTGATCTCTGACAGGCGCACGCGGCTCTGGGCGGAGCTCAGCGAGTTCATGTCGGGGATGACCTTGAGCTTGGCTATGACTTCATTCTCCTGCACCTGCTCGCCGGCGTTCTTGTAGATCTCGGCGATGATACCGTTGATCTGGGGCTTGATGTTCACCTCGTTGCGGGGGATGATCTTGCCGGTCACCACGGTGGTGCGCTGGATGTCCATGACAGTCGCCTCGATCTCCTGATAACGGACCTCGGCCGGCCTGGACTTCTTGTAAAGGAACGCGAAGGTCCCGATGAAGATGAGCGCGATGACCGCGGTCAGAATGTACTTTCTAATCTTTTTCATATATCGTCCGTTTTTTTATTATTCATCTCTCATTGCATCCACGGGCTTGATGTTCATCGCCCTGAGGGCGGGCGCGAGCCCGGCCGCCATGCCGAGCACGGCGAGGAGCGCGGCCGCGGCCACGGCCAGCCCGAAACTTATCTGGAAGGCCGGCTCGAACTCTCCGGAAGCGGCCACTATCATCTCCGCGACGCTCAGCGACATCACCGAGAACACTATTCCGAACATTCCCGCGATCAGGGTCAGGGCGATGCTCTCGAGCATTATCTGCGAGAGGATGTCGCGCGGCGTGGCGCCGATGGCGCGGCGGATGCCTATCTCCACCGTGCGCTCCTTGACCGTCACCATCATGATGTTGCTCACGCCGATGGCTCCTGCAAACAGGGTACCGAGTCCGATCAGGAGGATGAGGAAGTCCACTCCCCTGAACAGGGTGTCGATCAGGTTGAATACCTCCTCGGTGTTGAGGAACATCATCGCAGGCTCGTCCTTCGGGTCGAAGTAGTGCTCGCGGCCCATCACCTGTCGCACCTGGGGCTCCAGGGAGGACATCTTGACGCCCGAGCGGGCGGTCATGCAGATGATGTCGACATTGTCGCCCCTGTTGAGCAACTGCTGCGCTACGGAGGCCGGTATGACGGCCTTGGAAGAAGCGTTGCCGTTGATGTTGAGGCTGCCCGAGGCGAAGTTGACGCCCACGACCTGGAAATACACGGATCCTATCTGGATGAAGGTGCCGCAGGGATCCCCTCCGTCGGGGAACAGTTCATTGTAGATGCGCTTGCCAATGACGCAGACCTTGCGGCCGCGCTCGACGTCCACGGTATTGAGGTAGCGGCCGTACTTCATCCTCGGCGCCTCGATGGCTACATAGTCGGCGTTGACTCCGGTCAAATTGCAGTTGGTGCTCTGCGAGTTGTAACTGGCCGTCTGTCCCCACTGGCTGATCATAGGCGTCACGACGTCCGCCTCGGGTACGAGTTTCTTGAGGCGCTCCATGTCCCTGGTCCTCAGCGACCAGTAACGGCCCTCCTGGAAGCCCTTGTAAGGCACGGAGGTATTGGAGGACACGATGATGGCGGCATTGGAGGCGAAACCCTCGAAGTTGGCGTTCAGCAGGCCCTTGACGCCGTCTCCGGCGCCGAGCATGACGAGCAGCATGAAGAGGCCCCAGAAGATGCCGAAGCCCGTCAGCAGGCTCCTGCTCTTATTGCGGAGCAGGGAGTCGGCTATCTCGTGATATGTGTTGATATCCAGTCTCATTCCGCTCTCAGTGCTTCGATGGGTTTGACCTTGGCTGCCTTGCTCGCCGGGATGAGACCGGCCAGCGTGCCCGCTATGATGAGGAGCATAGTGGCTTCTATGGCCACGTCCAGCCCCACTGAAGGATTCTGCATTATGTTGATGCTCTCGCCGAGGACCTCGATGGGCTTGGCGCCCACGGTGGAGTCGAGCACCTCGCAGGCTAACATTCCGAGCACCATTCCAATGTATCCGAAGAATGCGGTGATGGAGACGCTCTCGGCGATGATGAGTTTCATCACGGACCAGGGACCCGCGCCTATGGCCTTGCGTATGCCGAACTCGTGCGTACGCTCCTTCACGGTGATGAGCATGATGTTGCTCACGCCCACGATGCCGCTGAGGAGGGTGAAGATGCCGATGACCCAGAGGAACACCTCGAGGATGTTGCGGCCCTTGTCCATCTGCATGTTCATCGTGAAGTTGTTGAATATCCAGATGGCCCTCTCGTCGTCCGGCGCCGCGCCGTGGTACCTGTTCATCACCTGCCTGTACTCCTTCTCGAAGGCCTCGTTGTCCTCCTCGGTCTCAAGGCCGTGGAAGGTGAAGGACAGCATGTCTATCTTGTTGCTCTTGGAGAATATGCCCCTGAGCGTGGTGTAAGGAGTGAATATCTCCGAATCGTTCTCGTTCTCGGCGCCGTGGCGCACGCCCACGATCCTGAAGGAGAGGTTGCCTATCTTGACCCTCTGTCCGATGAGGGCATCATAGTTCTCCTTGCCGCCCAGGAAGTTGCGGGCCTGCATGTGGGTGATGACGATGACCTTGCGGAAGTTGTCGATGTCCAGGCGGTTGATGAAACGGCCGGCGAGTATCTCCATCTGGTTCTGTCCGGCATAGTCCGGATAGACTCCGGTCATCCCGACGTCGAAATAACGCTTGCCGTAAGTCATCCTGAAACCGCTCTGGCTGAGGGTGGCGGACACGTCGTCGATGTGGTCGGCGAAGGCCGGTCCGGCCGTGAGACGGAGGTCGTTCTCGTCAAGTTCGATGCGCCTGCCCTGCTTGAAGCCGCCGTAAGGCTTGGAGGTCGTGCTTCCGTACACCTCCATCGTGTGGACGTTCAGGCCCTCCATGTTGCCCTGCGCCATATTCATGATGCCGTTGCCGGCACCGAGCAGGACTATGAGCATGAAGATGCCCCAAGCCACGGCGAAGCCGGTCAGGCAGGTGCGCAACTTGTTGCGCCGGACGGATTCCCATATTTCTACGAATACGTCTCTCATGGCATCATTTCATTATCGTGGAGGTTCCGAAAGCGGAGGCATTGTGCATGGCGTTCATCTCGATCTCGCCGATGACACCGTCCTTTATATGTATGATCTTGTCGGTGCAGTTGGCCACGCCGCTCTCGTGGGTCACGACGATCAGGGTGACCTTCTCCTCGCGGTTGAGCTGGCCGAGAAGGTCCATGACCTCGACCGAAGTCTTGGAGTCGAGGGCTCCGGTGGGCTCGTCGGCAAGGATGATCTGCGGGTGGGTGATCAGAGCGCGGGCGATGGCGACACGCTGCTTCTGGCCGCCGGACATCTCGTTGGGGTAATGCGTGGACCATTCCTTCAGGCCCAGACGCTCGAGATATTCCATGGCGATCATATGACGCTTGTGGCGGCTCATGCCCTGATAGAAGAGAGGGAGCTCGACGTTCTCGACGGCGGTCTTGAAACCGATGAGGTTGAAGGACTGGAAGACGAAGCCTATCATACGGTTGCGGTAAGCCGCAGCCTGGCGCTCGCTGAGGTCCTTGATGAGCTTGCCGTCCAGCCAGTATTCGCCGGTATCGTAGTTGTCGAGTATGCCCAGGATATTGAGGAGGGTGGACTTGCCGGAGCCGGACGCACCCATGATGGATACGAACTCTCCCCTGTCAATGGAGAGGTCGATACCCTTGAGGACATGGAGGGGCTGGCCGTTGTTGTAGGTCTTGTTGACACCCTTGAGATCGATCAGCATAAGTCTATTTGTTTTCAGTTCGCTTTGCAAATATATAAATAATTATTGATAAACAATAATCAATTATAAATTTTCATTAATTTTTTTACGAAACATCTTGTTGCTTCATAGTGTATTACAAAACTAATACACTGCAAAGCTATTACAATTTTTCCAATTCTCCAAATTTAAAACGGGAATTGTGCAGAAATATAACGCTGATTATTGAAGAAAAATCACTCCTCCTCCGAGAGGACGAAGTCTGCGGCGGCGAGGAGCTGCGCGTAGAAGTCCTCGCCGAAGCGGCGGATGAGCGGGGCGCGCAGGAACTGGTACACGCGCACACCCTCGCGGCGGCCTTTCTCGAAGGCATCCTTGCATATGTCCCAATGATGGACGTTCAGGGCGAAAGTCCCGTTCGAGAGCTTCTTGACGCGGATGGGATAGAGGGCGCACGAGACGGGCTTGACGAAGTCGCAGCCACCGCGGATGTGGCAGCGCTCGATGGCGCAGAGGCAGTTGCCGTCCTCGAAAAGGGTGTAGGCGCATTCCTGCGTGCCTGGAACGAGGGGCGTAACGATGTCTCCTTCGAAGTCGATCTCGAAGAAACCCTTGGCCTCGGCCGCCTCGCGCCCGGCAGGGCTCATCAGCGGGGAATAGGCTGGATAGTCCCGCTCCAGGGCCTCGAGCTCGTCCTCCTCCAGCGGGGCGCCGCAGTCACCGACGATGCAGCACTTGCCCTTGCACTTCTCGTAGTCGCAGGCGAAATACTCGGTAAAGACATCCTCCGAGACGAGGCAGTCGTCTATCTGTACTATGGTGCCGAAGCCGTTCTTTCCCATAACATCCTAATATACAACAAATTCGACCTTGCTGCCGGCATCCAGCGCCGACATGATTTCCCCTATGGAGGCCGGCGAGACCGCCCCAGCCACCGTTTTCAGGCCAGTGACCACGTCCTTCCCGGCCGAGAAGCGGGTGAGAGCCGCATCCACGATGAAGTCCGGCTCGGAGAGCCTGGCCCCGGCGGCGGCAGAAAGGACATCAGCAGACTCCTTCACCGAAGCCGCCGCCGGGCCCTCGGACGAGAACGACGACAGAGCGCCGCGCACCACCCCCAGCACCCGCAGCGGGTCTTCCGCCACCACGTCCGCGGGCAGCCCGCCTTCGTCCACCGGACGGCAGACTATGCGCAGGGTCATCCTTTCCGTAGGGAAAAGCGCCGCTTCGCCCGACACTTCGGCGAACATCCCCGTCCCGGCCAGAGCACCGGCCAGGGCCTTGCGCAGCTCCATCACGGCCGCGTCGAATGCTAGCTTGCGCCCGAGCGTGAACGGAATCACGGCCGACTCCGACACCGTGATGCAAGGCTCGCCGGTGCCGACTCCGCTCCCTTCGGCGTCCACCGTGTAGGTGGACCAGCCCGAACGCAGCGGGAAGTCGACGCGGGGCCGAACCGAAGGCCTTCCACCGGTCTCGAAGCCGACCAGATACTTCGGAAGCACCTTCTTGAGCATATAGGGATCGAGGTCGCCCACCAGGACGAGCACTCCGTCGGAGCAGCGCGAGAACAGGTCGGAGAAATAAGCCTCGCAGCGCACCGGCAGATCGTCCGTCAGGCCGGAAATGCGTTTGAGGGGTGTGTGGCGCCATCCGGGGCACATTATGCTGTCCACTACAGCCTGTATGCCGGCCTGCTGCCGCCTGTCCAGCGACAGGCGCAGGCGCTCGCTCGCGCGGTAATACGCGTACGCGTCATCATTGGCCGCGCGTTCGCGCGAAAGCGTAAGCAGCGACTTGAGCAGGAGCTGTAGCTTGCGCGAAGGGGCCCTGCCGGTAATCCGCAGGTCGGTAAGGCTCACCGAAGGGTTGAAGCTTATGCCGTTCGATTCCAGCATCTTAGTGAATGAAGCCCCGGTCATCCCCCCGACGTCGCCGAGCGTGAGCATATCGGCGACGAAGCCGCCTTCGCCCTCGGCGAGGTCCGGGATGTCGGCATATCCCCCGCCTACGAGGAAGCCGTATGAGAACAATCCCTTGGTGTCAGTCGTACGTTTGTACAGCACCCGCATGCCATTGGCAAAGGTCCAGATCTCTCCCCCTGAAAGGGGATCCGCCGTGGTCCGTTTGAGCTTGGACTTGCCTTTCGGGACGAAAAGCCCGAGAGTATCAGCCTGATTATGAATATATTCCGCAGAAGAACCGACCGAGCTCCAGCCGGAGGCGAAGGCGGACTTGAGCGGCTCCGCCGCCAGAGAGTCCGCCGGCGACTCGTAGCGCAGGACCAGCGCACGCGATGGGTCGAGCAGTGCCGACACGAAGTCGTTGAAAAGCTCGAGCTCGCGCTGCGAAGCTATTCCCCGCGAAGAGAAGAACTCCCTGATATAATCCTGATCCACGAGATTGGACCCGTACAGGAATGCCGACTCGCATTTCCTCGCCCAGTCGGCGTTGGACTGCGCGGAAGCCCCGCCCAGCGACGACAGGAAGCGGTTCCTGGCGTCCTGGAACTCCGGGAGCGATGCGCCGTGCGCATCCAGGGCTCCCAGGACGGCCCCGGCCGCTTCCGTGGCCCGCAGCAGCTCGTCGCGGCCCGTGACCATCGAGAAGGAATACAGCTCCGCCCCCGGGCCGTCGGCGCTGCTGCGGTACCGCGCTTCCGTCCGCGCCAGCGGAATGCCCGCCGCGCGGAAGGCCGTCTCCATCCTGTCCCCGACGATCAGGGCGAGCTCGCGGGCGAAAAGCTCAGTGACAAGCGGCTGGGCGGTGTTCATGTCCTCGCGCGGCGTACGCGGAGATGAGTAACGGACCGTCAGCGTGGCTTCGTCCTGGCTGGGAGTGCGCACGAAACGGAAGACGGGAGTCTCGGAAGGGTTCCACTCGACGGCCGGCGGCTCGGGCACGCGCGAGCGCGAAGTCACCATCATGGAGAATGCCGTCATGCGCTCGCGCACGACGTTCCTGTCGATGTCGCCGCACACGACTATGGCCTGTTCATAGGGGCAGGTCTCGGAAATATCGAACAACAGCAGGAGCGCAGTATCCCTTACAGCGGCCTGCCCGACGGGCACATCATGAAAAAAAAACGTCGTAGAAGCCTCTGTAGAACGGATATAGCCATTTTTATCGTATCCGACGCCAAGTTTGGCAAGATATTGGTAAGGCTTCCCGCTTTGAAAGTGGGGAAGTTCTGCCAGGGCAGACCTGGAGACATCCTCGCGGACAGGTCCCTTCTGGACGAGAGCGAGATCAGCACGTCCCTTGACGGACGGATTGGAGACCAGATAGTAGGAGATACCGTTGGGAAGGGTGCCTGTAACGACCCCGGAAGCTGCCGGAAGCGAAGGCAGCGACTGTGCTCCCAGAGAAAAGGTGAGTAGAGAGAGCAGGACCGGCACGAAAAAAGCCTGTTTGAAGCGGAATCTCATAATTTAACCCTGATCTGGTACAAAAGTAAAAAATAAAATTACTACTTTTGTATTTGTTCGAATTGAAATCACTTAAAAACTTATTTTTAGCATTATGAAAAAAATTATTCTCACTCTTGCCGCTGTCATCCTTTCCGCAGGTCTCATCTCTGCCCAGGACATGGCAAAGGCGACTGAAACTGCACAGGGCGCCAACGAGGCTCTCGTAGCCAAAGATTATGCCAAGGCGCTGGAAGGCTTCAAGGAGGCCCTCACCCTCGCCCAGGCTTGTGGCGAGGAGGGAGAGGACCTTGTGGGTACCTGCAAGTCCGTCATTCCTTCCATAGTGCTGTCGATTGCAAAGAACGAAATCAAGGAAGCCAACTACGACGAGGGCATCGCAAAGCTCGAGGAGGCCATCAAGGCCGCCGAGGAGTATGAGAATGACGATGTCATCGGCGAGGCCGCCACGCTCATCCCCCAGGTGAAGAAGCAGAAGGCCCTTGCCTTGTACAATGACAAGAACTATGAAGCCGCCGCCACCGCATACAAGGAGATCGTCGACGCCGATCCCGAGGACGGTGCATCCGCCCTGCGTCTCGCCATGGCCCTCACCAACACCGGTGACAAGGACGGCTCCATCGCCGCCTTCAAGCAGGCCGCCGCGAACGGCCAGGAGGCCAACGCCAACAAGCAGCTCGCCAACATCTACCTCAAGGATGCCCAGCAGCTCCTGAAGGACAAGAAGTACAAGGAAGCCATCGCAGCCTGCGAGGAGTCCAACAACTATGTCGAGAGCGCCAACGCTTACAAGCTCACCGCCTCCGCCGCTTCCCAGCTCAAGGACAACACCAAGGCCATCGCCGCCTACGAGAAATATCTCGAACTCTCCCCCAACGCCTCTGACGCCGCCGGCATCAACACCACCATCGCCGTCCTCTATCAGCAGGCCGGCAACAAAGCCAAGGCCATCGAGTACTACACCAAGGTCCAGAACGACCCCCAGTACGGCGCCACCGCAAAGCAGCAGCTTGAGGCTCTAAAGAAATAATGACCCCGCTTGAACTTCTCGCACCGGCGAGAAATGCCGACATCGGCATCGCAGCCATCGACTGCGGTGCCGATGCCGTGTATATGGCCGGCGGGGAGTTCGGCGCCCGCAAGGACGCCGGCAACAGCATGGAGGACGTGGCCCGGCTGTGCGAGTACGCGCACCGCTTCGGGGCACGTATCTTCCTTACTGTCAATACTATCATATACGACGGAGAGCTGGAGAGGGCGCACCGGCTGATGCTGGAGGCCCAGCAGGCCGGTGTGGACGCTTTCATAGTCCAGGACCCGGCCATAACGCAGTGGGACGACATCACCGTACCGCTCCACGCCTCCACGCAGTGCGCCATACGCACTCCGGAGGACGCGCGCTTCCACGAGAGCCTCGGTTACTCGCGGCTCGTCGTGGAGCGGGAGACCTCGCTGAAGACGCTGCGCGAGATACGCGGGGCGGTCGGCTGCGAGCTGGAGTTCTTCGTGCACGGGGCCCTGTGCGTCTGCTACAGCGGCCAGTGCTACCTGTCCGAATACCTGTCCGGCCGCAGCGCCAACCGCGGCGCCTGCGTGCAGGCCTGCCGCTCGCTCTACGACCTGGTGGACGATACCGGAAAGGTATTGGTGAAGGACAAGGCCCTGCTGTCGCTCAAGGACTACCGGCTGCTGGACAGACTGGAAGATCTGGCCGACGCGGGGGTCTGCTCCTTCAAGATTGAAGGGCGTCTCAAGAACGCTTCCTATGTGAAAAACGTGGTCAGGGAGTACTCCATGGCCCTTGACGCGCTGGTCGCGGCGTATCCCGACAGGTATCGCCGCGCTTCGTTCGGGCGCGTCACGGGCGGCTTCACTCCGGCCGCAGACAGGACTTTCAACAGAGGCTACACCGAGCTGTGGATAGACGGGCGGCGCGGCCGCTGGTCGTCGATGGACGCCCCGAAGTCTATGGGAGAGTTCGTCGGCACCGTGCGCTCGGTGCGGCGCGCCGGGCCCGCGTGCGAGCTCAGGCTCGCCCCGGCGGGCGGCGTGCAGCTGCACAACGGCGACGGCTTCGCCTTCGCCGGCCGCGCCGGAGTCGTCGGCTTCCGCGGCGACGTCTGCGAGGGCGACACCATCCGCTGCAAGCCGGTCGAAGGCCTGCGCAGCGGACTCAGGCTCTACCGCAACATCAACTCATCCTTCGAGCGGGAGCTCGAGCGCAATATGCCGCGAAGGGAGATTCCCGTAGAGTTAAATGTCCGTATCTCAGGCAAATACGACATAGACATAACCGCAGTCAGCGCAGACGGACGGCAGGTATCCTGCCCTTTCAAGTCCGACCTCGACACTGCCGACAACCGCGAGCGCCAGGAGGCCATGATACGCGAGCAGCTCGCCAAGCGCAGCGGCCATTACGCCTTCTCCGTCAGCAGTCTGGAAGTACAGACGCCCGGCGGCTCGCTGCCGCTGCTGAGCGCTTCGCTGCTCAACGGCATCCGCCGCCTGGTCGCATCCGACCTCGACGACATCCCCTGCGGCAGACTCCCCATGGCCACAGGGCGGAAAGACACTTCCGTCAAGGTAGGAAACGATTCATTGTCATACAAATACAATATCGCCAACGCTTCCGCCAAAGCCGTCTATATGGAGCGAGGAGCGCTGCGCACCGAGCCCGCCTACGAGCTCGCGCACCCGAAGGGCGCCGAGCTGATGCGCACCCGCTACTGCGTGCGCTACGAGCTCGGCCTCTGCCCCGTCCACCAGGGAGCAAAGGAAAGCCGCCCGCTGTTCCTTCTGAACAACGGACGGCGTCTCGCACTGCATTTCGACTGCGCGAAATGCGAGATGACAGTCACTGAAGACTAGTCCACGTCAAAAATCTTACGGTAGGGATTGCCCTCCGTGAAAGGATACCAGAACGAGGTCTGCTCTGCCCCGCAGGGATTGCCGTACTTGCAGAAATTGGTCCACGCGTCCACCATCTGCTCGCTGAGCTTGTAGTCGGCATCGGTGAAAGGACGCCAGCAGCGGTCGAGGGTTCCGAACACGTACCAGAGCTCGGCCGAATGGAAAGCTCCTGCATTGTCGCCCGGGAGATTGCGGGAGAAGAGGTACTCGAACACGGGCTGACCCTTGTAGTAGGCCCTTGAAGCACAGAACTGGTCGATGTCCTTGGCACGCTGGGTGCCGTCCCCGGTGGTGGATCCTATCATGTAAGGGATGTCCATAATGTCATTCTGCGACGCGGCGGATGTGAAGGACTTGCCGTGGATCTTCATGTCGGCCATAGGGCCGAAAGGAAGGCTGTGACCCGCTGCAGTGTACTCGTCGTACTTCCGCATCAGCTCCTCCGGGGAAGCCTCGCGCATCTGTGCGACACTCTCATAACCGGCGAATTCGCTGAACTCCTGACCGGCAGCCCACACCTGCTCATAGTTCCTCTCGCGTCCCTGGAGCTCGGTGTTGATGCCGCCGCCGCTCTGGATGATGGCCTTGGCAATCTTGCCTTTGAGCATGGGCGCGCTCACGAGCGTCTGGACGCTGCGTGCGCCGGCGCTCTGGCCGAAAACGGTGATATTGTCGGGATCCCCGCCGAAGGTCGCAATATTATTGTGGAGCCACGCGAGGGCGGCCACCTGATCGTAGAGCGCATAGTTGCCGGAACGGCCGTCAGCGCCTTCCTCATCCGCAAGGTCCTTGTGGCCGAAGAAGCCGAAGATGCCCTCGCGGTAGTTGATGGTGACGAGGATCACGCCCCTGGAAGCCCAGGAGTCGCCGTCGAAGGTGATTTCATTGCTGAAACCGTGGTCGAACGCGCCGCCGTGGATCCACATGGCCACGGGAAGCTTGCCGTTATCATCGCCCAATGTCTTGGTCGGAGCCCAGATATTGAGGAACAGGCAGTTCTCGCTCATTTCGGGCATGCCGTCGGAGTAGAACTCCTTGCCGTAGAGGTCCATGCCGCTGAGGTCCTTCTGCCAGGGGATGCGGCCGAAGGTGTCGGCCACCTTCACGCCGCTCCAGGCTACGACAGGCTGAGGCTCACGCCAGCGGAGCTCGCCCACGGGCGGGGCTGCATAGGGGATGCCCTTGAATACCGTTACGCCTTTAGCGGCGGATGCAACGCCCTGCACATAGCCGCCATCTACCTTAAGGACAGGCTGTTCGGTGCTGCAGGAGGCGGCCGCAAGCACAAGGGCCGCCAGGATGATTCTCGCGATAGATTTCATGCTCTTCATTTTAACGCTGCAAAGATAAGAAATTTTAAATACTCTTGACCCAGAATTATAAGTGGGAGACGGCCAAAAAACAGTAACTTTGGAAGTATATATGCACAAAACCATAACCGATAAAGAATCATGCGAAAGACAACCGTGAGACGCATCCTGATCCTGGCGATCGCGATGCTGGCATCCCTGCCGTCCTTCGGACAGCAGAGGACCACGTTCTGCAACCCGCTCGACGTCTTCGCCGGAAACGAAAGGTCCGGCCGCGGCGGCGAGCCGGTCGTCCTGGTCTATCAGGACGACTACTATCTGTTCATTTCCCACCGCAGGGGCTACTGGTTCTCTCCCGACTTCCAGAACTGGACCTACGTGGACGCTCCCAACTTCCCCGGCGGCGTAGTCTCCGTGGTCGACATGGAAGGCACCCTGTACGCCTGCTCGATGAACAACCGCCGCGTCTGCCGCGCCGACAATCCCAAGACCGGTGAATGGACGGTCCTGGAGGAGCAGCTGGACAGCGACCGCTACGGCGACGCCAACATGTTCTATGACAACGGCCACCTGTATATGTACTTCGGCTGGTCCCAGCTGATGCCCTTCCAGGTGGTCGAGCTGGACACCAAGACCTTCAAGGAGATAGGCGAGCCTATACCCCTCTTCTTCAGCGACTACAAGAAGCACGGCTTCGAGACACGGCGCGCCGAGGACGTCATCTACTCCATCTTCAACGGCCGCCGCGACTATTTCGCCGAGGAGTATCCTTGGATCGAAGGCCCGTGGATGACCAAGCACGGCGACAAGTACTATCTCCAGTACGCCGCCATCGGCCTGGAGTTCCTCTCCTATTCGCACGGCGTCTATGTGGGCGACAGCCCTATGGGCCCTTTCACCTACTCGGAGCATAACCCTCTGACTTTCAAGACCACAGGTTTCGCCGTGGGCGCCGGTCACGGCAGCACTTTCCATGACAAGAACGGTCATCTCTGGACCATCTGCATGATCCCCTCCAGCTACGGCGGCGCGGGACGCGGCTCCGAGCTGGCCATCTACCCGACCGACGTTGACGCCGACGGCGTGATGTACTCCAACGTCTCGTTCGGCGACTATCCGCAGTATTATCCCGCCTCGCGCAAGGACGGCGTGGACAACTACACCGGCTGGAAGCTGCTCTCGCACAAGAAGAAAGTCACCGTATCCTCCACAGCCGAAGGCAGCAACCCCAAATATGGCGTGGACGAGCAGTTCATGACCAACTGGGTGGCCGAGACCGGCGACCCGGGTGAGTTCTTCCAGGTGGACCTCGGCAAGGTCTCCGACATCTACGCCATCCAGTGCAACTTCGACCACGTGGGCGCCGAGACGGCCGCCCGCGGCGGCATGGGCGGCTTCGGCGCGCCCCAGGCCCTCCCCGAGCACTACCAGTGCTTCTACATCGAGACCTCCATCGACGGTGTCAACTGGACCAAGGTCCTTGACAAGAGCGACAACAAATACGACCTCCACCACGACTACAACGAGTTCCTGAACCCCGTCCAGGGCCGCTACGTGCGCGTGACCAACGCCGCTCAGTGCCACGACGGCGCGAAGTTCTGCATGAAGGACCTCCGTATCTTCGGCAACCCTTACTCCGCGGGCTCCATCAAGGTCGCTGACGTCAAGGTCGTGCGCAATCCTGAAGACCGCCGCGAGGCCTCCCTGCTCTGGGATCCCGTCCCCGGCGCAGACGGCTACATCGTGCGCTACGGCATCGAGCCGGACAAACTCTACAACAGCTATATCCTCTACGACGCCAACCAGATCACCATCCGCAGCCTCAACACCGATCCCGAGTACTTCTTCGAGGTGGAGTCGTTCGACTCCGGCCTTGACTACTACCGCGAGGTCAGCGAGGAGGTGAACGGCACCGGCGGCGAGATCGAGCTCAACAGCGGCCGCGGCAGCTTCGCCTACAGCGCAGGCAACCAGACCCAGCGCTTCATGATCAAGGAAGGCGTGGACGAGTACGTATTCGAGAACATCACCCCCGGCAACTGGACCCTGAACCACACCCTCGGTCCCGTCCTCTGGTCCGGAACGCTCACCGAGGCCGACCTCGTCGGCGAGGGTGAGCCCGGCATCACCGCGGTGCTTACGGAGATGGGCAAGGGCACCACCATCGACGGCCAGATGGTGATGAAGGTCGTGCGCGGCCCCGAGGCCGGAAAGATAGTGGTGAACATCCTCCACGACATCCCTATGGGGCCCTGGTTCCTCCCCGGGGCTAACAGAGTCCCCCAGATGGGCGCTCAGGTCTCCTCGCCCGTAGTCAACCCCGACAACACCATCACCTTCAACTTCCGCTCCGAGACCGCGGAGAAGGTCCAGGTCAGTACCCAGTTCGCCGGCACCCAGGACATGGTGAAGGGCAGCGGCGGCGTATGGTCCGTCACCCTCGGCCCCGTCGAGCCTGACATGTATCCGTACAGCTTCATAGTGGACGGCGTCCAGACCATGGATCCTCTCAATCCCGACTGGTTCCCCAACGAGACTTTCAAGAACAGCATCGTGGACGTGCGCGGACAGGGCGAGCCCCTCATCCACGCGCTCAAGAACGTCCCCCACGGCGCGGTCGACTACGTGAACTACTGGTCCGAGACGCTCGGGGTGTTCGGCAACGCCATAGTCTACACTCCCCCGACCTACTACAAGAACAAGAACAAGAAGTATCCGGTGTTCTACCTCATCAGCGGAACCACTGATACTGAGGAGGTTTACTACAAGGTCGGCCGTATGAACCTCATCCTCGACAACCTCCTCGCCGAGGGCGCCGCCAAGGAGATGATCATCGTCCTCCCTTACGGCAATCCTTCGAAGTACTATCCGAACGGACGCGCTCCGCGCATGGGCGACATGTTCACGCAGGACCTCCTAAACGACCTGATGCCTTATGTGGAGAAGAACTACCGCACCCTCAACGACCGTGACCACAGGGCCATCGGCGGCTTCTCCCGCGGCGGAAACCAGGGTCTGGCGATCGGCCTGACCAACCTCGACAAGTTCTCCTGGCTCTGCTCTTACAGTTCGTTCACGCAGACCACCCTGCCGGGCGGCGTCTATGACGATCCGCAGATCAACGACAAGATCCATCTCTTCTGGCTCGGTGTCA
>Ga0310696_10005260_pt1 | contig 15655 bp, 11 predicted proteins | sample AusTroGonzalo_MG_4_FD_203885 | JGI IMG/M metagenome (GOLD analysis project Ga0310696, IMG submission 203885) | Bovine rumen microbial communities from tropical cattle in Woodstock, Queensland, Australia - Gonzalo_02 (v2) (version 2) | ecosystem: Host-associated > Mammals > Digestive system >...
GTGAAGAAGATATGAAGATATTAGTATTAAACTGTGGTTCGTCGTCAATCAAGTACGCCCTGTACAACATGGACGACAAGAGTGTGATGACCAGTGGTGGTGCTGAGCGCGTTGGTTTGGACGGTGCCTTTGTAAAGGTGAAACTGGCTAATGGTGAGAAAAAGCAGATTATGCACGACATTCCCGAGCACACCGAAGGCGTGAAGTTCATCTTCTCGCTGTTGACTGACCCTGAGATTGGTGTTATCAAGAGTCTCGACGAGATTGACGCTGTAGGTCACCGCATGGTGCATGGAGGCGAGAAGTTCAATAAGTCGGTTATTCTGACCGACGAGGTGCTGAAAGCCTTCGAAGAGTGCTCTGACCTGGCTCCGCTGCACAACCCCGCTAACCTGAAGGGCGTGAATGCTGTGAAGGAACTGATGCCTGGCCTGCCTCAGGTAGGCGTTTTCGATACCGCCTTCCACCAGACCATGCCGCCGAAGGCCTTCATGTACGCTATTCCTTATGAACTGTACGAGAAGTACGGCATCCGCCGCTACGGTTTCCACGGAACTTCCCATCGTTACGTGTCACAGCGTGCCTGTGAGTTCCTCGGCATCCCTCAGGAAGGCACCAAGATGGTGACCTGTCACGTAGGTAATGGCGGCTCTATTGCTGCTGTGGTTGATGGTAAGTGCATCGACACCTCAATGGGTCTTACCCCGTTGGAGGGCTTGGTCATGGGTACCCGTGCAGGTGATATTGACGGCGGTGCAGTGACGTTTATTGAGAAGAAACTCGGACTCGATGCCGACGGTATGTCGAACCTGCTGAACAAGAAGAGTGGTGTGGCTGGCTTGACGGGCGGTTCTTCCGATATGCGTGACGTGGAAAATGCTGCCAAGGAAGGAAACGAGCGTGCTCAATTAGCCCAGGATATGTACTTCTATCGCATTAAGAAGTATATCGGTGCCTACGCTGCCGCTATGGGTGGTCTCGACGTTGTGGTCTTCACCGCAGGTGTCGGCGAGAACCAGATTGGCATGCGCTCAGAAGTCTGTAAGAACATGGAGTTCCTCGGCATCAAGTTCGACGAGCAGAAGAATAACATTCGTGGCGAGGAAGCTATTATCTCGGCCGATGATTCTAAGGTGAAAGTCGTCGTCATCCCCACTGATGAGGAGTTGATGATTGCCACCGACACGATGAACCTGCTATAATGCTGAGAGCCATCCTGACAACAGCCGCCCTACTACTGCTATCTGGCAGCGGTAGGGCGGATATTGTTGATTCGCTGTTGTCGTGTTTCGAGCGGTCTGCCGATTGGCAGACAGCCAACCGGCTGTTTAAGGTGTATGAAGAGGCCGGTGTCAGCGACCCTTGCACTTTCAGTGCCTCTACCCCCAAGGACTCGCTTCGACAGGAAACGTGGTACTGGGCGGGGGAGTATTTCTATGCCCAGCAGCGATATCAGGATGCCATCAAGTTTGCCCAACGGGCCATTCCCCTGCTACGTGCAGGCAGCAACCGTGACGAGGAGGCCGACTGCCTGAGTCTGTTAGCCATTACGTATGTCCGTCTGGGTGACTATGACAATGCCGCCACTAATGCCAAACTCTGCTACCAGTTGGATAAACAGAGCGGCGATAACGACCGCATGAGTTCCAGCCTTAATACGCTGGCGGCTATCTATATGGCTGCCAAGCAACCCAAGGAGGCTGAACAATACATCACGAAGGCGCTGACGCTGGTTGACGAGGCGAACAATCCGCAGCGTAAGGCCGTTTTGTTGGGAATGGCCTCCGAGGTGTACCACTCTATGGCCAACGACCAACGCGCCTTGGAATATGCTGATGCTGCATACCTCTTAGAAAAGAAATTAGGCCGTGAGGATGCCGTCAAAGTGCGCTTGGCGCAGAAGGCGGCAGTGCTTATAGGCCTCCATCGCTATGGTGAGGCCCAGCAGTTGCTGCAACAGGTCATTCCCGCCTTCCGTGAAAGTGGCAATCTGCAGTCATTGGGTATCAGCTGCAATAAGATGGGAATGGCACTGTTAGGACAGGAGCGCCCTGCTGAGGCTCTGTCCTATTATCGTGAAGCCGCAGCTATCTTCCGTCAGCTGCACGACTCCTATAACGAACTGCATGCTCAGAAGGGTATCTATGAGTCACTATGGGATAGCAATCCTGACTCTGCTAAGACAGAGTTAGAACGTTTTAACGCCTTGAAGGACTCTATCTACAGCAACACTACGGCCGAGAACTTAGCCCGCTTCAGTGCGGAGTTCGACACCGAACAGTTGAGAAGTGAGAAAGACGAGGAGCGACAGGCCAAACGCCGTGCCGTCATTATCGGCATCGGGACTACCCTCCTGTTGGCTCTGCTCACTGTCGCTGTCTGGTACGCCATGCGCCGCCGTAACCGTCGTCAGAACGAGATCAACCTCCAGTTGAGTGCCGACATTCAGGAACTGCGCGAGAAGTACAAGCAGTTGCAACTGCACTATGATAAGGCGCTGGTTACCAAGCCCGACGAAACGGACAATCCTGAAGGCATCGGTCCCGCTGAGCAGGAGTTTATGGAGCATGTGGTCAATATTATCAATGAGCAGATCAATATCGGACAGGCTGATGCCGCCTGTGTAGCCGAACGGCTGAACATGAGCCCCTTCCAGTTCCGCCAGAGACTGACGGCACTTACTGGCGAGACGCCGCAGTCATTCATCCAGATAGTCAGAATGCGGCGCGCCCGTTACCTCTTAGATAACAATCCCGAACTGAATATTACGCAGATAGCCAACCTCTGCGGTTACAATGATACGCCTAATTTTACCCGTGCATTTAAGAAATCTGTTGGCATAACCCCCTCGCAATACCAGGAAAAACAATCAAATTGTACGAATTGACAAAAGAATTTAACGAAATGATAACAGTTTTTGATTAAAAGTCTTTAACTTTGCACCGTCAAAACCGTAAACCTGACATGTTAAAGACAAAGAATCAAGAGGCTGCTATGGAACTTGCCATGCAATATCTGGACAAATTGCTCAAGATGGAAGGTATGGTCAGACAGAGTTTTGAGGCAAACAGACAGAAACCATAAAGTAAACCATTTATTAATTATAAACCGATTGCTATATGAATTACAAATCTATGATGCGCGTTATGATGGCTGTTGCCATGTTGTTTGCAGTGCAGACAAGCGCGAATGCCCAGTTTGGCGGTTTGAAAAAGATTGCCAAGAAAGCAAAGGATGCCGTGGAAAAGGTAGATCCAACGACCACGACAAGTACGACAACCACTACCCAGCAGGGCAGCGCCCAGGAAAGTGGCACCAGCACCGATGACGTGCTGGCACAGTATCGCGCTGACCATCCCGCAGCTATGGAGAAATACCTTGCCGAGAAGGCTGGTGGTATGGACAAATACTTAGGACTGGACCAGACTGAGGATGGCAAGATTATCTATAAGTATTTCAAGATGGAATACGGCGAGGGTGGCGACAACTCTTCGAACCGTGCCAACGCACGTTCGGCCGGAAGAGACTTGGTGAATATCCTGCGCTTTCTGAAGGGAAACACGGAAGACTTCACCTACCAGCAGGCTCAAGTTCTTGACATCTTCAACAACCGTCTGCCCGAGTATATGAAGGCGATGGCTGCCAAGGGTAACTTGAAGAAGCCCCTGCCGCAGAATGAGATCAATGCCTTCAAGAATGAGACAGCGCGCATCAAGCAGCTCTATCTGAACCAGACCGGCACCAAGGAGAAGACTGCTGAGGAGAAGGCTGCCGAGGCTAACGCTGAATACATTCAGGACATTGTCAGCCAGAACTATCTGCTGAACGACCTCACCGACCGCAACCGTCAGGCAAAGGCCGTTGCCGACTATAAAGCAAAGGTAAATGCCAAGGTGAAGGCTCAGCTGGCTCCGACAAAGATTCTCGGAACTTACAGCACCTCGCCTGCTTGGCAGGGACTGCCTCTGTTCAAGATGCCCGAGCTGCAGGAGAAGTACAAGAGCGTACAGGAGATGCAGTTCAAGACCTTCTATGAGAAGGGTGGCAAGTACTATGTCGTGAAGAGTGCCTTCCGTCAGAGTATCCCCAAGGGTGACGAGGTACATGGTGCCCAGCCCCAGAAGGACTACTGGCCCGGTCTGGAGACTCCCGTAGAGGTTCCCGCCGACAAGATTCAGGGCAAGTTCTAAACAATCGTAATTTTTTTTTATTCACTAAATTAATTAACGTATTAACATGAGAACAGTTAAACAAAGATGGAAGACCTTTGCCCTTGCAGCCATAGTGGCCGCAGGCATGGGCTACTCCCTCGACGCTTCGGCAGCTGCCTCGAAGAAGAACGTGATGTGCGTAAAGACCAACACGGGTAACTTCTTCCCTGTGGTTCGAGTGAGTATGATGGTTGTGCCCGACGGAGGTTCAACGTTCGAGATTGTCCTGAAGGACGGTCAAGGCGAAGCCAACGTTCAGAGCATCAGCTTCGAGAAGCATGAAGAGATGATTGACTTCAGCTTGTATCAGGGTGACGCTGCTGAAAGCACCGCCATTGACATGACTAAGCCTGTATTTATGTACACCAATACAGGTAAGTATTACAAGATGAAAGACCTTCCCACAATGACAGCAAAGGAGGGAAGCGACAAGTTTGATGTGACCGTTGGAAGTACAACGGAAAGCAATGTCAGCGCAGTTTTCTTCTATCGTGGCGATGAGGCTAATATAGGAACTGTTGTTGGTATCGACGCTCCAACAGCTCCTGTTGTGGAGAATCTCCAGTTGATAACTCCTATTAGTTCACAGATGCAGATTTCTGGCTGTGGTGATGCAACCAAAGCATTTGTCTATGCTCTTGACGGCAAGCAGATGGCAGAAGCTCCTGTTGCCAATGGCGTAACAACTATTCAGGTTGGTCATCTGAAAGCAGGCGTCTATGTGGTACGCGTAGGCAACAAAGCCCTGAAGTTTACAAAGAAATAAAGTATTCATTATTAAGTATTAAACAATTAAGAGAAACAATTATGAAAAAGATATTTACCACTCTTGCTATGGCAGCCTTTGCCATGACATCGTTTGCTCAGGCAACCCAACAGTACTTCCGTGTGGAGTTCACCGTGCCCATTACTGGCGATAAGATTCCCACAGGGCAGAGCAATACTAGCGTGGCTGCCACTATGAAGGACAGCTACACTTTCTGCAATCCTGAGCATGAATACCTGGACTTCCAGGCCGCTAAGCCTATGGGCTTCCGTTCTACGACCAATCAGGTGAACGAGAATTCTGCTTTTTATCTGGAGAATGGACGTACAGGCCAGACTGTTGGTGTTGTTCAGACATATCCGTATCAGGTGGACAAAATTAAGAAGATCACCGCTTACTCTATTCCTGTCGAGAAGATTACTTGCGACTCTACGACCACTCACGAGTACAAGTTCCCATACGATGGAAATACCTATAAGGTTGCCGAGTTTACCTTCAACCGTCTGCCCCGCAACGTGGCTGAGCTGAAGACTCTTATTGAAACTGATGGCAAGCTGAATGGCTCTACTAACAATGCACTCTTCGTTGCTGCATGCGTAGTAGCTGTATGGCCCCGTATCCTCGACTGCAGCCAGGATTGCCGCGACATGCTTGACTATCTGGCAGGTAAGCACTACTCACAGCTGAATGCAACGGGTATCTCAAACGCCGACTTCCAGGATGTCTGCATCAGTGGTCTTGTTAGTAAGGATTATTCAGGTGCATGGCAGTACAATTCTCTGTATGGCTACTTCGAGGGTGCTACTCCCGGTAACCAGTACAAAGCCAATGGCAAGGGTTATGGCTACGACAATGGCCCGTACAAGGTGCGTGTAGGCTGGCACATCAGCGCTCCTCTTTCACCGGTAGGAAACTGGGGTGGAAAGAATATGGCTAAGATCTGCCTGTTCCCGAATCCTGCAGCTGCCAGCAAAGATGAAGTTGGTTTTGAGAATCCCATTATGCGTTTCATCGAATTGCGTGAAACGAGCAAGAACGGTTGGTTCCTCAATTCAAAGGAGAAGGTTGTTACTATGACCATGAAGGATCAGTATGACAGCGACTTCTAAATCGCTTATTCCCGTCACCTTGACGAGACAAGTATAACAACGGCGGCTGGTGCTTCGGCACTGGCCGCTGTTTGGTAACGCAGCTCCGCTACCTACACAGACGGCGCTGCGGTCATTTTGGTCATTTGGTCATTTGTCAAAATCGAAAACGGATGCTGTCAAAATCCGCCACTATAATATAAATATCCTATTTATATATAGTGAGCAAATGACCGAGGTTCCGAAATCGATTTTGACCATTTTGACCATGACCATTTTGACCACGATGGATATTTGCACACCTTCGAGATAAGAATGTTAACTAAGCCAGTTAGCGATGCTATATAGGTTAGTTAGCCTATCTATATAGGCCAGTTAGTGTCCGGCAAGCGGTTACATGTAACCTTCCCACATCTCCTGCAGTACTCCGAGGGAACGGAGTTCGGGGAAGGCGGGGAGGTGGATGCGGTAGTAGGTGAGGGCAATCTCCAGCAGGCGGTTGCGGTCGTGGTGCGTCAGGCGGAAGACGTGCATCGTGGCATAGTCCATGCGCATCATCAGCTGTACCTTCTCAGCCTCCTCGGGCAATAGGACGTCGCGATGGATGGGCGGCTGCTGACAGAACTCGGAAGCGCGGAGGTCGAAGTAGCAGCCTTGGGTGTAGTCGTCCAGATTAGGATAGAAACCTAAGAAGCGGGCCAGGCGCATGAGGAACACCAGGTGGAAGTTGGCAATGTGTTCATCAGCACCGTCGAGCCATTGCAGGCTGCTTACAACATAGTCGAACAGCAATTCGTTCTGCTGCTCGCCTTTCAGTGCGTGATAGAGGAACTCTGCCAAAAAAAGTGCAATGCTTAGTTTGGTGGGGTCTGTCTGCAACGACGGCATAGGTGTCATGATAGTGGCATTGCGCAGTTTCTGCAGTTGCAGCCGCTGTCGCACGTCGGTCTCTATGCTGAGCAGCGTTAGCGGCTGGAACAGTTGCTTCTTCAGTTTGCCTTTCTGCGTCTTCGGTAGCTGGATGACAAACGACAATCGTCCGAATACGCGGGTGTACATATCTATAATCATCCGCGTCTCGCCATACTTGAAGGCATGCAGCACAATGGCCTCTGTTTTTGTCAACATGGCGCGAAATTACATAAAAAAACGCAAACCGCAGCATTTTTCTTTAAGAAAATTTGGCTATTTAGAAAAATTGCAGTACCTTTGCACCCGCTTTTTGCGAATTGGTCCCTTCGTCTATCGGTTAGGACGAGAGATTTTCATTCTCTAAAGAGGAGTTCGACTCTCCTAGGGACTACAAAGGTTAAATCTGTCATCTGCACAGCCAAGTGCTACCCTCGGGTAGGGGATAAGGTGGCGGAGGGCTCAGTAGAGTCAGCCCGGGCAGCCGCAAGGCGCAAGACCCTCAGGCTTTAGCAGAATTGAAAAATTAAAAGTTAAAAGTTAAAATGGCAAATCACAAGTCATCGGTGAAGAGAATTCGCCAGGAGAAGAAGAGAGCTCTCCACAACAAGTATTATGCAAAGACCATGCGCAATGCCGTTCGCAAGCTGCGCGCTATGACCAACAAGGACGAGGCTGTCGCCCTGTACCCGAAGGTTCAGAAGATGCTTGACAAGTTGGCAAAGACCAACATCATCCACAAGAACAAGGCTGCAAACCTGAAGTCGAGCCTTTGCAAGTACATCAACAAGCTGGGATAAACCACATCATCCAAGCATAACAGCAGCCGCTACTTAGGTAGCGGCTGTTTTTTGTAGTTTTTTAGCAGATAAACTTCGTTTATCTGACGTTTTTTGTGTACCTTTGCAGACAAATTACAAAAGAGAAGCAATGACAGAAGAAATCATTCAGGAGCAGGAGAACTACTCCGCGAGTAACATTCAGGTGCTTGAGGGCCTTGAGGCCGTCCGTAAGCGCCCCGCCATGTATATTGGCGATATCAGTGAAAAAGGTCTGCATCACCTGGTTAACGAGACCGTCGACAATTCTATCGACGAGGCAATGGCCGGTTACTGTACCCACATCGAGGTAATTATCAACGAGGACAACTCCATCACCGTTCAGGACAATGGTCGTGGTATTCCTGTCGACGAGCATGAGAAGATGCATAAGTCAGCCCTTGAGGTCGTTATGACCGTACTCCACGCCGGTGGTAAGTTCGACAAGGGTTCGTATAAGGTTTCCGGCGGTTTGCACGGTGTCGGTGTTTCGTGCGTGAACGCCCTGTCGACCCACATGAAGTCGCAGGTGTTCCGCAACGGCCATATCTACCAGCAGGAGTACGAGAAAGGAAAGCCCCTTTACGACGTGAAGATCGTGGGCGACACCGAGCTGACGGGTACCCGCCAGCAGTTCTGGCCCGACGGCAGCATTTTTACTACTACCGAGTATAAGTACGACATCATCGCCAAGCGTATGCGCGAGCTGGCTTATCTGAACGCTGGCATCACCATCACGCTGACCGACCTTCGCCCCGACGAGGAGGGTAACCTGCGTGAGCCGGAGGTGTTCCACGCCAAGGAAGGCCTGAAGGAGTTCGTACAGTACGTCGATCGTCACCGCACATCGATCATCGGCGAGCCTATCTGTCTGAAGACCGAGAAGGACGGTGTGCCCATCGAGGTAGCCCTGCTCTACAACAGCGACTATTCTGAGAATATCCACTCTTACGTTAATAATATCAACACCATTGAGGGTGGTACCCACCTGACGGGCTTCCGCATCGCCCTGGCTCGTACGCTGAAGAAGTATTCCGACGAGGACGACCAGCTGCGCAAACAGATTGAGAAGGCCAAGATTGAGGTGGCACAGGATGACTTCCGTGAGGGTCTGACAGCCATCATCAGCGTGAAGGTTGCCGAGCCCCAGTTCGAGGGACAGACGAAGACCAAACTGGGTAACAGCGAGGTCAACGGTGCCGTACAGAAGGCCGTAGGCGAAGCTATGACCAACTATCTGGAGGAGCACCCGAAGGAAGCTCACACCATCTGCGAGAAGGTAATTCTGGCCGCTACGGCCCGTATCGCTGCCCGTAAGGCCCGTGAGAGTGTACAGCGCAAGAACCCCATGACCGGTGGCGGACTCCCCGGTAAGTTGGCCGACTGCTCCGAGAAAGACCCGAAAGTCTGCGAGATCTTCCTTGTCGAGGGTGACTCTGCAGGCGGCTCGGCCAAGCAGGGCCGCGACCGTCACTTCCAGGCCATCCTGCCCCTACGCGGAAAAATCCTGAACGTTGAGAAGGTTCAGTGGCACCGTGTCTTCGAGGCAGAGTCTGTGATGAATATCATCCAGTCCATCGGCGTACGCTTCGGTGTCGACGGCGAGGACTCCAAGGATGCCAACATTGACAAGCTGCGCTACGACAAGATTATCATCATGACCGATGCCGATGTCGATGGCTCACACATCGACACGCTCATCATGACTCTCTTCTATCGCTTCATGCCGCAGGTCATTCAGGGTGGACACCTCTACATCGCCACTCCGCCGCTCTATAAGTGTACGTACAAGAAATTCTCTGAGTACTGCTACACCGAACAGCAGCGTCAAGCCTTCATCGACAAGTATGTGGCCGGCGACGAAAATGCCAGCGCCCTCCACACCCAGCGTTACAAAGGTTTGGGTGAGATGAACCCCGAGCAGCTCTGGGAGACTACCATGAATCCCGAGAACCGCCTGCTGAAGCAGGTGACTATCGAGAATGCTGCTGAGGCCGATGAGATCTTCTCAATGCTTATGGGCGACGACGTAGAGCCGCGCCGACAGTTCATCGAGAAGAACGCTACCTACGCCAATATCGACGCCTGACCTCATCTCTTTTGCACCATGCGACGGTTGCTCTTAGCCTTTATGCTTACCGCCTTGTGCGTGGTGGCCCGTGGTCAGCGGCGCTTGGTGGTGGTCGACGTGGAGACGCGTGTGCCTATCCGCGGCGTCAATGTGGTGAGCAATGCCCACAAAGCTGATACTACCGACTGGCAGGGTCTGGTCACCGTACCCGACTCTTGCCGTTCGTTGTCGCTGTCGCACGTCAAGTACGAGAGTCGCATCCTGAACGTTAGCGAGGTTCAGGACACTATCTTCCTGATTTCCAAACTCATGGGACTGCCTGAGGTCACCGTCTTGGGTCAGGGCAAAAACGAAGACAGGCTTAAGGAACTGAAGAAGTCCCTGATGCTTGACCCGACCGATGCGCAACTGATAGCTGCTGACCCCTCGCAAGGTTTCAATGTCTTAGGCCTTTTGAAAGCACTCCTCAAGAAGCGTAAGGAATCGAAGAAAGAACGATTCCGCCGCATGCTTGAGGAGTATTAATAATTTCTTTTATTTTACCGACCACTCAAGGAGGCCGGCGGAGTAATGGCGCTGAGGTCTTGTGGTAGCCATACGCGCATCTTTCCTTTTCCACGATGACACCAGGCGTAGTAGGGGATGAGCGTCAGTTGCTGATCCTTCACCGTGAGCTTACCCTGCTTGTTGAAGTCGAGCGTCTGGGCGTCGGTCTTCAGGGTGACGATAGGCATATCGGCAATCTCTTTCTTTTCGAGTTGGAACTGCGGATTCTGGTTAATGAGGATCGAGAAGATGTCGAACTGATTATCCGGGTGCTCGGCGCAGTAGACCAGCGGGCCACGCTCAACGGCAATCATGCCGCGGTCGGCCTCCACCTTATTATTAGCACGCACGATACGCGGTTCCATATCAAAGCAGATGACAACCTCGTCGCCCTTCTTCCAGCGTCGCTCGATGTTCACATAGCCGTCAGCATCGACGAGCAAGGGCACGGTAATGCCGTTTATAATGAAGCTGTAGCCTAAGTGCTTGTTGTCGGCATACTGGTAGAGATCGCTGGGCACGGGCTTGTTACGAAGCCAGCCGGGAACACGGATTTTCAGGTTGAACTCGCCCACGGTGTTTTTGTCGATAGTCAGTACGGTTTCGCCGTCCCACGGGTAGCTAGTCTTCTGCGTCAGCGTCAGTTTCTTCTTGCCAACATTGAGCGTTGAGGTGTTCGACAGGAATAGGTTCACATAAACGGAAGGAGTTCCTCTCTCCTCTTTCACAGCGTAGACGTAGCCTGGCAACGAAGGGATGAAGCGGCAGATATTACTCGGACAGCAGGCGCAGCCGAACCACGCCTGGCGCTGATGCTGGCCCATTGACTCAAGCGGATTAGGATAGAAAAAGGCATTGCCCTGCAGCGACACGCCGCTGATAAGTCCGTTGTAGAGTGTACGCTCTAAGACGTCGTAGTATTTCGACTCGCCGTGGAGCAGGAACAGGCGGTAGTTCACGTAGACATTGCCGATGGCGGCACAGGTCTCGCAGTAGGCACTCATGTTAGGTAGCTCGTAGTTCCTGCCGAAAGCCTCGCCGCTGGAAGTAGCGCCGATGCCGCCGGTGATGTAGAGTTTCTTGGTGACGATGTTGTCCCAGATGCGGTCGATGGCCTTGATATAGCTCTCGTCGCCCGTCAGCGCAGCCACGTCGGCTATACCGGCATACATATAGGCAGCACGTACGGCGTGGCCTACGGCCTCGTCCTGCTCCACCACAGGCTTGTGGCTCTGTGAGTACTCCTGCTTAATCTGCGTCTTGCCACGATAGTCGAGCAGAAACTTCGCCTCGTCCAGGTATTTCTTCTCGCCGGTAGCCAAGTAAAGGCGGGCCAGTGCCATCTCGGCAATCTGGTGACCGGGCACCACACAGGCCTGACCGGGATTCGGACCTACCTCCTTGCAGACCACGTCGGCATAGCGGCGGGCGATGTCGAGGAACTTCCTTTTTCCCGTAGCCTGCCAATAGGCAACGGCACTCTCCACCATGTGGCCGAGGTTGTAGAGTTCGTGCGAGAGATCTTCCTCCTTCACCCAACGGCGGTCGCCAGCCCAGTGGTGCGGGTCGGCAGGGTTCTGTGTACGTGCAGTATAGAGGTAGCCGTCAGGCTCCTGTGCACGGCCGATGATGTCGATGACGGAGTCGCAGTAGGCCTCTAATCGCTTGTCCCGGTAGGTCTGCAGGATATAGGCGGCACCCTCCAGCGTCTTGTAGGGGTCGGTATCGTCGAAGGAGAATCCCACACCGTTGACCTTGAACACCTTCGAGGGGTCGGCGAGATGGGCAGCGGCATGCTCGAAGTTCTTGTAACGGCCTTCGCTCTCGCACTTCGAGAAGGCGAGGGGGATAGTTATGTTGCGCGAGGCTTCGAGACGCTGTCCCCAGAACGTGCCGGGCGTCACCTTGACGGCGGTGAAGGGAACGGGAGTGATGGGGTAGCCCTTTTGCGCCACTGCGGGGCTAACGAAGAGTGACAAATGAAGAGTGATGAGTGAGAGGAGGATTGTACGTTTCATATCTGTTAGTATTAATTTTGCCGCAAAGATAATGATTTTTTCCGTAAAAAGTGCTATCTTTGCATCGAAAATTGCTTAGAATCTATGATATACAAGTCAATGCTTACGGCTGTAGTGCTCCTTTGGACGGCGGGAGCCAGTGCTCAAATCAAGGAAGTACCGTTTACACAGGTACACCTGAACGACGGCTTCTGGGCACCGCGTATCGAGGTGAACCGCACGGTATCCATCCCTTCCGCCTTCCGCGAGTGTGAGAAGAGCGGGCGTTTCGACAACTTTGCCTTAGCCGCTCAGAACAACGGTAACTACACGACCTCCGTGAAGGAGCATCGGGGCGACTTCTCGTTCGACGACACCGACCCCTACAAAGTCATCGAAGGTGCGTCGTATGCCCTGGCTGCCAAATATGACAAGCAGTTGGACCACTACCTCGACTCGGTCATCAACCTCATCGCGTTGGCACAGGAGCCTGACGGCTACCTGACCACCTGTGTTACTAATAAATGTACGCGCTTGAGCGGCTGGTGGGGGACCCACAAATGGGAGAGGATCAATTCGCATGAACTCTATAACAGCGGTCACCTGATAGAGAGTGCCGTGGCCCACTACCGCGCTACGGGCAAACGGTCATTCCTCAACGTGGCCATTAAGAACGCCGACCTCGTATGCAAGACCTTCGGCCCCAACGAGGGACAGATACACCGCCCGGGCGGTCACCCGATTATCGAGATGGCGCTGTGCAAGCTCTATAAGGTGACGGGCAACAAGAAATATCTGGAAGGAGCGAAATACTTCGTCGACGAGACAGGCCGCTGCACCGACGGTCACGCGCCCAGCATGTACTCGCAGGACCATAAGCCCATCCTCGAGCAGAACGAGATTGTGGGTCACGCTGTACGCGCTGGCTATCTGTATAGCGGTGTGGCCGACGTTGCTGCGCTGACAGGCGACAAGCAGTACCAGACGGCGCTGGAGCGCATCTGGCAAAATATGTCGTCGAAGAAGCTGTTTATTACGGGCGGCATCGGCAGTCGTGCTCAAGGCGAGGGCTTTGGTCCCAACTACGAGCTGAACTCGCACACCGCCTACTGCGAGACCTGCGCCGCCATTGCCAACGTCTATTGGAACTATCGTATGTTCTTAGCTACGGGCGAGTCGAAGTACATCGACGTGGTGGAGCGCGCGTTATATAATAATGTGTTGAGCGGCGTCTCGCTGTCAGGCGACAAGTTCTTCTACGACAATCCTTTGGAGAGTGGTGGCGAGCACCTACGGCAGGCGTGGTTCGGCTGTGCCTGCTGTCCGGGCAACGTCACCCGTTTCATTGCCTCCGTACCCGGCTACATTTACGCTGTAAAAGAGGAGAGAGGAGAGAGGAGAGAGGAGAGAAAAAATCCAGCCATTTACGTCAACCTCTATGCCCAGGGCACGGCCAAGATTGGGAAGGTGGAACTGGAGCAGACGACGCAGTACCCATGGGACGGAAAGATTCAGATCAAGGTCGTGAAGGGCGGCAAGTTTTCCTTGAAACTGCGCATCCCCTCGTGGCTGAAACAGAGTCCCACGAACAACGACCTCTATACCTATATCGACAAGGCCGCGAACTACAGCGTCAGCGTCAACGGATGCGCACTCTATCCCGAGATTCGCGACTATGTCACCATCGACCGCAAATGGAAGAAGGGTGACATTGTTGAGCTGAACTTGCCGATGGAAGTGCGCCGCATCATAGCCAACGACAATGCCGAGGACCTGCGCGACAAAGTCTGTCTGGAGCGTGGCCCTATCGTCTACTGCATCGAGGCGGGCGACCAGAGCAGCCGGAGCGTCTTCAACGTGTTCCTGCCCAGCGACCAATATGGCAATCATGACTTCAACAGCACTTACATGCCGGAGTTGCTTGGCGGCATTACGGTCATCGACACCAAAGCCAAGATGGTGCGTTACAACGGCGACGTGGCTGACGTAGACATGCGGGCTATCCCCTACGCCGTATGGAACAACTGTGGTCAGCAACAGATGGAGGTGTGGGTAGCCTCGACGCCCACCGCCGCAAGACCCGTCCCCCGTCCCACGCTGGCTTCGCAAGCACAGACCTTCTCGAACCGCGGTCCCATCCAGAACGATGCGCCAGAGACAGCCCCCACCGACTCATGGGCAGGTGGTGTGAACGACCAGTGGGAGCCGAAGCGCTCATCGGACACAAGCAAGCCTTACCACTACTGGTGGCTGAAACGCGGCACGCAGGAGAGCATCAGCTATAAGTGGGAAAAGGAACAGGAGGTGCAGAACGTGCAGGTCTACTGGCTCGACTTCGACCACTACGACGGCAACTTCCGTGTGCCGGAGTCGTGGACGCTCTACTATGAGACAGAAGACGGCCAGTGGCGTGAGGTCGAGGACCATGAACCTTTCACCATGCTGAAGGACTGCTACAACTCGGTCAGCTTCCGTCCCGTGAAGACCCGTGGACTGAAGATTGTGGTGAAACTGCAGCAGGGACAGTCAGGCGGTGTGTTGGAGTGGAAAGTGAACTGACATGAGTCGCGTCGGGAAACTACTGTTACTGCTGGTGGCAACGGTCTTCATAGGATGTCGCAACCACGAATCTCCGGGATATGAATTCCAAGGGGATGAGAACAGCGTGTACTACTGGCGCACGGAACTGCGGCTCGACTCGACGGAACGGGCATTCCTCGACCGGCACGACGTGAAGAAGGTCTACTGCCGCTACTTCGACGTGGTGATGCGCGACGGCGAACCGATGCCCAACGCCACCATCTCGTTTTCGGACACCCTGCCCAGCGGCGTGGAGCTGGTGCCCACGGTCTACATCACCGAGGACTGCATGCACAAGCCCCACCCGGGACTGGCCGGGAAGCTGGTCAGCCGTGTGCGCCAGATGAACGAGACCAACGACCTGCCGCCCTTCCGCGAACTGCAGATAGACTGCGACTACACCGCCCGCAGCCGACAGGTGTACTACGACTTCCTGAGTGAAATCGCCCACTCTCCACTTTTCACCTCTCACTTTTCACTTCTTTCCACCACCATCCGCCTGCACCAGCTGCAGATGAAGGCCCCGCCCGTGGACTACGGCGTGCTGATGCTCTACAACACGGGCGACCCGCGCCGGTTCATGGAGCGTAATCCCGTACTCGACCTGCGCGACGTGCAACCCTACCTGCGCCATCTCAGCGACTACCCCCTGCCGCTGGCGGCGGCTTA
>Ga0310696_10005261_pt1 | contig 15654 bp, 14 predicted proteins | sample AusTroGonzalo_MG_4_FD_203885 | JGI IMG/M metagenome (GOLD analysis project Ga0310696, IMG submission 203885) | Bovine rumen microbial communities from tropical cattle in Woodstock, Queensland, Australia - Gonzalo_02 (v2) (version 2) | ecosystem: Host-associated > Mammals > Digestive system >...
GAGCTTGTCCTCCTGCTCGGCCTGGGCGATCTCCACCTTGATCTCCTCCTTGTTCTTCGCCTGTATGGCCGTCACCACGAAGAGGACGCCCACGAAGAGGAACGGGATGAGGATGGCGAGGATCGGAGCCGAGAGGCGCTGCAGCTCGATGAGCGCCTCCTTGTACTCGCGGGAGGATTTGGGCTGCCCGAAGCCCTTGAACATGTTGAAAATGCGCCGGAAGTAGCCGATCTCGTCGTACTTCGCCATCTCCGCGCGCAGGTTCTCGTCAAGAAGTTCTTCGTCGTTTGACATTTCGGAAGCTCCTTACATGCTGAAGATCGACAGATTGTGCATGCCGTACTTGCTGCAGGTGTCCAGCGCGTCCACCAGGAACTTGTGCGGCGAATCCATCGTGCAGCGAATGAGAACGGTCGCGTTCTTCGACGTGGCCGAAAGCTGCTTCAAGTTGCGGTCGAGTTCGGCCTGGCGGCATCCGCGCCCGTTGAAAATGAAGCCGCCCGGGCCGATGTCTATCTTGATCTGCGTGTCGTTCGCCTCCTGCTGCTCCTGCTTGGTGTTCGGGGCGGGGCGGTTGGCGTTCAGCTTGGAGAAGATGTCCTCCTGCTTGATCGTCACGACAAAGAAGATGATCAGCTCGAACACGACGTCGATCATCGGCGTCATGTCCAGCTGCGGATTGTCCTGTGCTCTGCGTGCCATGCTTGGTTCACCTCATTTGCTCTACTGTCCGAACCTCTTCGACTTCTCAGACTTGCGGTCCTGGACGGCGACGAATGCGATTTTCCAGATGCCGTTCGCGGTGCAGGCGTTCATCACGCGCGCCACATGCTCGTGCTTGACGCGGTAGTCGGCGCGGATGAGGACCGGGAACTCGCCATAGCGGCGGTAGCGGTCCTTGACGCGCTGGCCCACCTGCTCCGGGGTCATCGTGCCGTTGTTCATGGAGATGCGCCCGTTCTTGGCGATGTCGACGATCATGTGGCCCGGGGGGAGCTCCTCCGGGGTCAGGATGATGCCGTGCTTGCCGTCTTCCAGGCGTATGGTCTCGTCCTTCTCCTGCGACATCTTGAGCGTGACGACGAAGAAGATGATCAGCTCGAACACGACGTCGATCATCGGCGTCATGTCAAGCTGCGGATTTTCTGTCGATTTTCTAGCCATGGTCTGTCATCCTCCCGCGCGGGATGGACGGCGCTCAGGCCTGGGCTTCCGCGCCTTCGTCGCCGACGACTTCCACGTTCCTGAGGCCGTTGAGAAGCTCCATCGTGACGGCGGTCATGCGGAGGATGAGGCGGTTGGCGTTGTTGCGCAGCGAGTAGAAGATCGTGATCGAGGGGATGGACACGATGAGGCCGCCTGCGGTCGTCCACAGGGCCTGGCCGATGGAGTTTGCGAGCGCCGAGGCGTCGCCGGCTCCGCCTGCGGCGAGGGCCTGGAACGTGAGGATCATGCCTTGCACCGTACCGAGCAGACCAAGCGACGGGCCGAGGTTGGAGCACACGGAAATCCACGTGAGGCGCTGCATCAGGCGTTCGGTCTCGAGATCGGCGGCCGCGTTGACGGCCTCCTGGATCACCTCGAAGCCCTCTTCCACGTGCTGGAACGCGGCGGCGAGGATGTTGGCCATCGGGCTCGGAGACTGTTCGCAGACCTTCATGGCCTTGACGACGTCGCCTTCGGCCATGGCGTTCTGGACGTTGGAGATGAGAAGCTGAGGCATGAGCTTCTGGGGCTTGACGAGAACCCAGCAGTCCACCATGAAGTATATTGCCGCGGCGGCGTCGCCGAAGAGTCCGAACCAGAGGATCGTGCCCACGGCGCCGGAGCCGAACACGATGTCGTAGAAGCCGCCGCCCTTCTTGGCGGGCGCCGCGCTGCCGTCGACCGGCTTGCCGCTCGCGTCTACAAGGTCGCTCGCCGGCTTTGCATCCTGAGCCATGGCCACTGTGGCCGTGATGGGCGCCACGACGAGGCCGAAGAAGAACATCGCCGCCGTAACGTTTCTGCGCATCTGTTTCATGTTCATTTTGGTTTTCCTTTTTTAGAAGTTGTCTGTTTGTTGAAATTCTCTTTACTAACCACTAGCCACTAACCACTAGCCACTAACCACTAGCCACTAAACCCTACTTCGCGGCCCAGGGGCTCGAGGCGTAGGTCTTCTTGAGCTCGGTGCGGAAGGCGTCGGCGCGTCCGCTCTGGCCCAGCTTCTCGAAGCACTTGGCCGCCTTGTAGAGGGCCTCAGGACGGAGCATGGGCGCGACGGAGGCGTCGGTGTAGAGGAGCGCCACGCGCAGATATCCGTCTGAGAGCGCCTTCTTGGCCGCGTCCGCGGACTCGCCGCCGGCCTTGAATATCATGTCGCCGCGCATGTTCAGCGCCGCGCCGCTCGAGTAGCGGTCGCCGCTGGCCGCGGCCTTGGCGAGCACGTCTTCGAGGGTGGATGTGCGGTTGAGGGCGAGAAGCGCCTTCCAGTAGGCGGGCGCGAGCTCGCCCTTGTACGCGGCCGACTTCTCGCCGTCGATCACGTCCTTCGCCGCGGCGAGGGCCTTGTCGGGGGAACCGGCGGCCAGATGCGCCTCTGCGAGATAGCGGGCTGCGGCGCGGTCCCATTCGAGATGGGCGTACTCCTTTACGATCTTCGTGAGGGGTGCCACGGCCGCGGCGCCCTGGCCCTTCTCGACCTGCGCGACGAGCTGGTCCCATCCGGCGGGCTTGGCGATGTCTATCTCCGCCACGTCCGTCGCCTTGACCTGCAGCTCGACGCCGCCCTTGGTTATCACATACGCCTTGTCGCGGGCGCTCCACCGGATGAGTCCCTTGTTGGTGTCCCCGCTCTCCGTGGTGATGGTGCCGGATATTCCGGCAGGGGCGGCCACCGCCGCGAAGGCGGCCGCAGTCGCAAGAATCATGATCAGACTTCTACGCATTTGCATTTCTCCTGTTGAAATTGAGTTTGAAGTTTGAAGTTTGAGAATCACTCGGCCTTCGCCTGGTTCATCGCATTTACGACGAGCGTCTTGTTCTTTCCGTCCGGGAAGAGTTCGAGATAGGCGTTGCCGTACTCGATTATCGCTTCGCTCTGGCTCTTGCCGAGCTTCGCCATGAGAGGCAGGACGCTGGCGTAGCAGCGTTCGAGATTGGCGAGCTGCGCGGGCGTCATCTTGCTTGCCGGGTACTCCGGCGTGGGCGCGTGCGACATGAGGAAGACGCGGAACGTGGCGGCGGCGCGGCCGCACGTGTCGAGGGCCTTCTCCTTCAGGCCCATGGCCTCCTCGGCCTCCATTCTGCGAACCATGACGTCTCCGGAGCGGAGATCGATCTCGTCCTGGCTTGCCTTGTCCTTGCGGTAGTTGCGCAGCTTCTTCACTGCTTCAACGGCCTGGTTGAAGAAGGCGACGCGCAGCTTTTCGTCCTTCTGCGTGCGGCCCTCCTCGGAGGCGACCTCGACGAGCATCTCGTATGCGTCGATCACGATGGCCGACTTGGAGAGCTTCTCGTCGGCGATGAACTTGTCGAGAATGTCGTGGGCCTCGCTCCACTGCTTGGCGCCGTAGTGCGCCTTGGCGCGGCCCACCATGGAGCGGGCGATGATCGGCGCGCCGTTCGTCAGGGCCTTGGCGAGCTCGGCCGCCTTGTCGTACGCCTGCAGGGCCGTGTCCCAGCCGCGCGCCTCAAGCAGAGCGTCGCCGGCCGCTAGGAACTGGCCTGCCGTGAACTTGCCCGAGGTGGAGAGCATCTGGCGGTACTGGGCCACGCCTTCGGCCTGCAGGCCCATCTCTATGAGAGTCTTGGCCAGTCGCGGCACGGAGTTCTTGGCCTCGTCGGAATCGGGATATTCGCTCTGGAGGCGCGCAAACGCCTTCTGGGACTCCTCCATGTTCTTCTCGGCCGTCCAGATGGTGCCGATCTTGACGAGCGCCTGCGGAGCGTACTTGCCCTTGGGATACGTCTTGAGATACTCCTCGAACTGCTTGACGGCATTCGCGCGGAACTTCGGGACCATCTTGGCCGGGAACTGGAGACGCTGGTAGCTCTCGCCGGCGAGATAGAGCGCAATCTCCCCGTAGTTGCGGAACTTCTCCTTGTCGCCGTCCGAGATGGCCTTGTTGGCAATGGCGGCGCTGGACTCCTTGGCCACGGCGTTGAAGTCCTTTATGGCCTTTATCACGTTGACCGCCCCCTGCTTCTGGAGGTCGGCGGCGGCGGCCTCGTTCGTCTCGGCGGCCTTGAAGAACTCAAAGCCCCGCTTCTGCTGCTTGAGCGCCAGGTTGAGAGTGGACGACGTGCGGTCAAGCGGCTTCTTCGCGATGCCGGCGAACTTCCTGAGCCACTCGTCCTCCTCGGCGGTGTTGCCGAGCTTGCCGTTGCAGAGGGAGAGCATCTTCACGGCGTCCACGTATCCGGCCGAGTTCGTGTACGTGTTGGCGACTATCCCGTAGAAGCGGGCGGCTTCGGCCCAGCTCTCGTTCTTCCACGCCTGCCCGGCGAGCGCCATGGCCATCTGGGAGGCGTTGTAGTGGCGCGGGTAGTTCTTGAAGTAGAGGTCGTAGAGGTTCTTCGCGCCGAGCTTGTTGCCGAGGTCGTTCTCCTTGGCGGCGAGGCGGAGCGTCTGGTCGCCGGCGGGGCGGTAGAGGTTCTTCTTGATGCCGGAGAAGCGCTCGGCGAGGTAGCCCTCAACGGTGTCCGCGCAGAGGCGCCATTCGAGCTTTTCGGCAGGTGTCTTGCCGCGCTGCCACAAGTTGATGTAGCATTCCGCGAGCGACGCCAAGGCGTCGATGGACTCTTCTATCTCCGGGAACTGGGCGAGCACGTCGCGGTACGCCTTCTCTGCGGCCACGTAGTCGCCGCTGCGGTAGGTCTCGTAAGCATGGCGGAACTGCATCTGGCGGACCTTCTTCATCTGGTCTGCCGTTATGTTCGTCTTGATGTCCTTCTTGAAGCGTGCCTTGACGAACTTGGATATGGTGTCCGCCAGCTCTCCGGCGGCGGCGGCCCACGAGGACTCGGGGTACTTGACGAAGACGTTGATGGCGTGGTTGTAGGCGCCGGCGCCGTTGCGCTTGCCGTTCACGCGCGCGCCGAAGAGGGAGTCCTTGATCATGTTGTCGTCCGGCTTCGGCTTCTTGGCCTCCGCCTGCACGGCCTCCCACATCATCTTGGCGAGCAGATAGCGGCACTCGGGCATCGGGCTCAGGCGCACGTACCCCTTCGAGCCGTCGGGATCCTGCTCCACGAGCGAGTCGTGTATTCCGCGAAGCTGCGGCATGTAGCTCTCGACGAGGCCCTGGGCCTTCTCGAGCTTTCCGCCGAGGAGCTCGATGTGCGCCTTCATGGAGATGGCGCGGCCGAAGACGATTATCAGCTCGTCCTTCCAGAGGAGCTTGTCGGCGTAGCCGCCGGCCGTCTTGAGGTAGTCGGCCTTCAGCTTGGCCTTCTTGGGATCGTCGCCGCACTCGGTCGCGAGGCGGATCAGAAGCTCCGTGCAGTCCGTGGCGATCGTGCACCAGACGTTCTCGTCGAGGTCTAGCTTCAGCAGGCCGCCGTAGATCTTGACGGCGTCGTCGAACTTCTTCTCGTTCACCAGCATCTGCGCCCACTTGTAGGCGGACTCCACGTAGAACGACTTGAGGTCGGCCTTGGGGGTGGGGACGGCCGCGAAGAACTCCTTGTATATCTTGGAGCAGTTCGGCATGTCGCCGCGCGCGTAGTAGGCGTCCGCCATCGCGAGGCGCAGCGCCCAGTACGAACTGGACCCCTTGGGCTTCTTGTCGACGACTGCCTGGACCTTGTCGAAGTGGCCGAGGCGGAGCTCGCCCTGGAGCTCGAGCACTTCGAGGCGCGGCCCCAAGTCGGGCCACTTAGCCTTCGCCGCCTGTATCACGGGCGCGGCGAAATCCGGCAGGTTGGCCTCGACAAGCGCGTTGATGTACTTGACCTCCTCGTCCATCTTCGCCTGCTCGGCGGCCGAGACCGCCGGCGCCTTCTTGGGCGAATCTGCAGAAGCGTCCGCCGCGCACAGCTGGGCGCACGGGAGGCACACAAAAGCGGCGATTGCCGCCATGGCATAATTTGGGGTGAAACTCATGGCCACAAGTATAACCTAAGTTCGGCGCGAACGCAAGCGGAAAAAAAGGCCATGTTGCGACATGCGGCAAGGCGGCGCCCAGAGCGCCGCCCGCGCCTCCGGGCGGACCCCGCCGGAGCCGTCACATCCCGCTGCGTCCACGCAGAGTGCCGTGGCGGAGGAATCCCTCGTACTTGCGCACGAGAAGATGCGACTCCATGATGCGCAGCGTGTCGAGCGCCACGCCCACGATGATGAGCAGGGACGTGCCGCCGAAGAACGAGGCTATCGCCCACGGCACCTCCATCGCGCCGGTGAGGATCTCCGGCAGCAGGGCGACGCACAGCAGGCCCGTGCCGCCTATGAGCGTCACGCGCGTCATGAGGGCATCGAGATACTCGGCGGTGGCGCGGCCCGGGCGTATGCCGGGCACGTAGCTGCCGTCGCGCTTGAGGTTCTCGGATATCTCCACGGCGTTGAACTGCGTGGCCACCCAGAAGAAGGCGAAGAACATGATGCACACGGCGTAGAGCACCATGTGGGTGGCGGAGGCGCCCTGCAGCTGCTGCCCGAAGCCGTGCAGCCAGTCGAGCGCGGCCGACTTTCCGGTGGGGATCTTCATGAGAAGCACGGCCGGGATCTGGAGGAGCGGCTGCGCGAAGATGATCGGCATGACGCCGGTGTAGTTGACCCTGAGCGGCATGAACGTCTGCTGCATGCCGTACGTGTTGCCGCCGCCTATGGAGCGGCGCGTGGAATGGATCGCCACCTTGCGGACGCCCTGCGTGAGCATCACCGTGCCCATCACCACCACGAATCCGAAGAGGAGCAGGAGGGCGAGCTCCACCGGGCTGCGGACGGCCGCGACGCCGTCCATGCCGAAGTAGCGCTGCCAGGCGCTTATGATCGCCTGCGGAAGGCGCGAGGTGATGTTGATCATGATGATGAGCGACGCGCCGTTGCCTATGCCGAACGTGGTGATCTGGTCGGCGAGCCACATGACGAAGAGCGCCGCCGAAGTCATTCCTATGACCGTCATGAGCTGGAATCCAAGCCCCGGGCTGGCCACGAGCTGCACGTTGGCGAAGGCCGGCGAGAGGGCCGAGGGGTGCATGAGCGCCGTCGCGATGCCCCACGACTGCACGACGCAGAGGACGATCGTCAGATAGCGGGTGATCTGCGCGAGCTGCTGCCGGCCGGACTCTCCCTCCTTCTTGAGCTTCTCAAGGGACGGGATGACCGAGGACAGGAGCTGAATCACGATCTGCGCGGAGATGTACGGCCAGATCGAGAGGAATCCGATGGCGCACTGCCCGAGAGCGCCGCCGGTGAAAACCTCGAACCAGTCGAAGAGGCCGCCGCCGCCGGACGACGTGCGGATGTCCTCGATAGTCCGCTGCAGCGTCTGCCAGTCCACGCCGGGCGTGGGAATCTGCGACACAAGGCGGCACACGGCCACGAGGCCGAGCGTTATCAATATTTTCTTGCGCAGTTCAGGAATCTTGAACGCGTTTGAGAAGCCTTTGAACATCGCCATATTGCTTTTACTCCGTTGAAAATGTCTGGTCTTTCTAAAGGTGAAGAGTTATTTTAGCACATTCTCCGCCGTCTGACCATACCCATTAAGGCATTTTTTTGACGGCTTCGGCAAGGCGGCGGCCGAGGGTTTCACCCGTCTGGAAGGCCGGGCCCGTCACACGGTACGACGCCAGCGCCACAGGGTCGCCAGATATGCACCGCCCGGCCATGTAGAGATTGTCCAGTTCCCTTGCGCGCATTGCGCTCAATGGAATCTGGAAAGGCTTGGCCTTTACGCCCATGTTGGACACGGCATCTCCGCTCTTCGTCAGCGCATGGACGTCCACCGGAAAACGCGATTCGCCCGCCGCGTCGCCGAAGCGGGCGCCGGCGATGACGTCGGCGCGCGTCAGAGTGTACCGCCCGTGGATGCGCCGCGCCGTCCTGTGCCCCAGCTGCTCGGCCGTCGCCGCGACGCGCAGCCCATCCCAGGGCCCGCCGAGCCGCGCCAGCGCCGCCGCGATTGCGATGTTCTCGCTGCGGGCTCGCATCGTCGCGGCCGTTATGCCGGCCGCATCGTCTATCTTCACGCCGTATTCATGGTTCGCCATCATGAGAACGAGATTCCGCGTGAGGCGGTAGAGCGTTGGATTCCCGTAGCTGGGCACCAGACCGGCCCGCCTGATTTCACTGCGGAACGCTCTCGTCACGGCGCCGTACTCGCCGCCGCAGTTCAGCAGAAAAGGCTTCAACGCGTCTGCATCGGGCGTCGACAGCACGGCCATCATCGACGCCGGCTGGTCGCGTCCGTCTTTCGCGAAGCCAATGTCGAAGCCGCATCCTGCGAACGCCGCGAGGTCGCCGTCGCCCGTCGAGTCTACGAACATCCGCGCCCGCCACGCCTGGCGCCCGGACTTCGACTCGGTCACGACCGCATCGACGTTCCGCGACTGCGAATCGCGGTATGCCGCGACGACCCGCGTGTCCAACTGCACCTTCACACCCGCCTCCCGGCACATCGCCTCGCAGACGGCCTTCATGTACTCGGGCTCGTAGACGTCTTTGGCGTATGGAGGATCATTGACGGCATACGAGTAGCCTCGCCTGGCCCCGAATACGTCAAGCCTGGAGAGCAGCTCGTTCGCCAGCGCTCCCCGCCCGAAGTCCAGCATGCATCCCAGAAGTCCGCTTGTCCAGATGCCTCCCAGCGAACCTCGCAGCTCCAGAAGGCGCACCTTGGCTCCGCCTCTCGCGGCGGCGACGGCAACCGCGATTCCCGCCGGGCCTCCGCCGCATACGAGAATGTCGCAGCCTGCCACGACGGGCAGGCTCCTCGCAGGCTCCCGGAAAGCCGACGCGTCTCCTTCTGCGGCGCGCACCGTCATCGGCGGCAGGGCCGCGCCACCCGCCGCGCCGAACACTGACTTTATGAATGACTTCCTGTTCATCTCGTCTAGTTTCTGGTTTCTTGTTTCTTGTTTCTGGTTTCAAAACGCCATTTGGAAGACGACTCGCCGGCCTTGACGTCAACGCGCGCCGACGCGGCAGAAGCGGACGAATCCGCAACACATGCGGCATTCGGCAATGCGCAGACATGGAATGACGACACCAGACAGACGGCCAGAATCTCAGACATTCTCAACACTCCTATAAATAAAGGAACGAATGGGACAATGAGATCTCAATGTTTTTCGGAATAGCGTTTCTGCATTTTCGTGTCGCAAAGGGATATATGGGATCACATCAGGGGTTGATCACCGTCAACATCGGAACAAATCGAAAGTGATCGTCCATCGACACCAGATCCGCGCCGTTCTCCAACGCCGAGGCCGCGATCCACATGTCGTTCTGCGGTATCATTCGCCCCTGCGAACTGAGTGCCTGATACAACTTTGCGTACAGTTCTGCCGTCTGGTCGGTTATGGGAACGACCTTCACCGATTCACAGGAAAGAAGTTCCTGCAAACGCTCCGACGATTCCTCTCCACGTTTATTCGCAAAAATCCCGGCCTTGAATTCTCCCAGAACCGTGGAGGGTATCAACAGACGGTCATAAGAGGCTATCTTCGACCGACTGAAGTCCTTCGGCTTTTGGCAGAAATCAATCAGGACGTTCGTGTCGATGACAAGCAGCTTCATTTCAGGACATCCTCGTCAACCACGTCGAAATCCTTCTGGACGGATCTCAATTCGTCTGCCGCCTCTGCCGAGAGCGGCGTGATGTTGAAGAAATCCGGTAACGGGCGCTTCTTGTTCTTGAAGATGCCAAGCACTCCGCCAAGCGCTTCACTGATGAATTTGTTTATGCTCTGCCCCGCCTCAGCCGCACCTGTGCGTATGGCTTCAGCCAGAGCATCGTCCGCGTGAATAGTAAATGTCGTCATTATGAATCAACTTTCTGCTTCAAAGTGATTCATATTATACACCACGATGTTCCCCCTGTCAACGGGGACTCAAATTTCACTTCTTCTTCGCTTGCTCCGCGATCAGATCAGGGCCAAGAACGATGCGGACAGACGTGCCCCACCCGTAAGTTCCCATGTTCACCAGGTAAAACATGTTTCCACGGCTTAGTCTTTCACCATCTTTGCCTGTGGCAGTGAATACGGGATCCATCTCCGGTAAAGTCACTCCTTTTACAGCAAAAACATTATCACTTTGCCTATATTTTGGAGGAGGTGTTACAATATTCTTCGGGTCAACCGTATCCAGCAACCATGTGCCCCATCTAAGTAGGACATTTTGCAGCCCCCATGGATTCGGCTTGAAGAGATCTACAGGAACCGCGCCTATTCTCCATTCACCCACCCTATGACCCTTTGGTTCAAGCCCTATTTTCTGCAGGTAATTCTTTGCTGATTCGGACAAAATGTAATCACGTAGCCTATACGGATCATGATGAGACAACAAAGTCCGATCCGTGCCGTCCGCCTTGAAATAATACTCCCATTCCGCCATCGTCGGGGGACGAAACACATACCCTTTGGGACGATTCTTGAAACGCTTGTTCAACAGCAGGAAAAACTCGTTAACCTCTCTCTCTTCAATTCTGGCAGCAAGTCTAGGCTGGTCTTTGGAAGGAATCATCCGATATACTTGTGGGCACTTTTGAAGCCACTCTCCCTCAAAGCGAAGTGCCTTCATCATCCCGCCAGTCACAGGGAATCTAGCCACCCAGAAAGGACGCGATATCGTCACTTCGTGCGGCTTGCACAATTCCGACACGTAATAAGCGCGCTCCCAATCCTCATATCCCATCGTGAACTTGCCGGCCGGGATGCCCACCATTTCGAGGTCGGTCTTGGAGTCGAGTTTGAACACGAGGTTGTCCGGTCGTTTGCCGAATTGCGGCGCGGGCATTGGGGTACCTTCGTTGGCCGCGACGGGGCGCGGCCCTCCCGTATCGCCGTCATTGGCCGCGCCGGAGCGCGGCCCTCCCGTAGCGTCCCGCTGGTAGGGCGCGCTCGCCGAGCGCGCCGCCGAATCGCCCCCGCCCATGCCGTCGATGCGCTTCTGCGCGAGATCGCGCTTGAGGCCCTTCAACGATCCATCCGCGAGCGCCTTCCTGTACCATTCGCCGGCGTGGCGCTGGAAAATGGAATACCCCGCCGAATCCTTCACGCCCTTCTGCGCCCACCAGATGTCGGCCACCTCGGATGCGGTCATTGCCGTCAGCTCGCCGCGCTCGAACTTCGCGGCGCGCGCGATGTCGCCGTCCATCTTCGCGAACATCTCGAGAGCGCGTTTCCATTCGCCGAGGGCGGCGAGGCGCTCCGCGAGCTGCATGCGGAGCTCGGGAGTGTCCGTCTTCGCGAGCTTCTTCTCGATCACGGGAACGTCCTTGCGGAACCTCACCAGGCGCTTCGCGTCGTCAAGCATCGAATAGAGGCGGCTTCCGCTCTTGGCGGGCACCGTCTTCACGGCTCGCGCAAGGACGTCCGCCTCGTATTCGGGAGTAATGTCCTTTATCTCCGCCTTCATCCTCTGCATGGCCTCCGCCGCGCGGGCCGGTTCGCCGCCGCGCGCGAAGCCCATCACCGCGCCCTGGATCAGAAGAAGCTTCGCGGCCTCCGTCTCGGCGCGCCCGGCTAGGTCCAGCGCCTTCTCGGCGACCTGCGCCGCAGTGAGCTTCCCGGCCTTCTGGTCGGCCACGACGTCCGACATCAACTCGGCCACCACCTCCCTTGCGGCGGTCACCTCTTTCTTTGTCGGCATCGCCGAAGCGGCTATGGCGGAGATCGCAGCAAGGCAGAAAATCAACTTTTTCATCTCATAATCCTTTTCTTTTCAGTTTCGCGGGCAGCACATGCACACCCTATACTAATATACGCCGCAAAGGGACGCATGGGACAGCGGAATCTCAAAGTTTTTCCGACACGCCGAACAATCGGGAAACGGGTATGAGGAAATCAAAGAAATCACTATCCGACACACTCGGCGAAAGTTCTCCCGCATAAACCAAGACAGTCCTTACGGACATGCCGCCTCTCAATGGCAGACGCGCCACCTTATCGCGCACCTCATCCACAACATCACTGCGTATCTCCCTTCTGCGCTTCAGCTCCACAACATACGCAGCACCCCTCGTCTGCAGCAACAGATCTATCTGGCATCCTCCTCCGCGCGAAAACAGCTTGTTGCGGTAGGCAGCAGCGGAAATGAAGCTCTTGCCCCCCAATCCAAGGCATTGAAGAAGCGTCGGGAGATTGTTCAGAACTAGATTCTCAAACTGGAGCCCCATCAGTGACTCCCAGTTGGGAAGCGAGGCAAGAGATGAGAAAACGTATACCCCCCTCCTGATTTCCTCTGAGACTGGAAGTACGTGCCGCAGAAAGAACCTCGTGTAGTTGTCGCGTATACGATAGCGTCCCGTCCTCGACCGACGGCCGGTCGCGGGATTCACTCCTCCGTCCTCCTCGATGAATCCCGCCACCGCCAACTCATCAAGAGCATCGGACATGTGACCGTTGCGTTCGCGCCCCATGCGTTCTGCGATCTCGGATATGCCAAGCGATTCTCTTGCGAGCACATGGAGGATGTCTCTCTTGAGCGTATTGGAATCGCTGAGCATGTCGTTGAATATCTCATTGAAGTCTCTGAAGAGGTATCCTTCGGGTGTGAAACAGGAACGTCTGATGTTTTCGTCCGCGGGAAGAGATAAATCCATCTCCTCCAGATAGCGCGGCACTCCGCCGGTCACGGCGAGAATGTCCAAAATCTCCCGCCAGTCCGTCCGCCTGGCCCGCGCCCCCCAGAACTTTAGACATTCCGCCGGGGGAAGCTCCGGGACCACCACATCAAGGGAGACCCGTCCGACGAACCCCTTGCTTCTGAGGATGTTCCTCTGAATCCATGTGGACACAGAACCGCAGAGGAACACGATCAATCCAGGACGTTCGTGGAAAAGGTTGTCCCATGCGACCTTCAGTTTCGCCGCGAAACGATGGTCGTACTTGCCCATCCACGATATCTCGTCGAGCAGCACGACCGTCGGCGCCTTGCCGTCCAGAACCGACGCGAGAAGTTCGAATGCGTCGCCCCAGTCGGAGACCTTCGTCCGCGGAAGCCGCGTCTGCCGCGAAAGCCGCCGCGTGAACTCGTCGAGCTGGTCCTGGTTCGTCATGCCCGCGTCGGGGGCCAGTCCCTCAAAGCTCAGAAACCTTGCACCGCTCCGCATCGCGAACTGCTTCACGAGAGTGGACTTTCCGATGCGCCGCCTCCCTCGGCACACCACAAGCGACGGAACCTTCTTCCGCCAAAGCTCGGCGAAACGCGCCAGAATCCCGTCACGTCCATAAAACATGACTGTCCTCCTTGATGTTCATGACATGGGATTATACCATACAGCCGCCGTATCCACAACAGGAATCGGGCACGAAATTGCGTTTTTGCATTTTCGTGCCCGAATCGGCCCGTCACAATCAGGGCACGAAATTGCATTTCTGCATTTTCGTGCCGAGTCACTTCCTCTTCGCATGATCCGCGATCAGATCTCAAAGTTTTTCCGACACGCCGAACAACTCGTCGAACTCAACAGGAACCGGCTTTTCGACTTCCTTCCCATTGTTTGAACGGCTCAGGAAGAAGAACAGCGCCACAGCGGCGACAAGCGCAAGCGCGATGGCCGCGACGGCCCATATCCATCTGCGGCGCGGAGTGTCTGCCGGGGGCATTGAGCGGTCTTCGGGCTTCACGGCCAGAAGAGCGGGGAATATTCTGCGCCAGACGGGCGAAAACGGAGCGAGAAGGCCCATGACGTTCGATCCGGGCTCGTACCACACGCTCGTGAGAAGACGGAAAAGCGCCACGCCAAGAGCATAATAGTCGGAGGCGGGGACGGCCGGAAGCCCCATGCGGAGCTCTGGAGGCAGATAATTGGCCGTGCCAAGAATCGGCTGCGAGTTCGTCGTGGCGTCGGCGGCGAACGTCGTCTCCACGTCAAGCTCGCGCTTGAGGTGACCGTCGAGATAGCGGGAAATGCCGAAATCCGCGAGAACGGCATGGCCATCGGGCCCGACGAGGATGTTTGCAAGCTTCACGTCGCGGTGGACGACCCCGGCGGCATGCACGACGCGCAGCGCCTCCGCAACGTCACCGTACCAGCGCAGCACGTCGTCTTCGGAGACCGACCCCGCCCGACGCACGTCTTCAAGCGACTTCGGCTCGCCGCCGGCGTCCAGCACGAGATCCATCACATAGCACGGATCGCCGTCCGGCGTCTCGAGAAGATCGTGCACATGCACGAGGCGCGGAGACTTGAGGCGCGCCAGCAGACGCCCCTCCGCGACGAAACGTCCGCGGAGAAATTCCGAATCCCCCTTCTCCTCGCGCGAAAACACCTTCAGCGCGAAGCGAGTCCCCAGCCGCACGTGCTCCACCTCGTATACGCGGCTCATCCCGCCCTCGCCGAGGAGACGAAGGGCTCTATAGCCGCCGATGGAGTCGCCGATGTTCATTTCCGTCTGCCGGAGCGCGTTCTACGATATGCCTGCATCGTCTCGGCGGGAATGAAGTCGACGAGCCGGGCGTCGAAATCAACTCGCTCCACGCGCACTTTGAGCCTGTCGCCCACGCTCCACGTCCTGCCGCCCGCCTCAAGGCATTCGCGGAAGGCGTCGAAACGCACATAGTCATTGGAGAGCTTCGATATGTGGATCAAGCCGCCGGTTGCCAGCTCGGGCAAGTCGACGAAACACCCGTTGCGTGCGCAGCGCACGACAACGGCGTCGAAGACTCGGCCATCTTTCGTCTGCTCCTCAAGATAGCGGAACTTCTTGATCTCGACGAGCGAACGCTCCGCTTCGTCCGCCACCTGCTCGCGCTCGGAGCAGTGCTGCGCCGCGCGCGCGAGCCAGCCAAGGTCCAGTCTGCCGCCCTTCCCGGCGAGGTAGGACGCGAGCTGCCGGTGCAGGACGAGGTCGGGGTAGCGCCTGATGGGGCTTGTGAAATGCGCGTAGTAGTTCTTCGCGAGGCCGTAGTGTCCGATCTCCTTCGAGGAGTAGAGGGCCCGCTTGAGGCTGCGCAGCACCATCACGGACACCACGCCCTCGAGCGGCGATCCCTTGAGCTTCTCGAGGAACTTCGAGAGGTTCTTCGGCCGCGAGAAGTCGCCGCCGGAGAGTCCCAGCTTCGCGAGGTTCGCCCTCAGCTCCTCGAGCTTCTCCGGGTCTGGCGGCGCATGGAGGCGCGCAAGTATCTTCACGCCGCGCGTCCAGAGCTCGGTGGCCACGGCCTCGTTCGCGGCCACCATGCACTCCTCCACCAGCTGGTGGGACTCGTCGTAGGGGCGCACCACGACGCCGGTCATCATGCCGGAGCCGTCAAGGACGAACTCGGCCTCTGGCACCTCCATGTCCAGCGCGCCGTCGGCGAAGCGGCGGCGGCGGAGCTGCTGCGCGAGCTCGCCGATCTCGCGGATCGTGGCTCGGGCGGCGGGCTTGAGGCGCGGCCCAGCCGATCCGCCGCGGAGGACGTCCATCACCTCCTCATACGTGAAGCGGGCCTTGGACCGGATGAGCGACTTCGCGAATCTGCGCGAAATGCAGCGGCCGGACTGGTCGAACGTGAGG
>Ga0310696_10005262_pt1 | contig 15651 bp, 16 predicted proteins | sample AusTroGonzalo_MG_4_FD_203885 | JGI IMG/M metagenome (GOLD analysis project Ga0310696, IMG submission 203885) | Bovine rumen microbial communities from tropical cattle in Woodstock, Queensland, Australia - Gonzalo_02 (v2) (version 2) | ecosystem: Host-associated > Mammals > Digestive system >...
TTGACCTGGAGACCTCCATCAACGCCAACAACGCCAACCGCGGCAAGCTCGGTTACCTGACCAACGCCAAGGTGATCGGCGCGATGAAGACCACGGAGAAGGCCAGCAACACGGCCCGCTACATCCTGGACTTCGACGGCAAGGTCAACGGCTACCCTGTCGAGTACACCAACCTCGTTCCGAGCAACCTGACGAAGGGCAGCGCCTCCGGCATCTGCTCCGCCATGATCTTCGGTAACTTCGAGGACCTGTACATCGGCCATTGGGGCGGCATCGACATCGTTGTGGATCCGTACACCCTCGCTGCCAACGGCGATGTCCGCATCGTCCTGAACAGCTGGGATGACGTGGCCGTCGTGGAGCCGAAGAGCTTCGCCGCGATCAAGGACATCAAAGCCTAAGAGTGAAGAACCATGGAGACGAGAAACATCACCACCCTGCAGCCCTCCCTCGAGGAGTTCAAGCAGCATCTGCGGATCACGTCGAACGACCTTGACGACGAGCTCACGGCCAAGCTGAAGGCTGCCGTCAATATGGCCGAGCACGAGATCTCCGCGGTGATCTCCGTCTCCACGTTCACGCTCACGCGAGGCTTCGCACATTCCATCGAACTGAGGTGGCCCACGACTTCGGTCACCTCGGTGAAGGTGGATGGCAATGCCCTGCCCGGCGAAAAGTATTCCTACACCGAAGACCGGCTGACCATCAAGGCCGATGTTGAGGGAGAGAGCGTTGAGGTCAACTACACGGCTGGCATCACGTCCGCTCCCGATGACATCAAGGCGGCGATCCTGCTGCTCGGTGCCAATATCTTCAACAACCCTGTAGACCATCCGGAGGAGAGGGACCGCACCTCTGCGCGAAATCTCCTCCGGCCCTACAGAAGCTGGGGAGAGCGTCGTGGCTGAGTACGTCAACATAGGAGAGCTTGACACCCTCATCACCGTGCAGTCTATTACGCAGACCATCGGTGACCGTGGGCAGCGGAAGGTTATTGCGACCAAGTACGCGGATGTCTATGCCAAACTCGATAGAAGGGTAAACGAGTCCGTTGAGGACGGGAACCTGGAGTCCGGCGAGGTAATAAATGTCACGATGTACAAGATTCCGACCTTGACCACGCGCTGGCAGCTCCTTATTGGCGGAATACCCTACGAGATTGTGTCCATTGATCCGATTGATCGCCTCTCGGCATTGAACGTGATAACCGCTCGCACTATTCAGAAATGATCGCCGCCAAGGTGGAAATAAAAGGGATGGACGATGTCCTCCGGACTCTCAATGCTGCGCCTAAAGAAATGAAGGCCGTAGCCCGCAAGTCCATGACCGCTGCAGCGAAGGCGACCACGAAGGAGATGCACGCAAAGACTCCGCCAAGATGGCGCGAGCTGTGCGGCTGGCGTGTGAGCCTCAATCGTAGGACGGGTAGAATCCAGGCGAGATTGGGATACTACAATACCGGCAAGAAAAAGAGCAAGAAGGCATACGATCAGGATAAGGCTTTCGACTGGTTCAAGGCATACTGGTCTAACTACGGAACTCTGAACCATCGAGATCCTAAGCACGTCTTCAAGCGCCCCATCAAGCCGTCGCATTATGCGGCAGCTTCCCGGCGATTGAAGTGGGTAAAAGGAATCAAGCCGAAGCACTTTTATGAGCACGCCCGGAACGGCTGGGAGAACACTTTCCTATCGGCTTTCCGTGCACACTTTGACGCTAATTACGAAAAGGCTTTCCAGAAATGACCGAGTCCATTGGCATAATGCTTACGAACGTATGCAAGGGGATTGTCCCGTTTTTCCTCTCCGAGGCGCAGACGGAATCCTATCCCTATGCCGTTTACGAGTATACTCCGCAGGAGTTCCGCACAAAGGACGGTATCTACAAAATTACCGCAGATGTATATATCCGCGTGTATTCTGAAGATGCAGACGATGCGGAAGCCAAGGCAGCGGCTATCAAGGAGGCGCTGGACGCATATTGTGGGACCGCTTACAATAATGGCCAGTACATCCTTCGTCTTCAAGCGACAACCGAAAGCTGCACGGAAGGCGTATGGCAGATCGAACTTCAATACTTTGTAAAACAAACAGCATAACATCATTCAACTATGGCAACAAGCAGACCTGAAGGATACAACATATCCCTTACCATTGGCGGGAAGACCCTGCTCGGTCGCACCCAGGAGGATCTCTCCATCGCTGCCGTCACTAAGACGTCTATTACTAAGGACGATCAGGGTGTGCAGCAGGAGCAGGTGGTTCGCCACGACGTCACCTTCAAGGTGGCAGCGCTCCTGAGCATCGACGATTCGACGAGCACGCACACCAAGCTGGACCGCGACGACGTGATCGCGCTGGCCCTGGCGACCGGCTCCTCGGCGGTGGTTGCGGTGCAGTATCTCTGCACCGGCGGCGCTACCTATGGCGGCAATGCTATCATTACCGGCTACTCCGAGAGCTCCAGCGGTGATGTCGACTCCGACGCGACCATCTCCCTGGATCTCAAGATCACGGGTGATTTCGCAGCTGTGACCAACGGCAATGGATAGGATCACCCTCAATGACGGACGCACTTTCCGGGTGGAGGTCAACTGGAATGCCCTCGTGCATTTTCTCGAAGCCTCCAACCGGGATGACGTCCGCGAACTCACGAACTTCTCTGCACTCAAACCTTCTGACCTTGCTGGCCTGCTGGCCGAGAGTATCAATGAAGGAGAGCGTCTGGAAGGGAATGATGTGAAGTTAACCGCCGACGAGGTCGGCGCTATGGCTGGTCTCGGCACAATGGCCGAGTTTATCAAGATATTCACGAAGCAGACGTCCCCGAAAGGGCCTGCCAATGAAGCAAAAAAAGGGTAGCTGACGGCACGGCCCCTGAGCCGCTCAGCATTGGAACGGTAAGGGGCTGGGCCTTTGGTCTGCTCGGACTCTCACGGAGGGAGTTCTATGAAATGCGCCCGGGTGAGTTCTGGGAAGCGCTGCGGGCACACGATAGCAAGGTCAGCGCAGACCGGCGTCACCTGGGCGAATTGGTGAGGGGTGCGACGTTGAGGCTGTGGAACCTACAAGTTGACAAGAGATACAGGCTTTCCGATCCGGTGAAGTTCTGGCCTATGCCCTGGGACGAACCGGAGGACGGCGATCAGGAAATAAAGCGCCTCACCCACCTCGGCGAGGAGGAAACGCAGAAGGAGGTAGACAAATTCTTTGCACGACTGAACAATGGCAAGGTCTGATAATTTTCAAGTCCGTGTAACCGGCGACACCACGAAGTTCGATGCTGCGATGTCTAAAGCGCAGAAGGAGCTTCATGACTTCAGCGCGGCGGCCAAGTCGGCATTTAGCATAGTCGGCATCGCTTCGTTCACCGCCGCTTTTGGAGCTGCAGCAAAATCTATTGCTGACTTTGAGCGCGCAAATAGCGAGCTTGCCGCAGTTCTCGGAACGAACCTGAAAGGCGTAGAGGCGCTGACAAAGTCTGCAAAGGAGCTTGGACGAACGTCCGAATTCACCGCGGCAGAAGTCACGCAGCTGCAGGTCGCTCTATCCAGGCTTGGCTTTGATTCTACTCAGATTGAGCAGATGCAGGGCGCCGTTCTCAATTTCGCCCTTGCAATGGGGACCGACCTTGCGAGCGCCGCCGACTTCACGGGATCCGCGCTCCGTGCGTTTGGCATGGACGCGAAGGATACCGAGTATTTGCTGGACGTGATGAGCGCAGCGACTACCAACTCCGCGCTCGACTTCAACAAGCTGCAGGTATCCATTGCAAATGCCGCCCCCGTGGCTCATGCCTTTGGTCTTTCCGTTGAGGAAATGGCAGCCCTGCTCGGCACCCTCGCCAATAACGGTCTCGACGCATCGCAGGCGTCTATAGCCCTTCGCAATATCCTCATGGAATTGTCCAAGGCCGACGGAAAGTTGTCCGCCGGAATCGGACACACCGTTCATGGTTTCGACGACTTGATTCAGTCTTTCAAGGAGCTCCGCGAGAAGGGAATCGACCTGTCCGGTGTCGTTGATATGACCAATGCGAGGATTGCAACCGGCGTGGTCACATTCATCAACCAGACGGATGCCATTGTGGACATGAAGGAGGCGCTCGACAACGCGGAAGGTTCTCTGCAGACGATGGCGGACACGATGGGAGATAACCTTCTTGGATCCACTCGGGCGCTGCAATCGGCATGGCAGGGCCTTATCCTCGCAATGGAGGAGAGCAAAGGACCAATGCGCTATGTGGTCGACAGGCTTACGGACATTGTTAACCGGATGACCGACCTGATTGATAAGTCAGATAAACTGACCGGCTGGGAGGTTGTCCTTGGTCCAATAGCTGGCGGCTTGATTGCCAGTAATCAAAAGAAGAAGAGAGAGGCAGCGGCAGGTCCTGCATACGAGACGCCTGGCGGATCCGGCGGCGGAGGCCGCGTTGGCAACGAGGAGATCGAGTCTACCTACAAAGCGCCACTCTCCGAGAAGGAATTAAAAGCCGCTGCGGCAGCGCAAAAGAAGGCATACAACGAGATGATCGCCGCCGCTCGTGCCGCCGCCCAGGAGGCAGGAGAAGTGGCCGCAGCTGACGAGGAAATGGCGAAGGCTGCGGACGAGGCATACGAAGCCTGGCGCCGACTCAATAACATGGAGAACCACCCCTTCAACAATGACGAGCTACTGATGTACGCGCAGTCCCTCAAAGAGGTGGTTGACTACGAAAAGGAGCTCGCGGACCTGAATGAGCTGCTCGCCAACAATCAGGATGCGCTAAATGAACGACTCACGAAGTCGATTGACAACGCAGAGGAGCTTGCTGCCGTATTTGGAGAGGAGCTCGTGAAGTCTATCGAATCTGGCCTGGTCGGAGCATTTGACGCGCTCGCAGACGCCATTGGCGGTGTTACCGAAGGCGGTTTTGAGAACGTGGCGAGAGCGATGATTGAGCCGCTTGCCGACATGGCAATCCGGGTCGGTACAATCATCATGCTCTCTGGCGAAGCAATCGAGAGCCTGAAGGCATCTCTTGTGGCATTCTTTGGCGGAAGCGCCATTCTCGCGGGCGCTGCTCTCATCGGTGTCGGCGTCGCAGCAAAGGCGGGCCTTGCGGCTCTCGGAAACAACAACTATGCATCGTCTTCGTCCTACGTTGCCTCCAGCTCCTATGGCAATGGTGGCGGGGACTACGAGACCCGCGACGTTAATATCCACGTTAGTGGCCAGCTCAGGGCAGACGGCGACCAACTTGTGGCCGTAATCGAGAACACCACCGATCGAAACAACTACACGACCTAATGGCATACGCAACCAAATACCTGTTCAAGTGGCAGTCGGCCAAAGGCACGACTCGGGAGATCCGCATCCTGAAGAACGGCTATTCCGGCAGCGTCATCCAGCGCGCCTTGGGCCGCGCCCCGATCCTGAAGAAGCAGAAGAACGGGGCGGTCTTTGGCACGTCCCTGGAGTTCTATGCCGAGTGTAAGGTTGAGGGGGAGTTCACCGAGTTCTACACCACGAACCCGAAGGCATACAAGGTCCAGCTCTATGCGGGAAACGACCTTCTTTGGCAGGGCTATGTCACTCCGGAGCTATACTCTGAGCCGGACATCGCGCCGCCATTCGACGTGCAGGTGATCGCCACGGACGGAATCGGAGAGCTCAAGCTGTACGACTTCGGGCCGCAAGGAATGGTGACGTTGAGGTCGATATTCACTTACCTGCTGGGCTACACCGGCCTCGGGACGGACGTGTACCTGATTAGCTCCCTGAAGGCCGGTTCCAGCGGGGCTGGCGCGCTGCTCGAAAAGACCATCAACCTGGACTACATGGCCGGTGAGTCTTGCTACGATGTGCTGACCTACCTGCTGGACACGCTGCACGCCACCATCACTTGGTGGAAGGGCGCGTGGATAGTGGCCCGCGAGACCAACGTGACGTTCACGAGCGGCAAGGTCCGCTACTTCAATACGGCAGGAAACTCCGCGCTTCTCGCCGGATCCGTGCAGACCCTTGGCAAGATGTACACCAACGACGTCTGGCCGGTCGGCCAGCTCTCCCGGAAGGTGGACCCTGCCAAGAAGAGTGTAACCATCCAGGCGCCGTGGCACGTAGTGACCGCCTTTGTTAATTCCGGTATGGATTCCGATAGCGGATGGACAAAGGCGAACAATGCGTCCTTTGACTCAGCCAAGAAGGCATACTACCTCCCGGATAACGCGGCCCCCTATCAGGGAAATCCCGCAGCCGAGATCAGTCAAGCCGTTTCTATGGGGGGCCTGCGCGTTCCGTTGTCCTTCTCTGGCAAGTTCTGCGCGACCGAACTCCCACCGTTCTCGGGAGCAACTTATGGCGGTGTGGTCGGCGTGGACGTTCTCTACGTCACCGGAAATGTATCCTACTATCTCACAAAGGATGATAATGGTGATACGGTATGGAAGCAGGGGAACGGTGGTGAATATGACTTCCAAATCCGTCTTTCCCAGGTAAACACGGACGAGGCCGGTGCAGAGGAACTCACCTTCGAAGTTCCGCCGCTGATGCTCAATAACACGTACCCTTCCGGCACGCTGACGTTCCATATTGTTGGCCGTTCGGCACTCGTGTTCAATGCCTTCCTGGACATTAAGATCTCCAAGGGCTATCAGGACCGGTTGCATATTGACAATGGCGCGCGCGGCGAAGAGGGTGAGTACGAGGTGGCCATTGGCCGTGAAACCTCCGACATTGACTACTACAAAGCCTTCATGCAGGGAATCCTGCTTGATTCAGGCTCGCTGATCACGTCCTTCAAAGATGACGCGATTACGACCGGGATGGACTTCCTGTCCTTCATCTCCCGGGACTATGCCCGCAGCTTCGCGCTGCCGCGCATCGTCAGGACTGGCACCGTCCAGCTGGAAGCCGCGGTGGTCTTCCCTCCGCTCGTCTTGACGAAGGCGGCGGTGGACTATTGGCTGGAGACCTGGTCTTGGAATATGTACGAGGATGAGCTGGACATCACGGCTCGCTCGCTTCCGACGGCCAGCGTCACGGTTGATTCCGAGGTGATCTCCGAGGCGAGCGGCACTACTTCCAGCGGGTCCAGAGCCGGTGGTGGTTCTTCGTCCATGAGCGGTGGAGGTGGCAGCGGCAACTATTTCGAGCTTGACGACGCCTACGATGATGGTGTCAAGTTGAAGGACGCCTATGTCGGCGGCCTCCGCATTCCGGGCCTCCGACTTGGAGAAGGTAGAGACGACTTCGACCTCGAGGTAAAGAATGTCGCGCCGGAAGGCGAGGATCCCGTCTATGCGCTCTACTCTCCGCTCCCGCTCATCACGGGCGGAGATCAGATATTGGGCGATGGTACCCCCGGCGGCGGAACGCCGACCGGCGTGAGCTATCTCCATGAGCTGCTTGATGTCAACATCAGCAACCCTACGAACGGCCAGATCCTCGCATACAATTCCACCCTTCAGAAGTGGGTGAACGCGGACGCGCCGGAGGACAGCGTGCAGAAGGTCGCAGGCGTCTCCCCTGACGCGAACGGAGACATCCCCGCAGCCGACATCAAGACGGCCCTGGGACTCGGCTCCGCCGCCTATAAGGATACGTCCTACTTCGCCGCCGCTTCCCATACGCACAGCATCAGCGGGGTATCCGGGCTGGATGCCAACCTCACGACCATCTCAGGCGCTCTGCAAAGCCTTCAGGCGCAGATTGACGCCGTCGCTTCTCGGGATTGTTTCGGCGAACTGACAGTCACCGCCGTGACTGCTGACCGGGCCGTAGCCTCGGAGATGTACGCCGAGCGCTACTACCTAACAAACGGCCTGTACTTCTACGTTGACATCGTGGACGGCGTGGCCTGCGTGCATCTGAACGCACCCTTCATTACCGACGGCGATCAAATCCTCGGAGACGGGACGCCCGGCGGAGGTGGAGGCACCGGTGCAACGTACCTGTGGCAGCTTGACGATGTGGACGTTCCTTCGGTGGCCGGTCAGATCATCGACGGCCAGGCGCTCGTCTGGGATGCTGCATCGAGCAAGTGGAAGAACCGCAATATCACCCAGGGGACCGTAACCCGTGTGGACGTCGGTTCGACGCAGTATAGCCCGGAGAACGGCGTGGTGTCCCTGCCCGCCTATCCTACGACGCTCCCGGCGAGCGACGTGTACGCCTGGGCGAAGGCATCTACGAAGCCGTCCTATTCCCTGACGGAGATCTCCGGCACGGCGGACTTGCAGGCCATCGAAGCGCTCTCCGGCACGAGCGGCCTATTGCGGAAGACCGCAGCGAACACCTGGCAGCTCGACACGAACAGCTATGTCACCTCGAGCGGCGTCACGTCCATCACCGCCGGGACCGGCCTCTCCGGTGGGACGATCACCGGCACGGGGACCATCGCCATCAGCTCGACCTATCAGGACTACATCGCCCACGGCGAGTCCGCATACAACAGCCTTTCCACCGTCTCCACGATGCTTCAAAGTCTGCAATCGCAGATTGACGCCGTGGCGAGCAGGGATATGTTCGAGGAACTCTCCGCGTCCGCCTTCTCCGCAAGCGTGGCCGCAGTCAGCGAACTCCGCGCCGGTTATGCCTACGCGGAGCGGTACTACCTCACGGACGACGTGTACTTCACGGCGGAGACCGTGGACGGCGTGGTTTGCGTGAAGCTGAACTCTCCGTTCATCACGACCGGGGACCAGATTCTCGGAAGCGGAGGCCCCAGCGGTGGAGGCGGCGGTGGCGACATCTCCTACCTGTACGAACTTACGGATGTCGATGACAACCTGAACGCCCCGGCCTCCGGCACCATCCTTCAATGGTATAGCAACAAGTGGGTGGGGACCGCTTTCACGAGCATTACGAACGGCGATCTGCTGACCTACGCATCTGGCAAGTGGACGAACGTGCCACGCACGTCGGTCGGCATCGTGACCGACGCGACCACCTCGGCGCACGGCCTGATGAGCGCTGCTGACAAGACGAAGCTCGACGGCATCAACACCACCTACATCTCCAACGGGCAGACGGCCTACGAGAACCTTACCACCGTGTCCGCGATGCTTCAGTCCCTTCAGAAGCAGGTGGATTCCGTAGCGTCCCGCGATATGTACGAGGAGCTTGGTGCGACCGCCTTCTATTCGGATGTGGCTGGGATCGGCTCGCTGATCGCAGACAATATCGAGCTGGGCGGCGAATCGCTCAAGGCCATCCCGAACTCCTATCTGGCGAATCACTCCATCTCCATCAACGGGAGCACGGTCAACCTGGGCGGCAGCTTCAGCACAGCGTCCATCACGGCTGGAACGGCTGGAACGTCCAGCGCGACCTCCGGCGCGTCCATCTCCATCCCTTACGTGACGATGAACGCCTACGGCATCGTGACCGCCTACGGAACGCACACGCACTCCGTCTCGCTGGCGAATCTCGTGGGGAGCAGCGCCGTTGGAAGTGCGTCGCTGCCGGTGTACTACAACGGATCCGCGCTGACCGCCTGCACGGGATCGTCGCTGTTCTCCGATATGTCTTCTGGGCCTTCGACGAACCTTTCCGTCACCGTGGCCGGGCAGACCCGCACCGCGACCCTGTATGCGACCTACGATTCCGCCTCCGAGAACATCTCCGACAAGTTTGGCATCGTGAGCGGCGCCCTTCAGTCTCTGCAAAAGCAAATCGACTCGGTGGCGTCCCGGTCCGACATCAGCGACTACGAGGCAACGACCGAGGCGAAGTTTGACTACGTCTGCGATCTGATGCGCTCGCTCCAGGCGCAGATTGATTCCGTCGCCAGCAGGACCGCCGATGTCAGCGCCAACGGATACTTCGACGTCATTTCCGTCGGCAGGGCCATCTACGGAGACGTGCTCATCACGTCCGGCGACCAGACCCTCTCCGATGAACGCCGCAAGACCATCACCCGGGAGATCACCCTGACCGCCGAGCAGATTGCCTCCTGCCGGGCCGTCGCCTTCGACTGGAAGGACAAACCAGGCAGCAGCTTCGGCTCCATCGCACAGGACTGGCAGAAGATCTTGCCGGAGTCCGTCAACGACGTGGACGATACGCTCTATCACTTCTACGGCCAAAGCGCGGAGGTGGCGGTCATCAACCTGGCCCGCGAGGTTGTCGAGCTCAAGAAGATAATCAAGAGATTAACCAGCTAACTAACCAGCAACGATGGCAGTTGTAAACAATAAAATAATCGGGATGGGGACCGCGATAGCCCCTGACAATACCGGCGACCTTCAGGTCATCTTCGGCACGTCGCAGAAGGAGAAGTCGTGGTTCTTTGAGACCGCCGACATCGACGTCTTTTCCATCCACAAGCCTTTCGTCTACCCGCAGGAGGTGTTCAACCTGGACGCCGCCGGTGCAGCCGCGCGCCTTACCGCCGCACGTATGACGCGCTTCGGCTTTGCGGTGAACAACGGCCATATCGCGCCGTCTGCCGGGGAGACATGGGTCTATACCCGTCCGAACGGCAATCTGCTCACGCAGCCTCGCCGCACGGATGACTTCGAAGGCTACTACCACAAAGCGCCCTGCCCGTTCAAGATCGAGGCCGAGGTCCGCAAGGGAACCGGCGCCTACGCATCCATCAAGGGCTACATCTCCGTGATGCTCTCCGTCAACAGCGCGGTATCCTCGCTTTGGGAGGAGGATTACAGCATGGGGATCCAGGACTTCTTCAACGCGGCCAGCTCCGAGGGCGCCGACGACCTATGGGACTACTACCACATCGCCTTCAAGATTGTCAACAAGAGCCGTGGCAGCACCTACGCGCCTACGGTCATCGTCACCAACACGACCCTCAAGGACTGGTTTACGAATTCGGAGTTCGCCTATTTCAACTTCCCGGAGGTGACGCAGGACCAATGGAACTATCTCGGGATTCTCGACCAGGCCAGCGAAGGCGATGTCCTTGAGATCATGGCATTTCTTAATAGCCCTGTTACAACGCAGGCTGGCCACGACTACGAGGTGTTCACGGGCAACGATGCGGCCTTCTGGACGGCTGGGTTCTCGCTCGCTTTCAAGGCTGGCGTGGACCGCGTTGAGACCACCGTCCAGAGTATGTATTCCATCTCCGGCACGACGGGCAGCATCACGAGTGTCACGAACCGCGACGACGGCATTGTTACGCCGACCTATCAGGGCCAGCCGATGACCGGCCTTCCGGCGCGCGCCTTCCTGAACACCGTGAATATGTCCATCGACACGCGGGGCGCGTCCTCCGATTGGTCGATGCTCCCGAACGGCCTGACCGTCTCGCTCGTCATCGAAATCGAAATCATCAGCACGTCCTATTCGGAGGTCCTGTTCGCGCCGGACAATGAGATCACGCACAATTCCGTCCTGGAAACCATCGTCAAGAACAACCACGTGACCTATGTGTGGCGGTGCGCCCTCCAGCTCAGGAATAACCAGCAGGGCAGCTATTCGCGCAGCCCCATCACCCCGTCGAAGTGGATTGAGGACCTGAACGCCTATGCCACCGACCCCGATAAGATGCTCGTAGTCCACCCGACATCCGGCACATCCACCGTCACGTTCCAGGTCAACGCCCGGCTGGAGAAGGGCGCGGAGACCGTTGACCTCGGAAGCTCGCAGCAGTACACTCTCACCTATTAAAATTCATACATTATGAACGATCAGAACAAAAACAACGTGAAGTGGGGTCTGGAAGTCCTCATCTTCGCTCTGATGCTCTCCGTCGGTGTCGGCGCCAGCATCGGCTGCTTCAACTACGCCACCCTCGCAAAGCAGGCCGGGGACCCGGACGGGATCTTCTGGCTGGTTGGCATCGTGAACATCGCAATCGTGCTGTTCTACGGCTACCGCCACTTCAAGGCCATCAGAAACTCCAACCTGTAAGGCCCATGAAGAAAGCGGACATCATTTTCCTCAAGCGCCAGGGCATCGACCAGGTCACGAACCACACCCTGCCCGTAGAGCACGCCTACAAGGTCGTGAAGCTGCGCCGCGCCATCAACGACGCCTATGACGCCATCCTCAAGGACGAGGACGCCTGCCGCGAGGCGGCGGAGATCAAGGACGGCCACGCCTTCGACAAAGAGCTGTTCGAGCTTCGCAACAATGCCGCCCGCACGGACGAGCAGGAGAAGCGCCTGAACGACATGGAAGCCCAGCTTCAGCGATTCATCGACCTCAAGGAAGAGATGAAGAAGCAGGACATCGCCATCGAAGGCACCAAGACCATGCCCTATGATATGTGGCACAAGCTCCAATGCGAGAACGCCGACAAGGATCTGGGCGGTCGCAAGAGCGATCTTCTCGCCGGTCCCGTTGAGGATCTGCTGGAGGGCCTTCTTTGGGAGGCCCCGAAAGACTGAATCTATTAACCCTTAAAAAGTTAGCATTATGATTACCAAAAAGAAAAGCGCTTTAGTCGTGAACTTCGACTACATCAACGACGCGCAGACCTGCGCCGCTACCGGCGACTACCGCGTTGAGGACGACGTCCTCCAGGATGTCAGCATCAACGGCCAGTACACGAAGGACGAGAAGACCTACAACTTCTCCGCCAGCCGCAGCGCCGACGGGAACGTGAACATCGCAGGTGTCCCGCCCACCGTGCTCGCCGATGTCGCCGAGGCCGTTGCTGACCTCGTCACCGAGATCGAGGCCGAAGTCGAACCCGCAGAAGCCGAGTAAGCAATGTCTCTTTCGGTCACAGGATTCGACGCCAACGGGCGCATCACGCCCAAAGGCACGAACGTCGTCATCCCGCCGGAATCGGCGGGAATTGGCGACCTGGTCTACAAGTCCGGCTCGACCATCAAGGTCATCGGACGCGGGACGGCCAGCGCATCTTCCATCACCATCGGCGGCTCGACCTACACCCTTTACGGCTGCATCTACGGCTTCACGAACGGATTTGCGATGATCGTCGCGCCGAACGGAGCCGAGACGTCCGCGTATTGGGCTACGTCGAACAGCCCGACCCTGCCTTCCGGCACGCCGGAGTACGGCGGCGGTACGGTCCTGATGCGGAACGGAAAGCGCTGCACCTACGCCCAGATGAACACGGCCCGTCAGATGGCCTCCGACTCCTATCGCGGCACGGCTGGCACCAATGTCCATCCAACCGCCGCGTATGACGGTGGCGTGATGACGGAGAGCAGTTTCAACAGCAACACGAACAGCGTCAAGAACATCTATGGCACCTGGAAGGAGTACCTGATGCAGACCCTCCGCGTCAACGGTGCGCCCGGCACGCCCTTCGGGGCGGCGGTGGCCGGTGACGTTAAGGTCCACGAGTTCGGTCGCTGGATGACCCGCAAGCTGTACGCGCAGTCCTCGTCCGTCTTCCCGGCGGCGAAGGCTTGCTACGAGTACAACGAGGGCGGCGGCACGTGGTGGCTCCCTTCGATGTTCGAACTCGCAGAGCTGATGATAGACGACCACCTCAATAAGATCAACGAGAACTCGAGCCTGCTGTCCGTGAGCAATGGCGTCAATCGCTGGTCTTGTGTTCGGGTTTCCTCCGGCGATGCGTGGCTTTACAGCAACAATGGTGTTTCGGGCCTCGTTGGGTTTGCCGGCAGCCAGTTGACGGTTCGCCCCGTCACGCTCTTGAAACTCTCTTGATCTTGAATCTTGCGGCGAAGTGGGCGGTAGCCCCGAGCCGCATAGCTCTAAATGATGATTTTTCGCTATGAGTTCCATCAGTAAGGCTGGCATATTCATCGACGTCAAGCAACTCCTCGTGTTCACGCAGCGCATGAAGGAGGCGATGAACGTGGCCGACCGCATCAACTACGGCGATCGCCTCGTGGGGTACAACCTGGACATGATTACCAGCTTCTCGCTGGCGTATCACCGCCGGGATGAGCACATCATCTTCACGGCGGACGGGAAGACCTACGACATCAACCTCAAGGGTGAGAAGCGCAAGCACGTGGACGACCTCGAGGCCGCTTTCGATGCGTACCAGGCGCTGATGGAATTCTGCTTTGAGAACCTGGACTTCAAGCTCAAGAAGCGGAAGCGCCACCGGCGCCACAACCAGTTCATGGAACTCATGGCGAAAATCGGTCCTGGAATAGTCAAGTGGAGCGGAAGCATATACCAGCAGGTCTCCGTTTCCGTCAAGGAAGGCGGAGCAGGCTGAAAATTTTGAAGAGGTGGGGACGGATTCATTTAATCCAGAGCGGACAGCAGTTTCCCCACGATGGCGTCAATCGCTGGTCTTGTGTTCGGAATTCCTCCGGCAATGCGTGGAATTACAACAACAATGGTATTTCGAACAACAATGGGTTTGCCAACAACCAGTTAACGGTTCGCCCCGTCACGAAATTCAAATAAGAAGCAATACTGAAATGGACTTGGTGAGTCTTTACACGGCATATAAGGCTTCGAGGAAGCACAACAGGCGTTCGGAGGACATGGTGGCCTTCGAAGTGGACCTGTATGCGAATCTCCGCCAGCTCCGCGACGAGATCGCCAATCGGTCCTATGCGCCGCTCCACAACTATTCCTTCATGCACCGCCGGAGCGAACGGCCCCGGGAGGTGTTCGCAGCAGAACCGCAACTGAAGGTCATGATGTCCTTCGCCCTGACGCGGATCTCGCCGCTCATCGAGGCGCACCTCTCGCCCCGGACCTTCAACAACCGCGTCGGCATGGGGGCGCAGCTCGCCGTGAACACGGTTATCAATGACATCAACGAAGTCAGCCGGGGATACACCCGCCCCGCCTGGATTCTCAAAATAGACTACAAGGGTTACTTCCCGAACATGAACCGCGACCACGCCTGGCGAATTGTCTCCGGCATCGTCCGGCGGGAATACCACGGCGCCGACAAAGCGGACGTCCTCTATTGCCTGAAAGTCGCGTGCTTCTGCGACCCCCGGCGCAGCATCCGCAAGTCGCCAATCTGGGAATGGGCCGACTATCCGGCCTACAAGAGCGTCTATCTCGCCAAGCCCGGCACCGGCGGACTGATCGGCTATACTTTCTGGCAAGCGGTGGCGAGCCTCTATCCCGTTGAGGTGGACCGCTGGATGGCCGAGAATATCAGCAGGCATTTCGTCCGATACGTGGATGACACGGTAATCGTGGTCGAGAACAAGGAGGTGGCCCTGGCGCAGATCCCGGAGCTCCGGCTGCGCCTTGCCGACATCGGCATCACACTTCATCCAAAGAAGTTCTATTGCCAGCCCGCCGAGCATGGCGTGGAGTTCCTGGGCTACCGGATCCTGCCGGGCCGGGTGCATCTCAAACGGCGCACGATCGGGAAGGCGTTTGTCGTGGCGGTGAGCCGTGACCGCGGGCGCAGGAACTTCATGGACGCAATCAATTCTTACCTCGGAATGATCAAGGCTACATCCGACATTGGAAAGGCCCGCGCCCTACTCGACATCATCGACCGCAAGGGCATCAGTAAGGATTACGTTAATTTCAAAATAAATCTACTATGACAAGAGCACAAGCATTCAACGCCGTCCGCGCTGCCACGAAGCGCGTGAGCCGCAGCACAACCATTGCGCTGTGGGCCTGCCTCTGCACGACCATCGCATTGTTCGTCACGTCCGCCTGCTGGCCGCCGATGGGCGCGATTGATCCGTCGATGTTCAGCGCAGCCGGTTTCCTGTTCGGATTCGCCACCCTGTTCGTGGCACGTGAGGCAATCCTGGAAGGC
>Ga0310696_10005264_pt1 | contig 15650 bp, 14 predicted proteins | sample AusTroGonzalo_MG_4_FD_203885 | JGI IMG/M metagenome (GOLD analysis project Ga0310696, IMG submission 203885) | Bovine rumen microbial communities from tropical cattle in Woodstock, Queensland, Australia - Gonzalo_02 (v2) (version 2) | ecosystem: Host-associated > Mammals > Digestive system >...
CTCCGGGGATCTCGCCGAAAGCCATGGCAGCCGGCAGCTCATCAGGCAGCAGGGACAACGCTTCTTCTCCGGGGATGCCCAGTCCGAATACGGGTCTCATAGGAATCCCGCCTCCCGGAGTTTTTCATAGGTGATGCTCCCGGAAGAACTTTCGTTCTTTTCTCCGGAGGATGCCCGGGAGAGCTCGAAAAAGCGGCGGACATACTTGCCGATGATATCGCCCTCCAGATTCACCCGCGTCCCGGAGATCCGGCTTCCCAGAACCGTATCGGCCAGTGTCCGGGGGATCAGGCAGACGGAAAAGGTCCGTTCGGTCAGCGCCGCGACCGTGAGCGAAACGCCGTCCACGGCGATGCTGCCCTTTTCGACCAGTTCCGGCGCGAACCCGTCGGGGATGACGATCCTGAGCTCCACATCACCGTCGTCCCTGACGAACTGCCCGTCGACGACGGCGACGGCGTCCACATGTCCCTGGACCAGATGACCGCCGAGACGGTCTCCCGCGGCCAGTGCCCGCTCCATGTTGACGCGGCTTCCGGGGGAAAGTTCGGCAAGCGTGCTGCGCCGGAGCGTTTCGGCGAGGGTGAAGAAAGACAGTTCTCCCGCGGCGGTGACACGTTCCAGCGTGAGACAGCAGCCGTTGACCGCGATGCTCTCGCCGATGACGGGAGACTCGATCCTGCGCGCGGGCCGGATGAGGATCCGGCTGTTCGAGACGGAAACGACGGTCCCGATCTGCTGTATCAATCCCGTAAACACGATTTCCCTCCGCATTTATCCCTTGAGATCGCCCGATACGGCGATATCGTCCCCGTACCGGTGCACCTGAATGTTCTTGAGAAGCCTGGCTTCGGCCATGCGTTCCGGGGTCCGGCCCGCCACGGCGGCAAGGCTCGACTCCCCGCCGAGGATCTTCGGCGCGATGTGGAATTCCACACGGTCCACGGCGCCGGCATCCAGCGCGGAACCGGCCAGTCCCGCGCCGCCTTCGATGAGCAAATTCGTGATCTCCCGCTTTCCCAGCCGGCGCAGGAAGGAGTCCCACCCCTCTTTCCCGGGGTCGGCCAGCTCGGCGTTCCCGTCGGGGAAATACGTCCGCAGCTCTTCCCCCGTCATGGAGGAACTGGCGACGATCCGGAGAGGCTGCCGGGGCCAGCCGGCGGGTTCCCTCACGGTCAATCGCGGATGATCCGCGCGAACGGTGTTGGCCCCCACCATGACCGCGTCGGCCAGACGGCGAAGTTCCTGGACCCGCCGCCGGGAAAGCTCTCCGCTCACCCAGCGGGAGTCGCCTGTATGCGCCGCGATCCGGCCGTCCAGCGTCGTCGCAAGTTTCAGGACGACCCAGGGTTTCCCCGTGGATATCCAGCAGAAGAAGGAGCGGTTGATCTCCCGGCAGGAAGTCTCTTCCACACCGGAAACGACCTCGATTCCGTTTTTTTCGAGCGTTTCGACGGCCCGTCCGTTATGACGGGGATTGGGATCGAGACATCCGATCACCACCTTTTTCACGCCGGAATGGAGGATCCGCTCGGTGCACGGCGGCGTCCGGCCGGTGGTGGAACAGGGCTCCAGCGTCACATAAAGCGTTGCGCCCGTCGTGTCTTCGCGGTGCGACTCCGCATCGAGGAAGGCGTTGACCTCGGCGTGGGGCTCCCCCGCGCGGTGATGCCAGCCCTCGCCGATGACCCGGCCATCCCGGACCAGAACGGCTCCGACCAGGGGATTCGGGCTGGTCATGCCGGAAGCCCTCCCGGCCAGTTCGAGGGCGCGAAGCATGAATGCGCTGTCAGAGCCTCCCGTCATCTCAGTGTTCCCGCCCGGAGGAAAACAAGGCCTCCGCGTAAAGCTCGGGATCGAAGGGCTGAAGCTCCTCCGGCTGTTCCCCGAGGCCGGTGAAGAAGGTCGGCAGTTCGAACTCCTGATGGAGCGCCACGGCCATCCCTCCGCGGCCCGTCCCGTCCAGTTTTGTGATGACCAGTCCGGTCACGCCCGCCGTCTTGGAAAATTCCCGCGCCTGGCTGACCACGTTGGCCCCCAGCGTGGAATCCACCGTCATCCAGACCTCGTGGGGCGCCTCGGGATAGACCTTGGCGATGGACCGGCGGATCTTCGCCAGCTCCTCCATGAGATCCCGGTGGTTCTGCTGCCGCCCCGCCGTGTCGATCAAAAGATAATCCGCAGATCGCGCCAGCGCGGCCTGGGTGGCGTCGAAAGCGACGCTGGCCGGATCCGCGCCGTGGCGGGAGGAAACGACCTGCGATTTGGACCTTTCTCCCCAGAGGAGAAGCTGTTCCACCGCGGCGGCCCGGAAGGTGTCGCAGGCGGCGAGGATGACCTTTTTCCCCTCCTTCTGCAGGCGCGACGCGAGCTTGCCGATGGTGGTCGTCTTGCCGCTGCCGTTGACGCCGACGAAAAGAATGACCGTAGGCTTCCCCTCGGGAGCCGTGTTGACGGGCCGGACATGTTTTTTCAATATGGAGACGACCTCCTTTTTCGCCGCGTCGACCAGGTCGGCATCCGTGGCGATCTCGCCCCTGTCGTACCTGTCCCGCAGACAGGAGGTGATATCCACGGCCGCCCGGAGCCCGAAATCGGCCGAGACCAGCAGGGCTTCGAGTTCCTCGAAACTTGCGTCGCCGTGAGCCTTGATCCCGGTGAAAACACCGGAGATCGCACGGGAGATCCGGGTCGCGCTTTTTTCGAGACCGCGTTTGAAAACAGAAAATATCGACGCCATCTTTCCTTCTCCGGCTCCGTCAAAGAGAGGCCCGCTCCGGGGAAACGAGCTTGTTCTTCACCGCATTGAGCACCCCGTTGATGAAATTCCCGTCGTCGGTACCGGAGAAATCGCGGGCGATCTCCACGGCTTCGTCGATGCTGACCACGGGGGGGATCTCGTCAAACTCGATCATTTCAGCGACGGCGACCCGCATGATGCTGCGGTCGACGGCGGAGATGCGTTTCCAATCCCAGTTGACACACATGGGGATGAGTATGGCGTCGATCTCCTCGCGGCGGAGCGCCGCCGCGACGTAGAGCCGGACGGCGTACTCCCGGGCCCGGTGCATCGTTTTGGCATCGACGTCTGCGTATTCACTCGCCGCCGTCTCGAAGAAACTGTCGAAAAGCTCGGCCCGGGGCGTCTCGCCGCGCATGTCGCAGCTGAAAAGAAAGGCCATGGCCAGCTCACGCCCCAGCCGCTTGCCGTGGCGCTTCCGGAGGGGATCCGCCTCCCGTTTGATATCTTCCGCCATAAGAACTTATTTGATCGCTTTGTTGAGATTGGCCATTTCGATGGCGGCCAGAGCCGCGTCGACACCCTTGTTGCCGGCCTTGGTCCCGCTGCGCTCGATGGCCTGATCGAGATTGTCCGCGGTGATCATGCCGTAGGTGACCGGCGTGCCGGACTCCAGACCGAGCTGTGCGAGACACTTGGCGACTTCGCTGTTGATGTAGCCCGCGTGGGGCGTTGCGCCCTGGATGACGACGCCCAGCGCCAGAACGGCGTCGAATTTACCCGTAGCCAGCATCTTCTTCACGGCAAAGGGGATCTCGTAGGAGCCCGGCACATAGGCCACGGTCACATCGGACGCCTTGCCGCCGTGGCGGACGATGGCGTCCACGGCGCCCGAAAGCAGACGGCTCACGAAAAAGTCGTTGAACCGGGCGCAGACGATGCCGAACTTCAGCCCCTTGGCTTCCAGCATTCCCTCGTAGACACAGCCGACATTTTTATCGATCATGATTCCTTCCTCCTTTGTTTTTTAACGCAATTCGACTTTAAGTTCAGCGGCGAGAGCCCCGCGCAGTCTCTCGACGGAAGCGTTGACCTCGTCGTCCTTGAGCGTTCTTGCGGCGTTGCGGAACGTGAGCGTGAACGCCAGACTCTTCTGATGTTTTTCCCTGAGCGCGTCGTCCTCGAAGATGTCGAAAAGTCTGACCGATTCAAGATCCGGCAGCTTCTTGCGGCGGACGAACTCGATGATCTCCCCGCAGGTCAATCCGGAAGAGGCCACGAACGCGATGTCCCGGGCCGTTGCGGGATACTGGGCCGCCGGCTTGTATTTCGCCGCGGCCCGCCGCGCCGCCTGGAGAAGCGCCCCGGCCTCGATCTGAGAGGCGAACACCGGATACACCGTCCGCCACGAAGACGTGAGCTCTTTCTTCAATTCGCCGAAGGCCCCCGCGGTTTTGCCCTCGATCACGATGGAACACGCGTGGCCGGGGCGGAAACGGCCGTCGCCCTCCAGCGCGGCAAAACGGTAATTGGAAATGTTGAGAAGTTCGAAGAGCGACTCCAGCGTTCCCTTGAGATCGTAGAAGTCAAAACTCTCCTTGAGTTCGGCGGAATAACGCTCGGGGTGACGCAGTCCCGTGAGGATCAGCGCAAGTTCGTTGCGCTCCTCGGGGAATTTGCTCCGGTCGGCACAGAAGACCCTGTCCAGCTCGAAAAGCGCCAGCGTCTTGCTGCCCCGAGCGATGTTGCGCTCCACCGCGCCCAGCAGACCGCCCAGCAGACTGGGACGCATGACCGCCATCTCGGGACTCAGCGGATTGTCGAGTTTGACGAGGTCGCTCTCCGAAAAACGGGTGTCCGTGAGGAAGTTGGCCGCGCTGCCGATGCTGTAGTGGACACACTCGCAGAATCCCAGCCCGGCCACGGCGGCCCGCAGTTTCTGCAGAGGCATCCAGGCGTCCTCGGACTCGGGATGACAGCATTTGCCGCAGACGGGGATCTCCGGGATGTTGTCCAGTCCGTCGATGCGGGCCACCTCCTCCACCAGATCGGCCTCCCGCGAGAGGTCGCGGCGGAACAGCGGCGCCGTGACGGTGCATCCCGACGGAGTGACATCGTCAACCTTGAGGTGCAGCGTCCGGAAGATCTCGACGATCCGTTCATCGCTGACGCGGGAGCCGATGAGCCGGCGGATGTTGTCGAACCGGCAGGGGATCACCGCTTCCTCGGGGCGGCCCGAAGTCACGTCCAGCGCCTTACCCTCGAGACGGCCCCCGGCGACGGCGAGGATCAGCTGCGCCGCACGGATGGAGGCGGTTTCGGCCATGTCGTAATCCACCCCGCGCTCGAACCGGTAGCTGGAGTCGCTGCTGATCCCGAGCCTGCGGCTGGTCGAACGGATGTTGGAAGGCTGGAACACGGCGCTCTCCAGCAGAATGGAAGTCGTATTTTCGCCGACGCCGGAGTATTCTCCTCCCATGACGCCGGCCAGCGCCACGGGCTTGCGGGCGTCGGCGATGACGAGATTGTCTTCACAGAGGTCCAGCGTTTTGCCGTCCAGCGTGGTGATCTTCTCGCCGGCGGCGGCCCGGCGGGCAACGACCCGCTGCCCTTCGAGTTTCTCCAGATCGAAGGCATGCAGGGGCTGTCCCAGCTCCATGAGCACGAAATTGGTCACATCGACGATGTTGTTGATGGACCGCAGCCCCACGCTTTCCAGACGCTCGACCATCCAGGCGGGGGAAGGACCGACTTTGACGCCGCGGATCACCCGCCCGATGTAACGGTGGCAGAGATCGGGGGCTTCGACGGTCACGAGATCGGGACGCGGCTCTTCGGAACTCTCTTCCACGCTGATTTCGGGCAGTTTCGCCTCGGTTCCCAGCAAACATGAAACGTCGCGGGCGATGCCCCACACCGAGAGCCAGTCGGGACGGTTGGGCGTCACCTCCAGCTCCATTCTGGTATCCCCGGGGAAGAGCGTCTCAAGAGGCGTCCCCGGCGCGACGGAGGGGTCGAGGATCATCAAACCGGAGTTGTCGTCGGAGATACCCAGCTCCTCGGCGCTGCACATCATGCCGCAGGACTCGACGCCGCGCAGCTTGGACTTCTTTATTTTGAACTCCCCTTCCGGCGTCGAAAAGACCGTTCCGACGGGCGCCAGCGGCACGATCTGCCCCGCGTCGCAGTTGGGCGCGCCGCAGACGATCTGAAGATTTTCCCTGCCGTCGAACACCTGACAGACCGAGAGATGATCCGAGTTGGGATGCGCCTCGCGGGAGAGGATCTTCGCCGCGATGACGCCCGCGGGGACGACGGAGACCGTCTCGACCTTCTCGACCTCGATCCCGGCCATGGTCAGCTTATGACACAGCGCCGCGTCGTCACAGGTCAGCGCCACGTAATCGGAAAGCCATTTTCTGGAAATATTCATTTTGCTTCACTCTCCTCCCGAAAAATTAAAACTGCCTGAGGAAGCGGACGTCGTTTTCATAGAGCAGCCGCAGGTCCGGGATGCGGTGCCGCAGCATGGCGAGACGCTCGATGCCGAGACCGAAGGCAAATCCCGACCAGACCGCCGGATCGTATCCCACCGCCTTGAACACCGCGGGATCCACCATGCCGGCCCCGGCGATCTCGATCCAGCCGGAGTTCTTGCACACGTTGCACCCCTTGCCGCCGCAGACGACACAGGAAAAATCGTACTCCACGCTGGGCTCGGTGAAGGGGAAGAAGTGGGGACGCAGCCGAATGCGGACGTCCGGTCCGAACATCTCATGGGCGAAGCGCTGCAGAACGCTCTTGAGATCGGCCATGGAGACGTTTTTATCGACGTACAACCCCTCGATCTGATGAAAGTTCATACCGTGAGTGGCATCGGGGGTATCCCGGCGGAAGACCCGGCCGGGAGCCACGATCCGAACGGGAGGCGTGTGGGTCTCCATCACCCGGATCTGGACGGGCGAAGTCTGGGAACGCAGGATCCGGCCGTCGGGGAAATAGAAGGTGTCCTGGGGGTCCCGAGAGGGATGATCCATGGGCGTATTGAGCGCATCGAAGTTGTGGTAGATATCCTCGATCTCCGGTCCGTCGACGGCAATGAAGCCCATCCGGCGGAAAATCTCCGCACACTCTTCAGCCGTGCGGCTGATGGGGTGGATCCTCCCCGCGGCGCCGCGCCGTCCGGGCAGGGTCAGGTCGATGGCGTCCTTCTCCTCGCCCCCCGAGGCCAGGCGCTGCTGCGCCGCCTCGATCGCCGCCTGGATCCGGGTCCTTCCGGCGTTGAACGCGCCGCCCGCGGCCCGGCGCTGCTCCGGCGGGATCTCCCCCATCCGGCGGGACAGGGCGGGAAAAAGCCCGTTCCGCCCGAGATAGTCGATGCGCACGGCTTCGATCTCGGCCCCGGTCGCCGCCGCGGCGGCCCGGCCTTCGGCCTCGGACACGGCCCGATTTATTTCTGCGATGATATCACTCATGTCAAACACCCCGTTTCAAATGAAGATCCTCTATCGACGATCCCGTTCTCCGTTGAAAAACGACCTCAAAAGTGACAGCCGGACCGGCGGCGGGCACTGTTGAAAACGCTTTTCCGCAGCAATTCCTGCACCCCGTAAAACGCAACAGCTTGAAACCGGTCAAAAAGTCAACCCGTTTCAAGCTGCTTGCAAAACGCCCGGTCTTTCCGGGAGAGGCCCGTTTTTTCCCCGCACACGGCGGCGGCCCGCTCCCGGAAGACGGGAAGACGCATCAGGCCTTGGTGACTTTTTCCACCAGAGCCTTGAAAGCGTCAGGCTCCCGGACGGCCAGATCGGCGAGGACCTTGCGGTTCAGGACGATATTGGCTTTTTTGAGACCATCCATGAAGCGGCTGTAATTCACATCCAGCGCGCGGCAGGCGGCGTTGATACGCACGATCCAAAGAGCGCGGTACTGCTGTTTCTTCTGCTTGCGTCCGACATAGGCGTTGCGCTGGGCGCGCTCCACCGCATCGTAGGCGTTGCGGAGGTTGCGGCTGCTGTTGCCGTAGAACCCCTTGGCCTGCTCGAGAAGACGCTTGCGGCGTTTACGGGAGGGAACTGCATAAGTGACTCGTGACATTTTTCAGCTCCTTTCCCATCAAAGACCGTAGGGCAGCGCGGCCTTGATGCGGCTGTTCTCGGCGGGAGAAACGGCGGCATCCTGGCGCAGACGGCGGCGGCGTTTGGAATCCTTGGACGACTTCAGGTGACGGGCTCCCGCCTTGTGATGGCGGAATTTGCCGGTTCCGGTCTCTTTGAGACGCTTCGCCGCGCACTTTCTTGTTTTCAGCTTCGGCATTGTTGTTTTCCTTTCATCTTGAGATGATTTATTGACGACCGAGCCGGTCAATGCACCACCGGCTGCGGTCCGGCGCCGAAACTATTTCGGCGCAAACGTGACAGATATATTTCGTCCGAGAAGATTGGGCGCGCCGTCGGCGTCCGCGTAGGGCGCCAGCTCCGCCATCACCTTTCTGATGAGCTCGAAAGCCATATCCTGATGAGCCATCTCCCGTCCGCGGAGGGCCAGCGTGACCTTCAACCGGAATTTCTTTTCCAGAAAATCGAGGGCCTTCTTGATCTTGGTCTGATAATCGTGGTCGTCGATGTTGATGTGGAACTTGACTTCCTTGATCTTCTGAGCCGCGGTGTTCCGGCGCTGCGCCTTCAGATTTTTCTTCTGCTCGTAGCGCAGTTTTCCGAAATTCATGATCCGCACCACAGGGGGAACGGAACGGTCGGAGACCATGACAAGATCGAGCCCCGCCTCCGAAGCGAGTGTCTGAGCCTGCGCGTAGGGGACAACACCCAGCTGTTCCCCCTCGGCGCCGATCAGGCGCACCTCGGTGAGCGTCACAGTCCTGTCATTGGCTTTCAAGAGCTTAGCGATAACGGCACCCTCCTTTCAAAAACCCGATTCCGCGCCTGCCGCCCGGGGCGGAAACAGACGCCGACACCGTCCGAACACGCCGCGACACCGCGTCCCGGAAAGTCGGACAATCTATAAGATATCACAGAAGCCCTTTGTTGTCAACCTCTGTTTGCATTTTTCCGCAAAGTTCTTCCAATTTCATGGCGCCGAGTTCGCCGTCGCGGCGGGTCCTGACGGAAACGGTCCCCTCCGCGGCCTCCTTCTCGCCGAGCACCAGCAGATAGGGCACGCGCTCCTGACGCGCGGCGCGGATCTTGGCGCCGAGACTGGCGGCCTGGGCATCGACACCGACACGGAACCCCTTCTTGCGCAGGAAGTCCTGAACTTTTTTCGCCGCGTCGATGAAGGCGTCGGAGACGGGCAGGACCCGCGCCTGTTCCGGCGAAAGCCACAGCGGGAAAGCCCCGGCATAATGCTCGACGAGGATACCGAAGAAACGCTCCAGACTGCCCAGAAGCGCCCGGTGGACCATGTAGGGCCGGTGTTTTTTGCCGTCCTCCCCGATGTAGGTCATGTCGAACCGCTCCGGCAGATTGAAGTCGAACTGGATCGTGGTCGTCTGCCACTCGCGGCCGATGGCATCCCGGAGTTTGAGGTCGATCTTGGGACCGTAGAACGCCCCGCCGCCCTCGTCCACGTCGCAGGCGAGACCGCACTTTTCGACGGCCTTGCGCAAGGAGGCGATGGCGGTCTCCCAGCGCTCCGGCTCGCCCACCGCCTTGGCGGGACGGGTGGAGAGATAGGCCTTGATGTCCTTGAACCCGAACGCCCGGTTGATGTGGAGACTGAAGCGCAGGACCTCGGCGATCTCGTCCTCGATGGACTCCGGCGTGCAGATGATGTGGGAATCGTCCTGGGTGAAGCCGCGGACGCGCATGAGACCGTGAAGAGAACCGGACTTCTCGTACCGGTAGACCGTTCCCAGCTCGGCCCAGCGCAGCGGCAGTTCGCGGTAACTGCGCAGACGGGACTGGTAGATCTCGATGTGGAACGGGCAGTTCATGGGCTTGACGTAGTAATCCTTTTCGTCGATCTGCATGGGGGAATACATGCCGTCGCGGTAGAAGTTCAGGTGTCCGCTGGTCTCCCACAGGTTGCTCTGCCCGATGTGAGGCGTGTAGAGGAGTTCGTAGCCGTTTTTGTAGTGCTCCTCTTTCCAGTAGGTCTCCATCAGGTGGCGGATCAGTGCGCCTTTGGGATGCCACAGCACGAGACCGGGACCGACAGCGTCGGAAAAGCCGAAGAGATCCAGCTCGGTCCCGAGCTTGCGGTGGTCGCGCTTGGCGGCCTCCTCCTGAAGGGTGATGTAGGCCTTGAGTTCCTCCTCGGAGGCGAAGGCCGTCCCGTAGATGCGCTGGAGCATGGGATTCTTCTCGTCGCCGCGGAAGTAACTCCCCGCGACGCTGAGCAGTTTCACAGCCCCGATGCAGCCGGTGTTTTCCACGTGGGGGCCGCGGCAGAGGTCGAGGTAGTCGCCGTGCTTGTAGAAGGTGATGGCCTCTCCCTCGGGGATGTCGGCAAGACGCTCAAGTTTGTAGGTCTGGCCGGCGAGAAGTTTTTTCGCCTCCTCGCGGGTGGTCTCGATCCGCTCGAAGGGGAGTTTGCGGCCGATGATCTTCTTCATGACCTTTTCGATCTGCTTCAGGTCTTCGGCGACGAGACGGTGCTCCATGTCGAAATCGTAATAAAAGCCGTTTTCCGTCGCGGGACCGATATCGAATTTCGCATCCGGATAGAGCTGCTTCACGGCCGACGCCATGACGTGCGCGGCACTGTGCCGCAGGGTTTCGAGACTTTGATCTGCCATTTTGTTCTGACTTTCTGATTGCTGTGACGTTAAAATTTTCTCAAACGAAAAGGGAGACGGGCGCGGTGCCCCCCGCGTCGGTGACGCGGGCTGGACCTCCTGAAAAAAGAAATTGTGACGCAAAACGCGACATGACCAAAATATTCCTCGATGTTATTCCGTCTAATATACACCGCAGGCCGGATTTTCGCAAGAGCGGGAAAGCGTTTCACCGGAAAAACGGAAGAAAAATTCAGTTTTTTTTGCGCAAAACGGCAAAAAACTATTGCAGAACAAGGGCTTTTGTGCTATATTTATAAGATATGTGAAAAACAGAACAATCTTTCGTCGAGGCATTCCAAGTTCATGAGCGGTTTGAGAAACATTGCGATCATCGCGCACGTCGACCACGGCAAAACGACGCTGGTCGATCAGATCATAAAACAGGCGAAGCTCTTCCGGGAGAACGAGGTCGTGGCCACGTGCATCCTCGACAGCAACGACCTGGAGCGGGAGCGCGGGATCACCATCCTCTCGAAAAATATCAGCATCACTTACAACGGCACGAAGATCAACATCATCGACACCCCGGGACACAGTGATTTCGGCGGTCAGGTGGAGCGTGTCCTCAAACTCGCCGACGGCGTCCTGCTGCTGGTGGACGCGGCCGAAGGCCCCATGCCCCAGACGCGCTTCGTCCTCGACAAGGCGCTGCGCCTGGGCCTGCGGCCCATCGTGGTCGTCAACAAGATCGACAAGCCCGATGCCCGCCCGGCGGAGATCTGCAACAAGGTCTTCGATCTCTTCTGCGAACTCAACGCCAGCGACGAACAGCTGGATTTCCCCGTCCTCTACGCCAGCGGCCGCGACGGCTGGGCGGTGACGGACCTCTCTCAGGAGCGGGTCTCCATCACGCCGCTGCTGGACGCCATCCTCAAATACGTCCCAGCGCCGGAGGATCTTCAGGGGCCGGTCCTGGCCCAGGTGGCGACGCTGGACTACTCCAACTTCGTGGGCCGCATCGGCATCGGCCGGGTCTACCGGGGGACGCTGGATCTCAACCGTCCCCTGCTCATCATCAAACGCGACGGGACCAGCAGTCCCGCGGTCATCAAACAGCTCTTCACCTTCGAGGGGCTGGAACGCAAGGAGACGGAACAGGTGCGGTGCGGCGACCTGTGCGCCATCGTCGGCATCTCGGACATCGACATCTCCGACACCATCTGCGATGCGGAGCATCCCGAGGCGATGCCCCCCATCGCCATCGACGAGCCGACGATCTCCATGACTTTCAGGATCAACGACTCTCCCCTGTTCGGCAAGGAGGGGAAATACGTCAGCAGCCGCCAGCTGCGCGAGCGTCTCTTCAAGGAGACCGAGAAGGACGTGGCGCTGCGCGTCGAGGAGATCTCGGGAGACTCCTTCAAGGTCTCCGGCCGCGGCGTGCTCCACCTGGCCATCCTCATTGAGAACATGCGGCGGGAGGGCTACGAACTGGCCGTGGGGAAGCCCCAGGTCATCATCAAGGTCATTGACGGCGTCAAAAACGAACCGGTCGAACGGCTCTCCGTGGATGTTCCCTCCGAATCCGCCGGCAAGATCATCGAAATGGTCGGCCTGCGCCACGGGGAGCTCATCCAGATGGAAGCCCGGGGCACGCGGCAGCTGCTGGAGTTCTTCATCCCGACCCGGGGCCTCATCGGTCTGCGGAGCAAGGCGCTGACCGCAAGTCAGGGCGAGGCCGTGATCTCCCATCTCTTCGACCATTACGAACCCTACAAAGGTCCCCTGCCCTCCCGGCAGAACGGCGTCATGGTGAGCATGGCCGGCGGCAAAGCCGTTCCCTTCGCCATCGACGCGCTGCAGCTGCGGGGCGAGTTTTTCATCGACCCGGGCACGGAGGCCTATGAAGGCATGATCGTCGGCGAGCACTGCAAGGACAACGATCTGGTCGTCAATGTCCAGAAGGAGAAACAGCTCACAAATCTGCGCGCGGCGGCCAACGACAAGAACATCAAAATAGTCCCGGCCCGCAAGATGTCGCTGGAACAGGCGCTGGAATACATCGACGACGACGAACTCGTCGAAGTCACCCCCAAGAATATCCGTCTCAGAAAGATCTTTCTCAAGGAGCTCGAGAGACGGCGCAACCGCTTCAATCAGGAGGAGGAGTAGTTCCTCTTCCGCCGTCCTGAAATCCGAAACAAGGAGGAAAAAATGGACAATCAACTGGTAATGATGGGCAAACGCATCAGGGAAATCCGTACCATTCTGGATATTTCCATTACGGAGATGGCCCGAATTACCGGTATCAGCGAGGCGGAATACATCGATCACGAAGAGGGAAAGATCGATAGCTCCTTCACGTTCATCCTGCGCTGCGCCGACCGTTTCGGCGTCGATATCAGCGATCTGGTCACCGGCGAAATGCCGCGCCTGTCGTTCTACACGCTGACCCGCAAGGGCGGCGGCACATCGATCAAGCGCCGCGCGGGATTCGAGTACCGCCATTTGGCCGCCATGCTGAAGAACCGGCAGACGGATCCCTTCCTCGTCAAGGCTCCGCCGCAGCCCGAGGACACGCCGATCCATCTGGCGACCCACGCGGGGCAGGAGTTCGACTACATCCTCAAGGGGCGGCTCAAGGTCCAGCTCGACAACAAGATCGAGTACATGGAACCGGGAGACAGCATCCTTTACGACTCCAGTCATCCCCACGGCATGATCGCCGTGGGAGAAGAGACCTGCGAATTTCTCGCCGTCGTCTTCGAAAGCGACGGAGGAGCCGCCTACGACGACCGTCCGGTCCGGGCGCCCGACATGAAAGTCGCTCCCGCGCGGGAACTGCTCTATCACAGGTTCATGCAGGAAACGCTGGATGAAAACGGCCACTTGGCGGACGTGAAATTCACGGTCCCCGACAACTTCAACTTCGCCTACGACGTGGTGGACGAGCTGGCCCGCAAGTCACCGGAGAAGACCGCCATGGTGTGGGTCGACGAGAAGCAGAACTGCAGGCGCTTCACCTTCAAGGACATCTCCGAGAACTCCGCCCGGGCGGCGAACTACCTCACCAGTCTCGGGATCAAAAAGGGCGACATCGTCATGCTGGTCATGAAGCGCCACTACCAGTTCTGGTTCGTCATCAACGCGCTGCACCGCATCGGCGCCATCGCGCTCCCCGCCTCGAATCAGCTGCTGGCCAAGGACTTCGAGTACCGGTTCAACTACTCGCAGGTCAAGTGCGTCATCTGCACCGCGGACGGCTCCGTGACGGCGGCCGCCGACGAAGCGGCGGCAAAGTCGCCCTCGGTCAAGTGCAGGATCATCATCAACGGACAAAGGGAGGGCTGGCACGATTTCAACGCCGATCTGCCGCGCTACAGCGAAAAGTTCGAGCGTCCCGCCGACCTCAAAGCCACGGATCCGGGGATCATGTTCTTCAGCTCCGGCACGACGGGATATCCCAAAGCGGTGCTGCACTCCATGACCTATCCCCTGGGACACATCATCACCGCGCGCTGGTGGCACAACGTCCAGCCTGACGGACTGCACTTCACCATCTCCGACACCGGCTGGGGCAAGGCGCTGTGGGGCAAGATCTACGGCCAGTGGCTGTGCGAAAGCGCGGTCCTCGTCTACGATTTCGACCGCTTCATCGCGGAAGACATCCTCGCCCTCTTCAAAAAATACCAGGTGACGACCTTCTGCGCGCCCCCGACGATGTACCGTTTCTTCATCAAGGAGGATCTGGCCAAGTTCGATCTTTCCAGTCTCAAGTACGCGACCATCGCGGGCGAAGCCCTCAATCCGGAGGTGTTCCATCAGTTCTACAAGGCCACGGGCATCAAAGTCATGGAGGGCTTCGGCCAGACGGAGACGACCCTGACCATCGCCAATTTGATCGGCATGGAACCCAAACCCGGCTCCATGGGCAAGCCCTCGCCGATGTACGACGTGGAGCTGGTGGACAACGACGGCAACCCGGTCAAGTCCGGAGAAGTGGGCGAGATCGTCATCCGGGCGGAAAAGAACTCGGTCTGCGGTCTCTTCCTCGAATACTACAAGGACGAGGAGCACACCGCCGAGAGCTGGCATGACGGCCTCTACCACACCGGCGACACGGCGTGGCGCGACGAGGACGGCTATTTCTGGTACGTGGGACGCAAGGACGACCTCATCAAGTCCTCCGGTTACCGCATCGGTCCCTTCGAGATCGAATCGGTCATCATGGAGCTGCCCTACGTGCTCGAGTGCGCCGTGGTCGGCGCCCCCGATCCCGTCCGGGGCCAGGTGGTCAAGGCCTTCATCGTCCTCACGAAGGACAAAAAGCCCTCCGACGAGCTGGTCAAAGACATCCAGAACTACGTCAAGACCCACACCGCGCCCTACAAGTATCCGCGGCAGGTGGAGTTTATCGAAGCCATGCCCAAGACCACCAGCGGCAAGATCCGCCGCACGGTGCTGCGGGAGATGAAGTAGCGAAGGATGTTCCGGCTCGCCGGAACGTCCGGGCAGGCCCCGCCCCGGAAGGGACGGGGCCTTTCGAATCCGAACGGGAAAGAAAAGAAAGAAGCATCACCGATGAAAAGGGTCCTTTCGATCCAGGATATCTCCTGTGTCGGCAAGTGTTCGCTCACCGTCGCGCTGCCGGTCATTTCGGCCGCGGGCATCGAAACGGCCATCCTGCCGACGACCGTCCTCTCGACGCACACCGCGTTCGAGGGATTCACGTTCCGCGATCTGACCGACGATGCGCAAGAGATCGTCGATCACTGGAAACGGCAGAAAATCACCTTCGACGGCATTTCGTCGGGGTATCTGGGCACGGTCCGGCAGATAGAACTGGCCGAAGGGATCTTCACGGATTTCCATCGTGAAGGCGTCCTGCGGTTCGTGGATCCGGCCATGGGGGACAACGGCCGGCTTTACGCGGGCTTCGACCGCGCCTTCGCCCTGCGCATGGGGAAACTCTGCAAAAAGGCGGACATCATCGATCCCAACATGACCGAGGCGGCCTTCATGCTGAATCTGGACTATCCAGGGGAAGCCTATAGCGAGAAATTCGTCCGCGAACTTCTCAAGCGTCTCTGCGGTCTGGGGTGCCGGACATCCGTCCTCACCGGCGTTTCCTTCGAAAAGGGCCGCTGCGGCGTCGCCTCCTACGATGCGGAA
>Ga0310696_10005265_pt1 | contig 15650 bp, 9 predicted proteins | sample AusTroGonzalo_MG_4_FD_203885 | JGI IMG/M metagenome (GOLD analysis project Ga0310696, IMG submission 203885) | Bovine rumen microbial communities from tropical cattle in Woodstock, Queensland, Australia - Gonzalo_02 (v2) (version 2) | ecosystem: Host-associated > Mammals > Digestive system >...
GGGGGGGGGCGGGGTTTTTTTTAAAAACCTTATCCAACCAACAAACACCCCCCCCCCCCCCCCCCCCCAACGACCGGCCCTACAGGGCGATGACGGGCGGGGCGGGAAGGCCCAGGGGCATGTCGTATGTTTCTCCCTGCCGCGGGGGGTACCAGGCGGAAAAGTGTTCCTTCTGCCGGGCGACCTGCCGGGGACCGAGGAAGTTCTGAGCGGTGCTGTAATAGATCAGCTCGACCTCGTTTCGGCCCTCTTCGACATACTCGCCGATGTCGTACCGCCAGGGCGCGCAGGGGCGCATCGGCAGATCGACGCCGTTGATCCGGACGCCGACCGCGCCGTTGAGCGGGGCGGGGATTTCCAGACGGCAGGTTTCCGCCCGGCGCAGCAGGCCGCCGTCGATCGTGGAAAAATACGTCACGGTCCCCCGGTAGAAGGGCATCCCCTGAGAAGCGAGGTCGCCGAAGGTGATCTCCCGGGGCGGGAGCAGTTTCGGAACGCCGGTGGAGTCGTCCACGGAAAAATCGCCCAGAAGATAGATGAATTCCGGATGCTTTTCCTTTCGGGTGAAGGCGTAGATGTTTTCTCCGGGATGTACCAGATCGGCGATCTCGATGCAGAAGAGATCGGGCGAGGCGTCGTGCACGGTCCGGGGCCGGCCGAGGATCTCGACGCCGTTGACTTTGACCGAATCGAAAAGGACGGTTTCCAGCGCGATCTTCAGCGACTCGGGCTGGAACGCCAGTTCGAAGCGGTTGGTGAAAGGCACGTATTCCGGAACGAAATCGTATTCGGCGCCGCGGAAATCCGCCGGACGGGACCAGGTGGGCTCGGCGCTTTCCCAGCGGTAAACGTTTTTTTCTTCCGCCCTGACCCGCCACGGGGACGGCCACGGGACGATCTCCGGCTGCCGGAGGGAGAAGACCGACGGCATTTTGCCCGCCGGGGCGGCGGCGGTTTCGGGGATGAGGTGGACGATGCCGTATTTCTCCAAGTTGAATCGTTCCGGAACGGGGAAGACCGCCCGGGAAACCGGGTCGACGCAAAGGTATCCCGGCAGATCCACGCTGATTTGACAATCGCCGTCGTTGCTGCAGTTGTGGAGCATGTATTCGAATTTGCCGTCTACGATGCGCCGGGCCGTCGCCACCCGGCGGCCGTCGCCGCCGGACACGGTGAATTTCAGATCGGGGGCCATGGGGAATACGGTTTTTTCGTCCACGGCGGGGATGAGAAGACTCTCGGGCAGCTCTCCCGCGGCCGGAGTCTCGCCGTCGATCATGACCGGGCGGCGGACGGTCGAGATCAGCTGACCGCCGCTGCGGACGAAATCCCGGAGCAGGGAAGCAAGCCGGCCCGAGATCGAAACCAGTCCGGGCAGAATGACCGTTTTGTATGAACTTTTACCGATGCGGAAACAGCCGGCTTCGACTCCGCTGTCGTCCAGCGCGGTTTCGAAGCCGAAATCGAAGGAGATATGCCGCCGCATCAGCTGCAGGCACAAGCAGGAAAGCATTTCGGTGACTTCCCGGCAATCCGGATGGCGCGAGGGCTCTTTACAGCGGTAATGCCCCGGCTCGTCCAGCGTCGAACCGTCCACGGCGCACTGGGCAGAACGGACCGGGTGGATGACCAGCGTTTCGGCGTAACTTCTGCCCCGGACGCTCCACTTGAGCGACTCGAGCACGGAAGAAAAGATCTCCCGGTTGCGCCGAAAATAGGGCTGCTGGAAAAAGTAACTTGCCGGATGGTCCCGCTTGGCGACCTTGGCGGAGGTGTAGGCGAAGTCGTGGGTGACGAAGACATTGGCGCCCAGGATATTGAGAAAACGCAGATGGTTCATCGCCATTTCCAGCGGCACGCCCCATCCGGCGGAAGCCAGCACCTCGGCCATGCATCGGCCGTCTCCGGTCTGCGCGGCGGCGGAACTGGCCTGTTTGGCGCAGACGATCACGGGGAATCCTTTTGCGCGGTTCAATCTCCCGCCCGACGGCAAGCTGTTGACCGGCGAGACCATCTGGGCGCAGTCGAAATTCATCAGCAGATAATCGTCCAGACCCGGAGTCTGAAAGTGCTTCAAGTAACTGCCGGGATCCCCGAAGCGGGAGATGATCTTGTGCAGCGGGCCCTCGTCACCGGAAAGGTGTCCGTAGAGTGGGACCCCGTGGGAAGCGCACCACGCGTGCATGGGTTTCATGAACCGGGCGTTGAAGGTCTCGGCCATATGCCGGTAGTAGTCGCTCCGGATCTTTTCCGCCCCGGGGATGTTCTCCACCAGCGCGGAAAGATTGTCCAGGATGCCGTACCCGTACGCGGCGCGGAAGGTCTCCTCCAGATCGTCCATATAGGCCAGCAGCGGGCCGGCCGAAAAGAGATAGTGGCTGTCGTCGGTGAATATGCCGGTGATGACCTTGCGGTCGAAAAAGTCCTTCAGGACGGCATAATATCTGTCGTGGGTGATCTTCAGAAATTCTTCCGCGGTATCTTTCCCGAGCATGTCCGGGGAACGGGGAAAGAGCAGTCTGCGGAAGACGATGACGGTCTCGCCATCGGGAACCTCCTCCAAAACAAGCCTCTTTGCCGGATCTTCTTTGGAAAAGACCCTCACCACGTCCGGCAGTTGCCGGGCCCGGGCGGCGGACACCTCGGAAAAAAGCAGGGCTTTCTGCTGAAATTTTTCGCCGAGAGCCGGGATCTTCCCGCCGGCGTCGCCGCTGGGGAAGCCCTGTTCGTCGTAGAGCCAGATCTCAAGACCGGCCTTTTCCGCCTCCTCGCAGGAAAAACGCACCAGCTCCATCCATCGATCGGAGAGGTAGGGTATCTCGTTGCCGGCTCTGGCGTGGAGTGTCAGCCCGGTCACGCCGCCCATCTTGGCGAGTTTTATCTGACGGCTCAGTTCGGCGCACTCCATGCGGCCGTTCCACATCCAGAAGGGATAGATCCCGGTTTTATGCTCCATTGCCCGACCCCGTATGTTTCTCTTCGAATTTTCGTATTACAATAGCATTCTTTCGCCAAAATTCAACTTGCCGGGGGAACAGCAAGGCGGAAGGGGGCCCTGCTCCCCGTATGAGGGTTCTGCCATCCGCACAGCGGGCGGCAAGCGGCGGCAACGCAAACAGCACCAACGGACGAAACTCACATCTTTGCGGCTTTCCTTGCGGAAGAGCCGGAGAGATTCTTCGAGGCCCGCCGCAGCACCGGTCATCGGAAACAGAACGGGAAAAAGGAGGACTATTTTTTTGTCGTCCAGGTTATGATCTCCGGGTTTTTCGGAACAAACCCGTGGTCGCTGCCCTGATACCAGCGGATCGTCTTATCGGGCGTCGCAAGGTTGCGGTAGCTGATGGCGACGCCGGAGGGAGGACAGTTGTAGTCCCCCAGCCCGGCGCGGAGGATCGTCACCTCCGCCTGCGTGATCCGTTTGGCCATGAATACCGCATCGTAATAATCCAGCGCGGGCTGGTAGGCGATGGGATACAAACTGGACAGGCGTCCGGCTTTCGCGGCACCGGCCAGATCGCAGCACCAGGTGACCGCGGGCGTCGCTTTCGTGACATCCGGGTCCAGCGCCGCCGCCCACATCGTCTGAAGCCCGCCCTGACTGTTGCCCGAGGCGGTGATGTTCCGGCCGTCCCACTCGGGACAAGTCTTCAAATACTCCAAGGCCCGCAGCACCCGCATGACCATGCCGTTGAAATAGCAGGTTCCTGGATCTTTGTTCAGCTCCGGATCGTAGGCGTAGCCGACGTCTCCCGTACAGACGGATTTGAAAAATTCTTCATAATAGGCATCATCCTGCCCCAATTCCTGCCCATGGGCGTTGATATGAAGATGGAGACAGCCGGGCGTGATGCTTTCGGGCGGCAGCTGGCGCAGGAGACCGTAGCCGTTGAAGGTGATCAGGATCGGCAGGGATCTTTCCTGCGCCCCCCGGGGGACGGTCATGTATCCGGTCGCTGGCCGGGGCCCCGGCGCCGGGATGCTGACGGAATAAACAAAGCCGTCTTCCAGTTCCTTTTCGAGGATCTTCCGGGTCCGGTCCCGGAAGGGACAAAGTGCGAGGCGTTTTTTCTGCCGGTCCCAGAACGCATCGAAATCGCCGGGCTCCCCGCAGTCCCCGAGGGTTTCGATCTCGACCCCCGCTCCGGCAAAAAAGCCGATGGGAGCCTGCTTGTTGCGGTAATCGAGCTTCGTGAGGCGGTTTCCCCCGCCGTCGACCAGATAGGCGTTGACGTTGACGAACCCCGGGCGGTCGATGGAGGTCTTTACCGTCAGCGGCCGGTCCGCCGGCGCTTTGCCCCCGAAAGTCACATAATCGTCCCCTTTCCTCTCGTAAACGAGGGACCATTTTCCGGGTTTCACATCGCCGAAATCGACCTCGAACGAGAAGACCATTTCCTCGCCGGGGCGGTATGAAAGCGGCGATTTGCCGGTTCTTCCCAGAACTTGCACACCGGCGTACGGGTCCGTATCCGGGCGGGGAGCCCGGTCTCCGTCGAAGACGGGCATCGAGGACGGCACTTTTTTTCCCATAAATCCTTCTCCGGAAAACATGTTCTGAAACGAGTCCCGCCGCGGGCCGGTATCGGCCGGAAAGGACCGGCGGTCCCGGCTCCCGCGCGGCATACTACTATACCACCTTCGGGCGGCTTTTCAAGGACCGCTCCGGTCCTCCGGCGGAACAGAGCAGCGAAACAAATGCGATTTTGTTTCGTTCCGCCGTTGACAAAATCGTTTCCGGCAGTCATATTAATCGCAGGCGAAGGAAGGCGCGGCGATACGATGAAAATGACCATAAGAAAAGCGGCGGAGCTGGCTGGCGTTTCCCCGGCATCGGTCTCCCGGGTGCTGCACGGCCAGACCGGCGTCGGCGACGAAACACGAAAAAGGATCCTGAAAGTCGTTTCCGATGCGGAGTATTACCCGCGCAAAAAAAACGCAGGCGGCGGCAACATCGCCTTGTTCATGCCGCAGAACAGCCTCTATTACAAGCACTTCTTTTCCTATTTGCAGCAAATGCTGCGCATCTTCGGGCAAAGGTGGAATCTGCTGCTTCTGCCCTATGATCTCTCCGACGACGAATTCCACCGCAAGTGCATGCAGGAAAAGATCGAAGGCGTGATCATCTTCGGCTTTTCGCTGTCGTCGCCGGAACTCGAAGCGAGCATCGCAAAACTGCCTCATGTCTGGCTCAACAGTCACCGTCTCAGCGGCCGGGCTCCCCATGCCCTCATGGGCAACGAACTGGCCGGGAGACTGGCGGCGCGTTATCTGATCGGCAAGGGCTGCAAAAAGTGTGCGATCATCGACATCCCCGCCCAAAATCCCGGTATCTCCGCCCGGTGCGAGGGGTTCGGCTTCGAGTGTTTTTCGCAGAAGATCGACTTCGAGACGCTGAAATTCGACACCCCGCTGCTGGAAACGCTGAGCCACACCGAACTGGAAGACATTTTTCTCCGGGCGCAGGAAAAAGGCCTTTTCGAAAATTTCGACGGGATCTTCATTCCGGAGAGTTTCCTCCTGCCCTCGCTGCACCTGGCCCTGTGCCGCGGCGCCGGTCCGCTGCCCCTGCTGGTGTGCGGGAACAATTCCCCCGAACACATGGCGGGGATACGCCCCCGCCCGGCGGCCGTGGATCTCGGCGGCGAACTCATGGTCGAACTCGCCTGTCAGGAGCTCTTCAAATTGATCTCCGGCGGGAAGAACGTGCCCGAAAGATCATCGTTTTTCGTCAGCCCCAGGCTGTGTCCGCCATAGCCGCTGCGAAACATTTACTAAACGTTTCTCAAATAATTTTCCCGTATCCGCCCCGCCAAGCTTGAAAAAGATTTTTTACTGTCCTATATTTCCTCACACCGTGAAAAACATACCTCAATTACCGGGAGTCCATAGAGCATGAAAAAACGGATCGAAGGCATCGTTCCGCCGGTGGTGACGCCGCTGAAAAGCGACGGGACGCTGGATGGCCGGTCGCTTTGCCGGCATCACGAATATCTGATCAAAAACCGCGTCGCCGGGCTGTTTGTCCTGGGGACGACGGGCGAAGGGCCGGCCCTGCCGCAGAAAATCAAAGAGGAGACGATCGTCAGGACCGTCGAAAACTGCGCCAAACGCGTTCCGGTCCTGGTCGGCATAAGCGCCGACAACCTCGAAGATTATCTCGCGTTGGCGGATTTCGCCGCCCGTTCGGGCGCCGACGGCGTGGTCGCCGCCCCGCCGTGCTACCTGCCGCTGGAAAATCGCGAGCTTCTGGAGTTCTACCGCATCCTGGGGGCCGAACAGCCGCTGCCGGTCTACGTCTACAACATGCCGGCGATGACCAAGATCCTGATGCCGCCCGAACTGGTGGTGGAGATCCTCCAACTGCCCGGGATCGCGGGATACAAGGACAGTGCCGGAAACGCCGCCGACTTCGAAAAAGTCGCGTCCGAAATGAGAGACCGCCGGGAGATATCGCTTTTCATGGGTCCGGACACCCTGCTGCAGGGGGCTCTGCGCGCGGGCGCCTGCGGCGGCGTCAACAGCGGCGCCAATCTCGCGCCCCAGTTCTACGTCGGCATGTATGAGGCATGCAAAAGCGGCGACGAGGCCGCCGCGGAAAGATATCAGCGGTGGATCGTCGACCTGCAGAAAGTTTACCAGTTCCGCGAAAATATCTGCTGCGGCGTCGCCGCCGGGCTGAAATACGCGTTGAGCCGACTGGGGTTCATGGAACCGTTCATGACCCGTCCCGCCCGCCCCATCGACGGGGAACCCGTGATCGACGATTTCGTGAAGAGATTTTCCGCAGAATTCAAAATCTGAGAAGGAACTTTTTCCGTGCGAGTGCTGAATATCGGTTCGCTGAATATCGACATCGTTTACCGGGTGCCGCATATCGTCCGCCCCGGGGAGACGCTTTCGTCCTTTTCGGCGGCCCGGCATGCGGGGGGCAAAGGGCTGAACCAGTCCGTGGCCCTGGCCCGCGCGGGCGTCGAAGCCGCTCATGCCGGGGCGGTCGGTCAGGACGGTCTGTTCCTCAGGGAACTGCTGGAAAAGGAGCATGTCGATTGTTCCGGGATCGAAGTCCTGCGGGACGAGCCGACCGGATGCGCGGTGATCCAGGTCGCGGATGACGGGGAAAACGCGATCGTCCTGCTGCACGGGGCAAATTTCGCCGTGACCCCGGAGAGGATCCGCAGGGCGCTGGAAAAGATGCCCGAAGGATCCGTCGTCCTGCTGCAGAACGAGATATCATCTTTAAGAGAGTGCATGGAACTGGCCGCGAAAATGAATTTGCGGATATTTTTCAACCCCTCGCCGATGGATAAAACGATCGGCGCTCTGCCGCTGGAAGCGGTGGATACGTTTCTGGTCAACGAAGGCGAGGCCCGGGCTCTGCAGACATGCGCCGGGGAACGCATTTCCCGCTGCAATATCCTGACCACGCTGGGCGCCCGGGGGGCTGAATACCGGGGCCGCAACGGCGAATTCGTGCGGGTCCCGGCGGCAAATGCCGGAAAAGCCGTCGACACCACCGGAGCGGGCGACACCTTCACCGGGTATTTTGTCGCTTCGCTGGTTCAGGGCGAAGATCCCGAGGCGGCCATGAAAAGGGCGGCGGCCGCCGCCGCGATCGCCGTGACCCGCCCCGGCGCCGCGGAATCGATCCCTTACTTGAGTGAAATCATCGGAGATCCCGATAAATGAAAACATCGGAAAAAATGGAAAGGGGAGGAAACAACAGAAAAACGCTGTTCCGCATCGCATGAAGAACCAAATCGAACATGTCAATCGCCAAACTCTTTTGACGGAAACGAAAACAGGGAGAAAGAAAATGAACAACCGCTTCAAACAGCATGAAAGAACGCAGATCGCCGGACGCCGTTTCACCTTGATCGAGCTCCTGGTCGTGATCGCCATCATCGCCATATTGGCCGCCATGCTCATGCCAGCGCTCAACCAGGCGCGGGCGAGGGGCCGCCGGGCCTCCTGCAAGAGCAACATGAAGAACCTCGGAACTTACGAATCCATGTATTCCACCAACTACGAGGGCTGGGTCCTGCCGATAGAAACGGGCTCCGGAGAAACCGACCGCTGGGGGGCCCTGCTGGCCAAAGGCGGATTTTTCGGCGGCCCGAGCGCAAAGACCGTCCCGCAGGTGGACCGCCCGGAGAATTACCCCGCCGTCATGAACTGTCCGTCTCAGATGAAGCCCATCCTGCGGAGCGGGGTGGAGTATCCCCGGGTGTATCTCGGGATCGGCCAGACCTATCATTACGCGAAAAATCCCAACTGCGGCAGTACGGTTGCCTCCATGTCGGCCAATTATCCCGTGATGAAGCAGGGCAGATGCAAGAAACCCTCGACCATGATGAGCCTGATGGATTATGTCCGCCCCAACGGGAATTCCAGTTACTTCGCCGCCGGCGACTCGACGCACATGGGACACCCGAATTTCATCGGCCGCCACGAAGGCGATTTCAACATTCTCTATCTGGACGCCCACTGCGGCGGGATCACCACGCAATGGCTGAAACAGGATGGAGGCGGTCACACCAATCCCACCGATGCCAATGTCGAATTCTGGACCGGCGGCATGAGGTAGATCTCCTCGGGGCTCCATCCCGGAAAAACAGAGACAGATCGAATGAAAAACATCTTTTCCCTGCCGCTGCTGGCGGCGCTGGCGCTGTTCCCCTGCCTTGCGGCAGGTGCGGAACTCCTGTTGGCTGAGGACGGCCAAACCGCCTACACGATCGTCACGCCGGATGCCCCGACGCAGCTGGAACGGCTTGCCGCGGAGGACCTCCGGTATTTTCTCAAGCAGGTCACGGGGGCGGACTTCAAGGTCGTGAAAAACGCCCAGGCCCCCGCTGCCTGCCGTATTTTCATCGGCATGGCCGGACAGGCGAAAAAGCTTGCCGGACAGCATGATCTGGCGGAGGAAAATGCGGTCGTCCAATGCGTCGGCAAGGATATTTATCTCTTCGGCAAAGGCAAACGCGGTTCGCTCTTCGCCGCCTATGAATTCATCGAAAACCGTCTGGGGTGCCGCTTCCTCGATGCCCATGGCTTCACCTATGCTCCCCGGCGGAAAAAACTGACCGTCCCGGCCGAAACGCATATTGCCCGGTATGCCTTTCCCGTCCGCTCGCTGATGACGTATGTCTATCCCGATCAGGAGAAAGCCTCCCTGTTTTTCCTCCGGAACAGACAGAATTTCGATCTGCCGGGGCAGTACAACAAAAACGGCAACGTGTACAAACTTCTCCTGCCGCCCCACAGCATGCCCATGCTGCTGCCGCCCTTCAAATACGAAAAGCGGATCGTCAAACATCTGCATCCGCCCGTCTGGCTGCGGGACAAGGCGTATTTTGAGAGCAATCCGGAATACTTCTCCATGGACGAGAAGGGCAAACGCGTGCCAGACCGCCATTTGTGCTTCTCCAATCCGGATCTGCAGAAGGAACTGACAAAAAACATCCTGCGTCTCTACAACGAAGTGAAGGACAAGCCCGCCAACGCGGGGCGCACCCTGCTGCTGAATATCAGCTCCTACGACAAGGCGTACAATCTCTGCCTCTGCCCGAAATGCGCGGCTCTGCAGAAGCAGTACAAATCGCCCGGGGCGCCGCTGCTCCTTTATCTGATCGATCTGGCGAAAAAGAATCCCGGCATCCAGTTTTTCACCGACGCCTACCAGCGCAGTCTGACCCAGATCCCGCCCGCGCTGGAGGAAAAACTGCCGAAAAATCTGGTGGTGAACATTGCGCCGATCAACGCCAACTTTTCCCACTCGTGGGCGGCGACCAAGCTCAACCGCCTGACGCGTGACGATATCCTGAACTGGTGCAAACTGACCAAAAGGATCCTGGTGTGGTATTATCCCAACCCGTACATCCGTGACGGCCGTCTGATCGCCGATCCGAGCGTGGCGATGGAACGCATCGCAAGAGACATACGTTTCCTGCGCGACTGCGGCGTCGAAGGCACCTATTTTGAGCATGATTCGGGCGGGCTGAGCGAACACACCAATTTCACCGCGCTGCAGAGTTACGTGATGCTGAAGCTGTTTCAGGATCCCGACCGGGATCACAACAAACTGGCCGCGGAATTCATCTCTCTCTACTACGGAAACGCCGCCGATGACGTTCAAAAGTACTACAGCGCTCTGGACACGGCCCACCGCAAGTTCACCGCTTCCGGGAAAACATGGAACCACTCTTACTCGCACCACTATCTCACGCTGGAACAGCTGAAGGAGTGGAACGCGCTGCTGGAAAAGGCCGAAAAAAAGGTCGACGGAGACCATGCCTTCCATCTGCGGCTCCTGCGCATCGGTCTGGAGGCCGCCATCATCGAAAATTTGAGGATCGATTTCGACCGGAAGCTCTTCGACGAATGCAAAAACCGGATGAGGGCCGCCGTAAAAGAACTGGAAGCAAAACGCCAGGTGCGTAAAGTCCGCCGCAAGAGCTTTTCCGAACGGCTCGAACAGTGGATCTCCGACATCGAAAACAGCCGCAAGGCCAAACCCGTTCCCGCCGAACTGCAGAAGTTCGACGGCGGAAATCTCGTCGTCATCGAACCCGACTTGAAGAAATATGACAGCCGTCTTCTCAGAGCGGACAGCCATGCCAACTACGGCATGGGCCTGAGCACGCATCTATCCGATCTCGGTGACTTCACCGCCTCGATCGTCAAGCACGGCGGCAGCGGAGAGGCCGTCTTGAAAATTCCGGCCGCGAAGATCGCCCGCGACGATTATGCGCTCTACAAATTCCCGCCGGTGAAACTGACGCCGGATTCCGCGGTGAAGATCATGGAGACTTTTTCGATCCCCATCGGCAGAGTCGCCAATTACGACGATCTGAAGTCTTTGAAAGTGCAATGGGATGTTTATCTGTCACTGCGCTACGACGGCCGTTTCCGCAACATCTACTGCGACCGGGTATTTCTGGTAAAGACAGCCGAATAAGATGTCCAATCACGTATTTTACCTGACGGATTTTCTCAAAGGCGACGTCGAAGCCGCATTCCGGGCGTGCTTTGCGGCGGCGCGGAAAGTCGACGCGCCGGTAAAGATCGTGATCGCGCCGGGGGAATATCCCCTCGCCCCGTCGGAGCCGATAGAGCTGTTTTCCGATCTGACCGTCGAAGCCGAAGGCGCGAAGTTCATCTGGCCGCTGCGCTGGCAGGGTCCCGTCCACCGCGACATGTTCAAGGGGGTCGACGTCTGCAATTTCAGCTGGACCGGCGGCTGTTTTCTGGGGCACGTCTTCGATGTCCCGCCCGCGGTCCCGGTCTGGCGGCCCGAGTGCTGCGCCCGGGGCATCGTCATCGAGACGAGCGCCGACGGCAGAACGGAAAATCTGCGCTTCCGGAATATCGAGGGGGAAGACTGTTCCGGCAGCGTCGTTTCCGTCTACGGGTATCTGCGTCAGGACAGACAGACGAGAGCCTGCGGCATCGACGTCCGCGACTGCCGTTTCAGGCGTTGCGGCAAGTTCATGTGGGACTACGGTTATCTGTGGGAAAAACTGGTTTTCGCAGATTGTTTCACGCCCGCCGAAGTCGCCCTCGGCGAGCGGTACGCCTCGCCGGAAAACCGTTCGGGCGAGGTGCGCTTTCACGGAGACGGCATCACCGTCGACGCCATGCCCCCCTTCAAGAAGGAGGAACGGCATCCGTTCGATACGATCGCTTTTTACGGGAAGGATCTGCCGCCTGAGATCCAGCGCGGCAAATGCTATTTCCTGCTGGGCGAAAGGGAGGGAAAATTCTGTTTTTCCGATGTTCCCGGAGGCAGGCCCTTCAAGACCTCCCCCGCGCTCCACGGCGGGATGTATCTTTTCCGCAATCTTTTCAGCGTTTTCCACTGGGGCTACGCGCCGGAAAATCAGGGGCCCGGCAAAGGGAGTCTGGACCTGGTCTGCTGCCGCCGGGTCCATGTCAGCGGCTGCGAACTGGGCGCCAACGGAGACGCCATGCATATCCACACCGCATCGGATGTGACTTTCTGCAAAAACGTGATCACCGGCGCCCGAATGGGGGCATTCTTTCTCGCCTTCAACTGCGACCATGCGGAGATCTGTGACAATACCGTTTACGGCACCAACGGGTCCCGGGTGCTGACCGTCGAGCGAGGGTGCCATGACGTCAGCATTCACAACAACGTGTTCACCGGCGGCGGCCGGGGCTGCTGGTTCAATCAGAACGACAGCATAACCGTCTCCGAAAACGTCTTCAAAAACAATGTCCAAAAAGGCATCCCGAAGATCGGCGTCGGCCGACGTTCTCCCTTCAGCGGCGCTTTCGAGCGGTATCCCGAGATCTACTTCACCCACGCTCTGAAAAGCTACGGCAACATCATCGTGCGCGGGAACGTGATAGAATCCACGCCGGACAACACGCAGCCGGCGATCCTTTTCCAGAAAAACGGTTCGGAGATCGTCCTGGAGGACAATATCCTGCAGGGCACTTCCAGAGAGATCGCCGTCGAAGACGGTGCCGATGTCCGCTGCGCCCGCAATGAAGGTGCAGCGTCATTCACCGCGCGGTCGATCGCCGAACCGCTGTGATTTCGAAACGGGGGGCTTGTTATGGCTGGCATCATCATCAATGAGGATTTCGAAAATTTCATGGCCTCCCGGCCCATGGAAAAAATGACCGAAGCCGGTCTGAAGGAACAGATCGACAACTACGCCGGGAAACAGGTCGAAATGATCGTTTTCTGCGGCAACGGCATGCGGGCCATGTTCGACAGCCATGTTTTCGAACCTCTGTGGAAAGGCATGGAGGAACTGCCCGACGGACGCCTGATGTACCGCGGGAAGGAAGTCACCGACGACCCGCTGCCGGTCAAGAGCAATGCGCTGAACTGCAAGCACCTTTACGAAAACAACGAAAATCCCTTCAAGACCCGGATCGACTACGCCCGTTCCAAAGGGATAAAAGCCGGGGCGAGCATGCGCATGAACGACGTGCACTGGGCCCTGAAGCCGGATTTTCTCATGCACAGCGACTTCTGGCGGGAACATCCCGAACTGCGCCGCGCGGCGTATCAGCCGACGTGGACGGGACAGGCGCTGGATTACGCCCGCCCCGAAGTGCGCGAACGGTCCCTGGCATTGATCCGCGAATATCTCGACCGCTTCGACTTCGACGCCATCGAGGTCGACTGGATGCGGACCCCGCCGCACTTCAAGCCCGGGTTCGAGGAACAGGGACTGCAGATTTTGAACGAATTCATGCGTCAAGTCCGCCGCATCGCGGACGAGGCGGCCGCAAGATCCGGTCACGCCGTGGATGTCCTCGTGCGCGTCCCGACCGATCCGGATACGGCCAGACGGCACGGCTTCGACGTCGTCCGCTGGGTGAAGGAAAAATGGGTCTCCCACGTTACCGTGACCAACTTTTATGCGACGACCGCCTTCGATCCCCCGCTGGAGTTGTGGCGGATGCTTCTCGGTGACGAAGTGTCGCTGGCGGCGGGAATGGATATCAACTGCCGTCAGAATTTCGATGTGCCGCTGGGTTTCCGCAACACCGGGGAGATCATCAAGGGATACGCCGCGTCATTTCTGCACCGCGGCGCGGACAAGCTGTATTTTTTCAATCACATGGACGGCAACAAAAGCTGCATGTACGATTTCACCGAGTTCAGGAATGTCCTCGACTGCGCGGGCAGCGTCGAAACCGTCGAACCCGAAAGACGCCGTCATGTCGTCACCTTCGACGACATGAACGCGCCCGGCACGCCTTTCAAAGGCCCCCTGCTCCCGCTGAAAGCGGGCGCACTCAACGCGGAAATACGGATCAACGTCGGCGGCGGCACCGCCGGACGCGATGCCGTCATTATTCTGGCCGCGGATAAGCCGAACGACACGATGAACGTCAGGCTCAATACCGTCTGCTGCACGAAATGCGCCCTGCCGGAGAAATACGACAAGCCGCTGGCTGAAGGGACTTTTTGCGCGTGGCGGATCCCGCCGGAAGTCCTGCACGACGGCGACAATGTCGTCGAAATCGAGCCGGGCGGCGAGGCATTTTATATCAACTGGTGCGAGATCCTGATCGACGCAAAAAAATAGAGGTCCGGAGATTTTTCGGAAAACCGACAAAATACAACTGAAAGGTCGCCTGCGATGTATTATCCCAAGTACGCGATGTTCTTCGACTTCCACACGATGAAGGCCTGTCCCGACGTCGGGCACAAATTCGATGCCGAAAAGTTTGCCTCCACGCTCGAAGAGGCGGGGGTCGATTACATCGGTTTCCACGCCAAATGCAATCAGGGCTTCAGCTATTACGACACCGAAATCGGCATCCGGCATCCCTCCCTGCCGGAAAACTTCGACCTTTTCGGCGAGACCGTCAGCGCCTGCAACCGGCACGGGATCCAGGTGTCGGCCTATCTCAACTGCGGCTTGTCGAACGAAGTGGCCGTCCGGCATCCCGAATGGTGCCAGATCGGCGAAAACAAGCAGATCTATCACCCCGAGATCCTGAAGGACGAGGTCACCCCGTACATGCGCCTCATGTGCATCAACTCCCCTTACCGGGATTATTTTCTATCGCAGGTCGAGGAGATCGCCGACAAATATCCGGTCGCGGGTTTTCTCTTCGACAGCTTCAACGCCTTCCGGTGCGTCTGTCCGCACTGCATCGAGGGCATGCGGAAAGCCGGAATGGATTTTACCGATTCGAAACAGGTGAAAAAATTCGCCTGCATGTCGGCGGTGAGAATGGCCGAAGACATCGCCGCGGTCCTGCGGCGGAAAAATCCCGAACTGCTGCACTACTACCTGGGACTGAACGCGCTGGACAATGCCCGCATCGGCTCCTACATGGAGTGCGAATGTCTGCCGACGAATCCGGTGTGGGGCTACGACCTTCTCCCGGCGGCGGCCCGTTCCCTCCGGCTGCTGACTGACGGGCCGGTCCTCAATATGACCGGCAGGTTTTACGACTGGGGCGACTTCGGGAGCATCCGCACGCAAGCGGCGGTCGAATACGATCTCTTTCAGGGCCTCGCCAACGGCATGCGGCCGAATATCAGCGACCATCTTCTGCCCTCCGGCGAACTCAACAAGGAGGTCTACAAGCTTGTCGGCGCGATCTATTCGCATCTCAAGCAGTACGATCCGTGGTTCACCGGGGCGAAAACGCTGGCCGAGATCGGCGTCGTCATCCCGATCCCCCCGCAGGAAATCCCCGCCGACCGCTCTCCGTCGAATTCGGCGATCGACCCGGCCCAGACCAAGAAGGGCGTCACCCGGCTGCTGGCCGAATTGAAATACCAGTTCGAAATCGTCAACGAGCACAGCGACTGGAGCCGTTACCGCCTGCTGGTCCTGCCCGACAACATCCGCATGACGGAAGAGCTGTCGGCGAAACTCGAGGCCTTCATGCGTTCCGGCGGGGCCGTTCTGGCCACAGGGGATTCGGGGTTCGACGAGGACGGAAAAACTTTCCGTCTGGAAAACGAATTCGGGATAAAATATGCCGGTGCCTATCCTTACGATCCGGCCTATTTCAAAACGGCCGGGGCCTTTTCGGCGGATATCCCCGACATGCCGCTGGCCGCCCGCACTTCCGGCGTGCTGATGGAGCCCTGCGAAGGGACCGAGGTCGTCGGCACGCTGATAAGATCCTACTACAACCGC
>Ga0310696_10005267_pt1 | contig 15649 bp, 14 predicted proteins | sample AusTroGonzalo_MG_4_FD_203885 | JGI IMG/M metagenome (GOLD analysis project Ga0310696, IMG submission 203885) | Bovine rumen microbial communities from tropical cattle in Woodstock, Queensland, Australia - Gonzalo_02 (v2) (version 2) | ecosystem: Host-associated > Mammals > Digestive system >...
CATGTGGAGTGGCATCGGAACCATATACCCAATGAATACTTGGCAAGTGTTCAAAAATCCAATGGCGATTTTCGTACAACATATCCAGCAAGGTCCAGGATATTTCCACCAGCACGTTATTTGGTACCCTGCCAATTTTTAACAACCAATCCCTTATATCATCACCAGGTTCGTAACCGCCGTGACAAAGAATAATATTGGCGTGCGGATTCTTTTTGGCCCAATCCACAAAATCGTTATAGGCTGCATCATCCCCTATCCAATAGTGAATCTGTACAATGGGATGTTTTTTATGTTTTTCGGAGAACTCAATTAATTCAGGTATGGGATCGAGTGGAGTTTTGCCATAATATAAGGAAAGTTCATCCTGATACACCCGACGCTTTGGGTTATAATATATAATCTCCCCAAATCCACACCACGGAAATTTACTATTGCCAAACATGTTTGCAGCCTCGGCTGTGGCCAAATCCTTGAAGTTCTTTGGTGCTTCAATTTCAGGTTCATTGGCTTCGGAATAAACCTTGGTCATAAAATCCACATCATATCCGGCCAGGAATGGATAAATATGTGGGATCCCCGGAAGGGATTGACCACCATACGGTAAGTTCCTTGAAAACTGTCTACCTAACTGATCAATCACATGTAAAGTGATATCGTTGATGGAAAGTTTGGAGTTGTGAAATGCCTGGTTCACCAAAGTTTCCCTGCCATCCGCATGTACGCAATACCCGTTGAATCTGGCTGTATAGAATAGGTCATTCAAGGCCAAAAATCTACCCCTCGAAAATATGGTTACGTTGTAATCCACATAATACGGCAGAATATTATTGGTAACCCCGGTGAGTTGAGGGGATGGCATGCGATTGTAGGTGGTGTCTATGTAGTTCATGAATTTATTCCAACACTCCTTTATTTTTGATATTTTATTGCACAACGAATGCTTCCTCCGGTTGCTCCGGGAATGGATGGCCAATCAATTGCAATTGGCATATTCTTAATTGTTTCATAAATATCCTTTACATTCCTTGAACTACTGATTCTGAAATAATCGCCTGGAATCAAATAATTACCAACCAACAAATCCGTAAAATAATGGTCCTCGGAATATTTGAGAATTAAATATGCGGACCAAACCTTGTTTAGATCCTTATAATTTTTGATACCGGTTATGTCTTCAAGAAGATCTATAAATTCTTGACTTTCAGGAGTTTTTTTAACGGAAAGTCTTTTTAGTCCTTTTTTGGTTTTTTGATCACCCCAAAAAGCATTCCAAAGTTTTTCAAGATCAGGATCTTTCCACATATTTTCGTATAGTATTGCTCCACCCCAATCCTTTAATTCGAAATTTTGATGATCCTTGAATACCACATCACCTTGTCCTTTTTTATCTATATTGTTACAAATCAGTCCAAGCAATATCTCACCACGGCCGATGGATGGTCTTGAACCACCACTGATATTATAGATTTCATTGATGGATTTTTCTGAAATACCAACCCGCTCCTTTATTCGTTCAACTATATTATTTGCGGAAATAATATCATTTATATCCACTCCACCGGTTTTATAAAATTCAATCAGTGCAACCAAATCCTTGTTTCTTCCAAGAATTGAAATAATTTCCTTTTTGCCCAATTTTAATTTTCTGGAGTCAAATCTTTCATTTAATTGTTCATCGAGAATTTTAATATATTCCTCAATGTTTTTACCGGCATTCATCTTTTCGATTTTTTCAGCAATCCCAATAATTTCATCATCCGAAAGAAAATCAATGGAATTCATTATAAATTCCCGGGCGGATTCCGGATTAAAAGCTTCCAAAATATAGGTTAAAAGCGATTTCATAACTTATGGTTTTTTATTGAACTTTAAAATTTGTATTCACCGGCCTTCATCTTATCGCGAATGATATCCGAAAGGGCTATGTAATCCGCAAATAAACCGGTAATTTTATACATCTTATCCTTATACTTGAAAATAATACCTTCGGATGGGAACATGGCTTCCTCACCACCCAGCGCCTCAATACGTTGCAGGGCCTGTTGAAGTTTGACAATGGAATCCAAGTCCCCGGTGGCCTTCAATTCCTTGATGGCATCCCGCAATACCCGTTGCATTGCCTTAGTGCCGGAATCAATATCCCTGGCAAGATATGCGTCCATACCCTTGAGTATTTCCATGCAAATACCGGTGATAAATACCTTGATATCATTATAAGCGGCATTCGCCACCGCCGGACCATCACCTTGATCCATACCGGTTAGTATTCCGAGTAGTGCCGAGTCCTTGTAAATTCTTTCAGTGAATTGATGGGTCTTGTTAATATCCAACCACTTTTTGGTGATAACATCCTGTTGTTTTTCAGGAACCTTAACACCGTGGCTCTCAATGGCATCCACCACCCGATTACGTATATAATCAAAAATGGTGGAATCCGGTTTGCAGTGACCGGCCTTCATGATTTCCTTGAGACGCCGCAGTAGTCCATCCCGTTCCTTGGTGAAATCCATATCCTTCATCCGGATATGTGGCGGTCCAATAATTTCAATACCATCTGCATCCCCACCAATTTGTTCGGCTATTCTATCGGCGAGCTCGCGATCTTTATCAATCGGTTTGCCCTTTTCATCAAACGTTACCATATAGTGAAATACCAGGGCATCCCGGTTGTACTTGACCATGTTTGGCATTGCCTGCGAAAGAACCTCCATCTCCAATCGTTTGTTACCATCAAACCACTTTTGAAGATTTGGATTGCCGGTAAATGCATCCACCAATCGTTGACATACCCTACGGTAAACAGCCTTTGGAAGGTCCTTCATGAACTCGTTTTCAAATTCATCCAATGGTTTGAGATCCCCTTTGTAGGCGAATAGGAATTGGCCGTCGCGGAAAGACATGGCCAGTGGTTGTCCATCAGTTTTTTCCACACCCTCCTCCAAACCGGTGGTGAACCCGGCGTTGATGATTTCCTCCAAGTCCCGGAAAGTGATTCCAAAATCATTATAAAGATGTTGGATGTGTCCGCAAACACCACCTTCCATTACCAGACTCTCCGTTAAATTACCGTTCAATTTGCTTTTTACCAACCGGTAAATTTCGTCGTCCCAACGTCCAAAAGCCTTGACAAAGAAGGCTTTATCTTCTTTTTCAGAATGTCCATCCCGGAAGAAGTTGCGCACCTGGGTAGCCGAGAGGTGAACCTTTTTGTTGGATTTATAATAGTAATATTTATGGGTGATGCAGCTTTGTAGTTCCATACCCGGTACATATTCCTCCACGTCAACCCCTTTGATATTTCCTCCTGTTGCACGACCCATGTCTTTTTCGCCGGTAATGGAAATAACCGCATAATCCGAACCTTCCACCGGAATCTCCCTCCAGGATGGATACATCGGGGTCATACGAACCTGTATAATATGGTCCGCCGGGATACCGAACATCTTGGTAATGATATGTTTGCGTTCGTCAAAGGTAAATACGTGATTATCGTAATATGCCTTGGGTTGTTTGGTTTTGGCAATATCCTTCATCGAAATGAATACGTTGTCCTTTCCAAATTCATCACAAATCAATTGATAAATCTCATAGTGACCGGCGTGGAATGGCTGGAACTTACCACCATAAATCACAACCGGACGAAGATTACCTTTATATCTTGCTTCAATTATATACTGCAGCAGTCCTTTCATGGTATTAAGGAATTAAATTTGACCAATCTGCGGAAACCTCGGATGGAATTGGAAACTTGTTTTTAATCATTTCGTTTATAAATGCCTTCATCACCTTTTCCCGAATCTCCGGATGTGGGAAGGTATTGCTCATAAACCGGGCATATGTTTCTTCAAAGGTAAGAATTTGACTGGAAGTAACTCCAGGACCAAAAGCCAGTTCGCAAATAACATCCGGCACGTTGCTCACTTTTTGTTCGTACTCCTTCAAGGCATGTTCTGTTTTATTCAAACCACCACGCTTGCCTTCAAAGGAACGACGTGTGCGGGCAAGACCGCTATTCATTCTCAATGCATATCTTTCATATTCCACCACCTGGCCTTCCTCGTTGGCTTTGAGAATTTTCTGATCGGTGAATTTGAGAATGGCCATAATAAGTTGGTTGCGATAAAGTCCCTTGTACTTGGATTCAGCCTTACGGAAGTCCGGGGAATAATACATCCACTTGGTATAATCCAGACTATCGGAAGGCATGATGTCCACCTGTCCGTAATCTTTGGTGCCGGGGATTGGCCATGCCAGACTAATAACGTGAGTACCTGGGTTATTTACAAAGTTCAATTTATCCTTGGCACACATATCAGCGATGAAATTCTCCACGTCTTCGAGTGAAATACCATTCTTGGAGGCAATCACATCCATTGAAACGGCGATATCAATATCTCCGGAAGTTTGATCATCCAGTTTCTTACCAAAGGAACCCAGTGCACAATGGTCCACACCATCCGCCGTCAGTCCAAGTTTGGAAAGAAATTTTTTCTCCACATCCTGATAGACCGCACGGGCCTGTGGCTGAGTCATTGGGGTACCATTAACTGCGTGACCACCTTCATTTATAAGAGATTCATGTACGAACTCAAAAAGACTTTTCATAATTCTATGGTTTATTCCCCTAAATAATAAAAGGTCCCGGAGGGACCTTTATAATTGAAGTTTCCATGCAATTTTAATCAAATTTTTATGTTCCATTAACATTACTATATTGAATAGAAATGAACATCAAAGTCCGGTTCCCAAGGTTCCGACCAAATATCAAAGAGCCTGGATCCGTGTTCCGTCGCCTCGGATTCCGGCACCGGATACTCCTTTTTCAGATCCAAAAAGTTTTTATATTGTCTTGCCGAGCATTCTGTATTTTCAAACTCATTTAAAATGAATTTGATAAAGTATGGTTCATACACCTCCCTCATTTTCCAATACCATTCCTCATTCAAATCCCATGCGCCGGAACTTTCCATTTTTACCCGAACCGAAAATATGGATGCCATATCCGATAGCTTCACATTGGTGGCTCCCTCCAATAACTTGGAATTAAGACGCACAAAATTACCGTTAAGGATCTCCGATACCACGATATGGGTTATGATGTCATCGTCCGGTTCAGTAAATCCAGGGAGGTGATTTTCCGTAACCTGGTTTTTATAGCCAGATGCCATTGCCTTGTAATAGGTAGGATTTGTAAAAATGCGCCATTTATCCAAAACACTGGACGTCCATGTTGATCCATAATCCAAATATGGTAGAATTTTCTCCATTGTTTTCCGGGTCATAATGTGCAGATTACCAACCAGTAACTGAAAAGATTGACGGATTTTAATACCGGAATTGAAATCATCCATGCCGCGGTTTTGTATGGACATAACTCCTCCGTATACCTTATTATCCTCAAATTGGTGATCATGCAACAGGATATCCAATAATCTCAAATTGACCACCGTGGAGTGATTTTGAAAAACCACCACATCAAACTCCTTATCGTAGTCCAATAGCCATTGCATCACAGCCTTGCGCTTCTGTAAGGTGGATTTGTCATCCACAGCCAGTTGAAGGGTTCGATTGGAAAAGGAACGATGTTCGCCTAATTCGGCACCACCCACAAAACGAAACACATATGTATTTAAGTGAAGTCTTGCAATTAAATGATTGTACCCATCCAAAAGGACATCGCTGTTTTTAATGGCTAACTCGCTATTGTCAGCCATTATGCAAATTATTGCCTTCATATTATCTGTGAATTATTTTGTATTCGAATTTTTATATTTTCTTGCATTTCCCACACCAATTTTCCAACCATCGTTTATAAATTGTTCCAAACATTCCTCTGAAACTGATTTAAGTTTTCCATCTTTATTAATCCATTTATATCCACATCTATTTGATTTTAACTCTCCGGATAAATATCTTGGATCATCCTTTGATACTTGAAATGTATTACCATCCTTATCTTTAACAACAACTTTCCCCTTGGACACTCCAACTAACTCTCCGGATAAATATCTTGGATCATCCTTCGATACCTGAAATGTATTACCATCATTATCTTTAACTGAAATAAAACCAACAGTATTATGTTTAACTTCTCCAGTTTTTAATCTTGGATCAGTCTTAGGTACCAATAATGTATTTCCAAATTTATCATGAACTGGTGTTAACCCTTTAGTTGCAGCAATAAGCTCCCCGGATAAATATCTTGGATCATCTTTGTTAACACGAAAATAATTTCCATCCTTATCTCGACATAAAATCATCCCTAAACATTTACCTTTACTGTTTAAAACCAACTCTCCGGATAAATATCTTGGATCATCTTTATTAACCATAAAGCAATTTCCATTTTTATCTCTTACTGTAATTTTCCCTTTATTACAACCATCCATTACAAATTTAAGGTCTCCGGATAAATATCTTGGATCATCTTTATTAACCATAAAGCACTTTCCATTTTTATCCCTTACTGTGATTTTCCCTTTATATAAAATTGTTGCAGCCTTTACCAATTCTCCGGTTAATATCCTGGGATCATCTCTTTTTACTGAAAAAATCCGATGGTGTTCATCATTGGGATCACATACCATAAGATGTGTTCTTGAATATTCAATAAGCCCTTGTGATTCCAATCCACCGGTTATTAAATTATAACAAGATTCATCATTTACTAAAGATTCATTTACGAATTGTTTTTCGTATTCACTTAATTTTTCTCGCGATTCAAAAAATTTAAGTATATCTTTTGTAAAATTTTCTTTCCCATATTTTTTAATGGCTCTTAAAATTAATTTCCCGGAACCCATATATCCATCATCCAAATTATCAGTTGAATGAACTCCATAATATACTTTACCATTAACTCCATTGGTTATCCTATAAAAATAGTGATACATAAAAATTTTAATATTTTTTTAATAATAAAATTTTTAATCCTGAACCTAAAATTTTGGCAGAGAGTTACCTATGAATAATATGATACTCGAAATTACTATCCTTATAAATTTTAATCTTGGCTTCCCCTTGTTTCTTTAGACATTCTGTTGGTAATATATCTATCAGGTCATATAGGTGGAAACAATCCTTGGTTTGAGTTCTCAATAATCCGCGGCCTAAAGCCTGTTTGATGATTATCTGGGATTTAAACGATTGGGCAAATATTGCATAATCCACATTCTTAAAGGTAAGTCCTGTGGCCACGGTTCCAAAGGACGCCACCAAAATGGCATTGGTATCCTTGGTATTTAATGCCTCCAAAATCTTACCACGTTTCTTCACCGTGGTATTGCCTTTGATTTTATATACCGGTCGATCTGGAAAGTGTGCCTGTAATGCATCCTCCAGCCAATCCACATAGGGTTCGTTGTGGGCAAAAACTATCCCATTGCTGCCTTCCCAGTTTCGTATAATCTCCACAATTGTATCCAGTTTTCGTTGGGAATGGGTGGCAATCATTTGTTCGAGGTTTAACAGGTTGGCACCCTGCGCCTTACACATATCCACAATATCCGTCACATATTGCTGCACCGTTAACTTCCCACTTTCCATATAGTTGCGACTGGATTGTAACACCTCCGGCAATCTTTTCAGGTGTTTTATATTCATGTCCCGTTCCTCCTTTGGAAGAAGAACACGTTTTCCACCGCTGGTAACAAAGTTACTGCAAAGGTATTCACCGTACTTGATATAATCCTGATTGAGGTCCTCCGGATATTTTATACGCACCTGATGGATAATGGGTTTGGCAAGATAACCGGCCTCCACCAAATCCATTGTTTCTATCTTTTGAATGCATGGACCGAGCAAGGCCTGACACCCAAACGATTCAATGGATCCGGTGGCCGGAAGGGTTCCGGAGAATCCAAAAATAAGTTTGGTGTTCTTGATAAAGGGCTGCGCCATAATATGTTTAATGGATTCACAGTCCGCCTTGTGGCATTCATCTATACATACCACATCAAATTTATCAAAGAATTTTGGATTGTAATGCTTGTTGATCTTACCATGTTTACCTGGAACACAACGCTTTACCAGGGATTGGAATGTACCAATGGTAAGGTTGGCACCGGAGCAATACTCACCCTCGGCCCAAATCGCCTCGGAGGTAAAGAACTCCTGATATTCATTCATATCCTTTATTCCTTGTTTGACCAGGGATATGCTTGGTACCACCATCAAAATATTGTGGGCACCTCCATATTCCAACATGTAACGGAAAATAACGTAGGCCATCAAGGTTTTACCTGCCCTGGTGGCCAACTCGGACATGGATTGACGATAATGAAGTATCTTCCAAGGTGCATCATATTGATAACCACGCACTTCCAAATTCAATCCCCAATCTTTTACCATATTGGTAAATTCCTCAATGGTGAGATTGAAGGGGGTAAGTTTAATGGATTCGTCTTTGGTTTTATTGGGGTTGCCGTGATCGGTTAAATTATATATACCTCTCACTTCCACATTATGGACACGTCCCCAATCCATTATTTCCTTCCATAAACCTGTAAGACAGAACCAGATAACCCGTTCCCCGATGCGTTTCTTTTCCAGGAAAACCACCGGTTTGCGAATACCGGCGAAGGATGGCATAAATTGGTAGGAGGGTATAACATTAAGGTACTCCTCCAATGCGCTTATTTCGGGCAATTCCTTGACGTGATATTTATGATCCCGGCCAAGGGTACGTACTTGGGTTTTTGCATCATCAGCCAAAAGAAAAAGATATCTGGGGTCCTTTGGGTTATAATATAGTTCTATCATTATTGGTTATTTAAAATGTTTAACATGAGGTCGCAGAATTTGGTATCGCATTTTCGTATAAGCGATGGGGTGGGATTATCCATTTTTGCCGGGGATACATTTGCCCATGCCTCCAACCAGCAATTATCCCTAACCGTTTCATTACACCACACCGGAACCCAATCCCGTATGGTTTCGTGAATGTGGTCCATTAATTCCTGATTGTCTTCCTTTAACGCGGTCATGCATACCTCCAGGAATCCACGATCTTCCTCCAATGCATTTAGTATTGTCTTTTCATTATCCATTGCAGTTTGGATGTTTTTACATGATAATATAACAACTATCGCTCTTTTATTAAAGGATTTATTTTCAAATCGGTTGATAATTTTAGGAAAATGTTTATATTTTAAACCGAGAAATAATGATACTATCCGGAATTCATTATTATTGAAGTAAATAAAGATAAATTGATATGCCAAAAGGAAGCGGAAGAACCAATAAATTGCGTTACGGAGGCGCCAACGAAATGGAACAACAATTATTTGGTGGTGGAAAAAGACAAGGTGGCAGAACTCCATCCTATCAAAAGGAAATGAACGAACTTTTGGATGCATTTGGCGATATGCCAAACGATACCGAACTTGACCTTAATATAGATGATATGGAAGATGTCTATGAAGTTGACGTCGAACTTATTGATAAAGAAGCAAATACATTAGCATCTTCCAACGTACAGAACCTGGTACGGCTATATAATAATAAGGAGTTCGTTGAGGAGCATCCGGACTTCCGGAAACGCATCGATACTGAAATTGAATCGTTACGGAAATTATACAAGATGGCCAAAATTGACGAACAGGTTCACGATCATCTCGTTACCGCCATTTCAAAGAACCCAGGCAATGCCTCCTTATATAAGGCTTTGGATTACCTGCAGAGCAAGATGTTATCCATTGACAAACAAATCCGGGATCAAATAGCCGGGTTCAACAAGATTATATCCGGTTACCAGTTGGAATTGAACTTTGCGGAGACCGACCGGGCCACCTCCGATGATGGCAGCACGGTGAGCGAACGGGAGGATGGATCCGTCATTTCCCGTGGTAGCAAGGCCTTCATTGAAAGCATGAAGGCCAATACGGAGAATAACCAGTTGGATCTGTTTGAATTTGAAATAACCAAGGATAATTTGCCGGCGGATTGGGAATTGGATGATGAGGGTGAGGTAACCGATAAGGAAACCGGTGAAGTGGTTGGTTATTTTGAAGGAGATGAATTCAAGCGGTATTAAACCTGGTGGTTCTTTTCCTATATTGTATTGAATCAAAATTTATTCAATATGGAAGCCAACAAAAATCAGGTAGTAAGGCACCGCAGAACCGAAACTGAAAAAATCAGGATATTGGCCCAGGCCAATGCCGGTAAAGCCAACGAATATGGTTGGATAGAATTTGAGCCGGAGGCCATACCGATTGGGGAAAACGATGCATGCATTACTGCAGTAAATACCACCGGTTACCTGGTATGTTTATCCATTGGGAATGAATCTGATGCCGTGCATATTAGACACTTCTCCGAAGTAATGCAAGCCACCATTGCAAAGTATTTGGAGTCGATGATATCATATGAAGATAAACCATTGAATATTATTCGGGAAAAATTTTAAAAATTATGGTAAGAATTATTCTCACAGGGGCTCAAGGAACCGGTAAAACCAGTGTAATGAACGCATTGCCGGATCAATTAAAATCATTAGGTATCCGGGAGGTTATACGCAACATGACCGCACAGGACTCCACCATTCATATCAATGGCAATGGGGACGAGTGGTCCCAAAATCGTTTCTTCTTTGAATACCTTTACCTATTTGCCAAGTATCCGGAGTACATTTCCGATCGCGGATTGGTGGACGTTTGCGCCTACACCAAGTGGATGGTAAAGACTGGTCGGTGTTCCCAGGAAACATATGACAAACAAATGTATATCCTGAAGGATTGGTGTGCCAAACATTCTGATGTTATTCACGTATACTTCCCCATTTATTTTCCGGTGGTGGATGATGGTTACCGGGATACCAATGAGGAGAACCGTAAGGCCGTTGATCAATGCATCCGGGAAGTTATTGCGGAGTTATCCCAAGCCGGAAATTTCAACCTCTATACCATTGAGAATGCTCCGGTATTGACCAGGGTGGAGAAGATCGAAAATTTAATTAAAATTTTGGAAATTCATTAATCAAATGGTCCCAATTGGGTTGTTGTTTTCGGAGTTTCCCCTGCTCGTATTAAACGAAATCGTTTCCAAGTACCGGGTATATCGAAACCTTCGATACCTGCAAAATCTAAAAAATGAAAATGTACGGTTTTGGTTTCATCCGGCAACATTTCAAATTTTATTGCTTCATCCGCACAATAAATATCATAACCCATGCCGAGTCCGAATTGACTTGGTGTCAAAAGAAATCGATATTTTTCACCATCACCGTAATTGTCGTTTATGTTATTGGAAAAATATAATCCGGTTGGACAATAAAAACGATTATAACCTGAACTACCTTCACCATGATATAATCCATATTGTGTAGCTATGGGTCCACCGGTAAAATATCCGAAAGGTATTGGTGTATTTGTATTTGAAGAGTCCGCAATACATAATATATTTTGTGTGGATTGATTTGCAACCCTACAAGATATTCCAATAGAACTATCCCACCACGCTCCGTTATTTTGACGTGTTGGAAACATTTCAGGAATCATCTCGGTAGGATCGGAAAACCCACCGGATCTAATTGATAAAATAGAATATTTTTTTATTCCATTTATATTTTTTGGATTAAGTTTTATTGTTAAAAGTTGCGGAGTATTTGCAAATATGTTTTGCGCAGTTATATTGGTTGGTTGCATCAATGAATTTTCCAACATTTTTAATATTGAATAATTCTGATAAAGTGGGCATATAAAATTTAATCCATTATAACTTGGTTCAATTTTATATTTTGGATGAATATTAACATAATCACCACGATTCATTTGATATAATATATTGGACAACTCCGGGTTGGAAAGATGGGATTGATAAACCAAACCCATAATGTTTTTATCCATCCATCTTGATCTACCAACAGCATTTTCGATATCATAAGAATCAGTTAATGAATCCAATAGTCCAGAATGAGACATGTATTTTTTATATATTTCGGAAATTGGTGAATCATTACAGTCAATGAATGATGGGAATGCTTGAGTTGGAAAATCCGGATATCCAAAGCAATTGGAATCCAATGTAATATAATTTTTTGTGCTTTCCAATTCAACCTGTGTGGAAGCCTGAATATTCCAGGATAAAAATTCGAAAATCAACGAATACGCTGTATCTCCGGGATTAATGGAATTATGTGGTTCAAGAAAAATACGTAGAAACATAATTCCTTTGGATGTACCAGTACCATCAGCATCATATGTGCTTCCGGTATCAGTTGAACCTTGACCTTCTATTGGAAGAAATCCAAACCCAGTTATTAATTCAATTAAATCTCTACCATCAGATGGATTTGATCCCAATGGATATAATTTAAAAAGAAGATCCATAGTTCCGGCTGGTTGAGCTACCGTATTAACTATACTTCCTCCGTTACGATAATCCCAAAGTCTGGTTCCAACATTTAGATCAATGCGTTTATTCATAAAATTTCAATTTTTCTATGTTAATAATACTGTGATTTCCATTATATATAATTGGTCCGGAATAAACCGGAATTTTAAATCATAACATTATGGAAGAGGATTTCAATTACTTATCGGAGCTGAAACGCCTGAAGAAAGTAGGTAAAAAATTTGAAAATGACATTATAGCCGCCAATCGAGGTCTTAAAAATACCTACGACGAGGTGGCAGTAGTGGCTCATACCTGGGTGAAGGAGAAACATCCGGGTTGGTTAAAGGAATCCCAAGCAGAATCAATATCCGATGGTGATCGAAAAATCGGGCCATCCTATGAAAATATCCAAGTCTGGATTGACCCGGAAGACGATTCCAATGATATTCAAATATTAATTCTTTGTTGGAGCCAGAGGATACATACTTGGATATGGGAGAACCATCAGGTAAACCAGGAAGAATTCAAATTATAAACAATATGAAACCGAATTTTGAAAAAATTGGATTGGTGGATTTCTGTAAGGAAATCATCATTGATTGGCTGGAAGACCATCGTGGACAGGATCCGGACATTTATGGATGTGACTTTGGTCTGGAGGTTACCAGGGAGGAATTCAACATCGAAGGCAAGGTATTTGTCTACGAGGAAGATTCCCAAAAGGCCTTTGATTATTGGTGTCCAAAATGGGGCACGACATTCAATCAAAATGAATATGCCCTGGGATATCGAATGGAGGACAATTTTACCTACAATTACAACACCGGTCGAATGGAGCCAAAGGACGTATCCATCATTGTTTGCAAGATGGTGATTTGGATGGTATGTGAAATTGCCGCAAATATTTCCTATATTTCCAACGAATGGGATCATCGCATTGATTTGGATGAGAAGACCATCGATGAAATGATTTATGAAGTAAAAACCCTGGATGAGGATTCAATCTTTTAATTATGAAACTTCACGATATTTTTATAAAGCAAAGAAACGCCGAAAAACAGGCCAGCCTGGCAAAACAGGAGTATATGTCCCAGGTAAAAAAGGAACAGATGATGGATGTTCAATGCAATGCCATCAGAATCATGATGAGAGGTATACACGGCCTGACTGATGAGGCCAATCAAAGATACTTTGGTTTCTCCTTACATAATAAACATAAACACCTGATTCAACTCGAACCGGTTGCATGGGAGATGTATGAAAAAGCCAAGCGGGAACGTAAGATTCAGTGGATTTATACCAAAGCCGCGAAAAATAAATATCAAAGAATTCGGGTGGAGGCCTGCCGTTTGGAGATACTTTATAGGAATGTGCGTTTTGGATTGGTCTCACGCCGTCGTATTCAGTTTCCGGACGAGAAACTTATGGAAAGGGAAAAGTGGGTAAGTAATCAGGAGCTTAACCTGATCATTCAATCAGATTGCTGGAGTAATATACCGGACCAAAAACCTGGGTTTCATGCAAGGGTTGAGTTTCAGGGTGAGGTTATTGCCAGGGTTTAATTCAATTGGGAGTTTTATATATTGGATAGAACCAAATTAATAACTTATGAATAAGGAGATATCATTTTTCAAAAAGACCGCCGTGGTATCCTTTAGTGGTGGTATGGATAGCACCTGTCTGGTGATGCATTTATTGGCCTTGGGTCATGAAGTGTATGCATACAGTTTTGATTATGGACAGAACCACCGGGTGGAATTGGAGCGGGCCTCCAAAAATGCGGAGTACCTTCGCAGCCTTGGCTTGCCGGTCTACCACAAAATTATCAACCTTCAAGATGTGTTTGCCGGGGATCCCTCCACATTGGTACAACACGAAAAATCACCGGAAGGGGATTATCGTTCCGAAACCATGAAGGCTACCGTGGTGAACAACCGTAACGTCATTTTTAGTTCCGTCATCTTTGCCAAGGCATTATCGTTGGCCAAACAAAAACTTGACAATTTGACCCAAGACGCTGCAATCAACCAGGAGAAAATCACCAAGGAACAACTCCGAAAGGAGGCAACCGTTACCATTTCGTTAGGGGTTCACGCAGGTGACCATTGTTTTACAAAAGATACAAAAATTTTGACACCAACAGGTCTAAAAACGGTTGATACCTTAAAAATTGGAGATGAATTATTTTCATTTGATCCGGATACTGAAACCATTAGCTTGGATAAATGCTTGGACATCATCCCAAAAGGAGTCAATAATGAGATATATAATATTTCAACCACTTCGGGTGATATTAGATTAACCAGCGAACATGAGGTATATGTTTGTGATTTTTCGGATTATAATAAATCGAAAGGATACGTTAAGAATATAACGAAGAAAAAAGTTAAGGATTTACAGGTTGATGATTATATGATTTCCTCATACAAGATGCCTTTAAATCTATTTAACCAGGAAATACATACGATCAATATTTTGGATATTTTCAAAAAATTGGATCATCATTTAACGTATGTTGATGGTAATAAATTTGGATTTATCAGGGATAATGGATCAAAAACATCAACTTATAATATTGATATGCCTGCGAAGGAATTTGTTAATTTGATGGCCTGGTATATTAGTGAAGGATATACATCAAAACCAACAAATTCATCCCAATCCAAATATACCAGTTGCTTTTCGCAAAGTATGTACAAAAATTTGGAGAATTGTGAATCCATTTTAAACGATCTCAAAATTTTAAATATACCGTTATCTATCACTGAATCCAAAATAAAGGAAAATGATAGACCCAAGGAGGTAACATATCAATTTAATTCCGTTATTTCTGCAATTATGCAAAGTTGCGGATGCAATTCCCGTGAAAAACATATTCCAAATTGGCTCAAAAATATTCTTTATAAATCAAAGGATTTGAGGACATCATTTATTCATACCATGTGCTGTGGAGATGGACATTTTGATGAAATTTCAGGAATGTGGTCATATCAATCAAATAGTTTTCAATTAATTCAGGATATATCGGAATTAATTAAACTTAATGGTTTTTATGTGAAACTTCAAAAAACAAATACAAAATCACACATCAAAACCATAACATTTGGATCAAAAGAATCAAAAAGTGGATTGATTAGAATTGGGGATGCTTCAGTTACCAAAATTAAATCAATCAATGTGGATACATCAATGACGGAAAAAGTATACGATATATCAGTTGAAAAAAACCATAACTTTTTTGCCGGCGAACTTGGTAATTTATTGATTTCAAATTCCATCTATCCGGATTGTACCGAGGAGTCCGTGAATA
>Ga0310696_10005268_pt1 | contig 15647 bp, 14 predicted proteins | sample AusTroGonzalo_MG_4_FD_203885 | JGI IMG/M metagenome (GOLD analysis project Ga0310696, IMG submission 203885) | Bovine rumen microbial communities from tropical cattle in Woodstock, Queensland, Australia - Gonzalo_02 (v2) (version 2) | ecosystem: Host-associated > Mammals > Digestive system >...
GGGATTATTCTTCTCTTTTTCGTTTTGGCCGCCGCCTATATGGCGCCCGCCTTCGACGGTAAAGTCATTCAACAGGGTGATGTCCTGAAATGGCAAGGCATGGCAAAAGAGCAGCAAGACTTTCATGGCAAAACAGGTGAATACACTACCTGGACCAGTTCCATGTTCAGCGGGATGCCGTCATATCAAGTGACAGCGCCACCCGTGAAATCTGTTTTCACTGAGACTCAGCATCTTTTGAGTTTTTTCCATTTCGACCTGAGTAAAAATGTGGGTGTTATTTTTCTTTATCTGCTCGGTTTTTATGTGGCTTTACTGTCTATAGGACTGTCTCCGTGGCTGAGTTTATTAGGAGCTTTGGCCTTTGGGCTAGGAAGTTACAATATCATTATCATCGAAGCGGGACATATCACGAAAGCATACGCCATGTCTATGATGGCCCCCATCATAGGCGGAATGCTTCTGATATTGCAAAAGAAAAAGTACTTGTGGGGAGGAATTTTGTTTGCCACTGCTTTAGGCATTCAGATCACCTGCAACCACATCCAGATCACCTACTATACCATGCTCATCTGCCTTATTCTCGGCCTCGTCTATTTGGTTTACGCCATTAAGGACAAGACTTTCAAGTCCCTGCTGATTGGGGTTGGTGTCATGCTGGTCGGTGTCGGTTTTGCTATCGGTGCTAACGCCCGACTGCTTTTCATCAACCAAGAGTATGTGAAATACACCATGCGTGGCGGTTCGGAAATCACTGTGACGCCCGAAGATTTGTACAAAGACGGTGAGGCCAAATCCATCGCCGCCTCCAACGGGTTGGATATCGATTACGCCTACAGTTGGAGCTACGGCAAAGGGGAAACCTATACCTTACTTGTACCCGGTTCGTATGGCGGCGGCTCCGGCGAAACTGTCGGCACGGATTCGGAATTCTACAAGAACTTCCGCCAGAAACAGGCTCCGCTCTACTGGGGTGACCAACCCTTCACCTCCGGTCCCGTCTATTTCGGTGCCATCGTCATTTTCCTTTTTGTTCTCGGCCTCTTCGTGGTGAAAGGCCCCGAACGCTGGTGGATTCTGTTGGCCACTATCCTCAGCATCCTGATGGCTTGGGGCAAGAACTTCATGGGCTTCAACAGCTTCCTCTTCTATCATCTGCCTCTCTACAACAAGTTCCGCACCCCGTCCATGAGTCTGGTCATGGCCAACGTAACGATGGTCATGATGGCGGTGCTGGCACTGAAAGCCATTTTCGACAAAGAGAACTCTGTGGATAAAAAGAAACTGAACCTTGGGCTCTACATTTCCACTGGCATCACAGCCGGTTTTATCCTTATAATGATGGCCTTCTCGGGCAGCTTCTCTTTCTCGGGAGCCAGCGACGTACAAATGGCCGCTCAGTACGGCAACCAATGGGACATGATCCAAGACGTGTTGGTAAAAGACCGTAAGGCACTGTTCATGTCCGATTCTTGGCGTTCTTTGATTCTGGTACTGTTGTCAGCCGTGGCATTATGGCTCTATGTCAACCAAAAAATCAAGCAGTCCGGCATTATTATCGGAGTGCTTGCTTGTTTAGTCCTTTTCGATTTGTGGGGTGTCGATCGCCGCTACCTCAACGACTCCAACTTCATCACCGAAAAGCGTACCAAGCTGAGACCTTCGCAGACCGACCAAATGCTGGATCAATATGCCGCACAGTTCAAGGACGAGGACTACCGCGTGTTCGACTTGTCGGTGAACACTTTCAACGACTCCTATCCGTCTGCTTTTCACCATCAGATTGGCGGCTATAGCGCGGCAAAATTGCGTCGTTATCAAGACCTTATCGACTTCTACCTCTCCCGCCACATCAACACGGATGTACTCAATATGCTGAATGCGCGCTATGTGGTGGTGCCCGGACAGAACGGCCAGCCCATGGTGCAACGTAACCCCGAAGCCTTGGGCAATGCCTGGTTCGTGGATGCGTATCAACTGGTGGATGATCCTAATGCAGAAATTCTGGCGCTTAACGACTTCAATCCCGCCGACACCGCCGTCATCGACAAACGTTTTGCAGAGATGGTGCAAGGCAAGGATTTGACACGCGACAGCAGTTCGTTCATTGTGATGGAGCACCAAAAGCCCTACAATCCCGACTATGTCGTGTATAAGACCAAGACCAACAAAGAGCAGTTAGCTGTCTTCTCCGAAGTCTATTACGCTCCCGACTGGCGCGCCTACATCGACGGCAAACCCGCCGACTATTTCCGCGTCAACTATATTTTGCGTGCCATGGTGGTTCCCGCCGGCGAACACACTATAGAGTTCAAGGACGAGGCTCCGCTGATGCACAAGTTAGACAAGGTTTCCGTGATTGTTTCCATTTTGTTCGTGTTAGCTGTGGTAGGAAGTTTGGTGTTGTATTACAGGAAGGAGAAAAAAGGAGTGGTCAACGAAAACGTGAACAAGTAGTTTTTTAGAAATGCTCTCTGTCATCATCTGTACCTACAACCGCGACAAGTACATCTATAATGTGCTGAAGAGTCTGGCAGAAAACACGTTGCCACACGATTGCTATGAAATCGTGCTGGTGGACAACAACTGCACCGACAACACGCATGGCGAATGCGAGCGGTTCACGCAGGATTTCCCCGATGTCAGGTTCCGCTACTTTGTGGAAACCAACCAAGGGCTTTCGCACGCACGGAACCGAGGCATTAATGAAAGCAAAGGGGATGTGCTTGTGTATGTAGACGATGACGCTTTGGTCAATAAGGAATACCTGCAAACATACTATGATTTTTTCAACCAATATCCCGACATAGACGCTGCCGGAGGTCCGATAATCCCGAAATACGAAACAGAGGAACCCTCCTGGATGTCGCATTTTACCAGAGCCCTCATTACGGGGTATAAGTATCTGGGCGACAAGACGAAAGAGTTTCCCAAAAACGATTATCCCGGCGGTGGTAACGCAGCTTATCGCGCTTCTGTTTTTGAAAAAGTGGGACTTTACAATGTGGACTTGGGACGAAAAGGCGACAGTTTAGTCGGCGCGGAGGAAAAGGACATTTTCGACAAGATGGTGTCTTTGGGGATGCGGTTCTACTACCTTCCCAATGCCATTCTCTATCACCTGATTCCAGAGAAGAAGCTTAGCAAGGACTATTTCGACCGGCTGACCTACTCCATCGGCAAAAGCGAGCGGATGCGCACTTTGAACATCGGGAAGGGAAAGTATTTTAAGCGGCTTGCTTCGGAGGCGGTCAAGTGGGCGGCTTCCATCGTGCTTTGCATCGGGCACACGCTTTCCGGTGCACCGAAACGCGGCTGGAAGCTGATCCAGTTCCGCTGGAATGTGACGAAAGGATTATTAGGTGGATGAAGGGCGATGCTTCAGTATCCGCAGGGCTATCAATGCGATGCGAAAATAATGAGAAATAACAGGTAGCTTCCCGAATTCTTAATTTACCAGGTATTCCCCCACCGTCATCGTCTCCCGGTCGAACTGCACGCCCACTTTCACCACCTGGCGGCCGTCGGTTTCGTATGGCAGGGCATAGCCTTTGCTGTTGATTTGGTCAAGAGCTTGTTGCGCCGTGCCGTTCACCTTCAACTCGAAGACGTAGGTGGTGTCGGGCATCTGCACCACAAAATCGATGCGGCCGTTGGCACACTTTACCTGTGTGCGGGCGTACACGTTGAGCATGTTGAAAATCAGCCAGAAGGTGTATTCATAAAATCCTTCATAGTTTTTCACCTCTTTCAACTTCTCTTTGAAGCCCTCCACGTATGGGATGCCCGCCAGAAATGCTTTCATCTCCTCCATCGCGGCATCGATGTCATCATGGTCCAACGCACGCCAAAACTTGAGAGCGAATCCGTCTTGAACACGGCTGCTGTCCAAACCTATATAGCTGGGAATCAAGCCGTCAACAAGACCGACACGCACTTCACTATTCGGAATGGAAAGGACGTAAGTGTTGGATCGTTTGTCGTAATCCTTGATGGTAAGGTATCCGCTTTGGTAGAGCAACGGCAGCGCATTCTCCATTGCCTCGGTCGGGCGGTCAAACGAAGTAGGGTATGCCTCGATGCACTCCATTGTGGTGATGTCAGTGCGGAAATGTTGCATCTGACGGATAAGGAATGACGGTGTGCCGCTCTCAAACCAGTAATTCGCAATGTCTCTTTGGTTGAAACATTTCAGCAGACTAAAAGGGTTATAGACATCCGGCGACTGCTTGGCAAAACGATATCCGTCGTACTGCGTTTTCAGTTTGGCATGCATCTCCTCGGGCGTGCATTCATCGTATTCGGCCAGCATGGCAATGTCGGGAGCCATTTGGGTGATGAATTCCTCCTCCGTGATGCCGCAGATAGCGGCAAACTTGGAATCCATCGAGATGTTAGTCAGGTTGTTGATGGTGGAGAAGATGCTCAATTGCGAGAACTTGGTGATGCCCGTGATGAAGCAGAACTTGATCATGGCCTCCGAAGCTTTGAGTGGTTGATAAAACTCCTGCATCACGCGACGGAATTCAGGCAAAAGTGTTTCTTCATGCAATATATCCAACAATGGCGCATCATATTCATCAATAATCACCACTACCTGCTTGCCCGTCCGCTCGTAGGCACGTTTTATCATCCCTTGAAGAAGTTTTCCGGGAAGGTTTTCATCTTCATCTCGGCCAAATTCTGAAACCAACGGCTTCATGAGGTAGAGCAATGTGTCTTGCAAATCCTTGGCGGACCGCTGGTTTCTTGCCAAACTCAAGTCCACATGGATGACAGGATACTGTTCCCACTCCGTCTCCAAATCCATAATTTTCAAGCCTTCGAACAACTCTTTCTGTCCTTTGAAATAGGAGTCTAACGTTGTGGTTAACAATGATTTGCCGAATCTTCGCGGGCGGCTGAGGAAGACAAAAGGACTGACTTTGGTCATCTTCCACATGAGGTCTGTTTTGTCAATGTAGAGGTAGCCGTCTTGGCGAAGACGGGAAAAGGTTTGGATTCCGACAGGGTATTTGCGCATGGTTTCCATTGTGGACGATTTTATGCCGCAAAGATACAATTTTTTTCAACTAACTGTTTGTCAAATCTTTATATTGTTATTCGATAATTTCGGATAGTCCCTTATTAACGCTTCAATCTGAAATAAAGATACATTAATCCCGTATCATTGTCACTTAACAACTTACGCATTAATACCGTCTTATCTGTTTTCATTATTGAATCTGAATAATTGCCATAAACATCTTGAAGAGCCCCTTCATAGATATACGGCTTTGAACCAAGCAAAGACAAGCCGACACTACTTGCGAATTGGCAAAAACCGCTATATGTGAAAATATGAAGATGTCGAGGGGCGTCCGCAAAAGGCAGGGATTCAACACCATATTGCTCCCACATAAAATTGCTTAATAAGGGCAAAGCAATTACGAGGCGGCTATTCTCGTTCATCAGACGGGTGATGTTCTTCAAGTCTTCCACCGGGTTGGTCAGATGTTCTACCACATGGTTGAGTATGACAACATCAAACTTGCCCGCCATGTCCTTCACCTCCTTTTTGTGAACGACAATATCATGGTGGTCGATTTCATAATGGATGTCTTCATCAATAAAGGGCTCAATCCCTGTTACGTTTACAAAACCCGCTTTTGCCAGTTTAATGATCAGGCGTCCAGTTCCACAACCGATATCCAAAATCGAAGAAGACTTGGAGAACAATCCGGGTTCCACCCACTCGAAGGAATTCGGCTGCATTTTCACAAACCATTTTCCTATGAGATCCCTCTTTGTAAGCCGGTAGTTGATAATGTGCTTCCTCAAAAAAACGCGATATGAACGATTATCCTTATCCTCGTGCCTTTGTTGCAAAGAATAGTATTGCGATGGATAATATTTGCCCAGATCTTCCGGAATTTCCGATATTTGGACGCAACCGCATTGGGGGCAACGAACATACTCAAAAACATCCCCAAGCCCAAGGCGGGTTTCTCTAACTCGATACGACTCTGGATTATCCGTACCGTGGCCACAAATCCTGCAATCAAAATGATTGTCTTTCATATTTACTTATTAAATCTGTTAGGATATTTTCTTTCTTGACACATATTTTTTTCCAATACGAACCATTTATGGTATGTAGCCACATTTCGTCAAATATTTCCACCTGATCTTGATGGCGATTATCCCCTTCTCTATAATTATCCATTCTCTCTTCACAGAAACGAATGGCAGATTTATCCATTTTGGAATATATATCTTTCCAATTACCACCACCAGTATCTAAATAGTCATTAGCATACTTAACTGGAATAAAATCGACCTTCTTATCTTTCATATAGTTAAAATCGAAAAAAGAAAGTATGGCAGACAAATACCAGTAATCCCCACGTTGGCGCAACGGTCCATATATATGCTGATCGTCCAACAGATTCTTAAGACTAATGGGTTTTATCGGGAACAAATCATGGTCGATGAATCCAAAATAAGCAGGATTCCGTTTCCGAATCACATGCTTGTAGATCCAATTCAACGCGGTAGCATGATTATAGCTGCCGCTGAATATATGGAGATGATTTTTCGGCAAGCGAATATAACTAACCTTGTTGTCCTCGCAAAATTTCCGTATCAAGTCTGCGCTTTCAAGATCCGATGAATTGTCGGCTATGATATGCGTGTGTTCATCCCTGAAATACTTTTTCACGTATTCAACGTTTAAAGGGATAATTTGCGCATTATTAAAGGCAACAGTGATAATATCAGTATGTTTATTACCTTCCGGAAGACTATCAAGCGAAAGACAAGACTTGGCACACCGGTTGGGACCATGGAGAAGGCACAGCTGTTCCAAACCACGCACGGCAGCTCTGAAAAATAAACGTTTTATCGTCATACGCAAAGTTATAATGTCATTTGGTTATAAGGCCTGAAAGGTTTCCAATCGTTCCCGTAAAAATCCACCAAAGCCGGGTGGCATTGGGGGCCGAACCAATCGGCCTCCACCTCATTGGGAAAAGCATTGATGGATGAGGAGCAGATGGACACGGCTCGTTGCAGTGTCGTCCCCAACAGCACCAATAACTGGATGTTCACTTTCTTTTGGAAAACAGTAATTCCGGGAAAATAGCGAGAATAATCGAACCTATCACGTGGATGAGGCTTTACAAGCATTTTGGATGTGTCATAATGCTTGAAGATGGCTTTCAAAAGGGTGACGTATTCATCTATACTCAAGATACCATCCTGTACAAAAGGTTGGGACAGGAACATGGTTTCGACATTATTCAGCGACGCAATATCACTTTCAGTCACATCAAACACTTCCAAAATGAACTTTTTTTTGCTTTCGGATGAGCTGTACCACAAATCTTGAAAGGTATCGATGTGAATGGTTTTGTTTTCCAACACAGGGGATCTGTTTTCCTCAGTAAGATAGACATCTGTACATTGAAGGTTATCGCCCAAAGTATGCACCGCCACATTGCCATAGAGTAGTTTTTCAAGTTTCCCCTGCCATGTGCTGTTTTTCCGAACATGTCGTTGATATTCCGCGCTTTCGGGCTGCATGTTCATCGTGAGGAAATTCGGCCCGTCCGACAACATGCAATATGGTTGTCGTCCGATCAGGGAGGAGAGGAAACCCAAATCCTGTGCATAGATTGTGGTGTTTTTAATGAACGGGTATTTACAATTTCGGAAAATCCGTAATGAAAACTTGTCCAACCATCTGCTCGGAGTAAACGTCTTGTTGATGGTCTGCTTGACCTTGAAATGGTAGCCAGGCAATTTTCTGCTGATATCCTCATTGACCGCATACCCGAGGAAAAAGCAGGTATGCTTTTGGATAATATCTTCGTCAAACAACAGGAGGTACTGAAGTAGCGCATACAACGACACACACATGCAGGAGTTCTGCACCTCGTCATACTTCACTTCCAGTTTCCCGTCTTGGGATTTGATTGATTTCGTTTTGTTCATTTATAAAAATCTATTCTTTGCATTTCTCATTTACGTCAATATCACCTTGCTGGTTATAAAGCCCGTGAAGCCCAAACGTTTCATGGCACCGAATTGGAACTCTTGTGGTTCTGGAATAATGGTATATGCTTCCATAAAACCGTCCGCCCAACCATTTGGGGTACAGATGCGCTCGTCTGAGGCTGACAGTACACACCACTTGTGGGAAAAGGAGTCCACAAATGCTTTGATGGCAGTGGAGCGGCACAGCATATCTACGGTGTTAGCAAGTTGAATGCGCCCCTTCCCACGCTTGTTATTCTCGGATCCCTTTGACAACTCGTTAACAACCAACCACACACGACTTTCAGATAAGTCATACACGATAAAATCTGCCATCCTCGTATGGCTTTTCAACATACTTTTGTCCGCATGTCCTTGTCCATCATCAAACACAAACTGATGCATATACTCATCATAACACACAAACCGCAGGTTGTATGGTGTTTTCTGCGTCCCGTTCACATAAGAGGCAGTTCCTTCCCCCACAGCTCGTTTGATGGTTTCCCCATCGTTTTTAGGATCATCCACATCAAAGAGATGTTCAGAGATATCTTCTACACGTACCGCAGGTTCTTTTGTCCATTCAGGGGCATCACCACGGCGCACGGCATTGATGACTTTCAAGAAATCATTCTTCAACAAACTCTCCATAGTCTTCCGCTTCTCAATAATTGTTGAATTCCCTGTACATGTCCCTAATGGGATCTGAAAGCAGTCTTGTGTCAATCAACGGATGTTCGTCCAAGGTCTTTAGCGGAACCGCGCAACCTTCCACAATTTCATAAACCTCCACCATACGATGGTCTATTGAAACGCCATAGGCTTTCTCGTTAGCATGTCGTTTTATCAGCAGGTTCAAATAGTTCACTATGTAAGGACTGTGCGTAGCCATCATCACCCCCATCTCACGATCGGTAGCCTTCCTCTCAAAAGACTCCGTCACAACAAAATCGATCAGCTCGCATTGCGCTGTCGGGTATAGGCTCAATTCCGGCTCCTCAATGTGGACATGCACCTGCTTGTGCAAATCCATAATCTCCATCTCCGGGCGATACGATGACAGTCTGTCTAGCTCATACAGATAGTCCAATATCGAACGCCGTCCCGCCTCCTTAAACGAATAGTCTCGGGCAAAAAAATGCACTAATGTGGCTAACGGGGTGGCAGTTTGCATTCCCGAAGATGCATATTTCAGCTCAATCGGGTCATACGATTCATCTTGCGGTTTCAAAAAATATTTCCTTTTGCCGTTTTGCCCCTCAACATGTAGGTCCATCCCTATGAAGTCCAATGGCAGGTCTTTTACCGTCTCCGTGGCTTTTTCAAAATCAGACAATGTCTCATGGAAATAGAAACCCAGTTGGGCTTTCCTGTTCATGGCGGCTTTTGCTTTCCACGTAGGAATGATAGAACGCGATTCTGAAATCCACGACTCCTTCATAAAAAAGAGGTCCTCGTTCGGAATCTCCGATGCACCTTTGGTATTCAAGTCACCATCCTTATACTCCACCACATACTCATGTCCGTTGATAACAGTCGCATAGCGAATGTACGCATCTTTATTGTCGTCATTCAAATACACCGTCAAGTCATCACTAATCAGGCTCTTTATCGTCAACTTGAATGGCGAACGGCTCACGCCCGCGTTTTTCAGATAGCAGCGAATGTTCAGCATCTTATATATGTAGCGCATCAGTACGATGATTTTCATCAACGTACTCTTACCGCTTCCCGACTCACCCACTAAAATTGTAAACGGACATATCTCTTCAATCTCAATGTCCTTTACAGGACCTACATTCTGGATTTTTATAGACTCTTTCATATAATTGTCCCTTTATTTATAATCTGCAAAAATATACATTTTTCAATTCCTATGACACAACACCTCGTCATACTTCACTTCCAGTTTCCCGTCTCGGGATTTGATTGATTTATTAGACATGATTCATTACCTCCTCTTTATACTATTCATTAACAGATATACTCTGGTTCCTATTTGCTGCGGCCATCGGTCAGAAGGGCATGTGTCGAGACTCTCGGCACGTACCACGGCCAAATCTGCATTCTCCAGCATGGCCTCAGCGTTGCTCCTGACCGCCTCGAAATAGATGTTCTCCGTATAGCGACCTTCGGCTGCAATAACGACCAACCGAGCCGAGCGATTGCCTTCCAGTCTCACAAAATCCTTCCTAACCCTCATAATTCTACCGATTTAAGGATTTAATAGGCGGAAAAAAGGGGATAGCACCATATCGACCTAACAGATAGCCTTTTCGTACATCTTCCCTGGGCTTGTATTCAGCTAAAGAGGTGAACTGTGACGCTCCGTTTGCGTCTTTTTCCACAAACCACACCTCATCGGCTCGAATAAGGTCAAGATTGAGCAGATTGGCCTCATGCGTGGAAAAGATGAGTTGGGTGTCCAAATCTTGAGAAAGATGCTCATAATAATATTCCAGAATCTTCTGGGACAGCATCGGGTGCATACTTCGGTCAATCTCATCTATCAAATAAACGGAATCATTGAGCCGAAGATCAATCAACATGGGTATAAAATCCAACAATCTCACCGAACCGTCTGATTCTTCATCCATTTCAAAAATCACATCCCCTGCTTGTTTTGAAAAATGAACCGTCTTCTGCTTGAAGATGTTGGTTTTTCCGTTCGAATCAGTATCGAAAAAATAGACAGAGGAGTTGTCATACGAAGCCACACAAAGAATGGTGCGTGGCAAGGTGCGAGACAAAATATCGGTCACCATGCCACGAGGCAAGTCCACCTCCTCTTTGGAAACGGGAAACCGACGTACATCCACAATTCCCGTGTTGAAATAAGACAGTAAGGATTTCGTGGCTTTTTTGAAATCTTGGTCTTTCTCCACATCAATCGAAATGCCTTGATAGCGGCTGTTCGGGAAGATGATTTTCAAAGTGTCGCGCATCCATGTGTGGGCGATTTTCACCTCTTCCAGTCCATTTCCGTTTCGTTCCACATACTCGTGCAAAAAACTATGATACGCCGGAGTGGCTTGGCCAAGAAATTTCAGGAACTTTCCTGTTTCTTTATCCGCCTTAACCCCGCCGAATGTGTATTCAGTCGTTTGATTATTTGTGATACGAGTGAAAATTTCTCTTTCTGAACGGCTTGTGATTTCAAACAGCCATTCTTCCTGGATTCCCTTTATGGTGAAAACTACACCATACGCAAAATACCTGTCTTTAGCCCTGAATTCCAGTTCTATTTTCGAAGGTTTTGAGGAAGATGCTTGCAACTTGAACGGCTCTATATGCTGTTTTGGTAGTTCATGAACGGCAATCAGTTGTAAAATACGGATAGCTTTCATCAAATTGCTTTTGCCTGATGCATTCGCCCCATAGATAATACCCGATTTGAGCAATGAAATGTCATCGCGTTTTACTGCCCTATACAGATGTTCGGGATGAGAGGTACTCTTACCCGCTACAAAACTGATGGAGGTTTCCTCATAAAAAGAGAGAATATTTTCAAAAGTCGCCCGTATAATCATTTGTCAGATTCTTACAATTTTTCGCGCCGCAAAGATAAGAAAAATATTTAAGACAGGAACATCATGTCAAATATCGACAAAAAATATGGATTTTTGGCTTATAAACACTAATAAGTTTGTCGGTTTAAATCTATCAAATAATACTCATCGAATGCCAGAATCTTTTTATGATTACCGATAAGTACGAAGTATCTTCTCTGCAAAAACAAAATCTTCAGGCCAATCAATATCAATGCCTTCTATTTTATCTACTTCTGCGATATAGGGCTTAAAACCAATACGTTGTTTGTGGACCTTCCAAATGTCACGTTTAAATATAAAAAAGGCACTTGTTTCCACAAAAACAGGTTCAATAGTTTGAGTACGAGGAATCTCCTTCAAATCATAATTAAGGGTCTTTCCTTTATACCAGACAAAGGTTTGTATCTTCTCAGCACTAAAAGCTGAATCAAACTCCCCGTCAAGTATCTTGGAAAGAGCAACATCTATGGTCTCGCTTTTTATAAAAGGCGAAGTAGTATGGGCAAGAACATATACATCCGCATCAACCGTATTTGTAAATTCTTCATAAATTTCTTTTCCCAAGGTCTCGTCTCTATCAAGTCGTTCTGGCCGTTTTAAGAACTTCACCCCTTCTGGAAGATAATCAACTATCTTTTCGTCACTACAATAAACATACACCTCATCTATACGCCTTACCTTTACCAACGTATCAAGAATGTAACAAAGAAGAGGTTTTTCACCCAATATCTTTAAATTTTTACCAAGTACACGCTTGCTATTCAAACGAATAGGAACAAAAGATACTACTTTCATTTTTAGATAATAATTGTCGTTACAAACAAGAAAAACTATCAATAATTCCAACTAAATGTTGAGAATCATCCACAACTATCAAAGAGTGTATATTGTATTTTCGCATCATTTCACCAGCAACTGTAAGCTTTTCATTCTCATTAATGGTCTTGGGCGAAGTGCTCATAATATCACTAACCTTTAACTGAAAGAAACCCTCTTGCTGATTCTTCATTACTCTGCGAACATCACCATCAGTTACAACCCCAACAATTTTATTATTATCAAGCACAACAGCAATGCCTTGCTTTGTCTGACTAATAGCGATAATTGTGTCGCTAACCTTATCATCTAATCCAACAATTGGTAGATTGTCAGTAACCATTGATTTTTTAACTGTACTAAGAAGTTTTTTTCCCAAACTTCCGCCTGGATGGAATTGAGCGAAATCACTTGGTTTAAAGTTACGCTGATGTACTAATGCGCAAGCTAAAGCATCACCCATGGCCATTGTAGTGGTTGTAGATGACGTTGGCGCCAAATTCAACGGATCTGCTTCATGCTCAACAGCAATATTTAAATGGCATACAGAATATTGCGCCAAAAGAGATTCAGGATTTCCAGAAATAGCAATAATAGGAATCTTCCTATCTATCAGAAGTGGTATAAAACGTAACAATTCATCAGTGTTTCCAGAATAGGAAATAGCCATAACAACATCACCAGATGCTATCATCCCTAAATCTCCATGATATGCATCAAGTGGATTGAGGAAAAACGACGGTGTTCCGAGTGATGCTAATGTTGCAGCAATTTTTTCTCCTACATGACCGCTTTTTCCCACACCAGTCACAATTAGTTTACCTTTACAATTGAATATCAAATCTACCGCCTTTGAGAAATTATCATCAAGACGGGGTATCAAATCGAGTATCGCCTGTGCTTCATCTTGAAAACACTTGATGGCATCTTGAATGCTGTTTGTCATAATAACTGGGAAATAATTTGTTCTAATTGAGAAAGATACAATTGATTCGGGCCGTCGCTTTTGGCATTGTCAGGATCTGGGTGGACCTCAAAGAAGTAACCTGTGGCCCCGAATGCCTTGGCCGCCAAAGCCATCGGGAAGACAAACTCGCGGTTGCCGTCTGTGGTGCCGTTGCCGGAGCCGGGTCGCTGCACCGAATGCGTGCAATCCATGATGACCGTTGGTGAGAATTGCTTCATGGCAGCGATATTTCGGAAATCAACGGCTAAGTTGTTGTAGCCGTACATGTTGCCCCGCTCCGTAAGCCAGACATTCGGGTTGCCCGAACCGACAACCTTTTCAACGGGGTACTTCATGTCCTGACCGGAAAGGAACTGTGCTTTTTTGATATTTACAATTTTGCCAGTTTTGGCAGCTGCCACCAATAAGTCCGTCTGCCGGCATAGAAAGGCAGGAATCTGAATAACATCCACTACTTCGCCAACGGCATCAGCCTGCCACGACTCATGGATGTCAGTCGTTAGTTGGAGGCTGTATTTTTCTTTTATCTGTTGTAACATCGCAAGGCCTTTTTCCAAACCCGGTCCCCGGAAAGAGGACAAAGAGGTGCGGTTCGCTTTGTCGAAAGAGGCCTTGAATATTATGTTGATGTTATACTTGTTATTCAAACGGACAAGTTCTTCGGCCACAGTCTCAAGTAATCCCATAGACTCAATCACACATGGACCGGCGATGAAAACGGGCTTGGTATTATCTTCTAACATATTGTAAGTTTCGTATTTATTATCAATTGGCTGCTTTGGTATCTTGCGGGGATCACCCCGATGATTTTCGGTTTGGTCATAATTCTTTATTTTTATCTCAAAACATAATCCTGGAAATCAAACTCCATCAAGTTAATAGGCGGAATAACCCATTGGTTGAGAATCGTACCCTGTGTCTTGGCATGCTGTATTCCGCGAGCAGTGCCAACAGAAATGGTGGCAAGATAACGTAAAAAATCTTTGTCGATGGTTACCGCCATTTCCTGTACGTTCTCTCTTAGATAATCTTTCTCTATTTCAAAATAGCAATAGACTGTCAAGGATGAAATAACGGTCTCGTTTTGGCTAAACACATAGACGGATCGACAACCGATGACACCCTGTTCAAGATTCCCATTAAAAGAAAACTCCGTGCTAAAAGCAACAGCCTCTTTCTCGTGCATTAGATCAGCATGGAGCTCAATGGGGTCGTTGGTTATTTTGAAAATGCGAAATGGAACGGGTTTCTGGCTCATGATGCAATTCTATATTTGTTGTCACTGTACTCCTCATTCTGACAGAAAGAAAGCGAGGAAGCCTTCACCTCTCTTCTATAACTTTCCCCAAAACTAAGATCAACTTGAGGAAAGACTCCCGGAATAATGATCTGAGGCGCTGAAAGCATTCTTTCCGATTCTCCAAAAAATTCCGCTTGGGGGACAAACTCCATCTTGGGAATAAAGCCCACAGCGAGGGACAACTCCACCAATTTAGATAATCGATGGTCAAAATCACCGTTTAAAATCTGCGTGACATAACCTTTTGTAACACCTAATTTCTGTGCGAGTTGCGTCCTGTTCAGCCCTTTCTCTTCCATATATGCCTGAAGATGGGCGTACAATTCCAGCTGTATGCGCGTGGTCCAATACTCAGGTGTTCCTAACAAATCCTTGTTCGTTATCATTCCGTCCTTAATTAGTTTAAAGAACCGTACTTTCCCAACATCCCGTATCGCCTCTAATTTTTCGACTGCAAAAGTACTCATTTTTCTTCAATTGGTTTAGTTTTTACTAAATTGTTTTCAAAGTGTTGATATACTGCGTGTTACGTATTATATAATTGTTGCAATCAGCTCTAAAAAATACTACTTATATGAGCTTTTCATGGATTTTCCGCAGATGTCCGCCAGCGGTTTGCCGGTGAAGCAGCTGCTTTGGTATCTCGCAGGGATCACCCCGATGATTTTCGGTTTGGTCATAATCTTCATTTATAGGTCTTTGTCTCTCTCTCTATCATACACTGATACCGCTTGTTTCACTTATCGTAACATTCCACCCTGTGTCCTCGACAGCATTCTCAAAATCCATAGCAATCTCTTTGTTCGGGATACGACAAGTACTCGTATCTCTGTCAAAGGAAAGGTAACCCAAATGAATCAAAATCGTCAGGATGTCGTTTTTACTGTTGATCACATTCAGGTCATTCTGGAAATTCTTCGTGTTTACACTGCAGCTCTGACCCGCAAGCAATCGAATCACATCGTCCTTCAGGCCATCATAATTCATTTTGATGTAA
>Ga0310696_10005269_pt1 | contig 15647 bp, 13 predicted proteins | sample AusTroGonzalo_MG_4_FD_203885 | JGI IMG/M metagenome (GOLD analysis project Ga0310696, IMG submission 203885) | Bovine rumen microbial communities from tropical cattle in Woodstock, Queensland, Australia - Gonzalo_02 (v2) (version 2) | ecosystem: Host-associated > Mammals > Digestive system >...
ACTATTGATGACGGTTATTTTGTTCTTAATTATCCCCTTTCCGCAATATTTGTATTATATTTGTTAGTAATTCTTTTAGGAATATTGACATATCACTTTATAGAAAAGCCTAATAATGCCCTTTACAAAAAGTTAGGATTTTATTATTATTTTGCGGTTTTTGGGGGTATTTTAGTTCTTTTTACTACAGCATACATATCTTATTCTTTAGCAAGATAACTTACCGCACTATTTCTTTATAAATTATTTTTAAAAACAGAAAGTTTATAACTTTCTTGCCATTTCTTCTAAATCTTTTTCGCTCATATCGGGGCGAATACCGAAACGCGTTAAGCAAAAATCATACTTAATCGGGTCTTTAGGGTTAATTTTGGCAAGATTTGAGGAAATCTCTAAAGCAGTTTTAAGGTCTGCCTGATTGCGCTTTGTAAGCCCTAGACTTTTGGCCGCGCGGTGCATATGCACATCTAAAGGAATAAGCAAATCTGCGGCATCAACTCCTTTCCAGCAGCCCAGATCCACTTCGTCGCAACGTACGCACCAGCGCATAAATAAATTAAGGCGTTTTAAGGCGCTGTTTTTGCTGGGGTCCGGTATCAAAGTATTGATATTGCCGTAACTTCTTAACTGTGCGGCAAAACTTTTTAAAGCAAAAACGAAATCTTTATTCGGTTTATAAAATTTCAGGAACAAATTTTCCAAACTGCCGTATTCTTTCAAAACTTGCGAAATTGCCCACAAAAAATCGGCCGTTTCCGCCCCCGTAGTAAAGCGGTATTTAAAGTTTTTGAACATTTTTTTAAGTTCGGGTTTAGAGGTTTTTAAAAGAAACTCTTTCGGTGTAGGCCCTAAATTAAGTAAAATATTATCAACGGCCTTTATTATCTGTTTTACATTGCCATAGGCAAAAGAAGCGGCAATAAGGCAAACGACTTCCTGTTGCTCCTTATATTTATAAGGGCGGCAGAATTGTAGAGGGTCGGGCGAAACATAACATAAATGGTTATATTTTGCATATAATTTTTCAAGTAAAGATTTTTTTAACATAATTATATTTTATGAAACTTAAAGAACTTTTTCCAACCGCAAATTTTGATTGTGAGGTTTTAGGTTTAACCCAAGATTCCCAAAAAGTGCAAAAGGGTTTTGTGTTTTTTGCAATTAAAGGGCATACCGTAGACGGGCATAAATTTATCCCTGCTGCTTTACAAAACGGCGCTTGCGCTATCATTAGCCAAGAAAAGTTAGATTATAAACAAGCGGTTTTTGTTGAAGATATTGAAGCCATGATGGCAGCCGCCGCACTTAAATTTTACGATAACCCTTCTAATAAACTAAAGATGTTTGCAATTACCGGCACAAAAGGAAAGACAAGTATTTCTTATTTACTTGAAAGCATTTTGATTGCCGCCGGGAAAATTCCGGCAGTTTTGGGGACAATAAATTACAGAATTAACCGCCAAGTTTTAAGTAAAGCACCAAACACTACACCGGCGGCTTTAACTTTGCAAAATATTTTATACACCGCCGTTAATCAAGGTGCGGACAGTTGCATTATGGAAGTTTCTTCCCATGCTTTGGAATTAAAACGTGTGGATGGTGTTAATTTTGATACGGCAATTTTTACCAATTTGCAACGCGACCACTTAGATTTCCACCATACTTTTGAAAATTATTTTAAAGCAAAATATAAACTTTTTGAAAGTTTGTTAAACCCGCAAAACCCCAAACAAAATAAAACCGCAATTATAAATATTGACGACGAATACGGCCAAAAACTTTATAAAATGCTTGAAGGCAAAATAAAAATTTTAACTTATTCAATAAAGGGTGAGGCGGATTTTGCGGCAACCGATATACAACCCTCTTTAGACGGTGTAACTTTTAAAGTAAACGGTAAAGCCGCAAAAATAAATTTGCTTGGTGCGCATAATGTTTATAATGCTTTAGCGGCAATCGCAGCGGCAAGTACTTACGGTATAAGTTTGGAAAAGGCAATCAAAGGTATATCTGACTTGCAAGGTGTAGCAGGCCGCATGCAAGCAATAAAAGCAGGCCAACCCTTTTATGTTTTTGTAGATTTTGCTTATACGGAAGAAGCTTTACTCCGTGCATTTGATACAGTTAAGCCTTACAAAAAAGGTAAAATTATAACTGTCTTCGGTTGCGGCGGTGAACGTGATACAACAAAACGCCCTTTAATGGGTGCTTGCACAGTAAAAAATAGTGATTATGTAATTATCACTAATGATAATCCGCGGCGCGAAGATCCGCAAAATATTTTAAAAGATATTTTAAAAGGTGTCGGCAATAACACAAATTATGAAGTGGAACTTGACAGGCGCAAAGCCATCAATAAAGCCATAGCACAAGCCAAAGCAGGCGATATAATTTTAATTGCCGGTAAAGGCCATGAAGATTATCAAATATTGCCCGCAGGCAAAATACATTTTTCAGATGAGGAAGAGGCCCTAAAAGCCCTTAAAAATTATGTTTAGTTTCAAAAAGTTTAAAGGTAAAACCGCAGGTGTTATCGGACTTGGAAAAAGCGGGCAGGCCGCCGCAAAATTTTTATACAAACAGGGTTTTAAAGTTATTTTAGCAGATTCACGCCACTTGCCTTTACCGGTAGGGCTTGACGGTATTGAAGTTTTTACGGGCGGTTTCCCTAAACAATTTTTTGATTGTGATTTTTTTATTAAAAGCCCGGGTGTTAGCCATTTTGATGCGGTTATCAGAAAAATTAAAGAGCTTAAAAAACCAATATTCAGCGAAATTGAAATTGCCTTGGCTTTTATCCCAAAAAGCGTTAAAGTTTTTGCTGTTACAGGCACAAACGGGAAAAGTACCACAACGGTAATGCTTGGCGAAATTTTAAGAGAGCATGTCAAAGAACTTAAAACAAAACAAAAAGTTTATGTTGCCGGTAATATCGGTACACCTTTAACAAGTTATGCTGATGAAATTGAAGAAAATTCTTTTATAGTTTTGGAAGTTTCAAGTTATCAGCTTGAAGACAGCACTTATTTTAAGCCCTTTTGTTCCGCACTTTTGAATATTACGCCGGATCATTTAGACCATCATGGCGGTATTGATAATTATATTTTGGCAAAAAGCAAAGTTTTTAAGCAACAAGGCAAGGATGATTTTTTTGTCACTAACGGTGGGGACACAGTTTGCGTTAGCCTTATTAAAAAAGCAAAAAGCCATGTTTTAACATTTTCGTCCGAAGTCAAACACAGCGTGCGCGTTGATGTTTTTTATGACGGGGATGAACTTGTTTTTGCTTCCGGTGCACATTTAAAACCGCCAAAGTTACTTGTAGGTATACATAATATTGAAAATGCTATGGCAGCGGCTTTAATGGCTTTTGCCGGCGGTGTTAGCCAGAAGGCAGTACAAAAAGGTTTTGATATTTTTAATTGCCTTGAACACCGTATTGAATATTTTGCTGAATTTAAAGGTGTTAAGTGTTATAACGATTCTAAAGCCACAAATATTGAAAGCACTATTCCGGCACTAAAATCTTTTAGCGGAGCAAATAATATTTGGCTTATTTTAGGCGGTAGACATAAAGGTTCCCCTTATACACCGCTTTTACCTTATTTGCAAAAATATTGCAAACAGGTAGTTTTGATCGGCGAATCAAGCCCTATTATCAAGCAAGATATCGGCCCGTATTTCCCTGTAATTGGGAAAGGTGATTTAAAACATGCAGTTGAATATATTTTCAGCCAGGCAAAACGCGGGGACATTTTATTACTTTCTCCGGCTTGTTCTTCTTTTGACCAATTTAAAGATTTTGAGGATCGCGGCCGAAAATTCAAGAAAATCGTCCTAGATTATATCAAAAATAAGAAGAAATAAGTTTAGTATTTAGGAATTTTAAAGATGTTGTTTGATTTCCTGATTATCAATAATTAAATTTTCTTTGGGGCTGAAAAGTAATTTTTCCCCGGTAAGTTTGTTTAGACCTTTATCGTAACTTAAGTGTGCAATATAAACTAATTCTTTTATATCTTTTTTGGTAGGGTTGACTTCACTTTTAAATTCTTTAGCATCTGAAATTACAAAAATATAAGTCTTTTTATCATTTTCTTCTACATTGCAAGTGTAAGCGCCTGCATGGTGATTTTCCTTATACTCAAATTGGCATTTGGAAAAATAAGTAGCAAGTTCAGGGTTTTGATTTGCTGCAAGAAAAGATAAATAAATATCTTTTGCAGATTCTTCAGTCATATTGGGTGTATTATCTTTTTGCCCTTTACAGGCAAAAAGGAAGAAGAAAATAAAAAATAAATAAAAAAATTTTTTCATAAAATTTTAAATAAAATTTGTGATTTTAAAATTGTTATATATAGCAATACCCCGGCATCAAACCGGGGTACTGTTAATAGTTAAACAACTATTTGCAAGGTGAAACCATTTCGCTGATGGAAAGAACACCGAGTAAATAATCATTCATGCAAACTTTTTGATTACCGATTTTACCGCGGGTACCACTGCAAGCAGCCATTAAAGCAACAGCAACGAGTAATAATGCAACTTTTTTCATATTAATCTCCTTTGTAAGTAAACAGGATAGAGAACTATCCATAAATTGATTATATAATTTTGGTTTTTTAATTGCAAATTTTGTACCTTATCACAATAAATGCTAAAATTTACTTATACAAAATTGGTGTAGGTAAAATGTTTAAAAAGCATATTTTAACTAAATTTTATGCTGTAATGTTGTTGTTTATTGCAACGACCTCATTTGCAGATGCTTTGCCTAAAAATATGGAGCTTAGCACAAAATTAAATTTATTTGCAACTTATGCAAGTGTTCCGGATAGTTTTTTAACCAAATATAAAGTGGCATCTGCCAAGTTTGATGTAAATTTTGCCTATCATGTAACGGAGAATTTATCTGTTAATTTTTTACCCTATGCAATAAGTTTTTATGATACAAGCAGTCGTGATAAAAAACAAACTCGGCTAAAAATTTGGCAAGCTTATGCTGATTATAAATTGGCAGATTTTAATTTTAATTTGGGCCGTTTTGATTTTGAAGATGAGGCTTTAGAACCTTTTATTCATTATGGCGACGAACCGCATAAAGATATATCTTTGCCCACTGCTTTAGACGGTTTAAAGCATAATTTTACAAGCAAATATTTAGATTATACTTTACTTATTGCCAAAGAAGCACAAATTGAAGAAGAAACTAAAGCCAAAATTGCCGGGGCGAAAGTTACCGCAAAACCTTTAACATGGTTAAATGTATCCGGTTTTTACTTTTACCAAAATAAAAAGTACCCACAAAATACCGATACAATAAAGTCTAAACTTTCTATTTACGGGGCAGGGCTTGATTTGTTTTTCAGCGACAGTTCCGGCCTTCATTTTTACGGTGCAAAAAACGCTGGAAAAGAGTTAATTATAAGACCGAGTACTACGCAAAAAAAGCCTTATAAAGGTTATGCTTTTAACGGGGAATTATATTTTCGAAATTTATATAAAAAAGGTACTTTAAATAATAAAATCGGGTTTTATTTGTTTTCCGATAAAGAAAAATTTGAAACTTCCGCAAATGATGTCCACACCGGTATAATCTACGAAGGTATGCATTACAATGATGTTTTGCCCGTAAGCCCTCAAATTGTTTATGCGGTTTTAGATTTTAATTTCAAAAAATATTCTTTCTTATACGGCGGTTTAGGTGTTTTTGTTTATTCTTCGGGTAAACAAAATATTAATAACCGTAATTACTATGCCAAAGAAATCAATTTAAATGCCGGATTAAAGTTTGATAATTGGGGCTTAAAATTAAGCGGCGGTTTGTTTGAAGGGGAGGCCATTTTCCTTGGCGGAACCACAACTGAAAAACAAAAAATTAAAAAAATACAAGCAAATTTCTTCTATAAATTCACTCTTTAAATGTTATAATTTATTTATGACACCTCTAATGCAACAATATTACAATATCAAAAAACAGTATCCGCATGCCTTGTTATTTTTTAGGCTTGGCGATTTCTATGAAATGTTCGGTGATGATGCCAAAGAGGCAAGCCGCATACTTGGCCTTACTTTGACTGCTCGTGCAGGCGAACCTATGTGCGGTGTTCCCTTCCATGCTGCCAACCCTTATATAGCTAAACTTTTGGCGGCCAATAAAAAAATTGCAATCTGTGAACAAACTTCAAATGTAACAGATCCCAAAACAAAACTTTTTGAGCGTAAAATAGTGCGCTTTATTACCCCCGGTACTGTGCTTGAAGATGCAATTTTAGAGGCGAAAAACCCAAACTTTTTAGTTTCTTTAGTTTTATCACATAATTCCTGGGGGGCTGCATGCCTTGAGTTTTCTACCGGCGAATTTTGGCTTACACAAGGTGGGAAAGACCCTTCTTTAATTGATCTTTCTGCTTTACTTGCAAGTGTTAACCCAAGTGAAATTATTTTATCAAGGCAAGATTTGGGAACTTTGCAAAGTAAATTACTTTTACCGGAAGGGGTAACATTTTCCTCTATGCCCGATATTGAAAACCTTGAAATACCTGATGCCTGGCCTTCCGTATTTAAAGATTTTCCTCTTGCTTTAAAAGCGGCTTTAGGGGCTTTAAAGTATGCTGAGCAATCTGATAAAAGTTTTAAAGAATATTTTGTTCCGGTTTACCGCAAAATGTCTTCCTATATGCAACTTGATGCAAGTGCTGTGGAAACCTTAGAACTTGTACGCAGTAAAAGTAATAACAGGAAGAACACTCTTTGGGGTATTTTAGATTATACTTTAACCCCCATGGGCGCGCGTTTATTAAAAGAGTGGCTTTTGCACCCTTTACTTGATAAAGAAGAAATTTTATTTAGGCAAAATGCTATATCTTCTTTGCTTAAAAATGAACAAGCGCAAAACGGCCTTGCTTTAATTTTAAAAGAAATCTGTGATATTCAGCGTATTATGACGCGTGTTGTAAATTCCTCCCTAACCCCGCGTGAAGCAGCCGGTTTAAGGAAAGCATTATTTAATTTGCTTGCCTTTGAACATTGGTTTGAAAAATACCCTGATTTAATGCCGAAATTTAAACAAATATTTTTAGGTAATTTAATAAAACTCAAAGAAATTTCTGCCTTGCTTTTTAACGCTATAAACGAAGCCCCACCGATGAAAATGAGTGAGGGCGGCATAATCCGCGCCGGTTATAATGCTGAGCTTGATAAACTTAGGGATTTAAAACAAAATTCTTCCGCGGTACTTGAGCAGATTGCAAACCGTGAGAGGGAAAAGACAGGTATTACAACCCTTAAAATCGGTTTTAATTCCCTTTACGGTTATTATATTGAGGTTACGAAATCACATTTATCAAAAGTACCTTTAACTTATACGCGCAAACAAACTTTAACTAATGCCGAGCGTTTTATAACTGAAGAATTAAAACAACTTGAGGGTAAAATATTATCTGCGGAAGAAAAATCTTTAAGGCTTGAAAGTGCTATTTTTGATGAAATCAGGAAATACCTTTTTGCAAATTCCGCACTCTTAAAAGAAGTAGCTGCAAATATTGCTGAAATTGATTGCTTTTATTCCCTTGCCGTTGCGGCAAAAAACGGTGGTTACACTTGCCCAAAAATTGTGGACAGTAATGAAGGTTTGATTATAGAAAAGGGCAGGCATCCCCTTGTTGAACAAGTTATACCGGCAGGAAGTTTTGTACCAAATAATTTATTTATCGGTGGGGATGGCCCGCAAATTATTTTGATAACCGGTCCTAATATGGGCGGTAAAAGTGTTTATTTAAAACAAACTGCTTTGATTGTTTTGATGGCTCAAATGGGTAGTTTTGTTCCGGCTTCGGAAGCACAAATACCGATAACAGATAAAATTTTAACCCGTATCGGCGCTCAAGATGCCCTAAGCCGAGGGGATTCAACTTTTATGGTTGAAATGCGCGAGGCCGCAAATATCTTAGCAAGTGCAACGCCAAAAACTTTGGTTTTGCTTGATGAAGTCGGCCGCGGAACATCCACTTTTGACGGTATTTCTATTGCTTGGGCTATAACCGAATATTTGCATAAAAATCAGGGGCAAGGCCCGAAAGTTTTATTTGCAACGCATTATTTTGAACTTACGGAACTTGAAAATAAATATCCGAAAGTTAAAAATTTCCATGTCCGTGCGGAAGAATTTAAAACTGCGGACGGGGAAATTAAACTTAACTTTTTATTTGAAGTTAAACCGGGCGCGGCAGATAAATCTTACGGCATACACGTGGCGGAAATTGCCGGCCTTCCGCAAAGCTGTATTTTGCGTGCAAGGAAAATTTTGAAAGATTTAGGCGGGCGGGAAAATTTCGGAATTGTTGAGAAGGAAAAAAATTCCGTAGATTTATTTTCAAGCCCGATTTTAGAAGAAATTAAAATGGTACGCACGGATGAAATCACGCCGCTTCAAGCCCTGTCTTTAATTGAAAATTGGAAGAAAAGAATAGATGAATGATATTAAAGTTTTAGATTTTTTAACATCAAGCAAAATTGCCGCAGGCGAAGTTATTGAACGCCCGGCCGGTGTTCTTAAAGAATTACTTGAAAATTCTATTGATGCCGGGGCAACCGCAATAAACATTGATATTGCGCAAGCCGGTAAAAAATTGATACGTGTAAATGATAATGGTGTTGGCATAAAAGAGGAAGATTTAAAAACTGCCCTATTGCGACATTCAACAAGCAAAATTTCAAAATTTGATGATTTAAACAGTTTGCACACCTTTGGTTTTAGGGGGGAGGCCCTATTTTCTATCGCCGCCGTAAGCAAATTAACTTTAACAAGTTTTCAGGAAGGCTCTAGTGGTGCACAAATTAAAGCGGCAGGCGGTAAAATTTTACAACAAACCGCAGCACCAGAAATTAAAGGTACAACGGTAGAAGTGGAAAATTTATTTTATAATACCCCTGCGCGCTTAAAATTTTTAAAGTCTGATTCCGTCGAACGAAGCCACCTTTTAACCGTTGCTGAAGAAGCCGCCCTTGCTAATTTAGATATTACTTTTAAAGTTAAAACTGATAATACTTTGGTTTATAATCTGCAATCTGTACAAGATACACACGATGGTTTGCGCCAAAGGGCGAACCAAATTATCGGGCAGGAAACAGCAAAAGATTTGCTTTATTTAGAAGATAAAAATTTTGGTTTTAAAGCGCTTGTTTCCCCTGCCCATAAACTTTGTGCAAGCAGGAATTTGCAATACTTTTTCATCAACAAACGCCCTGTAACTTGCAAAGTTTTGCAACAGGCTTTATTTAAAGCTTACCAACCTTTTAGAGCGCAAAATAAATATCCGTGCGCAATAATTTATTTAACTTTAAACCCGGCTGATTTTGATGTCAATATTCATCCTCAAAAGCGCGAAGTTAAATTTGCTTTTGAAAATGATATTTTCAACTTTTTATATAAAACAATTTCACAAAAACTTTTGGTAACACAAGATAGGGCGGAAATTACTTTAACAAAACCTGCCCCCGCACAAAATACGGTTGTTCCGGCGGCAAAAACAAATACCGCGCCGCAAGAAACTTTTAAAAATGAACCGAATTTAAAGGAAACTTTATCTTCTTTACTTAAAGTTGCCCCTATGCCGAACCTTACAACTTATGAGCATGAGGACCCTGTCTTATATAATTTTGACGCACCCAAAAAAGAGGAACAATCAGAAGAAAATCAAAATATAGTTACTCCTTCTGAAAACCTGCCCTCTTGGTGGCATGGGCCTTACAGATATTTAGGGCAACTTCATCAAAGTTATTTGCTTTTTGAAGATAAAGACGGGTTACTTATTATCGACCAACATGCCGCCCAAGAGCGTATTTATTTCGAAGAATTTTGTGCTTTAATTTCAAAAGGTGAAGTGGTGCGCCAACCTTTAATGTTTCCGCTAAATATTGATTTACCCGCAAGCAAACTTGAAACAGTTTTAAATTGGGAAAGTTTTTTAAAGGAAACAGGTTTTGAAGTTTCAAAATTTTCCGGCACGGTTTTGCTTGTAAGTTCCACGCCTGCCCTCTTAAAAATGGGAGAAAAAGAAATTAAGGAGTTTATTTCATCTTTTGCCGAAACTGCCGGTAATCCCTTAAAAGCCGATAATGAATTTAGACATAAATTTATTGCAACCAAAGCCTGTAAAAAAGCTGTTAAAGCCGGTGAAGTTTTGACAGAAAAAGAGGCCCAGGCCCTCCTTGAAAATTTAAAAAAATGCCAAGATGCCCTGCATTGCCCGCATGGTAGGCCGACAATGTTAAATCTGACTTTAGCGGAAATTTCCAAAAAAATCGGCCGCGGGTAAAGGGTTGACAAAATGGGGAAAAACTGTTATTATTATTTCATAAGGAGTTTTTTTAATGTAAGCTAACTTTAAATTAGCTTAATACAATTTGAAAGTTTTTTGGTAGTTTTGCAAAGCAAAACAGACCTTTGAGAAATCAAAGGGAACAAATCAGACCAAAAAATAGTTCGTGACAGGCACAAAGTGAAGGGACTAATTACCCCTTTGCTTTGTGCCGAGTGTTTACCCCTTACGGGTAGACCACGGCTGTTATGTTTGGTTCTCTGATTTGTTATCAAATATGAGAGCCGTTTTTTATTGTAAATAAATCTTCCGGTTACTCACACAAAATGTTTCTGCTTTGCTTAGTTGGGCTAAAGTGGCTTTTAGGTTTCTTTGCATTTTTGTAAAGAAACTTGAGTAAGACGGATGATTTTAATTTTCATAATTTTCTCCAGAAAATATTTCGTCCGTCTTACCAAAATTTAAAATTTTTCCAAAATTCCCTATTACACTTTTTAAAGCGGGTGTAGGGGTTGGGGGTAGTATAAAAAGGAAATTTTTTAAATTTAAGGAGGAGGTGATACATGAAACATAATTAGCAGTACAAAGCAGTAAATTTAGTAAAAGCAGTAAAAACATTTAAATTATTAGGAGATTAATATGAAAAATAACACAAAGGGTTTTACCCTTATTGAATTGCTGGTAGTCGTCTTGATTATCGGCATCTTGGCAGCAATTGCCTTACCGCAATACTTCAAAGCCGTTGAAAGAGCACGTGCTTCAGAAGCATTGTCATTATTCGGTACTATTGCCGGTGCACAACAAAGGTATTACTTGATTAATGGTACTGATTTTTCCAATAAGTTTACTAATTTGGATATAGACTTTAACGGTGTATCTGACGACGGTGCTAAGATTACAACCGATAGCTTTGAAATTACAATAGATTCTGCTAATCATAATGGATCTGTTACAGCAGAGAGAAAGGGCGGTAGATATACCGGGTATAAACTTACTAAAAATGTTGAAACAGGTGCAATAACTTGTGCTGAAGGTACGGGTACAATCTGTACTGCTTTAGGTATAAAGACTGCAGCATAATCATCTCAAGGTTAAACTTAGTTAGTTATATAAAAATATCTCCCGTTTTTACGGGAGATATTTTTTTATAATAAAATAATTAAACTTATTTAACCATTATGAAAGGAAGCTCGCCGCCGTTGTAGGTTGGCAATTGCCCGTTCCATTTCTCAATAGTTTTAAGTTTTAAAAGTTCCGGTGTAATAACTTGTCTTTGAAGTTTCAAACTTTCCGCTTCCGCTTTTGCTTTTAAAACTTGTTGTTCGGCTTCTTTTTTTACCTTTTCTACCAAATTTGTAGCACGTTTTGCCTCTTGTTCGGCAATTTGTTTATCTTCTACAGCTTTTAAAAATTGCGGGGAAAAGTCAAAATTAACAATAGCAATATCGGAAATTATAACTTGTTTTTCCTTCATTTTTTCCTTTAAAATAGTGTCAAGTTCGAGGGCAACTTCAACGCGGTTTGAAATTAAACTTTCCGCTGAATATTTGGAAACTATTGCCTTAATCCATTCTTCCACCATTGGTGTTAAAACGGTTTGCACATAATTTCTGCCGAGGTTACGGTAAATGGAAACAACTGTTTCCGGCATAATTCTATGGTTTACTGCAAGGCCAACTTTGATTGTCTGCAAATCGCGGGAAAATGCTTCCGTATCAATAGTATCTTTATTTACGCGGGTGGAAAACTTTTCAATGGTATCTATAAAAGGTACTTTAAAATGCAAGCCTTCTTCATAAGAACCCATAATTTTACCAAAGCGCAGTTTGATTGCCGATTGCCCTGCATCAACGGTAAAGTAACTGCCGAAAGCAGTTGCTATAATTAGCAATAAAAATATTACTGCTAATATTTTGCCCAAGACAAAGCCACTTGGAACATATTTTGTATTTGTTGTGTAATTTGCCATATATTCTCCTTTTATTTTAAAACTAAAGTGTCTTCCATATCAGGCCCGGTGGAAATTATGCTAAGTGCCGGGTGTGGGTAAACTTCCTTTGAAAGTTCTTTAATGCTTTCCAAAAATTGCTTTGCCTCAGAAGTAAAATCTTCATAATTTTTAACATTGTTATTGCCTTCAAACATATCAATATGCGTAATGGCAATTTTTGTTGCATTGTTTATCATTATTGCGCGGCTTGCGCTAAACTTTTCAAAAGCACCTACGCGGCGGAGCCTTTTGCTGACAGAGCCGATTTCGCGCCCTTTTGTATGGTAAGTTTCAAGGGAAGTTTCGTCAAAAATTTCTTTTTCAAGTGGGCCGGGGCCGACGCGTGTAATATAAGGTTTAAACACTACATAAACATCACGCACACTCTTTGGCCCAAGGCCGGCTTCACCTAAGAAGGTTGAAGCGGTCGTATCACGTGAAGTTACAAAGGGGTATTCCCCATGCAATAAAGAAAGTTTTATGCCTTGTGTTCCTTCAAGTAAAATATGTTCACCTTTATCAAGGGCTTTATTTAAAAGTTCCGGAACAGGCTGAATAAAATCTTTCAAAAGCGGTTCGTCTTTTGCGAATTTAACTTGCCTTCTTTCAATGCGGTTTTTGACTGCTTGCCCTAGGCCTGTTCCCACGCTGCCGATATGTTTCATGAAGTGTGCGGCATCTTGTTCGGCTTTGGTTTCTTCATCGGTAATTAAAACGGCATAAGGGTCAATTATAAGGCGGTCTTTGGTGTTTGTAAGTTCAACTTCTTTTAAAAGCCAATCGGTTTTTGTATAAGCACCTGCACCTAAAACAAGTTTGGTGTTTGGGTTCAAAAAACCGGAAGGTATATTTTTTAAAGTATATTTTTTACCGTCTTGTTCAACAGTATGGCCTGCATTTGGGCCGCCTACGCGCACACAATATGCATAATTACCTTTATAAGATAAATAGGCCGCAATTTTGCCTTTGCCTTCGTCGCCGGCTTGGCCGCCGCAAACTATATCAATCATTTTATCTCCTTTGCAAGCAAGGATGCAATTCCCAAATAGTTTTCCGCTTTTGCTTGTTTAATTTTATTTTTTAAATCTTTATTTAATTTTTGTTGTGCTAAAAATTTATCTAAATCTTCTTCTGAAAATTTATGAGTTCTTGTTAAATCCTTAATTATTTCATAAGCATTGTTTACACCGTTTGCACGAAGTAAAGTTTGGAAATATTCCGCAAGTATTTGCGGTTTTTGTTTAAGTGTTTCAAGTGCTTTTTTGCGGTCAAAAACAATGCGGCTTAAACCTTTTATTAAATTTTGATAGGCAAGCAGACTGTGTGCAAGTGCAACCGGAATATTACGTATTACCGTCGAACCCGATAAATCGCGTTGCAAGCGGCTAACGGGTAATTTGGCACTTAAAAATTTTAATATTGCGTTTGCAAGGCCCAAATTGCCTTCGGCATTTTCAAAGAAAATCGGGTTTACTTTTTGCGGCATAGTGGATGAACCTACTTCGCCTTTAACTATTTGTTGTTTAAGCCAACCGTCGCTGACATAACGCCAAAAATCTTGCGATATATCAAGCAAAATATTATTTATACGTGTGAGATTATCAAAAATTTCGGCAAAACTGTCATAATTATCAATTTGTGTTGTTAAGGCGGAAAGTTCAATTTTAATTTTGCGGTTTTCATTTAATTTTTTAATTAAATTTTGCGCAACTTTTTGCCAATTAATATTCGGGAAAACTGCATAATGTGCATTAAAATTACCCACCGCACCACTGAATTTGCATGTCGGTTTTAAAGTGTTTAAAGTGGAAATTTGTTTTTGCAAGCGTGCGGCAAAAACGGCAACTTCTTTGCCAAAAGTCGTCGGCACCGCTGCTTGGCCATGTGTCCTTGCAAGCATTGGGCTTTTGGCTTCTTTGCGTGCTAAAGTTTTTAAATTTTTGAGTAAATTTTTTAATGTCGGGATTATTATATTTTGCAAACCGTCTGCCAAAATTAAAGCATGTGCCGGGGAGTTTGTATCCTCAGAAGTTATTGCAAAATGTAACCATGCGGTTTTGTTTTTTAAAGTTTTATGTGTCTCAAGTTTAATTTTTAAAAAATATTCTATTGCTTTTACGTCGTGCCGCGTTGCCGGAATATTTTTATAACCGTTATTTTCAAGTGCATTTATAACAGCAAAATCTTGTACGCTTAAATTTTGTAAAGCGCGGATAAAAGTAATTTCTTGTTTATTTAATTTGAAGTTTGGTAAACCTAATGTGGAAAGCAAAATAAAGTATTCCGTTTCAACTTTAACACGATTTTTTATTAAACAATTCTGTCCGCAATATTTTGAAAGCGGCAGGAGAGCGCTTTTGTAGCGCGCATCAAGCGGGCTTAGAAAGTCAAAACTGTCCATACATATATTTTAGCAAATATATAGATATTTATTTTAAAGCCTGATATAAAATTTGCGTTAAGTACGAAAATAAGATATAATATAAGTACAAATTGGAGTCATGGTGTAGCCTGGTTAACACGCTGCCCTGTCAAGGCAGAGACCGCGGGTTCAAATCCCGTTGACTCCGAAAAATTTACCCTCCTTTACGGAGGGTTAATTTTTTGAGTCAAAGGAAGCCAACTGCTTGGCTTCCGTCGGGATTTAGGCTTGGCAAGTGCTTCTATTTGCTATTGCGTCGCTTTTTATTTATTGCAAATGCGTACTTTTTTTGTGAGCTAATAGTAAACTATTTGCGAGCAAAAAAAGATAGCAGTTGCCTAAAGGAATGCGACCCGTAGGGTTTAGTGCTTTTGTAGAAAGTTTCGTTAAAAAATCTTGATAATGTCCCGCATTATCTGCGATTTTTCGCCTCACTTCCTTTCACAAAAACACTAAACGCAATTACCAAATAGAAATACTTGCCAAGCCTAGCCCGGAGCGTTGTTTTTGTTTGAGCGAAGCGAAAGGCAAAAACCGCGAGCCCAGGCCCGAAGGAAAATTCCGTCAGGAATTTTACCGTAGGGAAATCCAAAAGTTGACTCCGAAAATTTGAAAGCACCCGAAAGGGTGCTTTTTATATATAGGTCCTTTGTTCCTTTTTGAATAGGTCTTTTGTCCCTTGTATAAACTTTACATTTGTTTTAAAATATAAATAAGAACCCAACTGTGATAACATTAAATATAAAATAATAAGGAGAATTATATGAGAAAATTATTTATCTTGCTTACAATTATGCTGGCCGCGCTAACCTCATGGGCGCAAAATTGGGAACCTAGAGATACTGAAACATTTACAAAAAATTATGATAGTCTTGTTCTAGAACTTTCCCAAGAACAACAAGAACAATTAACC
>Ga0310696_10005270_pt1 | contig 15645 bp, 14 predicted proteins | sample AusTroGonzalo_MG_4_FD_203885 | JGI IMG/M metagenome (GOLD analysis project Ga0310696, IMG submission 203885) | Bovine rumen microbial communities from tropical cattle in Woodstock, Queensland, Australia - Gonzalo_02 (v2) (version 2) | ecosystem: Host-associated > Mammals > Digestive system >...
CTTGCTGGACTTCTTCCCCGACGACTATCTGCTCATTATAGACGAGAGCCACGTAAGCGTGCCACAAATCAGCGCCATGTACGGCGGCGACAGAAGTCGCAAACAGAACCTTGTAGAATACGGTTTCCGCTTGCCAGCAGCATTCGACAACCGTCCACTGAAGTTCGAGGAGTTTCAGGAAGAAGTTAATCAGGTTATCTACGTAAGCGCTACCCCTGCCGACTACGAGCTGAACGAGGCCGAAGGCGTGGTTGTAGAGCAGGTAATCCGCCCTACAGGACTGCTTGATCCAGAAATTGAGGTCCGTCCCAGCGAAAACCAGATTGACGACCTGATGGACGAGATTCTAACACGCAGTCATCGTGGCGAACGTGTACTTATCACTACCCTGACCAAACGTATGGCCGAGGAACTGACAGAGTATTTACTAAACCACAACGTAAGCACAGCTTATATCCACAGCGATGTTGCCACACTTGACCGCGTAAAGATTCTAAGCGATTTGCGCCAGGGCGTTTACGATGTACTGGTTGGTGTAAACCTGCTTCGTGAAGGTCTCGACCTGCCCGAAGTTTCGCTCGTTGCGATTCTCGACGCCGACAAGGAAGGCTTCTTGCGAAGTCACCGCAGCCTGACTCAGACCGCAGGACGAGCTGCCCGTAACGTAAATGGCAAGGTGATTATGTATGCCGACACCATTACAGCCTCGATGCAGCTGACCATCGACGAGACATTACGTCGCAGAATCAAGCAGATGAAATATAACGAGGAGCATCACATCACACCTAAGCAGATTGTGAAAAACCTCACATTCAACGCGCTGCAAAAGGAGAATCGTGCCGACACCAAGGAACTGATGCGTAACTACTCGATGGCTGCCGAGAGCGGCAACTCTGGCGTGATGATAGCTGCCGACCCGATAGAGGAACGCATGACCAGACCACAAATGGAGAAACTCATAGAAGAGACTACCCGCAAGATGAAAGAAGCCGCCAAACAGTTAGACTTCCTGCAGGCAGCCCAGTATCGCGATGAGATAGTAAGACTGCAGAAAGAGTTGGAATTGAAGTAAAAAATCATAAAATACGTGTTAATCCGTGTAATCCGTGCCAAAATTAGAAAATAAATTCGTACTTTTGCACGGTTTTATTAATAAAATATTGAAAATATGAAAAAGTTTTTGATAGCCATACTGATGGCAATGCCTGTATTAGCTTCGGCTCAGGACAATACTTGGGAGCGTATTGAACAGGAACCCGTTCCAACCGTAAATCCAGATGCTAAATATCTGGCAGCCAACGCTGTACCTGAGGTTGATGGCAAAGTATGCTGGCAAACAACCATCAAAGCACCAGGCAAAACAGCTCAGCAAATCTACGACATCCTGCTGAAGCAGATGGAAAAGATGGTAAACGAGCCCAACCAGATTGCCAACAGCGCTGTAGCCGTAAAAGATGCCGAAAAGCACGAACTGGGCGCAGTATTTCATGAGTGGCTGGTATTTAAGAATACTACCCTTGCACTTGATCGTACCCAGCTGAATTTCCAACTGCACGTAAAATGCACCGACGGACAGGCCGAGGTAAAAATGGTTCATATCTCCTACAACTACGATATTGAACGTAAGCCAGTACGTTATAATGCCGAGGAATGGATTACCGACAAGTATGCCGTAAACAAGAAGCACACCAAGCTCTATCCTCTTTCAGCCAAGTTCCGCAGAAAGACAATTGACCGCAAGGACTTCATCTTCAACAAGTTCAACTCGCTGTTAAACGACAAGTAAAAACATGAATAAAGACAAGATACGTAATATTCTGAATATTATCTTTATGATTACGGCCTTGGTTGGAGTGATTTGGTATCTCTCCAAGGACAAGACTACGGGCACTTATATCATATTATTCTCTATGTGCTTCAAGATAGCCGAATCGTCTATGCGAATGCTTAAATAATCTATGTACAGAAGACTATCCACACTTATCATAGCACTTTTAGCGTTGGTACAGGCCAACGCCCAGACCGATCGTGAGTTTAATCAAATAGACGAGAACGGAAACGTTAGCCGTCGAAGCGAGAACTTTAATAAACACAGTAAGGATACCACACAACATAAGGAGATACCCAAGGGACTCTATACGTGGACTATCGACAGAAGATTTGGCGATGTCATCCCCACAGAACCAGACACGCTGCCCCACTTGTTTATGAACACCACTTTTAATAGTGGTATGTATGGCGACTACAATACAACAGGTAGCAATTACACCGCCAGAATGAGTCGTATTTTCATAGACCGTCCGTATGGCGAATACTTCATTTTTACAGAGCCTTATAGCTTTGTGAACAAGAAGCCAGACCAGCTGCTGTTTATGAACACCCTGTCGCCATACACCAGTGTTCTATACGACAACTGTGGCGACAAGACTAACGGTGAGGACCATATCGATGCCAAATTTGCAGTAAACGCCAACAAGCGTCTCAATTTTGGATTTGATTTGGATTATGCCTACGCTCGAGGCTACTATAGCAATCAGAACATCTCGCATTTTAATGGAACTCTGTTCGGCTCATATCTGGGCGACCGTTACCAGATGCACTTCTTCTTCAATGCCGCTCACCAGAAAGCCTCAGAAAACGGCGGTATCACATCTGATGCCTATGTAACCCATCCTGAGTCATTTACAGATAACTATACGGAGAGCGAAATACCCACCGTACTCTCTAAGAACTGGAATCGCAACGACCACCAGCACGTTTTCCTGAGTCATCGCTACAACTTAGGTTTCTATCGTATGGTGAAGATGACCGACGAAGAGATCAAGGCACGCCAGTTTGCGAAAGAATCCATGAAGGAGCATGAAGCCGAAAAAGAGCAGCAGAATGCTGACGACAAAGAGCTGCGCAGAGACAGAAACGTCAAAAAGCCAACTGGCAGACCAGAAGGAGCAAAGGTGATTGGCAAGGAGCCTCAAAGAGACTCACTCAACATCGCCGCCGATACTACCCGTATCAAGGTTGACGGTCTGGCTGCCATCGACAGTCTAAACCGTCTGCAGGCCATTCAGGATTCAATCGATGCTACCATGAAACGTGAGTATGTGCCTGTTACAAGTTTCATCCACACACTCGACATCAGCAACTACAACCATATCTATCAGGCCTATAATACACCTGCCGATTATTACCAGAACACCTATTATAAACAGGGTCTTAAGTATGGTAATGATTCTATTTACGATCAGGTTAAACACCAGCATATCAAAAACACGTTTGCATTGGCCCTGCTCGAAGGTTTCAATAAATATGTGAAGGCCGGATTGAAGGCGTTTGTTTCGTACGAGCACAACACCTACCAGATGCCTGAATTAGAGAACGGTTTGCTGTTTTGGAATAAATGGAAAGAGTACAACCTCACAGTAGGCGCCCAGTTGAGTAAGACACAAGGCAAAACACTGCACTTTAACCTTACTGCCGAAAGATGGCTTTCGGGAGCTGACGCTGGTGACATGACAGTAGACTTCAGTACTGATCTCAATTTCCCATTATTTGGCGATACAGTTCAGCTGGCAGCATCGGCCTCATATCAGCAGTGCAACCCAGTATTCCTACTGGCATCATACCACTCAAAGCACATCTGGTGGGATAACGAATTCAGCCGAGAGACTCGCAGCCGTATTGAAGGTTTGTTCAGCTATCAGAAGACCGACACCAAGCTACGAGTAGCAGTCGAGAACATCAAGAACTACACCTACTACGGCATGAGTTACGATTTGACTGATAATGGCGGACGTAAGAATATGACCGCAGGTGTTTATCAGGAAGGCAAGAACATTCAGATACTGACAGCCCAATTACACCAGAACTTCCGTTTAGGACCTCTGAATTGGGAGAATGTCATTACCTATCAGAAATCCAGCAAACAAGAGGTATTACCCTTACCCGAATGGAACATCTTTACGAACCTCTATCTGAAGTTTAAGATAGCCAAAGTACTGGGAGTGGAGCTGGGAGCTGATGCCACCTATTTCTCAAAGTACAATGCACCCGATTTCTGTCCTGCCATCAACCAGTTTGCAGTTCAGCAGAATGAGGCCAGCCGTGTTGAATTAGGCGAGTTCCCCTTTGTGGATGTTTATGCTAATATGACGCTGAAGGGAGTAAGATTCTTCTTAGTGATGACCAACGTTGTAAATAACGGCGCTAATCACATGAAGTTCCTTACACCACACTACCCCACCAACGGTTCGGTATTACACTTTGGTGTTTCGTGGCCTTTCTTCAACTAAAGAAGTAGAAGCCCCAAGCTAACGCATACACCATAAATAAAGATATTACGCGCTGTTTCTCCTAAGCAGAGATTCAGCGCTTTTCCTTGGTATATACGCTTAATCTTCAGATAGGTAAACAAATGAAGTACAAGATAAATGAAAGGCAACAGGAAAGCAAGTATATGTCCATTCAAAAGGAATACGCCCCCAAGAATAATGGCAGCAATGCCTACACCTATATATAATAACAAGCCAGTTTCGGCACCTAAACGCACAATAATGGTGTTCTTACCTGCCTCACGGTCATTATCTCTATCGCGGAAATTATTCACAATCAGGAGTGCATCGATAACAAGTCCACATGCAATCGAGGCCAGCACGAGTTCCCAAGTAAACTCATGGAGCTGCACATAATAGGTACAGCAAACAGGCACCAAGCCGAAGAATACAAGCACCAATAAATCGCCCAACCCCTGATAAGAGAACCATGTGGTATAAAGGAATGCAAACAACACACATACCATACCAACTAATATCATCTCCAATCCACCATAATATACCAATGGCAGACCAACTACGCAAGCCACACAGGTAGTCAGAGCAATTGCTTTCTTCATCGACTCAAGCTTTACCCACCCCTGAGCACAGGCCCTTCTTGGTCCTAAACGTGTTTCAGCATCATCGGTACCGTTCACATAATCAAAGAAATCGTTAATAAAGTTAGCATCTATCTGCATAGCAAATGCAAATAACAAGCATAGCAACGCAGCCGTCCAACTAAAGGCGCCCTCACCATACTGTGCAGCGTCGACATAAGATAAAGCCACACCAATCATGACAGGAACTGCTGCTCCTGAAAGGGTTTTAGGACGAGCTGCCAGCAACCATGCTTTAGCCGAATCCGTAACAATTTTCTTTTCTTCCGACATAATTTTTCTAAATTTCTTGCAAAAGTAAGTACTTTTTCGTAAATTTGCAAAGAAAAACAAAACTTTTTATGACAAGTAATACCCCGAGCCTGGATTTAGTGGAGTTTATCGAAACGCAGATTCTCCCCAAATACGCAGAATTTGATCGTGCTCACAATATGGAGCACGTTACAAGAGTGATACGCAATTCTCTCGAGCTGGTTAGGGCCACGGGAGCTGACACAAACATGGTTTATACCATTGCTGCCTACCACGACCTGGGCATGTGCGGACATCGCGCCGACCACCATATCCGTGGTGGTAAGATTCTGGCAACCGATGCCCGACTGAAAAAATGGTTTTCAATCGAACAGATTAAAATCATGAAAGAGGCGGTAGAAGATCATCGTGCCTCGGCCAGTCGCAGCCCCAGATCCATCTATGGAAAAATCGTAGCCGAAGCTGATAGAGATATTGACCCTGACAGAATCATTCGCAGATGTATTCAGTTTGGTTTGGCCAACTATCCCGAGAAAACCGCAGAAGAACATTGGCTGCGTTTCAAGGAGCACATGGCTAGCAAATACTCAAAAGACGGCTATATAAAACTATGGATTCCCAATTCGCCAAATGCCAAACGCCTGAACGAATTGAGATCCATTATTGAGCAGCCTCAACAGCTACGTGAGGCATTCGACCGCATATTCCCCGAAGAGGTTGCTATCTCAGATACAGAAAGTAAATAGCAGCAAGCGCTACCACCATAGCAATCAAAATGGCCGACTTGATGAGACAAGAAGCAACTTTCTTAATCACCAAGAAGGCTACAATGATAGCTACAAGTACAAATATATAATATCCTACGTTTCCCATTTTACTTAAACAATTTCTTGAATGCTGTTGGAACTGGCGTTTCAAACTCCATTGGTTCGCCTGTTACAGGATGGTGGAAACACAGTAGCCACGCATGCAGACAGAGACGATGAATAGGATCATCGCCATTACCATACTTTGTGTCACCACAAACAGGATGTCCCATATCAGCAGAGTGTACACGAATCTGATTTTTTCTACCTGTTTCTAGTTTAAACTCTACCAACGAGTGATCGGTGGTACGATCCAGCACGTGATAATGGGTAACAGCATACTTTCCGCCATTATCTGTAGGAGATGAATAAGTAACATAAGCCTTATTATCCTTTAACCAGTTGGCAATAGTACCCTCGTCGTTCTCCATCTCGCCAGAACAAACAGCCACATAACGGCGATCGTACACAATATCATGCCAGTTGTGTTCCAGAATCTGTTCAGTCTCCATATCCTTGGCATATACCATCAAACCACTGGTGTCACGATCCAAACGATGAACCACATGAGCCGTACACTTCTGGCGCGACTTCTTAAAGTAATCATCCAACACGGTCTTAACATTCAGTGTTGAATGTCCTGCAGCCATTGAGAGGATACCCTCAGCCTTCTCAATCACAATGAGCCATTTATCCTCGTACACGATTTTCACGTAACGGCTTTTAAACGACTGCTGATTGCGTTTGGTTTTGCTAACAGCAACCTTCATGCCCGGTTCCAACTGGAAATCAAACTGGCTCACGGTTTTACCATTCACCTTGATACCCCTACCCTGCAGAGTCGCCTTAATCTTTGTACGACTTTGCTGAACATTTTCTAACAGCCACTCAAGTAGCGGTTTTGATTCATTAACCACCAGGTGCTCATAGTCACCCTCACGGTTATAACCTGAATTGTATCTCATATTGGCGGCAAAGGTACGAATAAGTGAGCGATTTTCCAAATTAATGCATAAAAAAAACCGCAGATTTGGAAATCTGCGGCTCTTTTTTTTATATTTAATAGAACTTGAAGTAGCGACGGGCATTGTTGTAACTAATGTCCTCAACCATACGTCCAAGAATCTCCATATCGCATGGCAGGAGACCTTTCTCTACATCGTTTCCAAGAATATTACACAGAATACGACGGAAGTATTCATGGCGTGGATAGCTCAGGAACGAACGGCTATCGGTAAGCATACCAACAAAGCGGCTCAGCAAACCAAGTACCGACAGCGCATTCATCTGGCGAACCATACCATCCATCTGGTCGTTGAACCACCAGCCAGAACCAAACTGAATCTTTCCTGGCTCTCCACCCTGGAAATTACCCAGCATAGTAGCAATTACCTCGTTAGCACAAGGATTCAGTGTATATAATATGGTACGTGTCAGCTTATCCTTCATATTGAGCTTGTTCAGGAAAGTAGACATAGCCTTTGCTGTATTGAACTCACCAATAGAGTCGAAGCCTGTGTCAGGACCGAGTTGGTTAAACATCTTAGTGTTATTATCGCGAATAGCACCATAGTGGAACTGCTGAGTCCAATCTGCATCGGCATCCATCTCAGCCATCACTGTCAGGAAGCAGTTCTTAAACTGTCGAATCTCAAGTTTAGAAAGCTGCTGGCCACGCATAGCCTTCTCGAAGATAGTCTCAATCTCAGAGTCGGTATATTCTTCGTCATAGAACTCCTCGATACCATGGTCAGAGAGCTTACATCCATTCTCAGCAAAGAAGTCATGACGTCTCTGTAAAGCATCAACCATATCGGCAAACTTAACAATGCTTATACCACTCACCTCAGCCAACTGCTCCACATACTTGGGGAAATCAGCCTTTTCAATATTCATGGCCTTGTCAGGACGCCATGCAGGAATCATCATAGGATCGTCCTTTGCCTTAGATTTAGCATACTCGATGTGGTTGTGCAGGTCATCAACAGGGTCGTCGGTAGTACAAACGCACTCCACATTGTAGTGCTTCATCAAACCACGAGCCGAGAACTCAGGCTGCTGCAGCTTCTCATTACACTCATCAAAGATTTCACGAGCAGTCTTTGGCGAGAGCTGCTTGGTAATACCGAAAGCAGTCTTCAGTTCCAGATGAGTCCAGTGATAAAGAGGATTACGGAAAGTATAAGGAACTGTTTCAGCCCACTTCTCGAACTTCTCCCAATCGCTGGTATCCTTGCCAGTACAATATTTCTCGTCGATACCATTGGTGCGCATAGCACGCCACTTATAATGGTCGCCACCCAACCACAATTCGGTAATACTCTTAAACTTGTGGTCTTTTGCCACCATCTCAGGAATCAAATGACAATGATAGTCGATAATGGGCATCTTTGCCGCATGATTGTGATACAAGTCCTGCGCCACCTGGGTCTCCAGAACGAAGTTATCATCATTGAATTGCTTCATAAAAATGTTTGTTTATAGGTCCTTCTTAAAATTTTTGTGCAAAGATAATTAAAATCTCGGATAAAAGCACTATCTTTGCAGAAAAATAAAACGTAAACGATGACGTACCGAAGCAAAGTCCTCCTCATATACACTGGAGGCACCATTGGCATGAACCGGAACCCTCGCACTGGGGCTCTGGAGCCGTTCGATTTTGAGCACCTATTATATAATGTACCCGAACTGAAGCAGTTTGATATCAACATCGAGACTTATCAGTTTAATCCTCCTATCGATTCAAGCGACATGTCACCCAGAATGTGGACAGATATATCGCATTGTATTGCCGACCACTATGACAGGTACGATGGTTTTGTGGTATTACACGGCACCGATACAATGGCCTATACCGCCTCGGCCCTATCCTATATGCTCGAGAACCTGACAAAACCAGTGATATTCACTGGTTCGCAGTTGCCTATTGGACAGTTAAGGACCGACGGTAAAGAAAACCTGATTACAGCAGTAGAGATAGCTGCAGCGAAAGATCGTGAAGGCCACGCTTTGGTTCCCGAAGTCGGTATCTACTTCGGAGGTCATCTGCTTCGCGGAAATCGCACTACCAAACAGAGTGCCGAAGAGTTTAATGCTTTCGAATCCTTCAACTATCCCCATTTGGTTGAGGCAGGTGTAAACATCACCTATCACAACGACAGGATACTGAAACCAGAGTGGGACAAGCCCATGGTTCCTCACTTCCGATTGGATAACAACGTGATTATATTCTCGCTTTTCCCCGGCATACGCGAAGATTTGATTCGCCACATCATCCATACACCTAATCTGAAAGCCATTGTTATGCGTACCTTTGGCAGTGGCAACGCTCCCCAACGCCCTTGGCTACTGAATGCCTTACGAGAGGGAAGTCGCAACGGCAAGGTGATTGTAAACATTAGTCAGTGTATGCAGGGTGCTGTTGAGATGAGTCGTTATGACTGCGGCTATCATTTGCAGGAAGCTGGTGTGATTAGTGGTCGTGATTCTACAGTAGAAGCAGCTGTTACCAAACTCATGTTCCTACAAGCACACTACCCTGACGATCCAGAAACGGTTCGAAAATATATGCAACAAAGTATAAGAGGAGAGATATCATTCTAACGATATCTCTCCTACTTTTTCCAGAAACGCGAAGTGATATCCTCCATATCACCATTTTCTGTAATACGATACAACCTCTGATTAGTCGTTGGATTCTTCAATGGTCCTAAATGTTTGATAAACGGACCAATCTTGATATAATCGAAATCACATTTATTAATGGCCGATGATATCACGGTTTTTCCACTATACCAAGCAATCTTGAACTCTGGGTGTTCCTCTCGGATATACAGTGCCAACTGGTTAACAGCTTGGGGATTGGCATCACCTCCCATGAACGATATGCAAGTGATGTCTGTTCCAAACTTCTCCACAAATGCATCGATAGCATCTGTATCAAGTGGCAAACCGATATCTTCCCATAGATAATAGCTATGACACCCAGGACAGCGACACGGGCAATTACTAATATTAATTGCCAGTGTCACTTCGTCGGGTATCTCTTGAAAAACTATGCCTGTGTTTACGTATTTCAGCATAACTGTTTCTGTCCAGCATAGTAGCGACGTGAAGCCTCTTCCTGACGGGCCTGTGAGAAGTTGCTTACGCGCTTCAGGTAGCCGATAATACGTGTCATATAATCAACATTCTTTGAATGGCAATGTGGGCACTCTTTCAGATAGCGCTTATCAATATGGCCACAATCGTTACAAACAGTATTGGGGATATTGAATGTAAAGTAGTTACATCCCTCCTTGGCAGCCACCTTCAACAGGTGCAGATACTGTTCTTTCGACAGATGCTCATCAAGATTCATATGCAAAGCTGAACCGCCAGTCAGATGTTCAATATAAGGAGCACCATGGAGTTTGAACTTGTCGATAATGGTCAGCGAGTCGTCTTCTACTACATAGAAATAACTATTATAGCAGTCGCGAGGCACGAAGTAACCATCCTCACGATCCCACTTAGCGTGCTTAACGCCCACGTTTTCAGCAGGAATCATCTCACAGTTAAACATCACATCCTTTGAACGATACTGCTTATTATACTTCTCGATCAAGCCCAGTATGCCCTGAACAAAATGCAAGTACTCATCGTTAGGTGTAATCTTCAGTCCCATAAACTCGGCAGCTTCGACTAATCCATTAATACCGATAGTAAGATACTGACGGGCGATATTGATATACCCCGCATCGAACAAGGGTAACATACCCTGCTGCTGCAAATCCTTCAGGTTTTCATTATACGCCAGCTGCACCTTGTGGCACAAATCAATCACACCACCCAGATACTCCAGATAATCCAACTTATGGTTCACAGCATACTGGATACAACGATTCAGGTTGATAGTGAGTACACTCTTTGAACCAGTACTTACACCACCAGCACCAAGCGTGTAGCTAAAGCCATTATCAGTAATCTCGTTACGCAAACGGCAGCAACTTGACAGTGAATCAGCATTGTCACTCATATATGTAAAGAATGAGTGTCCCTCTGCATACATCTCAGCTGTAAATTCACCCCACTCCTGATCCTTGCAGTTTCCATTCTCATCAACCAGCAATGCCATGGTCTCAACTGGGAAAGTCAGCAATGTCTTAGTACGCTCGTGGTTAAACCATTTCATGAATCGCTTCTGCAACCATGAAAGGCCTTCCCAATCAGGTTTAGAACCATCGGGGAAGTAGAACTCACCAAAGATACTCTCAAAGTAGTAGCGATCATAGTAAGCAATATTCCAGAATACAGCCTGATAGTTACGAGCACCAGTAGGCTGGTTTAAGGTGTATACAATCTGCTCAAAGTAATCGGTAATAATCTTATCAATAGTACGCTTCTTCAGGCTAAGGTCAGCCTGATCTGTAGAACGCTTATAGTAATCAAGACCATACTCCTTTCCCAGGAAATAGTTCATATACATCAGGAACTCCGGAGTTGCACAAGCGCCACTCAACATAGAGCTTACCATAAATACCATATTTACAAAACCACCAGCAAACGATTTCATGTTTGTGGGGGCTGTAGAGTTACCACCGATAGCCACAGTACCGCCAATCAACCAAGGATACATAGTGATTGAGGCACAATAGTTAGCCAGCGAAGTCTCATCGTTCTTATATATAAAGTGGTGTGTCAGCTTATCAATATACTCATCGGCCAACTGCTTACCATACATTTTCTTAATACGATCGGTAAGAAGTCGTCGGTTCAGACGAATGAAATTTGACTTAGGCAGTTCACCAATCAATGTAGCAATATTCTTGTGCTCTACATTGGCATTAGCATCGTACTTTGATCCTGTTGCAGCATTTACCGATTCGCAGTACTCTGAAAGGAACACCATCTTTTCAAGTGTTTCACGATCCTCAGAGTGCAGCTGGCGATAAAGAATAAACGACTTGGCTACTTTATAATAGCCTTCGCGCATAAGCGCTTCTTCCACCTGATTCTGAATATCTTCCACAGTAATGTTGTCGTGCATGTCAAGGTGGTTAAGAATCTTAGATACGATGGCTAGGTCAGCAGGTTCCTGAACGCTCTCGAAAGCCTTCACGATAGCATTCATAATTTTGTCGAGTGAGAATAGATCTTTTGATCCGTCTCGCTTTGTGATGGTAAAGTTTTTAATTTCCATTTTATTGTCACTAATTATTTTAAGTTTTGTATATTATTTCTCTTTCAAGTTTTTCTTTTTGGAAAACTTTTTCGTTTTTGAATTCGGAAAAGTTTCCCAAAAAGTAAAACCGAATCCGGTTGCAAAGATACATAATTAGCACAAAAACGCATTCTAAAGCAGCGTAAAAAATCTCTAAAATAAAGTTAATATTGAAACAACACGCTATAATAGCAAAGTATAACCATCTGATTTACAGCATTTTCCAAAATACACAAAAAGAACCAGTACTTTCTCACGTTCTTATTCAATAGCAATCCCCAAAATTGCAAACGGCGAACTTTTTAGAAAACCACCACAGTACACAAGTTTATCTTTTTGGAAAACATTTCGATTTTAAAATCCACAAAAGTTTTCTTTTTTGTCCATTTCAGCACTTATTCTTGTTTTCTCATACGCGTACATTAATTATAAAATAAGAAGGCTTAAAATATATAAAAATAAGGGATAAAATTTGCAAATACCATTTGTTTGTTGTATCTTTGCCCATGATATAATAAAACATTCAACTAAACAAGTACAATTATGAAGGATCTTAAAGGAACAAAGACCGAGAAGAATCTGCAGGAAGCATTTGCAGGTGAGTCAATGGCACGCAACAAGTACAGCTATTGGGCTTCAAAGGCCAAGAAGGATGGTTTCGTTCAGATAGCTGCCATCTTCGAGGAAACTGCTAACAATGAAAAAGAACATGCTAAGATGTGGTTCAAGCTTTTAGAGGGTGGTGCCATCAAGAGTACACCAGAAAATCTTGAAGCTGCAGCCAATGGTGAGAATTACGAGTGGACAGACATGTATGCCCGCATGGCAAAAGAAGCCCGCGAGGAAGGATTCAACGAAATTGCTATCAAGTTCGAACTTGTAGCCAAAGTTGAGGCAGAACATGAGGCACGTTATCGCAAACTGCTCGACAACGTTAAAAAGGAGCGTGTATTCTCAAAGGATAACGATGTAATCTGGCAGTGCTCAAATTGCGGTCATATCGTTATTGGTAAGAAAGCACCACAAATTTGCCCTGTATGCGATCATCCACAGGCTTACTTCCAGGTAAAAGCTGAAAATTATTAAGCATACCTTTCCCCCACCCCCTACATGGGGCGGGGAAAAGCTTATGAAAGAATTATTTGAACAATGCGCTCTGCAGTTCGACCATCCCATCGGTCAGGCAGGGCGCATTTTTTCCATTCGCCACTCACCATCTTCTGGATGCACTCACCAAGTTTGTCAGCATCCTCACCCACTAGCACATTCGAGCCTACATTTACAGTTTCCTGATGCTCAGTATAATTGTTCAAAGTAATACATGGTACGCTATTAAAGGTTGCCTCTTCCGACACATTACCAGAATCAGTTACAATACCGAGTGCATGGGCCGTTAACCATCCAAACTCCAAATAGCTCAGAGGCTCGACAATTTCTATAGCCAATCCCATGGCTTCGACAACCTTACGAGCTTCACCACGCAAAGGAGCAATTATGCGCATCCCATTAGCCGATGCAACCATAGCCTTCAACATCTTCTCTAAATTCTCGACATCAGCAATCAATGCTTTACGATTCAACGTAAATACCAGATACTGCTTCTCTTCAAGAGCAGGAATACCTTCAGGCTTCTTCAAACGGTCATAATTAAAACGCAAAGTATCCATCAGGATATTGCCAACCATATATGTCTGCGAACTCTCTGACTGTTCACGTGTAGCCACACCAGTACTCTTCACACCAGCCGTAAACAGGTAGTCAGACAGAGCATCAATCACCAGACGATTTATTTCCTTAGGCATATTGATGTTGAACGAGCGTGTACCAGCCACCAAATGAGCTAACTTTATGCCACGCTTCTTGGTAACGATCGCAGCCGCCATGGTTGATGCCAAATCATCCACTACAATCACCACGTCAACCTGATGCTCATCGAGGAACGCATCGAAACGGGCCATTACCTGACTGGTTATCTCGTTCAAGCTCGACGAATCTACACCTAAATAATATTGTGGACGTGGCATCTGTAAGTCATCAAACAACGATGCCTCGAGTGTAGGATCATTCTCACTCCCTGCATACACCAACAAACAAGCCACATCAGGATTTTTGTTAATAGCTCTGACCAGAGGCGACACCTTTACAAAATTAGGGCGAGCACCCGCAATGATACATACAGTCTTTCCCATTTCTTTCTATTTTTGAGTGCAAAGATAGAGAAAAAGTTTCTATTAACCAAGAAAAATAGCAAAAGGTTTGGATAAGTCACAAAATAGTTGTAACTTTGCAGCAGAAACAATGGGTCGTGCCTGATAGATCGGGATACTCTACATTAACAAAACAATTCGGGATCGTTTCCCTTGCCAATGGCGGGCCACGATTATCCTCCACGAGGAGAGCAGCAATGCCGGTGGATTACAACAGCGGGGAGCCCCCACATCGTGTGAAACAGGAGTTTTCACCAAATCATCGGCACGTACCCTTTTTCTTTTATTAAGAATTTACAATTAACAATTGATAATTGAGAATTATGTTTTCTGGAATCATCGAAGAATTTGCTACCGTAGTTGCCATCCACAAGGATCGCGAGAATATAGATTTCACTTTGAAGTGTTCGTTTGTCGGCGAGCTTAAGATTGACCAAAGCGTTGCTCATAACGGTGTCTGCCTAACAGTCGTTGCTATCGAGGATGGCACCTACACAGTTACTGCTATGAAGGAAACGCTTGATCGTACCAACCTTGGCTTGCTCAAAGTGGGCGATAAAGTGAACGTAGAGCGCTCTATGCTGATGAACGGCCGCCTGGATGGTCACATCGTTCAGGGACATGTTGATGAAACTGCACGTTGCATTGCAGTAGATGATGCCGATGGTTCTACCTATTTTACTTTTGAATATCCAGAAAACCGCGAAATGGCACAAAAAGGCTATTTCACAGTCGACAAAGGCAGCGTAACCGTGAATGGCGTGAGTCTCACTGTTTGTAACCCCACATCAAACACATTCCAGGTTGCCATCATCCCCTACACCTTCGAGCATACAAATTTCTGCGATATTCGTGTAGGTTCGGTAGTCAACATCGAGTTTGACATTCTTGGCAAATATATAGCCAGACTACAGCAGATTTAATCCACCTTACAATAACAATTCTGATGGAGCGGAGACAAAAGTCTTCGCTCCATGTTGTGTCAGGAAGTCACGATCACGAAATCCCCACAACACGGATATACAAGGTAGCCCTGAGTTAGCTGCTGTTTGAACATCCACATCACTATCACCAACATAAACAGCCCTGTCTTTTTCAACACCAAGCTCTCGCAAAGCGGCAAATACCGTATCAGGAGCAGGTTTCTTACGGATTCCCTCTACTTCATGCTCACCTATAGCCACCTCGATGGTATCCGGGAAGAAATGACGACACAACTCCACGGTAGCAGCCATCATCTTGTTGCTGACA
>Ga0310696_10005271_pt1 | contig 15645 bp, 16 predicted proteins | sample AusTroGonzalo_MG_4_FD_203885 | JGI IMG/M metagenome (GOLD analysis project Ga0310696, IMG submission 203885) | Bovine rumen microbial communities from tropical cattle in Woodstock, Queensland, Australia - Gonzalo_02 (v2) (version 2) | ecosystem: Host-associated > Mammals > Digestive system >...
TTCTAATTCCCTTAATGCTTGTTCTTGTGATTGTTTGTGTGTTTTTGAATCATAAACAATATTGTCATAATCCATATTTCTAATATCTTCTACTGTGTTTGTTGCTTTAGATGAAGTTTCAATATGTTTACTCATTGTTTTTCCTGTTTTGTCTTCTACTTCTTGTCTTATTTCTTTTAATGAGTTTGGGTTACTTTCTTTTGTAGCATTTGCCTTTATTATAGGTTCATTTATTTCTTCTGCAACATTACTACTATCTTTTACTAATACGTTTTCATATTCTCCACCAAAACGGCTCTTTCCATTGTTATACCAAGTATATCCTTTTGGGGCGGTTGTAGCACCTTCGGTCTTTATAAATCCTTCTGGTACTGTGTCTTCAACTCTTCCTCCGTGTTCTATGAATTTCTCAATTTGTTGTTGGGTTTTAGTATCAATTCCAGTATTTAAAGGTGTTCCCACTCTAGCACCATCATATACAGCCTTTACCCATTCGTGTATTCCAAATGATGTTTTTTGTCCTTGTTTATTCATATTATGATATGGATCTGCTGCTGCATAACTTTCGAAAGCATATTTCTTTAACTCGTTACTATCCATATTTTCGGCTTGTGTTCCTATGTTTTTAGCAACATCTAACCATTCTTGTTTAGTTCTTCCATATCTTTTAGAGCCTTCTATGGTTTCTTTTGCTTTATCTAGCATTGAATAATCAAATTTATCAGGATTAAACTTTTTATAAATACCATAATCACTCTTAACATCTTGGAATGATTTTATATCGGCATTTAATTCAGGGTTTTTAACCTCTTTTTGAGCAGTTTTTGACTCTTCTTGGGCTTTTAGTTGTTCTTGTTCTTTTTGGCGTTCTTGAGCCTTTCTAGCCTCTTCTTGAGCACGTTCTTGATTGACTCTCTCAACCTCTTCCCTACGCCTATTATCTTCTCCCAATTTCCGAGCCTTTTCAACACGATTTTCTTCTCTTTGATTTTCCCAGCCTTTGTAATCAGGGTTATACTGTTGATTACCTTCCGCATATTCGGCATCTCCTATCGCATTTCTAATTCTATTTTCATTTCTTACATTCTTTAAATTATTAATACCTTCTCGTGAGTCTAATATTAAACCAGTTATCCCCCCTATTTTAAAAGCCTCATTTGAATCTTTTTCTACATCTTTCCAATTAATGTCTTTCCCTAATATGTATTTATTTGCTAAAGCATCTAAATAAGTTCCTGCTTTTTCTTCTAAACCTTCTCCAGCACCTTTGTAAGCAGTTTTTAATAGTGCATTTATATATCCATTTGTGTTTTTGTTAATTAATGGATCTACAAATTGGTCTAAACCACCTTTTCCGCCTAATCCTGGTACTCCACCAGTTAGCATTTCTGATGCTTGTTCATTAAAAGCGTTTGCTAAACCCATTTGTCTTGCTTTATTAATATCATAACCTTCGTTTAAAGCCTCTTCTAATCCACTTCCATAACTTCCAGCACCTAGCATAAGATTTGAAGGCATTTGGTTTTTATAAGTGGTTGCTGCATTTTTTGCAGCCGTTTTCAAAAATTCTTTTCCTTTTAATCCATCCAAACTTTGAGTTGCAGAGGAACCACCAAAAGCATTTCCTAACATTATAGCAGGAACCATCCCTCCAACAGCCTGTGAAACTTTACCAGCCGTATTATCGCTTTTAACTAAAGAACCTTTTTCCCAATCTTCTAAAGTATCGGTATATCCAACTTTATCTTGAAATTCTTTTGTTAAGTTTCTTTTTATGTCTCTTTGCTGCATTTCTTTTAAATCTTTTAAGTTTTCATCTGCTGTCTTTTTACCTTTTGTTACTAAATCAATAACATAATTTGAATATCTTTCATAAGGATTTACAACTAAATCACTAATAGTATCTGCTGCACCTTCTATACTTTTTAATGCACCAGTACCCATATTTGTTGCTACATTTCCTAAAGTTTTTAAAATACTTGTTTTTTCTTTTTCAGGTTGAACTGTAGATGATGTTTGTGGAATAGGTTGTGTATTCATAGTTACAGTTGGTTGAACAGTTCTTGGTTGTTGTGCTACTACAGCCATAGCAGGTGCTACGTTAGATTTTACTGTAGGTGCTACATAATTGTTTTGAGTAACATTCCCTAAATCTCCTAAGATGTCATTTATTTCATCTTGTTTGTATTTTCTACCCATTTTATCACCTCTATACGCCGTATGATTTTCTTATCTTTGCTACGTCATCTGGAGTTATTGAGCCTTCGCTTAATCCTCTCTCTAAAGCACTTTTTAATTGATTTAATGAGGTTAATCCTGCTGCGTTTTGTGAATACCATCTAGCAGCATTACCTGAACTAAATCTTGATGGAGATGATACAGAATTAATTCGAACATCTCCATCATTACTATCTGTAAATATTACATCATCATTTGTTCCACCACCACGAGTAGAACCGCCACCACCACTACCACTATTAAAACGAGAGTATAGTTGTTCTCTTTGTAACGCCATATTCTCGTTGAATTGTCTAATTTGTTCTTGGAATTGTCTTTCTTGTAATTCTGCTTGTCTTGCTTTTTCTCTTTCATTTAATAAGTTCTTAATATAGTCTGCTTCAATTTGAGCGTTTGCCCCTGCTAAACCAGTATTATAAGCATCATTTGCTAAAGTAGTTCTTCTATTAATATCCGCTAAAGCACCAGCTTCACCTGCATTTAAGTAGTTTAAATTAGTGTTTAGATTATTTGCGTTTTGCATACGAGCCTGAGCACTTAACCCACTATTTGCTCTTCCTGTTGATGCTAAATACTCTTGAAAGTTCTTAGCACTTAATTTGTTTTGAGCGTTTGCCGTAGATCTTTGTTGATTATAAGTAGAAGCATTTTGATTTCTTTCTGCTTGTAAATCACTTAATGCTTGATTTCTTGTGTTTTGTAGATTAGCAACGGCAGCATCTCTTTGAGCCGTTTTTAATCTGTTTAAATCTTCTTCATAACTTGCCATTATATACCTTCCTTCCAACTATTATTTACTCTTACATAAGGTTTTGCCTCTTTCCATTGACCGTTTACTCTTACATAAGGAATAGCGTTTTTCCAAGTGTTATTTACTCTTACTCTTACATAACTACTTCCCTTAGTCATTGTATAGTCTCCCCAAGACCAATGGACTTCTTGACCGTTTTGTACGGCAACTACAACCTCTCTTATTGCCATACTTTCTCCTGTCATTAGACTTCGTAAAGTATCTCTTTCGGCATCTGTTAGTTCTAATGTATATGTTTGTGTGTTTTTACTATCTAAATCCCTTTGAGCATAAGGTAATCCTCCGTGTTCTAGTCTTACTCTTATGTAATAATTTCCATACGCCTTTATATTAAATACTGGGTTTTCATTATCTTTAAAATCAGTTCCACTTATCAAAGTAGGTACTCTTTCAACATCTGGTAAGACAGCATCTCCACCACAAGAACCACTCTTATAAGTAGTATCAATAGAACCATCTACATATATTGATGCTTTTCCTTGATCATCTATGTAAACTACTTGGTCTTTTGTTACTAATGTATAACTTCCAGTACTAAAATAAGTTCCTATTCCATTTGTAGCATCTGATACTCTTGCACTTCCACTACTCCAAGAAATATAAGTTCCAGTTACATTTAAAACTCCATAAAGTCGTATAGTGTGATAACCTTGCTCTAAATTTGTAGATAAAAGGTCATATCCAATTTGATAGTTTGCATAAGTATCGAAATATGATGTCGCTATTACATTCATTTAATCACCTACTTATACAATAAAAATATAGCCCCATTATCTGCGGATGATGGTAATGTAGTACCATAAGTTATCTTTAAATTACTTCTTGAAGTTGACCAACTATCAAATGTGTTATTGCATTTTCTTGAATTGGTTAATCTTGAGTCATTTGCTAATACAAAATCATTAGGATCTGGAATTGTTGCAATAGCAGTATCTAACTCAGTTGTTAGTGTTTCGTTTAAATATGTCTTAATATCGGCTCCAGCTTTATCAAATTTTTCCTTTAATTGTGATGAAGTTAATCCATCAATTTCATTAGGTCTATCTGATAAAGATTGAATGTTATTTACACTCGCCGTTAGTTTTGTTAATGCCATATTATCCTAAACCTCCATTCTTTTCTCTTTCTCTTATCTCATCTTGAGATTCTTGTTCTCTTTTTGCAAAGAAAAAAGTAAATACCATTGTTACATATACTAAGAAGTCTTTTGAATCAACTTTGTTTACTACAAACCCATAAATAAGGGTTGCCGTTAATGCTAGTGTGATAATCGTTCTTACACTTATTAATTTTTGTAATTCTTTCATATATCCTCCTACTTACTTTCTCCAAAACTTTCAACTTTTAACGCAAGTTGAAGTATTGTACAATCGGTTTTATCGTTATTATCAATCGTTATCTTTAAATTCGTGAATTTTTTCGCCTTTAGTTTTAATCTAAATGGTTGAGTATTCCTTGAAATGTTGAATGAAAAATTAGCAAAATCTACATTATCCATTAATAACAATTTATACTCAATATGTTTCTTGACTTTTGATTCGTTTCTATTCGTTACATATCCTATATCCGCACTTGAATAAGTCTGTGGTTGCATTAAAACCCATAGTCTATTCATAGTCTTTCTTAAATATGCCGTATCAAAGTCTTCAAAATTCATTTCCCAATGGGCATTAATCGTTAATCCATCAAAATCGGCATATTCTTCTCCCCACTGCATTATCTTTCCTAAATCAGTACCAGAATATAACCTATTCCCTAAATCAGCTAAATAGTTCATTGTATGAGCCGTTTTGATTCTTGAGAATGATTTATTGAAATAGTTATATATATACATTAATTCGTTATGATAAATAAACAGTTGATTCTCTGATTGATGGTCTAATGTCTTAAAATACTTCAAATCTCTCTCAATTAAGTCTAGTCTTATCTTTTGCGAGATGTCTTCCATATTACGCTCATCTCTTACATTTGAGGCTTTCCATTGGATAATGGCGTTTCTATCAATCGTTACTGGATAGTTATCAATCAACTGTCCTTGACCTGGTGCCACGTTTCCGTGTACCTCATTTAAAGGAAATGTCCCTACACTTGGAACTAATCTCGTAGTAGTAGATGAATCACTTAAAACCACTTCTAAACTCTCAGTAGCAATAGTCATATAATATGCTTCTGGTCTATTTGTTGTCGCAATTAAACGGTCATATTGTCTAGTTAAATCCGTTAAAGCAAAGTTAGAAGGTCCTACATCTACTTGTTGTGTAGCAGGAAAATATTCAACACTAGGTACTCCATCCTCTAGTCCACTAAAATAAGTCCTATTTTGACAATTAGAATTTCCATATAAGAATACTCTCGTGTCTAAATCTCCACCAAATACAGTTCCAAACTTCATTCCTTCGATTATTCCACGATCTCCATCATCATAAGTCCAGTAAATATCTACATTATCCATTCCTTGTGCTGGGGCTGTTGTGAATGTTACAGTTCCTAACTCTAAATCGACAGTATAATCAGTTGAAACAGTCATTACTGTTGTTCCTACTATTACTTTGTCAATAGAAGTTAAATTAGAACCAGTTATCGCTTTATTTTGTGCTAAATAATATACAGTAGAAGTTCCATCTCCATTAAACTTTTGATGTTTTTTAGCACTTAACATATTAATCTCATCATAGATAACTCCACCACCAGCAGGAGGCGTATTAATAAAAACAAGAGGTGTATATCCCTCCACCTCTTGCAATGTTGTTCCATCCCAGCTCATATACTTTCCACACAAAATATATACTTTTTTATCAAAAGTAAAAAAAGACACATTATTATCAGGAATACTTCCTATTAATGTCGGCGTGTCTGGTGTAGTACTGGATTCTAATTGAATTCTTGTAAAATAATATAGTTTGCCATCACTAGCAACTAATAAGTATTCTACCCCTCCTAAATTTGTAGTGTACATTCCTTTTATAGGATGCCCAAAATCGTGGATTGTTTTATATCCATACATTTTTCTTAGTTTATAATCATTGGTTATATAGAAATTATCCATATTTCCTGATTCCCCTAGTTGTATTTGTGTATCTCCAGTATTGGAAATGTTTAAACCTAAGAATTTATTTATTACTAATGGTTTAGTATCTTTTTGTACTGTTAATCTAGCCATTTAATCGACCTCCTAATAATTTAGAGTAGCATCATATACATCTTCTCTAGTTTCTGGTTTTCTAGGCGAAGGTTTTAAGAACATCCCTTTCATCTCTTCGTATCGTTGCTCAAAGAAATTTGCTAAAGTCTTATCCTCGTGTAACATTAAGTGTGCTGCTAATCCGTTAGTTAGTAAATTAGAAGACTTTATATCATCAATTTGGAATGTTTGTGATAAATCTTCTATTGGAACAGGATATATCCACTCATCTTCTTTTCTATAACGATTCTCAATTCCTACAATCTCGTTTTGTAGCATTGTTAAAATGTGTGGTGTTTTTGCTCTATACTCTGATGTCGATTCTGCATCCAATTCTCCTGATGATAGCATTTCATCTATCATAGCCATTGTTAGTTTAAAAATATCTTCTCCTGTCATTTTTTTACCTCCTCAGAAAAAGAGTTCTTTTGAACTCCTTTTATCAAGAGATAAACTCTTGATACTACTATCCTGAATAACTTGTGAAATGTGCGTAAATTGCGTCTTTCTTTCCTTCAAGAACGAATGTGTCGTAACGAACACGACCTTCTACTAAGTTACCATTGATTCCTGGTGGATCTCTATGAATCTTATAATCACTTAGTTTCTTAGGGTTAATTGTAGAAACTGGATGAGTGATAATGAATTCACAGTTTGTAGGCATATATGATGCTGGTACTTTAATTACTGGTACTCCATCAATTTCTCCTACTAATCCTTTGTATGCTAATTTAGTAGCCATATCTCCAGTTTTAGTGAATGAACTGTCTTGTTTAATTGCTTTGTAGAATGAAGTGTTTACAAATGCAATTCTTCCTTCAGTTGGTACAAGTTTGTTATCTAATACTTCTTGTCCATCTAAGAATTTTTCATAAGCGTTTGCTTTTGAAATAGAACCAGTTCCATATTGGTCGTTATCGTGAGCTGCTTTACCAATTACTCCAAGTACTTGTTTGTCTTGTGCTGGTACAATTACTTGCTCAATTTCTCTTCTTAATGCTCTTCCTGCATCTTTTACATTTAATTGATCTTGGTTATTTCCTTTATCAATCGTGAATGTAAATGACTTATCAGTAGTTAATTGATAAGTATCTACTTCATCTTGTAATTCATCTGGTGTACCATAACGGCTTGTTCCAGTTCTTGAATAGTTATTTAGTGATACTGTTGGAATACGATAAATTTTAATTGTATTTACCCCATCAAAGTTATAATCGTTGTTTACTGCTGGTGCTGTAAATGATGCCTTTTTAAACGCCTCATCTACTTTCTTTTCATATTTTACGGCTAAATTTATTCCTGCCATTTAAAATCTTCCTTTCTTTTTTATGAGTCGAAACCTTCTAAGAAATAGTCTCGCTCGTGTTTTTCGTTTGTAGGACCTGTTTCTGTTAAACCTCCTACACTGGTTTTTGAATTTTTTTCATTTGTTTTATTAATGCTTATTTGTTTCTCCAATTCTTTTAGTTTCCATTTCATATATGATTCTTTCAAAGAAGAGTTCTCCGCTTCCTCAAATACTTCTTTTGGAATACTGTTTGGATCAACATCAGGAAATTCATTAAGAAAGTCTTGATACTCTTTATTTTTTTCTTTTTCTTTCTTGTCTGCTTCCCTCTCTGCCTTAATATCATTTAGTTCTTTTTGTATCTGTCTTCGTTGTTGCCTACTAGCAATAAGTTCTTTAGCAATAGATTCAGGTGTACCAGCGTTTATTAAGTCCTCTAGTTCATCCGCCTCTCTTTGCTTCTCTTGTTGCTTTTCGTAAGCCTCTACTTGATTCATATACTCATCTACGCTTATGCCTAAAGCATCCGCTTTTTCTTTCGCATATTTCTCAAGTCTTGAGTTTTGTAGATTTTCAAGTTCTTGTACTTTCTTATCGTAATTTAATCCTTTTTGGTAGTTGGATATTAAATCCTCGATAGATTCTACTTCGACTTCTTCTTTGTTATACTTAATCTTTCCTTTTAAAGCCTCTAACAAAGGTTTAAAATCTACTTCTTCCTTATCTGATTTATCTTCGGTCTCAGTTGGTTTTTGAGTCTCCTCCGTTTCATCATCTTCAGAAGTTTCTTCTTCGCTTTCTTCTGCGATAACTTCGTTATCTACATCTGCAAAGAAATCATCATCCATTGTTTCACTTGGTATAGTTTCTACAACTTCATCCATTTAAAATTCCTCCTCTGGGTATGGTAGCCCATAGTACTCTTATAAGTACTTTTATGTTGCCGTTTAAGTGCGACATTACAGCAACATAAAACTACCTATAAAAGGTAGTTCGTTTATGATTGGTTTCCACCAATTTCTTGTAATTGTGCCATTTTTTCAACGGCGTTTCTTCCTACATTGGTTTCTGGTTGCATTAAAGGTATTTGACCTTTCTCTCCCATTTGTAAGGTGCTTGATAACTCATCTTGCGTTGGTAGAGGGTTTTCCATATCCTCTACTGTGTTATATCCTTCTTCTCCTAATGCCCCCATCATCTCTAATACTGTCTTCTCCATTTGTTCTGGATTTAATTGAGTTAATGAGGCTCTTGTTACTGGATCTAATGTATCCATAAATTTACCCATTAGGTTATACAATGCTTGTTTATATAAGTCTTGTTGTTCAATAGAAGTTATCAACTCTTGTTTATTTGGAATAATTGAATCAGGAATTCTCTTTAAGTATTCTACAAATTCAATAAATCCATTATTTAGCAAGTTATCTAATGTTTGTACACTAGCGACTTCACTAAAGTATGAAGCATTTCCAATGTCTGTTTTAATGTTAATCCACATATCTTTTAATATGTCAAAGTTAAAATCCTCAACAGTTCTTTCATTATTTGGTCCAGTTACTACAACTGGTCTTATTCCATAATATGTTCCCATCATATCTACTACTATTCTTCCACAATCTTTTACAAATTCGTAGAAAGCTGCTTTGACATTCTCTAAAGGTACCGCAGCACTCTTTTGAATAGCAATAATAGCAGTAGCATTATTCATTGTTACATTTCCTAGTGAAGCATCTCCTACTCCTAGAGTTTCCTTAGTGTATTGCATAGCCCTTTCAATAGCATCTACTATTTGTGTACTCATTGGGGCAGGTTCTAAATATCCCGCAATATTACGGATAGAATCTCCTTGTAAGTTCGTTACTGGTATTTGAGCACCAATCTCATTAGTCCATCCTTCAATACGGTCGGCATCATATACTCCAGTAGGAAAAGCGGTTAGCATTAAATGGTAAATAACCATAGCAAACATCTTATTGATTGCTATTTGGTTAGGTATAATTCCAGTAGTTTCGGCACGACCGTGATATGTACCCTTAACCTCTTCCCAGTTGTTAAAAGCAATAGGATAGTAATTTAGTCCAGTATCTCTCTTTTCGTAGATATATGTGCCTTTTACTGACTTATTTACATATATTTTTCCATCTTCTTTATAATATTTGATAATATATAATGCTTTTTCATATCCTTTAGCATCATTTTCAATTTTTCCATTATCTCCTACTTGATAAGAAGTCTCTGAGTCCGCTTTTACTAAATCAGGATTCATTTTGTTCGCTTTTGCTTCCTTTTTTAAGTTAGAAACAAGGTCTCTTCCTACTAAAATAATATATGGTTGTTTCTCAACATAACGAGTATTAGGATTTCCAAACATTACATTAGTAGAATCAATGATTTCACACTTGATTACTCCTCTTACTTCTGGTCTATATGCTTTAAATGGTTGTTCTTCCATATCAAAGTACCAATGTAAGCACCAATCTCCAGTATCAAATCCATCGCTTAGTAAAGTTCTACTTTTAGCATCAAAATTTACATTCTCTAATATGTTTTTTAACTCAGAATTCGCTAAATCAGTATGTTTTACCTTGTTTTGCATTATCAAATCGTTAGTTTGAGGCCTATATTCCATAGGAGTTATAGTTACAGAAATAGCATCACTCTTTAATGAGGCTATTTTAAACTGTTTTACTCTCTTAATTATGTTAAATACAGGCTTAGGTAGTCCATCTGCTTGTACATTTCTCCATTGATCTCCACTTGCAAAGGCTGTGTTTGTGTCTATGACATCATAATAGTTTCTATCTGCACCATATAGGCTCTCGTTATACTTAACTCCAGCTTCATATAATTCCCAATCCTTTGTATCCATCTAATCACTTCCTTTTTAATGCTATTTCATAGTCATAATTCATTAAATTTTCAAAGTTTTTTCGTAAAGATTCTTGTTTTTCTTTCTCTTCATCCGTTAATTCTACTTTTTTAGGTAGTTCTTCCGCATTTTTTGAGATTTTTAAACAATAAAACTCAAATAATATGATTAAAACCAACATAATTATTATAAAAATCGCCATATCTTAACCTCCATAATTCATATATGATTTAGTAGCAGTAGCACCCGCTATTCCTAATATTCCTAGTTTTCTTCTTTCTTTGCGTGATTGTTCGTATAAAAGTTCTTCTTCACTCATTATCTTAGTCGCTTTAGTTCTCTCAATACAAAACGCCCTCAAAGCATCGGGGGCGTGTGTTAATTCGTGTGGTTCTTTAGCAACATCATTTGGATTCTTTTCATCTCTTTGGATAACTGGTAAAGTCCTTAACAAGTGCCTACAAGTATCAAATATCCTTAGTTTCGAAGTTTTTATCTCTTCGCCAGTTTGTTCATCCTTTTTAGTTTCAATTTTTAAGTGTTCTTGTACGGAATACCATCCTAATACACGATTATTCGAAGACTTAGTTAGAATGACTCCATTTTCTCTAAATATGTCATAAGCACTCTTTCCAGTATCATTTCGCCTATTCCATAAATCTGGTGGGGCGTAGGTTATTTTGATTTTGTCATCTCCAGTAACCTCTAAAATACGCCTAGCAGCATCGGAAATTATTAAATCAGGCTCATATAGTTCTTTATAACAGAACTCGTTCCCGTGATTATCTATCGCTATCCAGTAACACGCTAACATATCTAGTCCGTAGTCTATAGCCCTATATCTATCCCATTCTTCAGGTATCATAAATGGTTCTATTACATTTATAGAACGGTCGAAGTCTTTGAAGTATTGACCATCAAATATATCCCAATTTCCTTCTTTTAAAGCCTTACGCTCTTTTTCTGGTAAAGCATCAAGTCGTTTAACATAATCAGGATCTTTCTCCATTAAGAATTTATTATCCGTTACAAATGAAGGTATAAAAAGTCTAGTTTGAGTTTCGCCAGTTTCTAAACGACACTCGTGTATCTCTCCATACTTCCCTATGTCTATAAACCGTTCCTTAACCCAAACGTGTCCTACTCCTCCAGGATTGGTGGAAGACTTAATGTGTTTAGGATACCCATTAGCACCACGACAACGTGAAATCATATAAACATACATATATTCAGTAAAATGAGTCAACTCATCAAAACGGATAACATCATATTCAGCTGATTGGTATTGGTAAACATCATTTTCATTATCAATGTATCCAAAATCAATAATAGAACCATTTTGGAAAGTCCAAGTATGTTTAGATGAGTTATATGAAGCAATCTGTCGAGGATATAGTTCCATAGAAGTTCTTATAATAGACCTCTCCAAATCTGGAAAGGTTCTACGGAATATAATTTGTTTCGACTTTTCATAAGTCAAAGCATATATTAAAGCATCTACTAATTGTCCGTAGGATTTGCCTCCTCCAGCAGCACCTTTCAACCGCCAAATAGAGTTTCAAAAGCCTCACTATGTATAAACAAGTCCTGTTTCTCAGTAATTCTTAAATCTAAATCCATTTGGCATCATCACCTCCCCCAAAATAAAAGAAGTGATAACCTTTTGCTTTCCTTCTTTGTTCCATATTTCCCCGTTTCTGGTTATAAAATATGGATATATCAATTCTTTCATAAAATCTCCTACACAGTATGATTTTTATATAATAAAAAGGTTTCCCTTTAATAATCACTTAAGAAGGCTCATCACCTTCTTCTAGGGGGTTAATTAGTGCCCTACTCAATGTGTCTTTTATGGACACCATAGAATAGATATTAGAAGCCACGTTCTCCTAGTGTGCCTTTTAGTTGACTTAACAACCTGCTGTCAGCCTTATTAGTCTTTCTTAACGAAAGTGAACATCTGCCGTTTTGTTTTATATCTACTCTATGCCACCCATAAGGGTAACACTATCTTTTTAAATATTTCTCTTTGATTAAGAGTCTCCCTTTAGCGTTTATTTCCTTGCTATACTCACACTCAAATCCCATTAGTAAGTATTCCATCATCTGTCTCTGTTTTAAAGTAGGCTCTCTCATCTGTTCATTTATACTTTTGAATAACTTATTGATTATTTTATAAGTCATCTCATCTTTATATTCGATTATATGTAAATATTCGTGTGAGGTAGGTATTAGTAATGCTATGTTATCCCATTCTAACTTTCCTCCATCTTCTCTTTTTACGATATGATGAGCAGTTACTTCTTTATTGATTCGATAGTTCATCCAATCTCTATCTTTTCCATATACCTGTAACATTCGGAAAGTTATCTGCCTCACTATACCACCTCAAATATGTTTCTAAATTTATTTAATAGTTCCTCCGCTCTTTCTTCACTCACACACACAACCTCATTCTCTTTTATGAATCTTTTCTCTACTACATCCTCAAATCCAAGCCAATAAGTACATCTTAATTTGACTTTGCGTTCTTTATCCGCTTTATAATGACTCTTAGAAGGTATTAGAATGTCTTTATATCCATCTTCGATAGGTTTAAAAGTGAATTTTAAGCGTTTAGTCATTCGTTTCGCAACTTTAGATACGTTAGACTCATCCACAAATAACGCATTTTTCCCATCTTTGATGCCATATTCATCAAAATATTTAAGATGTTTCGCAACAATCGGAACGCCTCTATATAACGCCTCTTTAATCGTATAAGAGTCTCCTTCACACTCAGAAGGTAACACAACCCAATCCGCCATATCTAAAAATGGACTAACATTTAATCTCGACTTTATCCAGATGACATTCTTATTTTGGAATATAGGATCTTCTATATATTCAGGAGTCGTTAATACAAACCATATAAAAGGTATCCCTTGATTATCGAGCTCATTCGCTATTTGAAGCATCAACGCCCCACCCTTTTGTTTCGTTAAACGAGTAGGACTAACGATTATTAGTGTATTATCTTCCTCTATCTCATAAGGGTTTCTACATAAACGCACATTCTTAGATGAAGTCATTAGAGGCCATTTACTAATAATCTCATTAGTAATCGCTAAGTACTCCTTTATACGAGGATCTTGTGGTAAAGGCCCCATAGCCTTATGAGTATAATCGGCGTGTACTCCTTGATATATCCCTCGAGGATCTCCCTCTTTTAAGTTCTCACGCCATATCGTAGGAGTTATATAGTCTATTATCGAAGTGTCGTAGTTGATAATCGCAACATCACACTCTATTAAGTCTCCATTAAACATATATACCTTGCAGTATTTCTTTAATCGTTGTTTTTGGATAGGATCACACGTTCTACATACAACAGCTATATCTAAATCTCGATATTTCTTAACGAGTTCATATACATAGGTCTCAACCCCTCCTATTGGAGAGATGTCTCTCACATAAACGATATTCTTATGCTTTATCATTTATCTCACCTCTGAATAATTTCTGGCTTAATGAGAACTCTACATTTGTGTCAAACTGATAAAGAGGTAAAGATACATACGCATAAGTCTGACACGCTTCCTCAACACGAGGAGCCCATCCTACATCCGCATATACTCTATGTTCTTCCTCCCATAAGTCGTTCTCTATTAAAAACTCTCTGCGACAAACGTGTAATGGTTCCCCATTCCAGTCCATCTTAGATATAAAAGGCGTATTTTCCGCAGTAGGTATCCCAAGAAAGTCATATCCTCCAAACGCTCTAAATCCGATTAAGATTAAATCTTGCCCTTCGTTTACACGATCAATCTCCTCTAACGCATTAGGTAAAAGAAAATCATCACTATTCACAAACACTAAATAGTCTCCAGTCGCTTCTCGGATACCTCTATTCCTAGCCCCTCCATTATTTAAGTTCTCCTCATTACGAACATATTTAAACCCATACTCCTTACAGATTTTAGGAGTCTCCACAGGTGAACAATCATCTACACATATAACCTCGTAAGGTTTTAAAGTCTGTTCCTTTATCGAGTCTAAACATCTCCTGAAGTAAGCCTCAGTAGCATCATAACAAGGTATTATTACACTATATTTCATAGTTCCTCCGTATAGTATCTTCCTTTTTTAACCTATCCCCTCTTCTCAATGGGGGGAGTATGTTCGATTTACATTCCTTAAAAAAGTATCCCGCCCGTGAGCGATTCGCACTTTTCCTTTATTTTTCAACACCTGTCAAGTTTACATATTTAGGTGTGTTTTTACACTTTTTATATAGAACAAGCCCTTTTATGTATTTTTGCATAGGTGTATATATATATGTATATACGGTACCGACCACCCTATTATTATTGAGGTATGGGTATATAGGAGGGGGTAGATCCCTTTGTTGCTTTGCAACAAGACCAAGCGTTTCGCTCTGTTGGTGCTTGTATTCCTATCCCTACTGTGTTATAATTAAATAAATAAAAACACTATTTCTAGTGTTTTTTCTCTTCCTATAATATGCATTATGTAAACTTCCCTATTATTTTTCTACTTTTATATTAATATTTATACTATTATTAGAAGTACTTAAGTTATTCTCTAGTCTTGATTTATCGTATAAAATACCTAGTGTAGTACTTAATTGTGATAACGTTATTTTGTCGCCGTTTTCTATCTCATAATCTATTCTATTTAGTAGTTTTTCTATGATTTCGTTGACTCTTTTGGTAAACTCCGGTTTGGCTTCGGTTATACTCTTTTCGATATCTTTAGCTGCTTCACTCTTGGCAAGTTTGAAAATGTATTGTTTTGTAATGTCATAGTCTTTGCATATCTTTGCTATATTGCTTTTGCTATTATCTAGCTTATAGCTTGTAATTATATCTTTTCTTTGCTCTTCTGTTAGTTTACTTCTCATGTCTACACCTCCAACAAATCCGGGAAGGTTTGACGGCTCCAGTTCTCCTGGATCTGTCTCTATATTACCATTATAAACCAGAAAACCAGGACAAAAAAGGACTATTTACAAAGTTTTTATATATACTTTGTATATATAACCTGATGCAATTAAAATTTTTTTCAAAAAATATGTTGACATTAATCGTTGTTTTTGATATGATGTATTTGTCAGTGATACAAGAGCTGATTTTACTTGACACTTATTTGACACTGATTAATGTTAAGAAAAGAGGTTTTAAAAATGAGATTAGAAGAAATTATCAAAGAAGTTGAAAGAAGAAACAAAGTAAACAGTAAGTTATTACTAAGTAAAA
>Ga0310696_10005273_pt1 | contig 15642 bp, 4 predicted proteins | sample AusTroGonzalo_MG_4_FD_203885 | JGI IMG/M metagenome (GOLD analysis project Ga0310696, IMG submission 203885) | Bovine rumen microbial communities from tropical cattle in Woodstock, Queensland, Australia - Gonzalo_02 (v2) (version 2) | ecosystem: Host-associated > Mammals > Digestive system >...
TTTCTATCAGTTTTTCAAACAAAAGGATGGTTGTCATGTCCGTGTTTTCAATACCAGGATTATTGCCTTTGGCCAGCCTCTCACGGAAATCCATCATGTATGCCAATGATCTTACCATGTCCTCTTTGATCATGCTATACACTATACCCCAAAAGTCCATCACATTAAGGTACCCGTCTCCTATCTCCACGCCAACTTTTGGGGCACGAAGCATCTCGTCGACATAGAATAATGCCTTATCAAAATCTTTCTTATCACCCGCTGCTGCTACCAGCATTGATCCAGCCTCACTGATGACCGAGTCGGGTATCTCCTTCTTAAAGGCCGTGGCAAGGGGAAAGAGACGCTCGTAATATTTCTCGGCTTGCGACAGATTATTCTTCATCTCCTTGCCGAGCAGGAAACGGCCCGCCTCCCATTGGGCCTTCCAGTCCGCAGGGTTCTCGTCAGCCGTTTTTGTAAGGCGAGTCATTTTAACCACGGCGTTTTCATTCTCCCCCGTTTGTGCTTTCACCTGAAATGTCTGAAATGTCATGGCACACATCAATGTCAGTGCTGCCACCCAAAAAGTCCTTGTGTTCATTTGAGTTAAATTTTAGTTAAAGAGTAAATGAATTAATAAAGGTTTGTTTGCTGAGTTCTTTTAATGGTGCAAAAATAAGGTAAAATGCAGGAATGGCTGTTCTCCACACGAAAAACTTTGTACTCCACACGAAAAACTTTGTACTCTATGCGAAAAACCTTGTACTCCACGCAAAATAAAACATTGAAGACAGGCGGTTTTGAAACATACAGAAAACAATTTGTGCTTTCCTCTCTCGTTGGTCGGCAAGAATGCCGCCCCTCCTACTTACAGTACGAAGATACGTGGTCACTACGGTTTGCCATAGTCCGGGACGAGACAGATAAACGCAACCGCCGGGCGCATCGCAATCGATGTCCCACCGGAAACTCGTCTGGTTGGCCGACGGCGTAAGGGTGTAGGCCAGCACATTGTCGATGTAAATCTTGAACTGGTTGCCCCAGTTGGCGGGATAGCCGTCCGACGTCCAGGTGAAGACGATGCGGTTGGCCTGACTCACGGCACTGGGGTTGTTCACCGGCACTTTGCGCGTGGTGTTTACAGTCACCTCGTTCGACTTCAGCTCTGAGCGCTGCGTCGTCTCGGCCCAGCCATTAGCCACATAATAAATAAAGTACTTCACGTTGCTCTCGTAAGGGAATGTCGTTCCAGCGTTATTCGTCGGGTTCTGGTCAGTGTAGGTGTAAGTACCCTGAGAGACAGTCCCAATCTTTGTGCCGTTGCGATAGATGACCCACTTGCCATTGCCATAGTTCGTGTTGTCTGCTGTCCATTTCAGCACCACATTACGACTTGCCTGATTGAATACGGGATTTTCAAGGGTGGCCAAAGGCATTGGAAGAATAGTCTTAACCCCAGCACTCTTCCAATAGTCTTTTCTACCATTGCTCGCGTCCTTGTCGTTTTTATGGATGAACTCATGGATAGGCTCAATGGTAAACTTTGTGCGCATATCCGCACCAAGGTCTGTCAGATTAAACGTATAGGAGCCTGCAGAATAATTGCTCGGTGGGTTTCTAAAATTAATCGTACCATTCCATTGTCCGTTGATTCGAGGAAAGAGAAGCGTCTCGCCGTCAGTGTTGGCGGCTCCGCCAAACTTATAAGGCACTGTCACCGTGCCGTCGGCAGAGACGGTGGGCTCTCCATTCCAGTAGTGGTCGCGCACGGTGAAGGTATAGGATTCTGCAAAGATGGGGTGGTCTTTGTCACCGAACTCCTTGTATTTCCATGATTCGCTACTACCATTACAGTAACGCCACCAGCCATTTGCTCTGAAAATAAGGTTGCAGTTGCGATATTGCAAGGGGAGCCACCATTTACATCTGATTTTATGTTCATTATTTTCCGTCCAGGCACCATTTCCTCCATCACAGCCTTGCCAGCCGTTTTTAATGTCCCAACCACCAGAGGTTGTAGCCCTTATTTGGAAAATTGGTGACCAATTGGCTCCACCATCCCTACTGACATCAACATACAATCCGTTATCTTTGATAAAGCCCTCGTACTCGCCCGTTTCATCGAAATAGGTACAATGGAAAGTAACTGACTGTTCGTTTTTGTTCAAAGAGTAGTCGTAAAACAAATACCTGTCTTTGAAGTCGCTGGCAGCTGTCGCTTTCTGCGGAATAAGGAACAATGCAAGGAGCATCATTATCACGGTCGCTCTTGCCACACGTACTTGGGCCGGCCATCCGCCGGCCCGCGCCATTGAAGTAGTAATAAAGGTTTTCATAATCGTAAAATTTTTGTGAAATACTGTTATTTGTTATTCTCTTGTATGTTGGTTTCCTGTTCCATACGGCACAACAAAAGAAGGTGTGAACTTCACTTTATCACTACTTTCTTTCCGTTGACGATGTACAGGCCGGGCTGCAGGGCCTTTAGATTCTCTGAGTCTGAAACATCCGAGGCCGTGCCGATCTTTTGGCCGTCGAGGGTGTAGATGCCTGTGCGGTTCGGGCTGGATGCCCTGTCATCGGCGGTGATGGTGAGGATTCCCAGCGTATCCTCGTCGCCGAAATTGAGGACGAAGGCACGGACGTTGGCCTGACCGTCGAGGTCTACATGGAAGTAGGCACGGCAGGAGTTCACATAATACTTTCCGTCGGCGTTATTGGCATCGTTGGGATAGTAGAGAGTGCTGCCTGCGCCGAGGAACAGGTTGCTCTTGTTGTTAGGAGTGAGCGGTGCCGGGCTGTAGGTGCCGATGAACTGCACGGTGTTCAGGCCGCTGTTCTTTGCCTCCACGGTGCCGGCAGGGGTACTCGTCACCGTCACGCCGGGGAACACAGGATTCTTCAACTCTGTGTCCTCTGTCGGCTCTGTGCCCTCCGTGTTTCCCCACTTCACGATGTAGGGCTTGCCAGCCTCGATGCTTGTTGCCGACTTGAAGTAGAGGTAGAGCGTGCCACTGGCTGCGTCGAAGCCCGTCTTGTGGTCACCTTTGTCATCAGCGTATGTACCCGTAGCATCCAGCTCCATGATGGTAGATCCTGTCAGGTCGGTAGTGGCAATCTGTTTTTCACTAAGCGGGAACGGTAGGCACAGCGTGTTCCAATTGCCATCCTTGAAGAACGTTCGTCCGGTGAGTACGATGTCGCAGGTCTTGTTCTCCCATGTCGTCAGCGTCGTCGTGTTGTCGCCATCGTTGGCCAGGCTGACGGGGGTGATGTCGATGATGTATGGATCGGAAGGTAACCCCACATTGTCATTGACGGTAAAGATGAAAGCCGGGTCGGGATTGCAAGTGAAGACCTTCCCCTGGGTGAACACCTTGAAGTGCAGGTATTGCTTGTTGACGGTGTAGTCGCCGTGGATGGTCAGGAAAACAAGATTGGAATGATCTGGGTCTTCCCCTACGGGGTTCTTTCCCCGGAAATCATCCTCGCAATAGACGGCCACGACGGCATCGGTGACTACCGCCCCGTTCATCACGACTTGCGATACACTATTCATACTCCCCTGATATTTATATTTAACTGTACTATTATCAGGGAAGGGGTCGCTCTGTGCCTGAAGACTGGCACTCCCCACGAGGAGGAGTGCCAGCAGGCTATAGAATCTATTCATCAGTTTCATTTCACAGTCTTCTTTTGTCCGTTAATGATGTAAACACCCTTTCGACCATTGACCATTGGCCATTGACCATTGACCATTTTGCGTCCGCTGAGGTCGTAGATGGACTCAATACCGTTGTCATAGAGTATCTCGCGGATGCCGTTAGCGTCGCCAAGGTTTATCTCCACAGGTTGCTTGGGCGTACCGTAGATGGCATTGGTCTCGTAGGTAAGCGTAAGCGGTGCCACCACCACCTCGCCAGCGAAGGCCACCTTGAAGGCCAGCTCGCATGTCTCGTCGCCGGGGATGACGAGATATGCCACGCCCTCGTTGTCGGTCGTAGCTGCCGTGCGACATTCGTCGCCAGCAAAAGCGGCCAGCTCAACGCCTGTGAGCGACTGGCCACCGGCCACCACCTTCACCACCATCACTGCATTGCCAGAATAGTTGCGGAAACTGATGGGCGAGAAAAGCCTCACCCCCGACCCCTCTCCCAAAGAGAGGGGAGTAGTTACATCGGTAAAGCATCTCGCTCCTGCTACGGCGGTGGAGGGATAGCTGAAGGTATGGTTGTCGGCGGCGCTCTTCAGCTGATAGCCCTTGCCGGGTTCCATCATCAGCAGCGAGCCGCTCCATGAGTTGTCATCCCAGTAGGCCACGCCACGCTGCGCTTTCAGCATGTCGCCATCAACCTTATGCATATCTGCGAGGGCATCGCCGAGCGAGGCCACCTGTCGGCCATAGTAGCCTATCCAGTTCCAGCCATTATGGACGGTCACAGGCGTATTGACGCTGGTGCCCACCACGCGCAGCTTGCGGTCGGCGTTCATCTTCACGGCGTACATCTCCGTATTTGAGAGGAGGGTGCTCGTCATTGGCCCCGACCATTCAGTGCCTCCGTAGGCGACAGAGCCATGACTCTTCACCATCATCACATCGGCGGTTACGCTCTTAAAGAGCCCGCCCACTGTCATATCATCTGCTACGACGTTGAACGATACCCAGTTCCAGCCAGTCTTCAGCTCCAGCTCCTGCTCTATCAGGTTCTGGATATTGAACACCGCCGGCGCGGCGTAGGTTCCCATCAGAGTGAGCGGAACGAAGGTGAACGCCTCGTTATTCTCCAGCGTCACCACGGGATAGACCGTTCCCGTTGAGGCATCGTAGGCGCGGAAGGTCACCTCCTGCCCGCTCTCGTCACTCGCGCCGTAGATGTCCATCGTAACATAGTAGTTGCCGTAGCGCTCGTTGTACTTAGGATGAGCCACGCCGCGGCACTCCTCGCCCACGAAGGCGGCCATGATGTCGTCGGTGTCGGTCATGGGCGTGCCGTCCTTCTTCAGCACGGCGATGACGTTCATCGATGTCTCAAAGTCATTCGGGTTCACAGCCCAGTCGGGCACGTTGCCCGTCACGGTGATGTTGAGCGTGAGCGGTGTCTCGATGCCGTCGTTGCCAGCCACGTAGACTGTCTGCTCGTACTTGCCGATGGGCGTTGCCTCGCTCACGGTGAAGGTGATGGTCTGCTCGGCCAAGGGCTGCAGGTCGCCATAAATCATGTCGGCCTCGAGCCATGAGGGCAGGTCGCTCATCGTCCATACCTGCTTCTTGCCGCTCTTGTTCACGAGGGTGGCAGTGAGGGTGGCACCGTCGGTCACCTTGCTGGTGCTACTTACAGAACTCTCCTTCCATGCCAGCGGATTGAGGCTGACGAAGGCACTCCAGCTAACGGGCTCGGAGAGGTTTCCGTTCTGGTCGTGCACGTCGCGGACGGTGAAGTTCAGCGTCGTGCCTTCGATACGGGCGGGTGCCTCGTCGATGTCAATCACAATCTTGTTGTCCGAAGCGGTGAAGGTGAAGCTGACGTTCTCCTCCTCGGGCTTTACACGGAGGGCGGGAGCGTCATCAGTGAATTGAGAATTGAGAATTGAGAGTTGAGAATTAAGCTGCGCCTCATGGCCGCTACCGCAGAGGTCGGCGGCGCTGCCGTTGGTGATGACCTGGTTTTGGCCGTTGACCGTCTTCACCTCGAAGGGATAGTAGGCCACGAGGCCCGGCTCTGTGCCCGTGAGGCGTACCTTGCGCTGCTTCTTCAGCTGGTCGCCGCTCATCGTGGCGTTCCATACGCGCACCTCGTCGATAGTGGCGGTCAGAGGACGGTCGTAGGTATAGAGAACCTCAGAATTCTGGACATCCTGCAACGTGCGGCGTACACCGATGAGCAACTGGTCGCTGCCTAACGAACCAACCCTGTCGGCACTCACGGTGGCCTTGGCCACACCGTCCACATAGACGTTGGCATTGCCGCCACGCAGCACGCTCAGTGCCACATGGTGCCAGGCGTTGTCGGTTAATTGACCATTGACCGTTGAACATTGGACATTGTCGCTCTCCAGAGACAAGCTGCCGTCGCTCTTCAAGACAAGACCTACCTCGCCCAGCTGCAACAACTGAGCATCAGCAGTCTGTGCGTCGGCCTTCACCCACAGCTCCACGGCGTAGTCATCCTGCGGCATGGGCGGAATCTCCGAGGTGTTGATGCCCACATAGTGCGAGCCATCGAGTGTCACGGCCTTGTTCTCGTTCTCGATGTGCCATGTCTCGGCAGCCATCGTCATGTGGCGGTTGCGGGCGTAGTCGGTCAATATCGTGCCCTCGCCCTCGTTCATCTTCCAATAGCCGATGAGACCCTGCGTCGATGGGCTCTTTGTCACGGAGCGTTGCTGCAGAGCAGTGGTCACGTCGCGGGCCTCGTCCCAGAGCAGCAGTTCGTGCATGGCACCCGTCATCTCCTGACCCACGGCAAGCGGACCGTTGGCCTCGTAGGCCACGGCTTCCTTATCGCTGAACAGTGTCGTGGTGGTGGCATCGGTAGCTACGCTGGCGCTTAGGCGGGCTGACACGGGGTCTGCCCCTACAGTGCCGTCCTGTGTCATGCTCAGTGTCAGGAATGCCCACTGATTCTGCGGTACATTCTCCAAAGAGGTATAGGTCTGGCCGCCAATCTTCACTACTAACTTGCTGTCGGCATCCACGCCTACGGTCAGCTTCTGCGTTCCCGTGCCGTGACTCAGCAGCGTGCCTGCGCCGTTGGCCTTCACCCACATATCAACGGAGAAGTCCTTGTTGGCGAGGTTGATGTTAGCTTCGGTAGTGGCGGTCTGTGCAGTGTTCTGCAGGGCCAGGGCTGTCTCGTGTGCAACTTTTGAGCCGTTGAGCACACCAGTCACGCGGAAGTTCTTGTCCTTGGTCAGCTCGCCGCCGAGGATGCTCTCGTTGAAGAGGATGCTCAGCTCGTCGCCGGCCGACAGGATGCCGTCGGTAGGTTGCGGCTGGCCGAGTGGCTTCGGACGGCTCATGTCCTTCACCACCTGTATCTCCTGGCTCACGTTGGTCACCTCGCCGTTGCCGTAGGTACGGGCTGAGAGGGCACGGAACTTATACGTGCGGTCGGGGAACACGGCGCCGTTGGACATGTCGAAATCCAGGCTGATGCCGCCAGCGGGCAGCACTTCCTCAATCTGAGGATTTTGGATGTCGTTCTGTGTCATCACATACTTGCGGGCATCGTGCCAGGCGGTCTCACCCACGCCCTGATACTGCACAGCGATGTACTTCAATCCCTGATAATTCGGGTCGTAGCCGCTTACGCTCAGCGGCAGCATGCCCTTCGTCGAGGTGTTCACCACGGTGTTGTCGATGCGCAGGGCCACGTCGGTGCTCGAAGGTACGAACTCTGCTGAGATGTATACCGTGTCGCCGATGACCTCCCATGTGCTGGCGGGGTCACTCTGGCACTCCGATGCCAGCACGATGGCGATGTCCTCGTAAATCAGGTCACCTTTGCTGTTCTGCTCCAGTTCCAGGTTCATACGCACGGTGCCTCCTGCGGGAACGAACACTCTGCGGCCGCTACCCAGCTCGTTGCTGTTGATGTCAAGGCCGGCGCCAAGCTTGTTCGTCTCGTCAATGCAGAAGAGGCTGAAGTAGCAGTCTTCCTCCGTCTCGCTCTCGTTGGTCAGCAGCAGTGTGAAGTTGGCCATCTTACCGGCGGGCACATTGCCCAGACGGTTGGCGCCATTCTCCACGGCAATCTTCGGTTTCTCGATCTGCATCGTGGCGGTAGCTATCGTGTGCTTGCCCGGCTCGTAGTACTTGGTCTTCTGCTCGCCCTCGTATGGACAGGTAGTCTGTCCGCCACGGGTTACGAAGATGGCACCCATGCCGTCGGGAGCCTTATAGACGTCCACTGTCAGGGCATCGTCGTCGCCAGCCTCCATCAGGGTGTAGCCTGTGGTGACGGTGCGCTCATTGCCCCATTCGTCGGTCTCGGAGTTGCCATACGACGTGGTGCTCTGCACGTTGACATTCACGTCGTTGCCGAAGATCTCGAAGTCGGTGCCTGTGCCGCACACTACATGGGCCTCGAAGCTGGCGGTATAGCTCTCGGTGACGCTCGTGGTGTAGGTTGTCGATGCCTCGATGAACGTACCCGAGTCGAAGCTCTGGTTCGAGTCAATGTACGTCTTGCGGTTGTCTATGGCCTTCACCTTCATCCGCTCGTTATAGGCCAGCAGGTTCTCCCAGTTCTCTATCTGCTCGTTGTAGTAGGCCACGGAGTCGGTATAGAGTTGTGCTGTGGCTGGTCGGGTCCAGGTATAATTGCCCTTGGTGCCGTACTTGGCATCATCCTCATCAACTGTCGACATGTAAATCATGCCTGCCTGGTCAACTCCCTTGCTGAGGAAGCTGTTGCGCAGCTTGATGAAGTACGGGATCATTACGTTCTCAATATAGTTCTGCGTGTAGTTGAACGTCGTGCCGAACTCCGTTCCCGTCACATAGTTGTCCATCGCCTCTAATGAGTAGTTGTCGCCGACCTTCTTCAGACCCACGCTGCGGGCATTGCCGAAGAGAATGTTGGTGGCGTTGCCGATGAACACATCGCCCTGTGCGCCCACATACTCCGGCTGGTCGCTGGTGGACACGCGCTTGTTGGTGGTGATGCTGATGGATTTGGTATTCGAGTCCACGCCTGTGATGGCTGTGGTCAGACCGAGGTCAACCGTCGTAACCTCCTTCGTATTGGTGATGATACCCGAGATGGCACCCACACCCACGCCGTTAAACTGCGTCAGCTCGAAGCCTATCTCCGTGTGGGTCATCGTCTCAGTCTCGTTGCCTATCGACTGCTCGGTGGTCACGGTGCTCGTCACCGTGTTGCCAGCCTCCCAATAGGCTTGCGAGGCGGTGCCGGCGGGGTCGCGCAGGATCATTGTCACCTGGTCGGGGCCGCGGGTCACGAAGTTGGTACCCGTAGGAAGTGCACCCGTCACCACGCCAGCCAAGCTGTTGGTGGCATTCACACCGCCCCACGTATAAGTCTTGTCGTTCTGCACGAAGGTGGCAGCCACCGACAGCGCGTAGGGTGAGGTGATGTTGGGCAGACCGGCCACCCATTCATACTGTGCCTTGCCGTCCTCGTCGAGCGTTACCTTATCAGGAACCGTCTCGCCCAGGTCGCCACGCGCGTCGTCTTCAGTGGTCAGTGACGGGTCGATGACCACCTGCTGGCCTGTACCCATCTGGTTTGAGAAGGTCACCTCCACGTCGCGCAGGGGCACCTTATAAGTCACGGGGCTTTGGCCGTCCTTGTTCACGTAGGTCTCGTACCCGCGTACATTAAATATATAGGTGTTCTGCTGCTTGAACAGCGGGTAGCCGAAGGTGTAACTGACGGGGGAACCGTCAGTAGCTGTATAGAGGTTCACCTTTGTCTCGGGCGTCGACTTGTCGCTATAGACATATTCCTTTTCGCCGAAGGAACCGTCGGTGCGGCCCTTCTGCGTCACCTCAAGCACGGGCTCGGTGTAGTAGCTCTGAATCAGCTTCGCCACGTACTCGAACTTCTTGACGGGGGAACCGTCAAGCACGAGCGAGTCTGTGCTCGTCTGCGTGGGGTCGCTGGCATAGATGACGGGCAGGTTCTCAAACTTGATGCCGCCAGTTTGGTTGGAAGGGTTGCTTGCTATCTCGATGCTCTCCACGCGGTAGTCGATGGGCGGCAGCAGGGCGGCGAACTCACCCGTCTGCGGGTCGGTCTTGATGATGACCTTCTTCACTGCGTCGACATCGCCGCCTTGGCGGTAGGCCGTGCTCTGCACGTCGGCAGTAGGTGAGGCGACATCCAGGTTGTCGGGGTTGTTGTCATAGCTCACAGTGGTACCCTGGACATTGCGCACCACGTTCAGACGGTAGGTATCGATGCCCAGCGTAATGGTGGCCTGGCCAATGTTGTTCACACTCTCGCCGAAGCCGAGGGGCTTCTGCTCCTCAATCTTACCGCCCGTGACGCGACCGGCCACGGTGACCAGCGTCACGTCCTCGAAGTCGAGACCCGAGACGGCATCGTTGTAATTTACCAGTGTGCCCGTCTTGTTCGGGTCGGCAGGATAGCGGCCACCGTTGGCAAACTCATGGCCCTGCTTGGCCACGGTGATGTAGTGCTCGCCGATGGGCACCGAGATCTCGTACTCACCGTAGGCATTCGTTGTGACAGGCTCGCCCTCCTTGGCGCATATCTGCCCATCGACGTAGAACTGCACACCCTCCACGGGGTAGTCGGTGTTGGCATAGCGGATGGTGCCGCGCACGGGGAACGACGAGATGTCCGTGAAGTCGGTGCCGTTATGTACCAACGAGTTGTTGCCCACATAGCGCAACTGCTGCGTCGGGTTGAACTGGTGGATGCCAAGTGTCGGGATGACGGCATACGTCGTACCCTCGCCGCTGAACGGCACACCCTGGATGATGTAGTTACCGTCTTGGTCGGTCTTCGCCTTCAGCTTCAGCTGCGTCGGCGTCAGGTTCGACGGCTCGGCATTGCCATCCGATGTCTTGCCGTGGTGTTGGTGATAGACGGTGCCGTTGCGCGAATAGTCGAAGAACTGTTTGCTCAGGCCCTCGTCGAAGGTCCAGTAGGTCTCCAATTGCTCCTCGTTGCCCACGAGCAGGTGGTCGTAGTTCTCAAGGATTTCAGCCTCGGTGAGCGCCTTCGTCCAGAGTCGGAAGTCATCGACATAGCCAATGAAGTGACCAACCGTCAGCTGTGTGGCACCTGTCAGATTCCAGTCGCCTTCCACAGATTGCGTGCTGCTGTTCAGCACGGCCACGCCAGCCTCGTCGCTGCCCACCACGCTGGCGGTCACCGTCGTACCGCTGCGCGTCAGAACCACGTGGTTATACTGTCCAGCGGTCAGCACGGCATTCTTAAAAGTATATATACCTTGTATCTTCCTCAGCGTCAGCTGTCCGCTGGCGTTCATGCCTATATAGCAGTTCTCGCCATTCAGTCGAACTATCTTGGCCTCGCCCAGCGTCTCAGGGTAAATCCACATCTGCACGGAAAAGTCGCCTGTGAACTTGTCGACGGAGTATGTTGCCGAGGGGTATTCCCATATCACGGCACCATTGTTTCCAGTGAAGCGCATGGCGTGGTATTGTGCTTCGGCATTGTCTGACGCTCCCGTCCGCCTGGCCTCCACATCCACGTTAGCCACTGAACTGCCCGTAGCACCAAAGGTGATGCGGCCGCTCATCGTTCCAGTCGTCTGGGCAAAGCCTATGTCGGTGATATCGTTAGGAATGGTTCTGCCATTATCACACTTGTCCTCCACCGTCACGCGATAGTCGTAGAAGACACCTGGCAGCGGCGTGTCATCGGTGTAGAACAGGTATTCATCGGTGGTTGACGTGCGGTAGAGGTTCGTCCACTCCTCGTCTTCCTTATCTGTACGTCGGCGGTCCACAATGTAGGTCTTGGCGGTGGTGGAGCCTTGCCGGTTGACGTGCCAGTTTAGCTTCACCGTGCCGGGATAGACTCCCTTGGTGGCATCGAAGGTGTAGAACAGCGTGCCAGTACCAATGGCTCTGTCCTTGTAGGTCATCGTGCTGAACACTTTGTTGCCAATGACACCCTCAATGCGGTAGGTGTGTGGCGAACAGGCATTCAGCGGTTCCTCCGTGTAATGAATGGTACCGTTCATGCCGCTCTGCCGGTCGCTATGCTTGTCAGTGGCTCTGTGCTCCCAGCGGAAACTCGTCTGGCCTGCCGTCGGCGTGATGGTGTAGATGGGATTCGTCTCGTTATCCACATAAATCTTGAACTGGTTGCCCCAGCCTTGGGGATAGCCGTCCGATGCCCAGGTGAACACGATGCGGTCGGATTTGCACTCTGCGTTAGGGGTGCTTATAGGTACTTTGCGTGCGGTGTTCACCGTCACCTCATTCGACTTCAGCTCACTGCGCTGAGCCGTCTCAGCCCAGCCATTGGCAACGTAGTAGATGTAATACTTCACGTTGCTCTCGTAGGGGAAATTGTCGGCTGCGTTGTTGTTCGGATTCTGGTCGGTGTAGGTGTAAGTGCCCTGAGGAACAGTCGCAATCTTCGTGCCGTTGCGATAGATGACCCACTTGCCATTGCCGTAGTTCGTGTTGTCTGCCTTCCAATTTAGAACCACGTTACGGTTTTCCTGATTGAACACGGCACTTTTGATGGTGGCCAAAGGCATCGGAAGGAAAGTCTTGACAGCAGCATGCTGTTGGTAATATTTCACGCCATTGCCCGCATCTTTATCATTATTATGAGTGAACTCATGGTATGGCTGAATAGTGAACTGTGAACGCATATTCATGCCGATGTCGCTCATATTGAAGGTGTATGAGCTTGCTGAATAGTTGTTGACTTGATACCTATAGCCAATGTTGCCATTATAGCCACCATTGATACGAGTACAGATGTGCGTCTCGCCGTCAGTATTAGCCCATCCGCTAAACTTATAGGGTATGGTCACAGTTCCGTCGGCAGCCACAGAGAAGTCTCCGTTCCAATATATCTCGCGCACGACGAAGGTATAGGATTCTGCAAAGACAGGGTGGTCTTTATCACCGTACTGCTTTGCTTTCCATGATTCGCTACTACCATTACAGTAACGCCACCAGCCATTAGCTCTGAAAATGAGGTTGCAGTTGCGATATTGCAAGGGGAGCCACCATTTACATCTGATTTTATGTTCATTATTTTCCGTCCAGGCACCATTTCCTCCATCACAGCCTTGCCAGCCGTGTTTAATGTCCCAACCGCCAGAGGTTGTAGCCCTTATTTGGAAAATTGGTGACCAATTGGCTCCACCATCCCTACTGACATCAACATACAATCCGTTATCTTTGATAAAGCCTTCGTCATCGCCCGTTTCATCGAAATAGGTACAATGGAAAGTAACTGACTGTTCGTTTTTGTCAATAGTGTAGTCGTAAAACAAATACCTGTCTTTGAAGTCGCTGGCAGCTGTTGCTGTCTGCGGCATTAAGAACATAGCGAGCAGCAGCGTCATCGCCACCCTCGCCATCAAGTGTGCCCCAGCCAGCCATCCGCCAGCCCGCGCAAATGTAGTAGTAATAAAGCTTTTCATAATCGTAAAATTTTAAATTAATACTGTTATTTGTTATTCTCTTGTATGTTCGTTTCCTGTTCCATACGGCACAACAAAAGAAGGTGTGACTCTGTGTCCGCTAATCCACCGATGGCCTTCGACTGCCTGAGAAAAGATTAGAAGAACAGCTCACACCCTTGTATGACGTCAATGGAATGCATCCAATGAAATCAACGCCAAGGGAAGGACGTACTCGCTTTTCCATATTCTCATGAGAGTTGTCGAAGTTCTCGGTGTGGAAAAAGCACAACGCTTCCGATGCTATGCGTAAAGTGTTTCGCACTATACGCCGCAAAGATAAGCATTATTTTCCGAATAACGTTCATTGTGAGCTGTTTTTTATGTTTTTTTATTTGCAAAGATAGAAACTGTGGTTGGAAAGTGTGTTCTTGTGGCGCACAACTTTGTACTCATGGCGCACAAATGGCATTTTGAGACCAATAAAGAAACAAATATGAAACATTTTGATATGGTTTTCGGAAAAAATGCGTACCTTTGCCGACGATTTTACAAAGAAGTCAACTTATGAAGAATCTGGTTCATGTGTTCTTGATGGTGGCTGCCATGGCCATCAGTTGCACCAACGGTAACAGTAATGGTAGCGGCAACGTGGCTGATGCCGATAGTATTTACCAATGGGAGAACGTACGGAAGTATCTGATGGAAGAACCTGAACGTGCGCTCAGGATGCTTGATACTGCCGAGGTGCGCGGGGTGATGGACGTCAACGAGGCCAACCATTGGCGGGCTTGTATCTACTACAGCAATGAAGAGATAGAGGATTTCGACAAGGCCAAAGACTATTGTATGATGGTGCTCAGCAACACCAACCCCGCTTGCGACAGTGCGCAGTATCTCAAAACACTCAATCAGTTGGTCAGTATCCTCCAGGTGAATCGAGATACTTACCCAGAGGCCATACGCTATGCCATGGAAGGGGCACAGCGGGCACACAATGCTGGTGACGTGAGATTGGAGGCTGCTTTCTATTACGACATGGGCCTTGTGATGGAGAATATACAATATGGCAGCGGCATGAAATACATGGACCGTTGTCTCGACATCCTCAGAGAAGCCTCATGCGATGACTTGAACTCATTGCCCGTATTGGAAAGTAATCTGGGCAACGCTGCCCGTAGGTTGGCCCAACAGGGAAATAATGCCCGTGCCATAGAACTGCTGGAGGAGAGACTACAGGTGTTAGACCGTATTGACAGGGAAATACCCACCGCTCCCAAAGGCTTCTGCGATGAGAAGAGGGCTTTGACCTATAGCGTTCTGGCCTACTGCCAGTGGACTGTGGGCCATCTGGCCGAAGCCAGGAAGACTGCCGAGGCATTTGAAAAGATTAAAGACAAAGTGAGTCCCAACTACCAGATGGACATGATGAACTATTACGCCTTCTCTGGCGACGGCTCCCATATACAGCAATACTATGACCGTCTGGAACGCATCATACACGAGCGGTTCGACACCATCTCATCCCAGTACATAGACTTATTGAGCATCTATGCCATCGGCCTTCACCGTTCCGGCCGATACAGGGAGGCATACGAGACGCTTGACCGTCACAACACGCTTAACGACAGCCTGACGCAACGGGAGCTCCGGCAGGAAACGCTGAAGTATGCCCAGCAGATGAAGACACAGGAGAAGGAACTGCAGTTGAAGGACAAGGAGGCCGAGGCCCGCATACACCTTATTATTATAATAGCACTCGTGGCGTTCCTGGTGGGCGGTGTCCTGTTCCTCTGGCGCATCACCCTGGCCCATCGCCGACTGATGGAGAAGAACCGCCAACTGTTCGATACCGTGCAACAGTTGATGCGCGAGGCCGACGAGCGGCAGGAAGCACTGAGCCGCCAGCCAGAGGAAACGCTCAGCCCGTCGCAGCAGCTCTACAACCGCATTTGCCAACTGATGCGCGAGAAGCAGCCCTACACCGACAGCGACCTGAACCGCGACAGCCTTGCCCAGATGCTCGCCACGAACTATAATGCCGTGGCCGCCGCCATCCGCGAGTGTGCTGACGGAGAGACCATCGGCGACTTTCTCGACGACTGGCGCATCCGCCATGCCGCCCAGTTGGTTGCCGAGACCAACAATCCCGTAGGCCTCATTGCAGAGCAGAGCGGGTTCAGCAGCCGTAGCCACTTCAACACCCTTTTCCGCGAGAAGTTCAAGATGACTCCCTCGGAGTACCGCAACATCGCCAAGGAGAAGGCAGGGAAGTAACTTTTATTTCCTTGCTACTCGGCGATAATCCGAAGGCGACATGCCGTAGGCATCGCTGAAGATGCGGAAGAATGAACTGCGGGAGAAACCGGAGAGTTCGGCAATCAATGCAACAGAGTCATTCGTGGTTGCCAGCTGACATTAAAGTTGACAATTGGAAACGGTGTTTTTAGTAAAACAGATAAATACAACAAAGACAGATAAAAACCATTCGTCTTGTTTTTCTCAGTATTTCTTGTTTTTTCCTGTATTTCTAAAAAACAAAAAGTGAAA
>Ga0310696_10005274_pt1 | contig 15639 bp, 11 predicted proteins | sample AusTroGonzalo_MG_4_FD_203885 | JGI IMG/M metagenome (GOLD analysis project Ga0310696, IMG submission 203885) | Bovine rumen microbial communities from tropical cattle in Woodstock, Queensland, Australia - Gonzalo_02 (v2) (version 2) | ecosystem: Host-associated > Mammals > Digestive system >...
CAATCACCGTTGACGGTCAGAAAATGGTTCTGCCACCCTACGGTTTTGCCGCCTTCCTGCCAGGCAAACTACTGGAATATTCCGCTGAAATCGACGGACATCGCGTTGATTACTCACGCGGACCGATTTACACCTATGTCGATGGCCGTGGACAGCGGGCCGTCTTCCCCGAAATCACCGCCGCCAACGCCTATGTGATCCATCCAAATGGTCAGTCGCGTACGCTCATCCCCGTGCCTTTCATTGAGGAAGAAACCATCACCGTCCATGCCGCAGTCATGATGCCGTTATCACGCGACGGAGGGGCGCTCTCCGCTACTGCCAAATTGGGCAATAGGGAAAATGGAACCATCTCATTCACAACTAACAAGGACGTTTTCAAATACGAAATACAATAGGCAATCGCCATCTTGTTTGTTGTGAATGTTTCATGATTTATAATTCGTGCTACTAATGTTCATTTTCTTGTTTTGTCACAACGAATTTTCGTGAAGTCTATTCACAAGACACCTTTTGTAAACAAGTTAAATCTTCCCTGACATTTGTGTCTATTGAACAACCGCCGCAGCCGCCGGAGCCGTTTGCGTTATTCGTGATCAACGTTTCGTTTCACCCAAAAAATCCTTAGGGGTATTGTCGGCCCGGCGGCGAGGCATTTTGTTTGTTTTATGGTGAAATTCGTGTGCATTCGTGTGCATTCGTGGTTAATAATCAATGATTTGGTACGACTTGACCGCTTCAGGTTCATTTGTGGTTTTAAATCAATGACTTATTTATCCGGATAGGACAAATCACCGTTGATCGTGATGCCGCCGTCGGCCACGACGATGGCACCGTTAAGATAGCTTGCTTCCTCCGATGCAAGGAAACGCGCCACCTGAGCGATTTCCTCTGGCGTGCCGTAACGACGTAGCGGCGTACGCAAATTCAAGAAGCTGTTTTCGTCAAACGTCGAATTCTCTGGATTGCTCTGCCGCATCATCGGCGTCATGATGGCCGCAGGAGCGATGCAATTTACACGAATTTTGTAGCGACCGTATTCAGCCGCCATGGATTTCGTCAGCTGGACGATCGCACCTTTCGTGGCTGTATAAGCGTCACAGTCCGGAATGCCGATCATGCCTGCGCTAGAAGCCGTGTTGATGATTGCGCCACCATGTTCCATCATCAACGGAATGGCGTACTTACAGAACAGAAACACGCTTCGCAAATTGATGGCAATCACACGTTCCCAAACAGCTTCGTCAATGTCCGTCACGCGACCGTCCTTTCCGTTCAAATACACACCTGCATTGTTGTAGAGGATGTCCAATTTTCCGTCAGTGGCGGCGATCACGTTCTGCACATCCGCGCTGTTGGAAACATCGCATTTCACAAACATCGAACCTGTTTTATCGGCGGCCTTGCGGCCCGCCTCTTCGTTGATATCCGCGATAATCACGTCCGCTCCCGCCTCACGGAAGCATTTCACACCAGCCAGCCCGATGCCGCCCGCGCCACCTGTCACAATCGCCTTTTTGCCTTGCAATGAAATCATGACGCACCTCACTTCAGAAGAGACTTCACAGCTTTTTTGACATCGTTCACGCCAAGGCCGTACTGTTCACGCATCCATGCCTGGCAACCAACCTTCGTCGCATTCACATCAGGCATTGCGAGACGCTTGAACGGCACATTGCCAACGCCTTCATCCATAAGCACTTCCGCCACGGCGCTGCCAACGCCGCCGCAGATGTTGTGCTCTTCCAACACCACAATGCCTTTCGTCTCCGTTGCGGCGCGTATGATGGCCGCCTTGTCAATTGGCTTGATGGAGTACAGGCTCACCAGACGGCAGTCGATGCCTTCCGTCGCCAATTCGTCAACAGCCTGCTTCGCATTGACACCGACCGTTCCCGCAAAGAACACAGTGACCGCCTGGCCGTCGCGTAACTGCGCGGAACCGCCGATTTTCGCATTGATCGGGCCGTCATGCAAGTCTGGCTCGCCTTTGTATCCGCAACGAAAATAGACAGGCCCGTCATATTCCATCATTGCATCCGTCAGTGCAACCGTTTCTGCCTTGTCGCATGGCGCGAGAACAACCATGTTCGGCAGAGCACGCATGATGGCGATGTCTTCCGTAGAATGATGGGAGATGCCCAGTTCGCCGTAGGCCATGCCGCCGCCGATGATGACGATTTTCACGTTGGCATTATGGTAGCAGACATCATTGCGAATCTGCTCCAAACAGCGCAGTGTTGGGAAGTTAGCAATAGAATACGTGATGGCGATGTTACCCTCCATGGCAACACCGCAGGCGACGCCTGTCATGTTCTGTTCTGCCACGCCGCAGTTGATGAAGCGATCCGGAAACGTCTCCGCAAACTCTTCAATTTCGCCGTAGCCGATGTCCGCTAGAATCATGAAAACGCGCGGATCTCGCTTCGCGATGCTCAACAATTCCTTATTGAATGCCTTTCTCATATTGCTTCCTCCACTTCTTTCAACGCCTGGGCCAGAAGTTCATCCGTCAAACCACCATAATGCCACCGATAGTCATTCTCCATGAACGACACGCCTTTGCCTTTCACAGTGCGGAAAATCACGGCCGACGGCTTGTTGTCACACAACGGAAGGTCTCGCAATGATTCATAGATAGTCTTCTGGTCATGGCCGTTTTCTTCCCGTGCCGCCCAGCCGAATATTTCCAGCTTCTGCTTCAGCGATTCCAAGTCAATGATATCACGAGACTTGCCAAGAGCCTGCAGACGATTGTAATCGACCAGCATGGTCAAATTATCCCAATGATGCTGCGCCGCCAGCATGATAGCTTCCCACGTGGAGCCTTCGTTCAGATCACCATCGCTGCACAGGCAGAAAACGCGATGCTTTTTGCCCATCTGCTTCGCCGCCATCGCCATGCCGCAGGCGACTGGAAGACCGTGTCCCAACGAACCCGTGGAGAATTCCACGCCTGGTATATGATGCGAAATATGGCCGCTCAGCTTGCCATTATCGCAGTAGTATTCGTCCAACCATTCCAACGGGAAAAAGCCAAGCTCGGCAAGCGTGGCCAGCAACGCCGCACCACCATGCCCTTTGCTTAAGATGAAGCGGTCGCGGTCCAATTTTTTGACATTTTTCGGATCCACGTTCAATATTAGCGTGTACAGCACCGGCAGGATGTCCGCCATGGACAGCATGCTGCCGATGTGACCGCTCTTGCCTTTATGGACCATTTTCAGGCAATGGATTCGCACTTTTCTCGCCAATTCATGGCATTTTGTCAATTCCACTTCATTCATCGATGTTCTCCAATCATTTACAGCTTGTCACGATGATTTTTGACATTTATTTTCACTTGTCTAATAAGTAAATTTACAATACGACCCATATTTGTCAAATCAATCCTCTTCATGATTTGATTTTATATGAAAAATCACGTATTTTATAGGCATCATGAAAGAAAAAATCCTTAAATTAAATGATATAAAGAGCACCAATCTCCAAGCCGTGCTGGACATCCTGTTGCAATCCGACGGATTGTCACGCATCGAACTGGCCCGCAGAATGGGTTGCGACAATACGACGGTGACCCGCGCCGTCAGCGCCTTGATTGAGCAAGGCATTGTCGTGCAAGGCGAAAAGACGGAACAGGCTCTTGGGCGCCCGCGCGTCATCCTGCGCATCAATCCGGATGGACCATTATTGCTTGGCATCTCCCTTGAAGCGGAACGCATCACAGGCGTGCTGACTGATTTACGTGGGACGGCTTTGGAACGTTACCAGATTGAATTTAAGGAACTTCCTGGAAAGCAGGCATTTCTGAAAAGCGTCAATGATGTCGTCCATCATCTGAAAACCATCGCGAAAAGACGTCTCCGCGGCATTGGCGCCTCCGTTTTCGGCATTTATTCAGGCGATGAATTCAAATTGGAAAACGCCGCCGCCCTGCCTTCGCTCAACGGCGTGGAACTGCGTCCTTTCTTCGAACAGGCGGCTAATTCACATGTCACGATATGCGACCATCTTGTGGCGAAAATGTCATATTTCTCCAGAAAGTTCCCGCAACTGAATTCTGGAACGGTCATGTTGGTTTCGGCGGGAAACGGCATTGGTTCGCTTATGGCGGAAGACGGACGGCTTGTTTTCTCCCGCAACAACCACGGCGGCGAGCTTGGCCATGCCATCTGCCAGCCCAACGGCATACCATGTTCCTGCGGACGGCGCGGCTGTCTGGAGACCGTCGCTTCCATTTCCGCCCTGCTTCGCAGATGCAGAGAGAAATTGTCCATGCCGCAAATGGATTTCAACGATGTCTGCCGTCTTTACCATGAAAGAGACAAAGCCGTTTGCCGCGAAGTGAAAACCGTTATCGATTTTCTAGGAATTGCCATCGCCAACCTGTTGAACAACAATCCTGTAGAGCAATTAGTGATAACAGGTGGAATTCTCAAGCTTGGAGATGGTTTCCAAAAATCTTTGGAGGCGAAGATCAATTCCATTCTCTTCGCCTCCGTGAAATCCGGCATGACCATCCATTTTCTCCAACCGGAGCAGGAAGACTCACTCGCTTGCGGTGCCGCGATTTTTGCTGGAAGAAACACAAATTTAATGCTTAACGCTTAATGCTTAATGCTTAATGCTTAATGCTTAATGCTTAATGCTTAATGCTTAATTATTGCAAATCATATACTTAAAACTCCGTTTTCTTTCTTCCCTAGGTCATTACCATGAACACTATGAAGCGTGAATACGGTTACTCCCAAACAAGTAAGCGAAGCGCTAAGTTCTGCCTTATAAAAAAATATGCATTATACATTATGAATTATGAATTAATCGATAGATAAGGCTCTTGTTCTTCTTGCAAATCACAAGCTCGGCCCAAGCGGCGTGATCGCCTTGCGTATTGCCTGCCAAGCCAGCATCCGACACAAGCCGCATGATGACTTTCTTCCCACGCCATTTGGACAGATCCACCGTGAACGGAATCCATGTGCAGTCCGCATGCGTCACTTCGCCTGCAAGTGTCTCCGGCTGACCGACTTCAGCCACAAGAACCATGAAGCGGATGCCGTCGCCGCGATCCGTTTTGTCCCGCTTGCCAAGCGACGCTTGGAAGATGATCTCGTCTTCGTCGGGCAGCGTCGTTTCAATGAGCGCGTAGGAACAACCAGTCTTGCCTTTCTGCCATGGCGGATGCATGAAGAAAGCGGACTTGTTGATACCGCCGCACGTCATGTTCGACAGATCGCAACTCGCTCCGACATCCGCCATATCGGCCTCCTCCTCGCCGTCCGCCACGCGGATTCGCGCGCCGCGTTTGAAGTCTCTCATGAAACCGTCGTAGAAGACTTTTTGCTTCAATTCACAGGCCAACGTGCCTTTCCATGTGCATTCCGATTTGTCTGAACGGAATGTCACAACAAGCTCCTGATTGCCTTCCGCCGTCGGTTTCGGTAAATCAAAACTCACGTCTGCGGAAGCATTTGCGGCGAGTATCACTGCGTTTTCACCGCCGAGATTGAGCGTCGCGATTGCTTTGACTTCACGCGGGAACGGGTTCCGCACATGACATGTCAGACGTTCGCCGTCCAATAACGCCGATACGTTCAGCAATTCACTGATGACGAAACAGATTTCATCTTCGCCATGCTTGTACCAAACACGTTCGCCGGGCTTGCCGCTGAACTGCTTCGTCACAGGGCCGTCCGGCGTCTGGATGACGACGTCCTCTCCGGCCGCGATGAGATATTTGTCCGATGTCAGACGCGTCTCGCGCGTACTGAACGTTCGGTCGATGCGATAGCTGAACGCGCCTTCAACGGGTTCCACGTAAAGCAAGCCGCGGCAACGGCGTAACTTCGCGGGTCCCAAATCTTTATTATCGTAGTCGAAAGCATGGGCGTCACCGCCGTCAACAGCGAAACCGCAGTCCGCGCCATTCAACGGAATGATCTCCCACGTATTGCCTTTCTCAACGCGACAGACCGCCGCGCCGCTGCCGTCCGCCTTCGGGAAGGCATGGAATTTGTCACGGCCATCGATGTAGATGTAGTCATCCGAATCCGCGTAGTCCGCACGATAACCATCCTGTTCATTGCAGAAAACAGTGTTGCGACCATCATCCGTCCAGCATTCAAATGCATTGGGCACCAAATGGATACGGCGTCCAAGATGCGTGATATCCATCGCCTCGTCCATGTTGCCGTTCGCGACGACGTGCGTGCCGTCCGCATAATCGACCACCAGCTGGCTACGATAGGCCGCGCCATTCTGCAACGCCGCCGTGATGTCATACAACTTTCCGTCACTGCCCGCATAGAGAATGCTTGTGGCAGGAGCTTGCGTGTAACGCGACTGAATTTGCTGCATGAGGAAATAACCTTTGAACCCAGTACGCATATCTTTCGGATTGCCAAGCAGATAGCCTGGATGGCCAAAGGCGACGGTCGCCGTCAGGAAGCGGTCTGTCTGGGCCTGCAAATCGTTCGCCAATCGGTTCTTGGCCTTCGACCCGTTGAGGAACATGCCCGTATCGCCCATACCGAAATTGCATTCCAGATCATGGATTTTCCGCAAATCGAAATCAACAAGCCATGGACGATCCGCGAACTTGTAGTGGTTGTCCTGCGCATAATTGCCGTCCGTCAAGCCGCTGTAGAAGCAGAAATAACCGCCTTCGGAATAGACAGGACCTTCCCACGCCTTTTTCTGCAACAGCATGATTTCGCCGAAGGCGTAGAAGACTTGCGCGAACGTTCCGCCGCCAGGCACGCGCCAATCGTAATCACAACGCGACCATGGTGTTACGCATGTATGGACATCGCAATACGCCGTGCTGAAATGAAACTTCTCCTGAATGATCGGCGAAAGTTTTTCACAGTATTCGACGGCGCGCAACGGTTTCGGAGCGTAGCAGCGCGTCCAAGCGGAACCAAATTGGTTGTCCGGCGTGCGGGACACCATATCCGCACTCCAATATTCGTTCACAGGAGCAAAATCCGTGAAGTTGTTGTATGGGCCATAAACGAAACCAAGCGTGTCCTGCATGTAGCGCGCGTAGTCGTAGAAGCCTTGATCACCACCTTTTTTCGGAGCGGCTTTCGTCCTGAACGTGAAGCTTTCGCCGCCGTCACGCCAGCAGTCTTCATGGTCACGAACGAGACAATGCCGCAGACCATGCCGCCAGAAAGAATACCAATATTTCTTGTCCGCCTCGCGGTCGCCTGCCCCATAACATCTCCATAACACCTTGCCCGTCACATGTTTCCATGGCGATTTCGGATTCGGAATGTTCGGCAGATGCTCTTCAAATTTCGGAGCGACGGTGACAAAGAAGCGTTCATACACATCGTTACGTTCGCCGTTTGTTTTCGGAATGTAAAGAACGGCGCCGTTCACCCAAGCCTTCTCTTTTCCGGCGTTGGGGGCCCCCTTCACCGTGCTTCCGTTGGAAAGATACCAATCCGTATGGCCGGAAACGAAAATCGGAGACTTGCCTGTCTTCGCCATGACGACGGCGGGAGCCGAATCCCACGCATACGAATAGTATGGGATGCACACACTCGTCATGTCTGACAACCCCGTCACGCAACCATACGACACGCCGCTAAGCTTGCCGCCTTTCGCAACCGTGTCGATGACCAACGTCTTGCCGCGCAGTGAGAACGTGTAGGCGACATCCGTCTCTTCATTTCCTTTGGAAACATGCCACTGCGTGGTGATCTTATTTTCAAGTTGTTGAATTCCTTTTAGTTCCGCCTTGTCAGGAAGCTCGCCATTGTCTTTTCCGGGGAAAAGGACGCCACCGTCCTGCAATGGCTTGAAAGGCGGCTCGTCGTTCCATTTGGCCGTGAAATCCGTCCAATTGCCTGTCTTCGGTTCGTAGGTGATCGACAGTTTGCCATCACTTCCATCATAACTGAAAACCGCCATCTGGCCGTTCAGCGAAACAGCATTTTGGGAGTTTGGTGCGGCGCTGTCCGGCAGAATTGTGTCTTCACGATTCGGGAACGGCAAGATCTTGTCCGCCAATGTGTTAATGCCCGGATCCTGTCCGGGGAACAGCGGAATGCCACGCCGTGCACGAGGCGGGAACGACAAAGGTTTGAACTCTTCTTTGAACAGCGTCAGGCTGTCGAAGAAGAGAAGACGGTTGTATTTGTTACCTGCATTCGTGATCTGAATGCCGGAGAACACGGTGCCTGGCTGATGCAGAAGTTCCTGCTGTTCAGGCGTCAACCGCTTATGGCAGAGGAACCATTCCTTCCAGTTGCATGTGCAGAGATAGATGGGTGTTTCCTTCCCGTCGGGCGTCGTAAACAAGACATGAAGGCCCACGCGTGGTGTAGAGGTATCATTCTCCCACAACCAGTTATTGCCATAGACCCACAGGCCGATCGCGTCGAAATCCGCAGGAACGACCTTTTTCACAGGCGGACGAATGATGACAGTCGGTGAATCGCCAACCGCGCGGTAGGTCAATTTCAAGACATAGTCGCCGAAAAGCTGTTGCTCGCGCGTCCGCTCCGTTTCGGCGATCGTGCCATTACCTTCCACCTTCCATGGCGCATCGCTTTCGAAATCTTCAAACGGCGGATGATCGTCCTTCGTACGGTTTGCCCATTCCATTTCATACGGTCGCTTGCCGACTGGCTGCGCACACACGCAAGCACTCGTCAGCAACATGAACGCCAATGGCATCATATGTCTCATTGCTTTCTCCTATGGTTATTGTGTTTGACGTAATAAATCATGATGACATACTATATAATAGGGAGAACGAAAAAACAGCCCAATAAACGAAAAAGAGTGAGCTGATTCTAGATACTTTGCTTTTTTCTACTCTAGTAACTTTTTCAGAAATACACTTGCAATATCATATTATCATAATATTGTAATAATTAGTTAAAAATATATCGTTCATATAATTTCAACATTTCTAATAGGGTTTAGAAACATGTTTCATAAAATAGTTGCAGTCCATGCCTTGGCGGACTATCAGCTCTGTGTGGTGTTTTCTGAAGGAATGGCAAAAATCTGCGATATCAAGCCACTTTTTATTAAGTGGCCTGCCTTCAGGGCACTGGAAGATGACATAAAATTATTCTACAGCGTAAAAGTTGACAAAAATGGATACGGTATCGTCTGGAATGACGACCTTGACCTTTCCTGCAACGAGCTTTTCGAAAATGGCACCACCAAAGAACAATAAAGGAGAGTCACGCCGAAGCATGACCCTCCCAAATCATTAAGCATTAAACATTAAGCATTAAGCATTAAGCGAAACGCTTAACGCCCTTCATGGCCGTAATACGCTTGCAACATCCAAGCCGTCTTGTCATAGACGGCCGCCCAGAAATCGCGCGCTTCCTGCGTCGTGGCGTTGCCATAGGCCGTTAACGCCTGATAGCGCAGGCACTTACCGACATGGCGCATATGCGCCGCCAGATTGTCCTGTCCGCCGCCAATCGTGCGGATGGCGCGGCCCAAAGCTTTCGCCTTCTCTTCCTTCTCTTCGTCATCCATGTCGGATTCCGCCAATTTGACGAGTTCAGCGCTCATCTTGATGACTTCCGGCGGATACTGGATGCGCGGTAGAGCCTTTTCATAAAGTTTTTCGACTTCCGCCAACGTTGATTTCAAGGCCGTGACTTCGGGTGCCAACTCAGGAACAGCTTTCAATTCGCGATCCGCAAACGCGCCGATTTCCTGTGCGCTTACACGTGCATTTTCAACACGAGCGCGAATAGACTCAACAAAGAACTGCATGGCCGCCAAGCGGTTGCGGATTTCCTTAATCTTCTCCTTCGCTTCATCCTTGCGGAAAATCTCTTCCACGCGATTCGTCGTAGCGCAGGTTGCGGGGCTGCGACCGTAGTTGCTCGTCAGGCACAACTGGTTGTTGGACACCCACTTGGGAAGATAATCAGCCGGCAGGATAACGCCTTCTGGCAGATCCTTTCCACCACCAAACGCATAGACATAAACGTTCTTCGTGAAAGAATGGAGGAAACGTTCGCGGTTGCCAAAACGCGGCGAGCAAAGTAGCAACTTGCCGTCAGCAATTTCCACAGGATAATGGAACGTGCTTTCAAAACCGCTCGTCCATGTGTTGCGGCTCGCGACATCCAACAGCGACATGCGCGGCATTGACGTCTGCAGTTTTTCCTTACCTTTATCATTCTTCTCAAAACGCGCCACATTCCAGCTCGTGTGAATGCCGTCGCCCGCGGGAATAAAATCTTTGTCAACGGGCAGCGAAGCCTGCCATTCCGCGATGAACGGCACCGTCCAACCTTCGACGGCCACAGGCTTGTTCATTTCCTCCGGCAGTTTCGCGGTATGCCAAACCTGCTTGGCGGCCGTGATGACAAACGTGTAATCGTCTGTGTTCCGCTGGTTTAGCGTCAATGTCTTAAGATCGCCCGACAGCACGGCATGCTGCCCCGCCTTGACGGGAATGCAGCTCACCATGGCGTCGCCGTTCTGCGTCAACGCCGCGTACATCGGCACAAAATACGGCAGCGTGAACGGCTTTTCCTGCGGTTCAATGACGAAATTCTCCGCATACACGTCAGGAACAATGACCGCCTGCGCGTTCCATTCCACGACAATGGGGCTCGCGCCGCGATTCAACGACATCGTGAAATCCGGAGCCGTCCAGCCCATCCTGAACGTGACGGACGACGTCGCCGTCCGCAACGACAGAATCTTGTAATTGCTGTCTGGATGGGTGACCGTATCCGCCACGACATCGCCTTCCATCGACGGTTTAATGGTCAGAATCGGCGTTTCAGCCCCTTTCATGAAGACGCGAACGACGCCGTTCGCAACCTTCAAATCCATCGTCTTGTTGCCTGTGACATATTCCTGCGCGAACAGCCCAGCCGCCAAAAACAACATGCACAATACCAGCCGTTTCATTTCTAATCTCCTGATTTTAAACTTGTTTATTTTCAATAACTTATTATTATCAATAATCGTTTTTAATAGCAAAATTTTCTGTTCTTTCTCGCGAAGCGTTTTTCAAACCGCCGCGCCGCCGGAAGCCCAGCCGTTGAAAACTTAAAGCAAATACAGACGCTTCTACAGGCAGGCTGGGCAACGGCGGCAAGGCTTTCTGTTTATTCCGTTTATTCTGTGGACTCCCTTTCTTTTTCCATAAATTCCGCCAGCCGTTCGTAGCCGGCCGCCAGCGGATGACTGGCGTCGCCATATTCTTCCGACGGCAGTTCGGGCAGATCAATCGTCTTGTATCCATCGTTTTTCAAACGGCTTAATGCATCCGACCGCCATGCATGGTATTTCTCCAGACTGACCGCCGTCTGCATGAACGGATTGACCGTTCCCACGACCGCGACCACAACGTTGCCACGCTTTTTCAGCAGTTTCAATGTGTTCAGATAGCTCCGCCATTGCCGCGATTCATCCAATGGCACCCACGGCCAGTCTTGCTCCGCGATACCCGCGTCCTCCCATGTGATCTTACTGTCGCTTGGATGGCCTGCTTCAAGCGGTTCGATGTTGAGCGACAACTGTTTGCACAACGGCTTATCAGGCTGTTTCGCCAAATGATTTTTGACATCCTTATTGTCCAAAAAAGCGACACGGACATGATGCAACAATGCTTCGAAATCGATTATGCGTTCCCAAACAGCTTTGCAACGGTCGTCAAAACTCGCGTGATAACAGGCGGGCTTGCCTGAAAACTGCGGTAACAACCGCGGATGATTGATGGCCAGTTCGCCGTCGCCGCTCAAATCATACAACGGCGACGTCATCCACAATGGATTCAAATAAACATAGACGACGCGGTCGCAGATGTCTTTTCCATATTCACGCACAAGCGACTCCATCACAACAGGATGCAATCCGTCAACCGCCAGATTTCCAATCTCTTCGCCGCCGCATTTTGCGTTGAGGATGGCGGGAAGCGTATGGTCGTTCTTCACATACATGCCCCACACGACAGAATCGCCGATGAACAATGCGGGATGCGACTCCACAGCCTTCGCCGCCACGCTTTTATACAATAGGTAATCGTCACGTAATTTGTATGACAAACGGAAATCTTTCGGCAAATCGATGTTCAGATGACGCGCATGCCACCATGGCAACACGCCCCATACGACGATGAGCGTGACGGCCAATACCGCCGCCCATTCCCATGGCCTCAGCCATAATCCGTTGGTATGTTGTATTTTAAGAATACTTTTCATAATGATGTATTTTCAAAAATCATTTTGCCATGAAGGTATCAAACATGATCTTTATCCGTGGTGCGAAGCGCTTTTCACAACCGCCGCAGCCGCCGGAGCCGTTTACGTCATTCATGATCAACGTTTTGTTTCAGCATGAAATCCTTAGGGATGTTGTCGGCCCGGCGGCGAGGCATTTTGTATGTTTTGTGTGTTTTGTGGTTAAAAATCCGTGTATTCTGTGGTTTCCTTATCATAGTATCAGAACTGTTGGTAAATGAATTGTGAATTGGCGCCGCCGCCCAGAAGCAGGACGCAGACGAGCACGAAGACGGCCGCCGTCACGCGCGCCGCTCGCGTCTCCAGAATCCAGCGGAAACGGGAGTCCCACATCAATTCGTAAATCCATACGAGACCAATCAAAACGAAAGGCACAGGCGGAAAGAAGAAGTCGCCCTCCTCCCACGACACGATGCCGCGGATGACGTCGAACGCGTCTTCAAAGCTCTCCGCACGGAAGAAAATCCACGTCAGTGTCATGAAATGGAACACAGCAATCTGCTTGATGATTTTTGGAATCTTCCCGTACCAACCGCTTTTGTCGAACCAACTGGAAACGACGCTGCCCAAACCATGCAGGCCGCCCCACGCGACGAACGTCCATGTCGCTCCATGCCACGCACCCGAAACCAGCATCGTGATGATCACGTTGAACCAACTGCGCAGTTTTCCGCAACGACTGCCGCCCATGGGGATATAGACGTAGTCGCGGAACCACGTAGAGAGGCTGATGTGCCACCGCCGCCAAAAGTCGCGCACATCGACGGATACATACGGATTGTTGAAATTCAACATGCAACGGAAGCCCATACAGCGCGCGATGCCGCACGCCATATCGCTGTATCCGGAGAAATCGAAATAGATTTGCCATGCATACGCGTACGCCGCCAACAGCCGCATCGCTCCGCTATACGACGTCACATCCTCATACATGACATTCACATAGACGGCCAGCATGTCCGCCATGACGGCCTTTTTGAACAGCCCCGTCACGAACAACGAAAAGCCTTCGGAAACATCGTCGATGCGCAATGGGACATTGTGGCGCAACTGCGGCAGAAGTGTTGTCGCACGATCGATTGGCCCCGCCACAAGTTGCGGAAAGAACGACACATACGCCGCATACGCCAGCAGATTGCGCTCCACGGCGATTTTGCCGCGATAGACGTCGATGACATAGCTGATGGATTTGAATGTGAAGAACGACAATCCAACGGGCAGCACCCAGTCGAAATCCGTCACACGCGGGATGTATTTGAAAGAGCACAGCATGCCCAAATCGACTAGCAGACTGACGCATACCAGCCAACGGCTACGATGTCTTGACAGTTGCAATGCAACGAGATAATCGACAATCGTCACCACGCCTAGACAAATGAGAAAATACACGTTGAAACTGGCATAGAAGCCATATGACGCCACCAGCAGCACAGGAATGCGCAACCGTGTCCTGCGTACCGCCCAATATAGTAGCAATACGGGTATGAAGAAGAAAAGAAATGTCCAGCTTTGGAATTGCATATTGTTTTGTAACGGGAGGGTCGCACTCCAGTGCGACCGGACACGCGGAAGCGTGTCCCTCCCATAATCTTATCATTCAATTACTTATAATACCATGTAAGGAATCCCCAAGTAGCGGGTTCAGACCGACGAAGCTAACGGATGATGAACTTCAAGCTTCCGCATGACGTTGTTTTCGCTTGCGCGAAGCGTGACGAACCGCCGAGCAGACGGAGGCCCCCAGAGTCTTCTGCTCTCAAGATTTACCTTCCACCAACAACCTCTTAAGAACTATGGCCGACGTCTGCGAGGCATTCCGTTTCTTCCGTGTATTCAGTGGACTACAAAAATTTCGTGTTCATTCGTGTCCATTCGTGGTTCTCTATTTATTTCTTACACAACGGAATCCGTATGTTTCGTAGCCTTGGCAGATATCCGCCGTCGCGGGATCATCCGCCTTGCGGGCGGAACTGGAGATGTTCTTCGGACGTTCCTGCCAGGAGCCGCCGCGCAAGACGCGTTTTGCACCGCTCTTCGGACCGCGCGGATCCTTTCCGCCCTCGGGATTTTCCGTATAAAAATCGTTGCACCATTCCGCGACGTTGCCGTACATGTCATACAGTCCGAACGCGTTAGGCTTCTTCTTGCCGACCGCCTGCGTGGAATCGTTGGCGTTCGTGCGCGTCCACGCATGGGCGGCGAGTTGCTTTTCATTGCCGTCGAAATTCAACTTGCCCGTGGAGCCTGCGCGACAGGCGTACTCCCATTCGGCCTCTGTCGGCAGACGATAGCCATTGGCGGTGAAATCGCATTCCCATGTGCGCGGCGTGTAGCACGGCGTCAGGCCTTCCGCCTTGGAGCGAAGGTTGCAGAACAGTGCGGCATCCGTCCAACGAATGCGTTCGACAGGATGGTCGTCATGCTGGAATTTCGCAGGATTCTGGCCCATGATTTTCGTATATTCCGCCTGTGTGATTTCGTATTTATCCATGTAGAAGGAAGATACGGTGACGGAATGCGGCTTTTCGTCTGGTTTTCCTTTTGCGTCACCCATCGTGAACGTCCCGCCGTTGACCAACACCATTTCGCCAGCGAACGCCGCCGACATCGTCAATGCAAATAAAAAGCCTGTGAGTTTCATGTTTCTCCTTATATTTAATTAAGGTATAATTGTCTCTGCTTTAATGTGCCACATGCCGCCAAATGCGCAAGTAAATTTTGATTAATCAATCGGAATCAGAGGAACTATTCTGCGAAAAGATCGTTTGCCGTGATTTCACTGTGGACAATGGAATGATGACTTCCCGATGCGACGCCGTGCGGCGTAATGAACGTATGAACAAGACCTGCGGTATTTTGTGTAACTTGACGGAAAATGTCAAGCCGTTCTCGTAAATGCTGTTCATACTCCTTGGTGATGACAAATTTTCCATCAGAAAACTTGATTTCACAAAGATGGATGATCTTATCTGCACGTGAAATAAGCAAATCAATCTGCGCTCCTTTTGTCGGAAGCTCCCGTGTGGATACCTTGCCAGGCATATAGCGCCATGCCGAAACATGCGTCTCCATGCCTGAAATGCCCAATGCCTTTTTGATCTGCGGCAAATGCGTAAGGCAGACAAGTTCAAAGGTCAGACCTTCCCAAGCGGCAACTGATTGCGTTAGAAAATGATGCGACCAATAATCCTCATCATAATGGCGTGCATCATGAAGGAATTTAAAATAAAAAAGTGTATAGAAATCACTGAGACGATGGATGGCATTTTTACTTTTGCCGCCAAATTGCGTATAAGATGCCGTAAAATCACAACGTTCAAGATTTTTCAGAACTTTCGTAAGATTTCCGCCTGTCAAACGAGTGTCTTTCATAATCTCATCACGTGTCATTCCC